>WBZL01000643.1_pt1 | contig 38981 bp, 24 predicted proteins | sample 5204291 | NCBI WGS metagenome assembly WBZL01 (sample SAMN12344345, study PRJNA552823) | activated sludge metagenome | biome: Activated sludge suspended growth; feature: Nitrification reactor; material: Wastewater; isolation source: activated sludge from nitrification reactor of wastewater... | reverse complement strand
AGCGGCGGTCCCTGCCCCTTCTGCGGCATCGAAGAGCAAAAAATTCATGTAGACGACCTCGCCATCGGCGACGTGATTCTGGTCAAACCGGGCGAGCGCATCCCCATGGACGGCCGCATTGCCAGCGGCCACACCAGCGTCAACCAGGCCCCCATCACCGGCGAAAGTCGCCTGGTGGAAAAAGCCATTGGCGACCCCGTTTTTGCCAGCAGCGTCAACGGCGAAGGAGCCGTCGAAATTGAAGTCACCCGCCTCGCCGCCGACAACACCATCAGCCGCCTCATCCAAATGGTGGCCGAGGCGCAAGACCGACAAGCCCCGGCGCAGCGGTTTGTAGACCGCTTTGCCCGCGTCTACACGCCGCTGGTCGTCGTCATCGCCATTCTGGTGGCCGCCGTGCCGCCGCTGCTCTTCGGCCAGCCGTTTTGGAATGCCGCCAACCCTGCCCAGGGCTGGCTCTATCGCGCTTTGGCTCTGCTGGTGGTGGCCTGCCCCTGCGCCCTGGTCATTTCCACACCGGTGTCAATCATCAGCGCCATCAGCAACGGGGCGCGGCGCGGCGTTTTGTTCAAGGGGGGGGCGTTTGTCGAGGCACTCAGCCGCGTCCGCGCCATCGCCTTTGACAAAACGGGAACCCTCACCCACGGCCAACCGTCGGTCGTGGCGTTTCGAGCGGCCATTTGCACAGAAACGCTGCTTGAATGCGCTATTTGTGATGATTTGCTGGCGCTGGCGGGGGCAGTGGAGCAGCGCAGCGAACACCCGTTGGCGAATGCGGTGGTGGGGGCGGCGCAGCAGCGCGGGGTGCAGGGGCGGTATCCGGCAGCAACGGCCGTTACCGCGCTCACTGGGCGTGGCGTGGCGGGTGAGGTCAACGGGCGGCGGGTGTTTATCGGCAGCCACAGCTATTTTGATACCCACATTCCCCACGCCAACCACTGCGCCGACATCGCTGAACAGGCGGCATTGGGGCGCACAACGATGTTGATTAGCCGTGATGATCGATATGAAGGGTATATTGCGGTGGCGGATACGGTGCGGGAGAGTAGCAAAACGGCCGTTTCTGCCCTGCAGCAGCTTGGTCTGCCAAAGCTAGTGATGCTGACGGGCGATAACGAGGCCACGGCGCAAACGATTGCCAGCGCGGTGGGGATTGAAGCGGTGCGGGCGAACTGTTTGCCGGAGGAGAAGGTAACGGCCGTTCGGGAACTGCGCGACCAATTTGGCAGCGTGGCAATGATTGGCGACGGCATCAACGACACCCCCGCCCTTGCCACCGCCAACGTCGGCATCGCCATTGGCAACAGCGCCCAGGCCATGGAAACGGCCGATGTCGTCCTCCTCGGCGACGACCTCAGCCAGCTCCCCTTCGCCATTCGCCTCAGCCGCGCCGCCATGCACACCATCCGCAACAACATCGCCTTTAGCATCGGCATCAAACTCCTCTTCCTCCTCCTCGTCCTCATCGGCTGGGGCAGCCTCTGGCTCGCCGTCCTCGCCGATGTCGGCACCTCCCTCCTCGTCACCCTCAACGGCATGAGGCTGCTGCGGTGGGAAAAACGAGATTGAGAGATTGGAGATTAGAGATTGGGGTGAGCGACTCCCAATCTCCAATCCCCAATCTCCAACTCCCTCCTATTGCCAAACCACCCAACCCAGGCATAATTGTCTTATGGGATTTTTCAACAAACTTTTTGGGCGCAAGCCGCGCCAACCCGTAACCATTGTGTCCGGGCTGCCCCGCTCCGGCACTTCCATGATGATGAAAATGCTGGAAGCAGGGGGGCTGCTGCCGCTAACCGACCACTTACGCACCGCCGATGTGGACAACCCCAAGGGATATTATGAATTCGAGCGGGTGAAGAAGCTGGAAGAAGGGGATGTGGCCTGGCTGCCAGAGGCTGAAGGCAAGGTAGTGAAGGTCATTTCCGCCCTGCTCAAGCATTTGCCCGATGGGTATGAGTACCGGGTCATCTTTATGCGGCGCAACATGAGCGAAATTTTGGCCTCGCAAAAAAAGATGCTGCAAAACCGGGGCGAAGCCACCGATGTGGTGTCGGATGAAGAGATTGCGGCGCTGTTTGACAAGCATTTACAGCACATCCGCCACTGGATTGAGACGCACCCCAATGTGTCGGTGCTGTATTTGCACTACAGCGACGTGCTGGCCGACCCGCTGCCGCAGGCGCGGCGCGTCAATGCGTTTTTGGGCAACACGCTGAACGTGGAGGCTATGGCTCTAACGGTAGACCCCAACTTGTACCGTAACCGGCAATAGCCCCTGCTACCGTTGAAACGAACACTTTTTGTAAGCATCTTCTCACCAGATTGCCTGCCGCCCTTTCCCCATCTATAATCCGTTGTCATGGAAGCGGACATTTTAACCCTACCAGACATCATCGAAGACACCGAATTGGAAGAGGCATTTGAACCTCTCTACCGTGTCGTCATTCACAATGACGATGTGACGCCTTTTGATTTTGTCATCCATGTTTTGCAAAAAATCTTTGAACTTACCCCGCCTGAAGCCGAGTTGGTAACGGTTATTGCCCACACGACTGGGCTGGCATATGTAACCACATTGCCCAAAACCGAGGCGCAGAAACGGGTAGGCAAAGCGCATTTTGCAGCCAGTTTGGAGGGCTATCCGCTTCATTTTACGATTGAGCCAGCTTAATCGTGCTGGCCTTCCCACTGTTTTACCAAATTTCAGGCGCACAAGGAGTCTATTTAAAGATGCAAGCAAATTCCGTGATTGGCCCCAAGGGGCAAGACATTATCGCTAGGGATCAAGCCACGATGGCAACGGCGTATGCCCGTGAGTACCCGCTGGTGATGAGCCATGCCGAGGGGTCGCAGATTTGGGATGTTGACGGCCGGCGGTATATTGACTGTATGGCTGGTATTGGTGTCATGAACGTGGGGCACCGTCACCCGGCCGTGGTTGAGGCGGTAAAGAAGCAAATTGACAAGTTTTGGCATATTTGCCTGAGCGACTTTTATTATCCTGAAGCGGTGGAGCTGGCGGAAAAACTGCAAAGTATTGCCCCTACTGGCAGTGATTCCCGTTTCTACTTTGGCAATTCCGGAACTGAGGCAGTTGAGGCGGCGATTAAGCTGGCAATGTACCATACGGGACGGGATCAGTTTATTGGCTTTTTGGGTGGGTTTCATGGACGCACGCTGGGGGCGCTGGCGTTTACGGGCAGCAAGACGGTGCAGCGAGCTAAATATCAGATTGGGCTGCGGGTGCATCATTTGCCCTATCCAAACCCCTATCGGCCACTGTTGAATACCAGCGGTCATGCTTCTTATGGCGATGCCATTCTGCATTATCTGGAACATGTGATCTTCCCCACCATCATGTCGCCGTCAGACATTGCCGGGGTTATGATTGAGCCAATTCAGGGTGAGGGTGGCTATATTGTGCCAGAAGCGGGCTTTTTCCCGAAGATTCGTGAGCTTTGCAACAAGCACGGGATTATGCTGATTGTGGATGAGATTCAGTCTGGTGTGGGGCGCACGGGCAAGTGGTGGGCCATTGAGCATGAGGGCGTTGAGCCTGATATTCTGTGCTTTGCCAAGGGGATTGCCAGTGGGCTGCCGTTGGGCGGCATTATGGCGCGGAATGAGGTGATGACGTGGGATCCGGCGGCGCACGGCAGCACCTTTGGCGGCAACCCGGTGGCGATGGCGGCAGCGTTGGCAACGCTGCAGGTGATTGAGCGGGAAGGGTTGCTGGAGCAGGCGCGGGAAACGGGTGAGTATTTGCAGGATGCGTTGGTTGAGCTGCAAGGGCGGCACCCCAGCATGGGTGATGTTCGTGGGCGGGGGCTGATGGTGGGGGTTGAGTTTGTGAAAGACCGGCAGACGAAGGAGCGGGCGGCAGATTTGCGAACGGCCGTTGTTGATAACGCCTTTGCCGAAGGTCTGCTCATTCTGCCGTGCGGCCACAATATGGCTCGCTTCATTCCCCCGCTCAACATCTCGCGGAATTTGATTGACGAAGGGCTGCATCTGTTCTCAAAAGCGGTTGCTGAGGCAGAAGCCCGGCATTTATAGAAAACAGAGAAGTTCAACTTCTGACAGAAGTTGAACTTCTAACCCATATCACCATGCGCCTTTTACTGTTTGATATTGATGGAACGTTGATTCGCAGCAACAGCACCGGCCGCAGCGTGATGGCTTATGCGCTGGAACAAGTGTATGGGACGGCCGGCCCTATTGACACGTACCGCATGGGTGGAAAAACGGATAGGCGGATTATTGCAGACTTGTTAACGGCCGTTAACATCCCCCTCGCCACCATCGAAGCCGGGCTGCCCGAAGTGTACCGCCTGATGACCGAAAAAGGGACTGAACTGTTCCCCGAACGGGACATGAGCGTTTGCCCCGGCGTGCTGGAACTGCTCACCGCCCTGGAAAGTCGCCCCGATGCCGTCGTTGGGCTGCTGACTGGCAACATCGAAACCGTGGCTCCACTAAAGCTGGCGGCGGCCGGGATCGAACCCCGGCAGTTTCGGCTAGGTGCCTATGGCTCCGACCACGCCGACCGCAACAAGCTGCCCCAGCTTGCCATGAAACGCGCCCGCGAGCTAACGGGCTGCACTTTCATCGGTGCCAACACCACCATCATCGGCGACACACCGGCCGATATTCTGTGTGCGCGGGCTGGCAACGCCACCGCCGTGGCTGTCGCCAGCGGCTGGCACGCCTCGCACACGCTCAGTGACCACCACCCCGACTATTTGTTTGACAGTTTTATGGACACCTCATCGGTATTGGAAGCATTATTTAATTTGCGAGGTTGATTTAATGGAAAAGCGTGATGAATGGGGAAAGCAAAGTTGTTGACAACTTGAACTTTGAAACGACAAAACCAACGGCCGTTTCCTTCAAACAGCTCCACAATTGGGTTATCTGGCAATTCCCCACACCCCACAAAAGTGGCATGTGTGGGGCTGTCCACCCGCCGCTCCCCAATCACGGCTGGTACCCAGCCGTGATTGACAGCCAACGACAGATAGTGCAAATTTTTGCCCATCTCGCAGAGTCATACGAAACCCCGGAAACGGCCGTTGCCTACTTCAAGCCATAAGTGGCTGGGAGCCAGTGGCTTGTAAAAAATCCTCCCAGCCACTACCGACCTTAAGGAATGGGCATTAAATAACCGTTCCATCAGGGATAATCGCTCCCTTGGGTACAATCACAATCCCTTCTCGTGCCACCCAGTTATCATGCTCCTCATCGGGACGATCCGGCAAATTGCGAATAATCACCCGCTGCCCAATCCGCGCATTCTTGTCAATAATCGCCGCCTCAATCACCGAACTTTGCCCAATGCCTATATCAGGAATCCCTTTGTCCCGGTTCCTCTGCCGATCTTCCTGCGCTTCATAAAAATCCGCCCCCATAACCACCGTGCGCTGAATCGTCACCCCGTTGGCAATGATGCTGCGTACCCCAATCACCGAATTGCTAATCGTCGCCTGCTGAATGCGGCAGCCATCAGCCAACAGCACATTAAACAAGCTGCCCCCTTCCACCTTGGAACCGGGCAAAAAGCGGGGGCGCGTGTAAATGGGGCGGTTGGGGTCATAGAGATTAAAGCGGGGCAGCGGAGCCGCCATGTCCAGATTCACCTCATAAAAACGGCGAATCGTCCCAATATCTTCCCAGTAGCCATCAAACACATACCCCATCACCTTGCGAGACTCAATGGCACCAGGGATAATGTGGCTGCCAAAATCGGTGCCTGGGTTCTCATCCAACATCTGGAACATCGTCTCGGTATTAAAGATATAGATGCCCATAGAGGCCATAAAGGGCTTGTCCGGGTTACTACCCGATTCCAAACCAGCCTGCGCTTCTGGCGTTTTGGGTTTTTCCACAAAGCGCACAATCCGCTCATCCTCGTCCATCTGCAAAATACCAAAGCCGCTGGCATCTTCCCGCGTAACGGGCTGCACGGCAATGGTTACATCGGCATTGGACTCAATATGACGCTGGAGAAACTTGGTGTAATCCATCCGATAAAGGTGATCGCCAGCCAAAATCAGGCAATATTTGCTCTTGGCTTCCCCAATTTCAACAATTTGCTGGCGTACAGCGTCGGCCGTACCCTGATACCAGTTACTACTTTTGAGGGTTTGCTCGGCTGCCAGAATCTGTACCCAACCACTGGCAAACATATCGCGGTTGTAGGTGCGGTGAATGTGGCGATGTAGGGAAACGGAGTTGTATTGCGTCAAAATGGCAATTTTGTCAATGCCAGCGTGAAAACAGTTGCTCATGGGAATATCAATGAGGCGATATTTCCCAGCCAGGGGTACGGCAGGTTTGGTGCGATCTCGCGTTAGCGGAAACAGGCGTGTGCCAACACCCCCACCAAGGATTATCCCGATTACGTCTTTCGTACTCATTTGTTTTCCTCTTTCCTTACTGTTGATTTACGGCAAAATAGCAAACGTTAAAGCATGTGTTCCCTCTTTATCTGCTATACAACCTTCACAGTGTTTAGCTTGCTCTACCGTCTAGCTCCAGTAATAATTAAACCAGATTTGGGGTAATTCGCCCACCTGTTAAACAAACCATAACATTGGCATGGGGTGGGGAGCGTGTTACCATTCGGGCATTATGAGTCGAGTTATCAATATCAATAATCCTTCCAAGATTCGGAATTATCATCGTCGCACGATTGCGGAGATTTTGCGGCATCTGATGGGTAAAACGGCCGTTGATGCCGAGGCGAAAGATATGGCGGCGACGCTGGTTTATGCACTGCGCGGAATTGAGGAAAGCGTGGAGCAGACGGCGAAGGCATGGGAAAAGCGCGGCTACTGGATGAAGTCGGAGCGGTTTTTACGTGATTGGATGTGGGTGCGGGAAACGGCCGTTAATATCGAAGATGTCATCCGTCATGAAGCCTGGGACTTGCTTCCCGAACTCATGGCCGACCTGTTCAGCCACTTTAGCGACATCGAGCTAAAATCCATGATGCGCAAAAGCGATAGCTGGGATGGGGAGTACGCCAGGCTGATGGCCGAGCCGCCAACGGAACTGCCGTGGTAATTTGTAGGGAGTAGGGTGTGGGGCGTTTCTCCCTACTCTCCACACTCTACTCCCCACACCCCACTCCCAATCATGCAACGCTGGACACTAACGGCCGTTTTCCTCCTCCTCCTCACCGCCTGCACCCCCACCCAGGCCACCTTGCCCACCATCGCTGCCATAGCCAACCTGCCCACGGCCACCGCCACGCTGCCCCCCCCTACCACCGAACCCCTGCCGGCCACCTCCACCCCTGTACCCACCGCCACCGTTAACCCCACAGCCAACCCACCTGCATGCGCCACGCCAGGGCGAATTGAAACAGGCAGTTACCCCAGCACCCTGGCAGGGGAAAGCCATTACCGCATTTATTTACCACCGTGCTATGGGGAAAACGGCCGTTTTTACCCCACCCTCTACCTCCTCCCAGGCAACATCCACAGCGACGCCATTTGGGACACGCTGGGCATGGACGAAGCCGCCGAAGCCGCCATTCTGCACGGCGATCTGCCCCCACTGCTCATCGTCATGGCCGATGGCGGCCACCTGCTCAACAACACCTCCGGCGGCCCCGGCTCCTATGAAAGCCTCATTCTCAACGACCTTATCCCGTTTGTGGAAACCACCTACTGCGCCTGGAACGAAGCGGCCGGCCGCGCCATTGGCGGCCTTTCACGCGGCGGCTATTGGGCACTGGAAATTGCCTTTCGCCACCCCAACCACTTTGCCAGCGTTGGCGGCCACAGTGCCGCCCTGCTGGACATCTACGCCGGGCCAGACCTGAACCCGGCGTACACGGGGCTAAACCAAAACCTGGGCAATCTGCGCGTCTATTTTGACATTGGCGAAGCAGATTGGAGCATTGCACCCCTCCGCCAATTGCATGAGGGTATGGATGCCGCCAACATTCCCCACATCTGGGTGCTAAACCCCGGCGACCACGACAACGCCTACTGGTCAGCCCATGTGGCAGAGTATTTGCGCTGGTATACAGCCCCCTGGCCTATCGAGGATGAGGCCTATCCAATCTGCCCCCAGTAAAAAAAGCCAGACTGAGTGAGTCTGGCTTTTTGCTTCCAATAATTAAGTTTGCCTTCCGATAAACCGCTTGCTGCTCACGCCGAAATAAAAAAGATCTGAAATAAATCGCTTGGCGAAAGCAAAAAACAGGATTTTGACGTCAACTGCAAACTTCTTGTGGCGAAAATCCCTGCCGATGCTCAGGAAGCTGTGCCAGCTTGGCCTGAACAATCGCTTCGATGGCGGCATCCCTGGAATACTGCATCTGCCGCAGGGCTACTTGGCGTAAATTCTCTAAATCTTTTGAAGTTACAATTCCGATACGAGAGTTTTGGGCAACACGTTCCAATACAACTTTCATGGTTTTCTCCCAATAATGACTTGCGCTTGCCAACTGACCACAGGATAGCAAAACGGCCGTTTTTCCGCTGTATCGCCCATCAAATCCCACCTGTAAATTCGCTTACAGCCAAGGCATGGGGGTTATCTTCGCTGCTGCCGCCGGGAAAGCCAAAAAAGGAGGAGAAAAACGGCCGTTGACACGACCCCCAACATCAGCAGCTTCATCCGTGCCGACGAAGCCAGCACCGCCACCAGCCCAAACGCCAGTGCCACCCCGTAATATCCCAGCACAATCCACCGCGTTGGTAGCCCCCGATCCGACAGGCGAAAATGCAGATGGCCCCGGTCGCCGCGAAACGGGCTTTTGCCTTGCCGCAGCCGCGCTACAATTTGCCACGCCACGTCCATAATTGGCACCGCCAGCACCAGCAGCACAGTGGAAAATTTGGCCGGGGACAAAATCGAAAGCGTCGCCATTTGGTACCCCAGCAGATACGCCCCGCCACCGAGAAAAATGCGGGCAGGGGCGAAGTTGTAGGGAAGGAAACCAAGCAATGCCCCAGCCAGCGCCAGCGGAAAAAGCGGTACGCTGGTTTGCCCCAGGGCATAGCTGTGCCAGGCGAAAAGCAGGGCGGCAATGGTGCAAACCCCCGCCGCCAGCCCGTCCAGCCCATCGAGCATGTTGACAGCGTTGACAAGGGCCACCACCCACAGCAGCGTCACCAGCAGCACGAGCGGATAGCGCAGGATGACGATGTTGTTTTGTAGGGAGAGAACGGCCGTTAATCCCGTCTCCGTCCACAACCAATCTGACGGCAGCGGGTTTGTAAACCGCTCAATAAACACCTCATGTCCCACGGCAATCGCTGCCGCCACAACCTGCATCACAAACAGCCACCCCGCCGACAAATTCAACCAATCATCCAGCAGCCCCCAGGCAAACACAAAAACAGTTCCCCACACCACCCCCCGCAGCAACAACCTATCGCCACCCATGGGCGGCAGCAGCCAATAAATCAACCCAACTCCCACCAGCCACGCCCCAAAAATTGCCACGCCCCCCAGCTTGGGAATCATCCCTGCGTGCAGCCGCCGACCCCCCGGCTGCGCCATCACCTCCCAGCGGCGCGACAACCACCCCGCCAGCGGCGTTAACGCCAGCGAGGCCAGCAGCGCGGCAAAAAACACAACCAGATAAATCAAAGAAGATCAATTACGAATTATGAATTATGAATTACGAATTTTCATAATTCATAATTCATAATTCATAATTCCTATCCCGTGCCAAACTGCCGATCCCCGGCATCGCCAAGACCGGGAACGATGTAGCCGATTTCGTTGAGGTGGGAATCAATTTGCGCTACGTGGATGGGAACATCGGGGTGCGCCCCGTGCAGGGCGGCAATCCCCTCCGGCGCGGCCAGCAGCCCCACATATTTGATCCGCTCTGCCCCCCACTTCTTCAAAATATCTATGGTCGCTACCGCCGATCCCCCTGTCGCCAACATCGGATCCAGCACCAGGCACACTTCCACAGTGGGGCTGGTGGGCAGTTTGTTGTAATAGGAAACGGGCTTGAGCGTCTCCTCATCCCGGTAGAGGCCAATATGCCACACTTCGGCACCGGGCATCATCTCCCAAATGCCGTCTACCATGCCCAACCCGGCGCGCAAAATGGGGATTAGCCCGATTTTGTCGTGGAGTTCGCTGCCAACGGCCGTTCCCATCGGCGTTGGCACCGTAATGTCGCTCACTGCAAGATCGGCCGTTGCCTCATAACACAACAACATCGCCAGCTCACGCACCAATTCACGGAACTTCTTTGGCTCCGTTGCCACATGGCGCAGCAGCGTCAGCTTATGCTTCACCAGTGGGTGTTTCGATTCATATACCATCGTCCAAGACCTCCTGTAAACAGCGGGGGAGCGGGGGAGCAGGGGAGACTCATCTCTGCACCCCTGCTCCTCTGCTCCCCTGCCTCTTTTTAAACCCGCCAATTGTTAATAATCACAGCATCCGATTGTAAACCGTCGGGTGCTGAATACGCAATCTGTGCCGCAATGTGGTTACTTCACGTATAATTTCATCATGAAAAGCTTTTTTAAGCTATGGGATTTCCCTTAAGCTACAGAAGCCACTACAATACATCTATGGACAACTTCAAAATCTTCCAATCCCAATCTGGAGAACATACAATTTTTCATGGTGATGCTTTGGATATTCTTGCTTCACTACCAAATGAAAGCATAGACCTGATCTTCGCCGATCCACCCTATAACATCGGCAAGAAATATGCGAGTTTTGTTGATAAATGGCCTTCGGACGAGGAATATTTAGAATGGTGTCAAAAATGGCTGCTTGCATGCATTGCATTGCTAAAACCACACGGTAGCCTCTATGTTATGGCTAGTACCCAAAGTATGCCTTTTCTGGATATTTTCCTGCGAAACAAGCTGGAAATATTATCCCGCATCGTATGGTATTATGATAGTTCAGGTGTTCAGGCTCAGAAATATTTTGGTTCACTCTATGAACCCATTCTTCATTGTGTTAAGGACGCAGATAACTACGTTTTTAACACCAGTGACATCCTGGTCGAGGCAAAAACCGGGGCGCAGCGGCAACTCATTGATTACAGAAAAGCAGTGCCAACTGTCTATAACAGCCAAAAGGTTCCTGGAAATGTCTGGTATTTTCCCAGAGTTCGGTATCGAATGTCAGAATACGAAAAGCATCCGACGCAAAAACCCGAGGCATTATTAGAAAGAATTATCGCAGCAAGCAGTAATACAGGCGATGTTGTTCTCGATCCATTTTCAGGAACATTTACAACTTGCGCCGTTGCCCAAAAGCTGGGGCGCAGGTCAATGGGTATCGAATTGGAAGAAGAATATATAAAGATTGGGCTGCGGCGATTAAATATCTTGTCTAACTACAAGGGTGAAAAACTTCAGCCCCCTCAAAAAACCTATTTGCAAAAAAATGGAAAACCGAAAACGCCGCCTAACCAGTTAACGCTTTTGGAGAGCAGGGAATGAAAGACCACGAGTTTACCCAAGTCATCAGTCACATTCTAGCAGCCTCCTTTTCGGACAACAGCGAATCTATCTTTGCAAACAGTGAGTTACTACAGTATATCAACATTAAAACCCAATCTATTGCCAGAGGTTCAAAAGCCCGCAGTTCTTTCGGGAATCTGTATGCTATCTATGTGCTTGTAGAAGATTATTTGGCACGTCATTTCCATGAAACAGGCAATTATCGAGAGGCAGCAGGAGCCAGGTTTACGGACTTATTTCATCGTCAGCGCGAACTCCCTTTTGGGAGCAAATTACAGAACCATGCGCTAAATCATCGCCTTAACCAAGAGTTTGAAAAATATTTTCCAACAGCAGCATACATACCCGTGCTTCGGGACACCCAAACAAGCGAATACTGGATAAACGAAAACCTCCTCGTTGTCAAAGGCACGGATGAGCAACAGTTCAATATCGCCGAAGTAGTCATTGACATCATTAATGCCTACATCGAGGCCAAGCAAGGGGCATTTAATGCTTTTATTGATGACTGCCGACGATTGCAATCTATATCAGGCGAAAAACCAGCAGAAGTCAAAGCTTATTTACTGTCTCTCTTGCGCCCAAACGTTGATGCTCGCATCTTTGAAATTGTTAGCTTTGCCATTCTCAAAATATTTTATAGCGATATATCTATTTTTTGGGGATGGGATAGTAAGAGTATCCAAGAAGATACCCTTGTTCTATACAAAACCGGACGTACAAACGCAAACGATGGCGGCATTGATTTTGTCATGCGTCCGTTAGGCAGGTTCTTTCAAGTAACCGAAACAGTTGACGTAAGAAAATATTTTCTTGACATTGATAAAATCCAAAGATTTCCTATAACTTTTGTTATAAAGAGCGATCTCTCTCTGGAAGAAATATGGAACTCTCTCCAGAAACAGGCTGAAGCGCAATTCCCTGTTCAACGCATCATTAATACCTACATGGCCTGCATTGAAGAGATCATTAATATTCCTGTTTTGTCCAACCGCTTAAGTGAAATTATTAGTCAGGGAAAATTAGCTGACATCCTCGACGAAGTGATTCTTCACAGCAAAGTTGAATTTAATATTTACGATTAATCGCCAAGTCTGACGCTGCACTGATTGCAGACCATAGCGGTTGCATTGGCATCTGACAACAAACGAATTATGAGCGAAAAACCGACGAGACACATTTCCCCGCAGAAAAAGCGGGAAGACCAGGGGCTGGATGCAACGATTCGCCCCCAGCTTTTGCAGGATTTTACCGGCCAAGATCGGATGAAGGCGAATTTGAAGATTTTGATTGAGGCGGCATTGGCGCGGCAGGAGCCGCTGGATCATGTGCTGTTTCATGGGCCGCCGGGGCTGGGTAAAACGACGCTTTCCCACATTGTTGCCAATGAAATGAACGTCAACATCCGCATTACGGCCGGCCCGGCCATTGAGCGGGCGGGGGATTTGGCCGCTATTTTGACCAACCTGCGGGCGGGTGACATTTTGTTTATTGATGAGGTTCACCGGCTGGGACGGGCGGTGGAGGAGATTCTCTACCCGGCGATGGAGGATTTTGTGCTGGATATTGTGGTGGGCAAGGGGCCGGGGGCAAAAAATGTGCGACTGAAACTGCCCAAATTTACCGTGATTGGGGCAACGACGCGGCTGGCACTGCTAACCGCCCCGCTGCGCGCCCGCTTTGGCGCGGTTTACCGGATGGATTTTTATGACCAGGCGGCGATTGAGCAGATTGTGATGCGGGGGGCGGGGGTGCTGGAAGTGCCGATTGAAGGGGATGGGGCGAGCGAGATTGCGCGACGGTCACGGGGGACGCCGCGTGTGGCACTGCGGCTGCTGCGCCGAGTGCGCGATTTTGCCCAAGTGCGGGCGGAGGGAAGGGTGACGGGAGAAACGGCCGTTTCTGCCCTCAACCTCCTCGAAATTGACGAACTGGGGCTGGACGACCTAGATCGGCGGGTGCTGCTGGCGATTATTGAAAAGTTCGGCGGCGGCCCGGTGGGGCTGGAAACCATTGGGGCTTCGATTAGCGAGGAGCCGGACACGATTATGGACGTGGTGGAGCCGTATTTGCTCCAGCTTGGCTTTTTGGAGCGCACCCCACGCGGCCGGGTTGCCACCCCCCACGCCTACCGCCACTTGCGAATTGCGGCGGCAGAACGGCCGTTTGCCGCCAAACCCAACCAGCCCAGCCTCTTTGATGCCCCCAGCGAGGCCGACGATGAGTGAAATCGGCCGTTTGCTGCTGACCATTGGCCTGATTATCGCCGCCGTGGGTCTACTGCTGCTGCTGGTCGGCCGCTTTTTCCCCTGGTTAGGGCGGCTGCCGGGCGACCTGCGCTATGAAAGTGAGCATGTCCGCCTTTACTTCCCGCTGGCAACGATGATCCTGATCAGCGTCATCGGCACGATTGTGCTCAACATCTTGCTGCGGATTTTTCGTCGGTAGGGGTGGTTAGCGTTGGCTTAACGGCCGTTTGCCAAAATAGAGGATAGAAAAAACGGCCGTTATTCGTCTTAGGAACAGAGATTAAATAAGTTACACAAGAAGTTCAACTTCTCAGAAGAAGTTGAACTTCTAAATGGGCAAGCTATTTAATTTCCATGCCTTATCAATAAAGGACAATACCATGCTTGTCATTATCTCCGACCTCCATTTTGAAGAAGAAAGTTCGCGCAATATCTATCGCTATACCTCCCCCGATGCCCCGTCTGCCATCTATATTCCGCGCAACATACCGCTGGATGCCTTTAGCAAAATCTTCACCCAACTGCGCGAGCAAGCCCAACGGGACAAAGCCCAACACATCGATCTCGTTTTGGCTGGCGACATCTTTGACCTTAATCGCACCGCCCTCTGGCTTCAAAAAAACGACGGCAATGTCCGACCCTATCTTAGCAACAACGACATTCAGCCAGGAAGCCCCGTAGAAACCAAAGTGCTGGAAATTTTGGCTGCCATTGATAAAGAGGACAAAACTGTCAGCGAACAGGAGGATCAAAGCGTCCACGCCATTTTGAAAAGCATCCGCGCTCTGGCACAGGAAGGCACTTATCTCAACGTCAACATGGTGGAGCCAACCAAACAATCGTTTTCACGTACCTATGAAGACGAGGCAGGCCATATCAGACACGCAACGATCCCGATAAAAATTCATTACATTCCTGGCAACCACGACCGGCTGGCAAACGCTACACCCGCTATTCGGCAAAAGGTGCGGCAGTTGTTGGGGGTGGAGGGCGACGGCGAACCGTTTCCGGTAACGCTCGATTTCCCGGCCGAAAAGGTATTTATTCGTCACGGTCACGAATATGACCATTACAACTTCGCCGCTGACCTGCGTAAAACCGCGTCCATTCCGCACCAATTGCCGCAGGAATATTATGACAACCCACCATTTGGCGATTTTGTCACCGTTGACATCGTTTCGCGTATTTCCGAGGCGTTTCGGACGCATTATGGTGACGAGGCGATTTTGCAAGACAAGTTGCTAACACAACTCTATCAGCGGGCGTTGGAGTTTGATGATTTACGGCCGTTACGTGCCATTCTCAACTATCTGCTCCACATCCCTCAAGACGAACAGCTTACCGGCCACATCTATGACCCCAACCAACTGTGGCGTGAACGGGTACGCCCCGTCATCAAGCAACTGCGCGATGACCTGTACGCGCAAAACAAAGCGTATGGCTGGCTAAAGCAGCTTGGCGGCGGGCGCGGCTTTGACCCCGTCCTGCTGGTGGTACGTCTGGCACTCTGGCTGCCCATCTGGAATTACATTCCCTACTGGCTGGTGCAGTGGCTCTCCAACCTGGGGCTAAAATCGTACAAGCAGGAGGCCAGCAAGGCGATTTATGCCAGCCGCGAGGAAGCGATCCGCAGCGGTGAGCATATTTTCCTCATTGCCGGCCACACCCATCGCCCCACCGTCGAGCTAATTGGGCGGGCGGCGGACGGCGAACAATATTACGTAGACACCGGCACCTGGCGGCACCGCATCCCCACCACCCCCGACCTGCAAACCTTTGGTCGCATCAAAACGCTGACCTATGCCGTTGTGTATGGCCCCGACGAAGATGTGGGCGAAATGACCACCGGGCAAAAGCTGGTCTCGCTTGACCATTGGTCTGGCTTTTCGCGCCGTTGGGTACAACCTGACGCGGATAAACCGCACGGGGCTGGTGGTTAGTGGCTGGTTGCTAGTGAAGCATCTCTTTTCTGCCTAACCCCTGGCAACCAGCCACTATGATAGTTCTTGTTTTTTATGCAAGAATTTCACGGATAAAGTACGAACGATGAACCGCTACCCGATTATTCTGGCCCACGGCATTGCCCGCTTTGACATTTTGCGCGAAATGCTGGGGCAAACGATTGGCGGTATTTGGCCGGGGTTTACCTTTTCCACCGATGAACTGCATTATTTTCGCAACATTTGCAGCTATTTGCAGCAGCGCGGTTATGCCATTTACCACACCAACGTCGCCTTTGCCGGGGGGGCTGCCGCAGCGGGCGCGTGATTTGAGCCTAGCGGTGGAACGCATTTTGGCCGACTCAAAGGCGGACAAGGTGCATATCATCGGCCACAGCATGGGGGAATTAAACGGCCGTTTTCTCCTCTGCCCCCACCGCAACAACCTGTCCTCGCGTGTGCGCTCGCTGACCACTGTCGGCATGCCCCATCCTGGCACCAGCTTTGCCGATTGGGGGCTAATCTCCGACAACGTGGGGCAAGCAGCAATTGTGCTACAGCGGCAAAACGGCATCACCAGGCCAGTACTACAGTATGCCTTCCCCATTCCGGCCGGCCACCTCAACCAGTTTGGCGGGTGGGATTTGGATGAATTGGCAGGACTGCATTGGTGGAATTGGCGGCCTTTGTGGCGCAAATGGCGGTTTGAAACGGCCGTTAAACAATTCCACGCCCACCTTGCCCACACCCTCTAGGACCTGAGTTTGTAGTATTCCCAGCCCATATCTATCATCCTATTTACTCTCCTCGCGCCAGCCAGTATAGTTCCCACCGTAACGACGCACACAAACGTCCAGTCCCAAACACACAGTGGACACGCGACAAAACCCTTTTCCAAACCAACCCTGTAACCCGCGTCAAAACAAGGAGGTGATGTTTTACTGTAGATCGCACGTTGCGTGGATGAACCTTGCTGCATCCAGCAAACCTGAACGTTGTATTGGTAGTGAAGCAATTATTATATTTTTGAAATGTATCGGTAATCAAACTGTTGTATTGGAAGCCTGTAAAAGAAGTTGTCGAAATGTATTGGTGTAAAAAGGAGTAAATCAGTATGTATCAAGACTCAAGTGAACCTGTAAAAACGCGCCGGGCTGTTTCTGGCGCATCACCCACGCAGAGTAAACGGCCGTTACAAATCGTCGCCCTGGTTGCCATCCTGGCAGCCGCCTTTTTTGCCGTGGCCCACACCTTTGCCCAAAACTTTAACCAAAACCTGGCCGGGGGCGATGTTCTCACCGTTAGCTGTGACGGCAAAAACCTAGAAATCGTGCCTGAATCCAGCACTGGGCTAAGCATGGTCTGCGTTGCCAACGACGGTGGCGAACCCGACCCAACCAACACACCAGAGCCTGACCCGACCAGCGAACCCGACCCAACCAACACCCCGGAACCAGACCCGACCAGCGAACCTGATCCGCCAGGCGTAACAGCCGATTATGGTGAGTTCCCCAACGGTAAGAACGGTGGTGTTTGCGCCGAAAGCCACGCCTGGTGGCAAGAAAATGGCGAATCGGCTCCCCGCCACAGCCACAGTGCTGCCTGTGTGCCTGCGGCTCGCGGCAAGGGCGGCCAGGATGGCCCCATCGTAGACAACTTCAACATCTCTGCCCGCGCTTTGGCGTTCAACACCCCCGGCGAGGTCAACTGGCACCGCGCCCAGTGGGAAGGCAACACCGTCCAGGTAAACGACATTGGCAAACATTGCCAAAACAGCATTGGCGAATTCAAGGAGTGTACTTATTGGGGCGAATACAACCTGAAAGCTCGCAGCGGCATGGACGAACTTCGTCTAGCAACCGACATCCGCAACGGCGACCTGGGTACCCGGCAATACTCGGTAATCAACTTCCAGGTGCGCGGCAGCAGCGGCGGTAACTATCGCGGTGGCCCCTGGATCATTGGCCGCCACTGGTACGACGGTTTTGGCTACGTCCGGGTTTACCTCTACGACTACATGGAATACGTTAAACCTGGCGAATCCATGCCTACCGTTTCTGGTAATTTCAATCTCAACGTAAAGCATGACGGCAGCAACTGTACCGAAGGTCAGATGTTTATTAACCCGATGTTCCATCAGTGGCACGCCAGCGGCACCACACCACCGGCACCCGATGAACACACAGGCTGTGGCTCCCACACCTACACGGTTGATACCACCAAATTGCCCAACGGCCGTAATACGCTCTACTTCCAGACAATGGCCGAAGATGGCCGTGGTGAACTGGCAAGTGCCGTTCTGGTCTTCATCAACGTTCAGAATTAACAGCTAGAATGACCCAAGAAGTTCAACTTCTTTTGAGAAGTTGAACTTCTAAATAGCAAGACCTCTAAGGTTTCAGAAACCTCAGAGGTCTTTTTTTTTGCCAGCCATCTGTGTTAAAACTAGCGGCATGAAAACAGAACTGTTCAACTACACCTTGCCACCAGAGCTGATTGCCCAAACGCCTGCCACACCGCGTGACGCATCACGGCTGCTGGTGGTGGATAGACAAAGCGATGGCGTTGCCCACCGCACCTTTGCCGATATTGGCGACTATTTGCGGCCGGGGGACATTTTGGTGGGCAATAACAGCCGGGTGATGGCGGCGCGGCTGTTTGGGCAAAAAGCCACGGGGGGCAAGGCAGAGATTTTGCTGCTGGAGAAGCAGACAAACGGCCGTTGGCACGCCCTCATCGGCGGCAAAAAGATGCGTGAGGGAACGACAATTACCGTTTACGACGCGGCTGGGGTGGAAAGTGAGTGGGTGGCAACAATAACGGCCGTTTTTCCCGGCCCCCTGCGCGAAATTGAATTCAACCAGCCGCTTGACGACGACCTCGAAACGCTCGGCCACGTGCCGCTGCCGCCCTACATTCAGGAGCCGCTGGCCGACAGCGAACGGTACCAAACCATCTACAGCCGCCCCGTTGGCTCCGCCGCCGCCCCCACCGCCGGGCTGCACTTCACCGGCGACCTGCTGCTGGGGCTGCGCGAGCAGGGGGTGGCGTTTGAAACGGTGACGCTTCACGTGGGGCTGGACACGTTCAAGCCCGTGGAGGTGGACAACGTGGCCGACCACCCCATTCACAGCGAATGGGCGACGGTATCGCCGGAAACGGCTAAACGGATTAACGAGGCGAAATTGGCGGGGGGGCGGCTGATTGCCATTGGCACAACGGCCGTTCGCACCCTGGAAACGGCCGCTTTGCGCTCGGCCGGCATCAGCGGCAGCCTGCGTGCCATTAGCCAAAGCGATGCCAGCGGTGAAACGAGCAACTTTTGCCCCTGGAAGCCGGTGGCGGCGTTTGCCGGGCCAACTGATTTGTTTATCTATCCGGGATACAAATTCCGGGCGGTGGATGCCATGATCACCAATTTTCATCTGCCGCAGTCGAGCTTGCTGATGCTGGTGGGGGCGTTTATGGGGCGGGAGAGGATGTTGGGGGTGTATGAAACGGCCGTTCGGGCGCAATACCGCTTCTACTCATTTGGGGATGCGATGCTGATTTATTGAGTTTCACACAAAGGCGCAAAGCCGCCAAGAAATCTCTTTGCGACTTTGCGCCTTGGCGTGAGATATTTTTACGGCCGTTTAATAATCGGCAGATAGATCATCACCGCGCCATTGCCGTCCTTGACAGTAATAGGCAGTTCGTCGGCGGCCAGCAGCAAATTGATGGGGTTGGAGAAAACCAGGGTGAAGGTTTCATCCCCTTCGGTCAACTCATCTTCCAACAGCTCCACTTCAATCGTCTTGCTGGTTTGCCCAGGGGCAAAGGTAATTTTGCCTGTCTTGGCAACATAGTCGGAGCCAGCTTCGGCGGTGCCGTCTACGGTGGCATATTCCACGGTGGCGTTCATTGTAAACGGCTCATCGAGCGTCAACGTAATGCGAACCTTGCCGTTTTTCTCGGCTACGCTGTAGTCCAGGCTGTCGCTGTTAAGCATCGGCACTTCGTTGTCGAGCAGGTTGATGGTGGCAGAGCCAATGTCGCCAATGGTGACGTTTTCGGGGTTGCTGAGGGCAATAACGGCCGTTTCCAACCCCTCCACCAGCGCATCATCAAACACACCCACTTCCACCGTCTGGCTCGTTTCGCCGGGGTCAAAGGTCAGCTTTTTGTCCACCGAGGCATAATCGCCGCCGGCCGAAGCCGAGCCACCGTTGGATTTATAGCGTACCGTCACCGTTTGGCCGGAGGGGGCGCTGAGGGAAATGGTCAACACGGCCGGCCCCTGGTTTTCCTGTACCGGGTAAATTTCCTGGTCAAAGGAAACCGTTGGTTCGGCATCGTTATCCACAATCCGCACCTGGGTGTCGCTGTTGCTGCCCACGCGGGCGTTGACAAAGTTGCTAATCGTCAGGGCAAGCGTCTCGTCGGCCTCGTCCAGCTCATCATCCAGCACCGGAATCGTGATTTCGCCGCTGGTTTCGCCGGGGGCAAAGGTGAGCGTGCCGGTAATGGTTGCGTAGTCGTCGCCAGCAACGGCCGTTTCTTCTGCCGTAGCAAAATCAACCGACACTTCACGACCCGATGGTTGACCCAGCGTTACCGTCACCACGGCCTCGCCCGCGTCCTCATCCACATCAACCGCCTCGCTGCTGATTTGCACTGTGGGCATTTCATCGTTGTCCAGCACCGTCAGCGTCGCTTCCGGCGTGCTGCCCAGCGAGGCTTCAGCACCCACGACATTACTCAAAACGAGGGTAATCGTTTCGTCGTCCTCGTCCAGCGCATCATCAGTAATCGGCACGGTGATCAGCTTGCTGCCTTCCTCACTGGCAAAGGTCAGGGTTCCGGCAGCCACGGTGGTGTAATCTTCGCCCGCAACGGCCGTTCCGTCACTAACCACATAATCCACCGAAATGGGCAGCGTGGAGAGCGACGACAACCGCACTTCAACCTCGGCACTGCCGCCATCTTCGGCAATGCTGATGGTGTCGCTGTCAAACGATACCGTCGGCGGGGCTTCGTCATCCACAATGGTCAGCGCACCGCTGGCGGGTGTGCCAAGCGTGGCATTGGTGGGGGTGGAAAGCACCAGCCCAACAAACTCATCCTCTTCAAAGAGGGCATCGTTTACCACTTCAACCGTAAAGGTTTGGCTGATGGTGCCGGAAGCAAAGGTGAGGGTGGTGAGCGGAAGGGGAGTGTAGTCGGCGGGAGAAACGGCCGTTCCGTCCGCCGTGGCATATTGCACCGTCACTTCCCGCCCTGATGCGGCACTCAACTGCACGGTGATGGTTGCCTCACCGTCGGCTTCGTTCACGCTGTAAGCGGCACTGCTCAACTGCACGGTAGGCGTGGCGTCATCATCAGCAATGTTGAGGGTGCTGGTGGCGTTGCCGCCCAGCGTAGCATCATTGGTGGGGTTGCTCAGGGTTAGCTGCACTGTCTCCACGTCTGCTTCGTCCAAAGCGTCGTTGTTGATCGGCACGGTAAAGGTTTTTTCGGTTTCACCGGCGTTAAAGGTGAGGGTGCCGCTTTTGCTGGTGTAGTCAAGACCAGAAACGGCCGTTCCGTCACTCGTGGCATAATCCACCGACACCACCGTATTCGTTGCCAACACCCGCTTCACCGTCACGGTCGCCGTCCCCGCCGACTCATTGGCATCCACCGTGGCACTGGCAAATTCCACCAGCGACGATTTGTTAGGGTCGGGGCAAATGCCAGAGCCATTTAGCTCAAGGCAGTTGTGGTAATATTTGCTGCTGCTGCTTGCCATCACCACAATCCCCGTACTCACATTCACCGTCTGCTTGGTAGAGGTTACATTGTTCACCGCCGAGCTATAATCAATAAAGACGGTGCCGCTGCCAGCAGGAAAGGCCAGCGTGTCGTAGCTTGCCTTTTTGTAGAGGGCATTCCCGCCACCCGTATCGGTCACAAACACATAGATTTCGCGGTTGGTCGTGTCCAGCAGCACCGTGGGGCGCGTTTTATAGGGTTGGGCATTACGGCTAAACGCCACCGCCGATCTCCAGTTGCTGGCCTGTGAACAGTTGCCCGTGGTGCAAGCCAGCACAATAATTTGCGGCTCATCGGGGTTCACAAAAGAACCTTTCACCGCTGCAAAAACATTACCTGCCGAGTCAGCATTGAGCGAACGCAGGCTCACATGGTCATCAGCCGACAGCGCATAGGCGATTACTTCTGTCCAGGCCGTGTCGCTCGCACCATCCTGATGCACGGCAAAGTGCATTTGCATGTCGCCCTGGTTGCTCCACATCACCCCTACGTGGCCGTTGTACGCCACAACCGCCGAGATGTCTACCGACAACAGCCCTGTTGACCCTGCCACTGGCAGCAAATAAGGCGTTACCCAACTGTCATCTGCGCCATCACTATGGGCCATATAAACTTTGTTACCCTGTGTGTAAGTGATCCAGAGCGTGTCTGTGCTGTCCTTGTCAATAACCACAACTCGCGCCTTATCTGAACTAAGCTGCACAGGATAGCCGCTGCTGAGTGTATAAGTGCCATTGCTATAGGCGTAACGGTACAGGTTAATTGGATCGGAAGTTGAAGAGGACGCGACGTATAAATAGGTACCATCCCACAAAACGTCAGCTTTGGTTTTGGGGCGGTCGTCAAGCTCGACACCTGTGTCGTTCCACTGCTGGGTGGCCCAATCAAGCTGGTAGATGTGGTAGCTGGCAGAGGTTTTGTCTAGCAAGCTTGCCCACCAACTGCCGTCGTTGAACCACAGTTTGCTTTGTGCCATTTCAGAGGTTGGTTCGGTTACACCAGAGAGTTTGTAGTCAAGCCCTTCGTAACCGACGTTGGCAAGAGGGGCAGCAACGGCCGTTATCGTCCCCATCTCGGCCGGCAGGCCAACACCCGCCAGCAGCACAGCTGCTAAAAGAAAAAAGATAACGCGAAAAAATTTCGTAAGAGAAAGGTTCGTTGTTTTCATAAAAGACTCCCACACAAATAAGAATTTGCCTAGGTAGATGGATCCCCCACCATAAGCTTGTCAACAAGTTTGTTCCAACACCATTCCCACACCAACGCCATCTCGCAAACCATTATGTCGCAAAACCGGCACAGGTTTAGCACGCCGTCTGAGGCAGCAACGCTTTGTTGGAAACACAAACGTGTGGGCTGCTGCCGGGGGGCAGCAGCCCACACGTGATTTGGCTGGCAGCGCGACGCATTGCACCAGCCAAACGTCAAGCGAAATTATTTACGCATGATAATCGGCAAGGATACGCGGAACGCATCATTGTCGGTAATGGTCATCACGGCCGAGCTGGGCGACCCCAGGGTGGCTCCGGTGGGGCTGCTCAACGTTACAGTCAGGGTCTCATTGCCTTCCTGCCACGGGTCATCAAGAATGGTTAAGGTCACATTCTTGCTGGTTTGGCCGGGGCTAAAAGTTAATGTACCAGAGCTGGCCGCCAGGAAATCGCTTCCAATAGTGGCCGTATTGCCCACAATGGTATAGTTGACGGTGACAACACCGGCCGCTGCCTGCGACAACCGCACTTCCATAGCCGTAGAGTTGGCTGTTTCGGGGCGGCTGTACTGGCTGGCGCTAAACTGAACCGTTACGCTAGGTGAGGCATCGTTATCCAGAATTTCAACCGTTGTTTCGTTAAAGAAGTCGAGGTTGGCGTTCGATGGATTGCTCAAAACCAGCTTCATGGTTTCGGTTGCTTCAAGCAAGCCGTCATCTACCAAAACAATGGAGATGGTCTTCATGGTTTCGCCAGCGGCAAAGGAGAGCTTGCCGGAGGCCGGGGTGGCGATGTAGTCGGCTGGGGTCGTGGCTGTTTCCGGCGTGGTTGCATAATCTACCAGCACCGGGAAGCCGGAGGCGTTGCTTAGCTCGACTTCCACGTTGACCACACCAGCGCCTTCGCTAACTTCGTAGGTGGGCCGATGGAAGCGGACAATGGGGGCTTCGTCGTCGTCGAGAATGGTAAGAACGGCCGTTGTGCTGGCACCCGTTGCCGCCCCATCCACATTGCTCAACGTCAAATTCACCGTCTCATCCGCTTCATCCATCGTGTCATTCCGCACCGGAATCACGATGCTTTTGGTTAGCTCCCCAGCCGCAAACGTAAGCGTCCCAGAGGTGGTCGTGTAATCGTCATCGGCCGTGGCCGTGCCGTTGCTCGTAGCATAGTGCAGCGTGATCGGCCGGCCGGAAGCCGTATCCAAAGCAATGCTCACAACCGCAATCCCACTGTCCTCCGCCACGCTATAGTTGCTCTGGGCAAACCCCACAACCGCCGGGCTGTCATCATCATTAATGGTGATGGTAGCCGCACTGGGCGAGGTCAGCGTGGCGTTAACGGGGCTGGCAAGCGAGAAGCTGATGGTCTCATTCAGTTCGTCCAGACTATCTTCTTTAATCTGCACAAAGACCTTCTTGCTAATCTCACCCGGCACAAAGTTCAGCGTGCCGCTGCCGCCAACATAGTCACCGGCACTGGCCGAAGCCGTACCGTCGCTAATGGCGTAATCCACCGAAACCGGCCGGCCAGAGCCACTGCTCAGGAATACCTCCACCTCCACGGTGCGATCTTCCTCGTCAATGGAAAAGGTGCTGTTGCCCACGCGAGCCGTTGGCGCAGCGTCATTGTCCTCAATGGTCAACACCGCCTTGTTCAGCCCCAGGTACACCGTTCCAGACGTAACCAGGTTTTTCAGCTCCAGGTTAATGGTTTCGTTCGCTTCATCCAGCGAATCATTCACAATCGGAATCGTAATCTTCTTGTCATGTTCGTTGGCACTAAACTGCAGCGTTGTCCCCATGTCAATGTAGTCAGCCCCAGCCGTAGCCGTGCCGGTTGCCATGTCCAATTCAATGGTCAGCGGCTGTGGCGACGGCGGCTCCACCCACACTTCAATCACAACATTGCCGGCCGACTCTGGATGATTGTAGGTTGCAGCACTAAAGCGAACCTTAGACTCATTGTCCTTAATCGTTACCGTGGCGGTTGCCGGGCCACCCAGGAAAGCATTGATCGGGTTGCTCAACGTCACAATGATGGTTTCATCATCTTCCGGCAGCGCATCTTCAGCAATCGGAATGTTGAACGTGGCCGAGGTTTGCCCCGGCGTCATGATGAGGTTGCCGGTGGTGGTGGTGTAGTCACTGCCAGCCGTGGCCGTGCCGTTGCTGGTGGCATACGTCACCGTCACCGGGTCAATCGTAATCTTGGACAGCGTGACCTGTACCGCTACCGACGCGCCGCCCTCACTAACCGAATAGTTATCGGCACTAAACTGCACCCGCGCCGCATTTTCATCATCAAAGATGGTGACTTTGCTGTTGGGCAGTGCCCCCAGCGTGGCGTTTACGGGGTTGGACAAGACAACTTTGAGGGTTTCGATATTCTCGGCCTCAGCATCATCAATGATCGGAATCGTGATGGTCTTGCTGGTTTCGCCCGTGCTAAAGGTCAGCGTGCCGCTGGTTGGGGTGTAGTCGGCCCCGGCGGTGGTGGTTTCATCCACGGTGGCAAAGTTGAGCGAAACGGCCGGCTGCGATTTGCCAGACAGATTAACCGTCAAGGTTGCAGTGCCAGCATTCTCGTTCACGTTGACATTGGCAACGGTGAATGAGGCCGTGATAGGTGCTTCGTTGTCGTGAATGGTCAACGTTGCCTCTGGAATGGTGGACAGCGAAGCGTTGATGGGGTTGGTCAGCTTGAGCTGCAGCGTCTCATCCCCTTCACGCAGGTCGTCTTCCAGAATCGGCACGTTAAACGTCTTGGTGCTTTCGCCAATGTTAAAGACCAACGGTACGTCAACAGCGGCGGTGTAATCTTGCCCGGCGGTGGCGGTGCCGCCGCTGGTGCTATAGTGAACCGTCACCGGCGAGGTGGCGGTACCAATCAACTGCACGGTGATGGTCGCTGCCCCACCGTCTTCGTTGATCTCGTAAGACAAGGCACTGAACTTGACCCCTTCGTTGTCGGCAATGGTCAGCACGGCGGTGCTGTTGCTACCCAACGAGGCGTTGGTGGGGTTGCTCAAGGTCAGGTTGATCGTCTCCGGTGCCTCAACAATGGTGTCATCAAGGATGGGGACGATAAAGGTTTTGGCAACTTCACCGGGGTTAAAGGTGAGCGTGCCGCTGGCGGCGGTGTAGTCCACGCCAAGGGTGGCACTACCGCTGCTGGTGGCGTAATCCACGGTGATGGCGGCCTGGGGCAGCCCGGCAAGCTGCACGGTGATGGTGGCGCTGCCGCCGTCTTCGGCGACGCTGTAGGTGGCGGCACTGAACTGGACGGTTTCGTTGTCAATGATGGTAACAACGGCCGTTTTTGGCGACCCCAGCGACACATTGACCGAGTTGCTTAATGTAATGTTAAACGTCTCATTGTTTTCCGACAGCCCGTCATCCGTAATCGGAATCGAGATCGTCTTGGTTGTTTCGCCAGCGTTAAAGACAACCGTACCAGAAGTCGCGGTATAGTCTTCCCCGGCAATGGCGGTGCCGTTGCTGGTGGCATAGTCAACCTGCACAATGTCGGGTGATGTACCCGTCATCTGCACCGTCACTTCCACCTGCCCTGCGTTTTCATTCACATTGTAGATGGCCGAGCTAAACTGCACCCCTTCATCATCCAGAATGGTCAGGGTAGCCGTATTCACCGGCCCCAGGGACACATTCACCGGGTTCAACAGCTTGAGCGTCAGCTCTTCGGTGTTTTCAGTCTTGGTGTCGTCAATAATCGGCACGGTAAACGTTTTCACCGTTTCACCAATAGGGAAGACCAGCGTGCCGCTGGCACTGTTGTAGTCGCTGCCCGCCAGTGCCGTACCGTCCTGGGTTTGGTAGCCCACGGAGACAACGTTGGTGGAGGGGCCAGAGAGGACAACGGTAATGGTGGCACTGCCGCCATCTTCAGCCACGCTGTAGGTGGTAGAGGTAAACTGCACCCCTTCGTTGTCGGCAATGTTTACCGTGGCGGTGGTGGATGCGCCCAGGGAGGCGTTGGTGGCGTTGCTCAGATTGACGGTAAACGATTCGGCAACTTCCACAACGGCATCGTCAATGATGTTGATGGCGAAGGTTTTGTTGGTTTCGCCGGGGGCAAAGGTGATGGTGCCGGGGGTGGCAACAAAGTCGTTGCCGCCGGTGGCGGTGCCGTTGGTCATGCTGTAGTCAACGGTCACGGTCTGGGCCGAGGCCTTGGTGAGGTTGACGGACAGGGTGACGGAGCCGGTGCCTTCGGTGACGTTGTAGGTGGTGGGGTTGAAGCGAACGGCCGTTCCCTGGGTTGAGAATGACCAGGTTTCGCGCACTGTCCCCGCTGTCAGCCCTTCACGCAGCGGCCGGCCGACAGAATCCTTGATTGCAGACGTCAGCTTCACCGTGTAGTCCAAACCAGCAATCAGCGGCGGGTTGGGCGTAAACGTCGCCTTGCGCGTGCTGTTGTTGTAGGAAACCGAACCAGCAATTGGCCCCGACGGCCCTTCAACGATAAAGTTGCTGGTCGTCAACGTTGCCTCATCCATCGCCCGGCTAAAGGTAGCCTCGATCACAGACGAGCTGGGAACTGATGCCCCATTGGCTGGCGAGAAGGGATAGACAACGGCCGGCGGGTCGCCAATAAAGTTAAAGCCGTAATATTGCGTTGTTAACGTCTCGCTGCTGCCCAGCACAACAATACCAGTCAGGTCATCGCTCAAAACCTGCTTGCTGGAAGTCGGATTGTTGAAATCTTTCAGCGTCGGTGCCGTTGTCTCATCGTCGCCAATAAACAGAACCTGGGCACCAGACGGGCTGGCCGAACAGTTGCCGCCACCAAAGCTGATTGGGTTTAGCGACGACTTCTGGTAACAAATGGCGTTACCACTGCTCTTCCCGGCCATCACCACATACAGGAACTCATCGCCAGTGGTGGCGGGAGCCCCTTCGTCCACAATCACAATCGGCCGGGCATCGCTGGCACTCACAGGCGCAACGGCGTTAACCGACCAGGTGCCAGTGGGGGTACGGTGCATCAGCCCAATGCCAATTTCAGCGGAACTCGTATTGACTGTAGCAATCGCGGCATAAATATGACCATTGTAGGCCACCATGTTCACGCTGTCATCAGATGTCTCCAGGCTTTCAATCCCTGCTTCCGATGTCCAGTTGGTGTCTACATCGTCACTGTCCAGATGGGTGGAGAAGTTGAACTTGGGCGTACCGTCCTGGTCGCTCCACAACACACCTACTTTTGCCCCCTCGCTGTCGGTGAAAGCGACAACCGAGGAAACATCATCCTTGTCCACTGTTCCCAGCGTGAAAGGCTCGCCCCAGGTCAGGTCATCACCCAGCGAACGGTTGACAAAGACCTCGTACTTCAAGCTGCCATCGGCAATAGAGACAAAGGTGGTCCACAGTTGACCGGTGGAATCCTTGGCCAAAACCATGGATTCTGTGCCGTGGAGGGCAATTTCGACGGGGAAATTGTCATCAAGCGAATAGGTGTCGGCTACATCATCGTAGCTAAAGCGATAGAGCTTGCCGCCATCGCCGGGGTTTACTGAGTTGGGGCCGGTGTCATATTTGTGGGCAACAATATAAACTTTGCTGCTGGTTTCATCCCACAAAACATCGGCTGTGATGTTTAAGCGGGTATCTATGACAACACCGGTGTCAACCCATTCTTTGTTGCCCCAGTCGTAACGATGAATGTTAAAACTCCCACCACCGCTGCCGTCAGAGGCAAATAAGACACCCCACCAAATGCCATCGTTCCACCAGAGTTTGCTTTCTGGCTTGGAGGCGGTGGGGTCGCTAACCGATTCTGGATAGGGGTTACCGAGATACCCGGCCAAATCCAGTAGAGTCCCAGCCGTCAAAGCCTGTACGGCTACGTACCAGGTGATGAGTGGTAAAACCACGAATAACCCGATTAGTCCGGCGTAACGCTTCATGCGTTTGTGGGGGCTGCGTGATACGTTCACTGTTCATGCTCCTTTACAAAGTTGTCTACCAATAATGGCTCCCACCACAGGTTAACAATACGTTTTGAATTCCAATACAAGGTCATGGTTGATCGTATGTTGGTAAGCTTACAGAGGCGCTTACCGGGAGGCAGCGGCTGCTGGCGACAGCCGCTGCCTCAGGTTTAGTTGAAGATAATGGGGAGGAACAACAGTCCGCCTTTTCCTTCTTTGATGTGGACAACGGCCGTTTCCAGCCCCAAATCGGCATTGCTGGCGGCAATCAACTGTAGCGAGAATGTTTCCTCGGCCTCATTGACACCGTCTGCCAGCAGCGGAATGGTGATGGTTTTGCTGGTCTGGCCGGGGGTGAACAGGACGGTGCCATTGGTCAGGGTGTAGTCGCTGCCATTAACGGCCGTTCCATCCACCGCCACATAGTTCGCCGTTACCACCTGTCCGGAAGCCGTACTCAGCACCAGCCGCACCGTCACCGACTCATTCCCCTCAAAACCAGTGAAGTTGGCCTGGGCAAATGAGAGCATCGGTAGCTGGTCATTGTCCTCAATCACCACTTCCGTCACGTTTTGCGCTGCCAGGGTGGTACCCTGCACGTTAAACAGCTCCAGCTCAAACGTTTCACTGCCTTCCGACACGTCGTCGTCAATAATGTCTACAAAGATATGCTTGTTTAGCTCACCCTTGACAAAATTGAGAGTGACGTTGACCGGGCGGTAATCTTCGCCAGAAACGGCCGTTTTATCCACCGTTCGTAGCTGCACCGAAAATGGGGCAGGCATCGCCTCCGTCACGCTGACTTCAATCCGCACCCGCACACCATGTTCGTCAATCACCACCGAGGCATCGGTAAACTGCACGCCCGGCGGGTCATTGTCTTCAATCGTCACCACTGCCTGGTCAATATCGCCCAGCAGCGCGTCACCCGGATCGCCCAGTTTAACGGTAAACGTTTCATCCAGTTCCGAAACCTGGTCATCTATGATTTGTACCGTTATTTTCTTGCTCGTTTCACCCGGCACCAGCGTAATTTTGTCGCTGCCCAGGGCAAAATCCTGGCCTGACTTGGCCGTACCGTTGCTTACGCTCACCGGCACGTTAATCGTTTTGCCCGACTCAGCCGAAAGCTCTACGTTCAAAACGGCCGTTACGCCACCTTCCGACACCGTGACACTACCCGTCGTAAACGAGAGCGTCGGTGCAACATCATCATCAATCAGCGTCAGGGATACTTCAACCGGATTACCCGGCTGGGCGTTGGTCATGTTGCTCAACTTTAGCGTCACCGTTTCGTTGGTCTCATCCAGCACATCATCAAAAGCCGTTACCGAGAACGTCTTGGCCGTTTCGCCGGGGGCAAAGGAGAGCGTGCCGCTGGCCGCGTTGTAGTCGTCGCCAGCCACAGCGGTGCTGTTGCTGGTGGCATAATCCACCGTCACCGGGAAGTCCGATGGCGTGCTTAGTGTTACCTGAATCGGCACCGCACCGCCATTTTCCAGCAGCGCATAGCTAAAGCCGCCAAACTGCACTGTCGGTTCGGTTTCGTCGCTGGTAATCAGCAGTTCCAGCACCGACCGCGTCCCTTGCAGCGAATTGACCCAGTTAGAAAGCGTTACGGTAAACCGTTCTTCCAGTTCATAGGTGTTGTCGTCCACAATGGTAATGGCAATTTGCTTGCTGGTTTCGCCGGGGGCAAAGGTCAGGGTGCCATTGCTGCCGGTGTAGTCAGCAGGTGCCACGGCTGAATCGTTGCCAAAGGTGTAGTCAACCGTGACCACCTTGTCCGAGGGGTTCGAGAGCGTCACAACCCCTTGCACCGTCCCGGCATTTTCATCTACGGTCAGGTTGGCAACGGTGAACTGTGCCACTGGCGGCACTTCGTCGTCCAGAATCAGCACGGTGGCGTTGGCCGCCGCACCCAAACCGGCTCCCACTGGCGACGACAGCGCCAGGGAGAAGGTTTCGTTGCTTTCTTCCAGATTGTCGTTGATGAGCGGCAAGGCCAGCGGCAGGCTGGTGGTGCCGGCCGGAAAGGTCAGTATCCCACTAATGGCTTGATAGTCAGAACCAGAAACGGCCGTTCCATTGCTGCTGGCATAATTCACCGTCACCGTCACCAGCGATGCCGCACTCAGTTTGACGTTGACCGCCGCCGCCGCATTGTTTTCTGTAAACTCATACGAGGCTTGTTCAAACGACACGGTAGGCGGGCTATCGTTGTCGTTAATGGTCAGCGAGGCCGTGGTGAGGACACCCAAGGTGGCGTGCTGGGGATTAGACAGGGTGAGGGTCAGGTTTTCGGCCGGCTCCATCACCGGGTCATCCACAATGGGAACATTTAAAACGGCCGTTTTGCTGCCCGGCGTAAACGTCACCATCTCATTCACCTGCACAAAGTCCGAACCAGCCGTAGCGGAGTTATTGCTGCTAATCGCCTGCACCGACACCGCCTCAAACGACGCACCCGTCAACTGAAGCTGCACCGCAGCCGTCCCCACCCCCTCATTTACCGTGTACGAAGCCGCTTTAAACGACACCGTTGGCGGCGCATCATTGTCATAAATCGTCACCGTCGTCGTGTTTGGCACACTCAGCGTGGTCACAACCGGGTTCAACAGCTTCAACTTTAGCGTCTCCGGCTGCTCATAATCAATATCTTCCGTAATCGGCACAAAGATCGTCTGCTTGGTCTCATACGGGCTAAAGATGACCGTGCCGCTCACCGTCGAGTAATCCTGCCCCGACAGTGCCACGTCATCTATAGTGGTGTAATCCACTTTCATGGTGGCGTTAAACGGGAAGCTCAGCTCCACGTCAACTTCCACCCACCCCTTGTTCTCCAGCACGCTGTAGGTGGCGTTGCTAAAACGCACCACCGGTGGCGTGTCGTCGTCAATAATCGCCAAAATGGCATCATTCGGGGTAGACAACACCGCATTAGTTGGGTCATCAATCCGCACCCGCGCCGATTCGGAGAACTCTTGCAGGGCGTCGTTGTTGATGGTGATGTTAAACGTCTTCTGCGTTTCACCAGGGTTAAAGGTCAGGGTGGTGGTGGGAACGGCCGTATAATCGCCAGGGGCAATGGCCGTAATGTTCTTTGTCCAGTAATCCACCGCCACCGTCGTGTCAGACGGGTCATCCAGCAGCACCGTCACCGTCGCCGGCCCCGCATTTTCAACCACCACAAACGAATCGCTCGACAATGCCACGTTCGGTGGCTCGTCATCATCAATAATCGCCATCGTGGCGGTGGTCGGTGCGCCCAGGGTGGCACTGACCGGGCTGCTCAATGTCAGGTTAAACTGCTCGGTTGGCTCTTCCAACGCATCGTCAATTAACGTTATCGGCAATTCGATGTAGGTTTCGGTGGGGCTGAAGGTGATGGTGCCGCTTTGGCTGGTGTAGTCACCGGGCGCAACGGCCGTTCCGTTGCTGGTAGCATAGTTTACCGACACCGGCACGTGGAAAGGCGCACTTAGCTCTACGGCAAAGACACCGTTGCCCAAATCTTCCTGCCCTTCAAAACTGCTGGCAGCAAAGGCAACCTGGGGGACTTTGTCGTCGTCGTAAAGGGAAACAACGGCCGTTTCCGGGAATGTCGTTGGTCCATCACTCAACGTCAAGTTAATCGTCTCCGGCTCCTCCTCCAGCACATCATCAATAATCGGAATCTGGAACGTCTTGCTCAATTCACCCGGCGCAAACGTCAGCGTGCCGCTCGTTGCTACATAGTCCAAACCGGCCGTTGCCGTGCCATCACTCGTCGCATACTTCACCGACACCGGCACCGCCGAAGGCAGCGTCATCTCCACCGACACCGTTAGCGAAATCCCCCCGTGTTCGCTAATCTGGTAAGCACTACTACCATAATGCGTAGCAACCACCGAATTCGGCGACAAGCAAACGGATGACCCCTTGGTAGACAAATCAATACAGCCATGAACATACGCCCGCTTCACATCATCCGCCGCCATCACCACAATTCCGGTATTGGCATCGGCGTTTTGCCGCATCGTCGTCACATTGTTCATCGCCGTATAAGTCGTCGAGGAAATAATCGGCGTTCCCAGCCCGCCAGGGAAGGAAATATTGTCCAAATCAGACCGCTTGTAATAAATATTGCTCCCCGTCTTCGGCAACCCGTTGCGAATATGCCCAAAAACATAAATATCACGGTTGGTCACATCAATAGACATCACCATACGGGTCGGGTCGCCTGTTCTGGTGGCAAAAACCGTGTAAAAGTCCCAATTACCACTGCCAATACAATCTGCAGAGGCTGAATCACACACGCCAAGCATAATTAGCCCAGGCGCACCATCCGGTTCCGATGTTTTGAACAAGGCAAACACCTTGCCCGCCCCATCCGACTGTAGCGAACGCAAACTCATATGGTCATCACCAGAAACGGTATAAATGGCCGAGGTTTTCCACTTATTGGGCGGGTCTGTATCTTTATGCACCGCAAAGTGCATACTATTGCTGCTTAACTGGCGGCTCCACATCACCCCCACATACCCGTCAAAGGCCACAATAGATGAGGTATCATCCTCACCCGTGCTGGCAGTGGGAACCGGCAGAACCATTGGTGTTGCCCAGTCCAGATCGCCACCACCATCGGCGTTGCTATAGGTGATCATCACCGTTTGATTCACAGCATACGTCACCCACAGCCGCCCGGTTGCATCTTTGGCAATCACATGAGACTCACCCCGGCTGTCGGTTACTTCAATGGGGAAGCCGTCATCCAGTTCATACGTCCCCCCATCATAGGTATAGCGGTAAAAACGCCCCCGGCTGCCTGCCGACACATTTTGCGCCCGGTCATGGTAAACGTTAGAAATCACATACAGCGCGTCACCATCAGTTAGCGTGTCCGCCCGCGTCTCAATGCGGTCATCCAGCTCCACGCCGGTGTCAATCCACGTTTGGGTATTCCAATCCAGTTGATAAATGTGATAGGCATCCCCCGCCACGCTCCACATGCTACCCCACCATGAACCATCATGGTACCACAGCTTGCTTTGCGGCTTTTCCCCCGTTGGCTCGCCATTGGCACCGGTGCCAGGGGGGTAATTAAAATCAAAGTAACCAATATCCAGGGGGGTTGAAGCGTTGGCAATGGCGATATTGGTGATTAACAGCAAAGCCATTGCCACAAAACCAACCAAGCCAAGACTCCCCCATCCCTTTTTGTTCTGCGATCTGTAAAAATACCATTTCATGGGCATCTCTCCTTGCAGGGTTGTGAAAAAGGTACCAGCACACAAACGCCGACAACTGTCTGTTAAAGCAAAGTAACTGTTCTTGCTTGTCGAAACCCTTTTCAAAAAATCTTTTTATATTACTCTATGTGGGAAGGTGGCTCTCAAACAGTGGCTCCAGGTGCTGAGAATCCAGTACAACATATTCCATCCACTAAACACAAATCCGTTACTATTGTGCATCCTACGCACTCATCCTTTCAGATGAGCTTACGAGAATGGTTCAAAGGCTGAGAGATTGAGAGACAAAGAGATTGGGAGACTGAGGCTCTAATCTCTCAATCTCCCAATCTCTTAGTCTCGCTTCTTGTTTACGCTATCTCTTAAAGATAATCGGCAGATACAAAGTGCTGCTATCGCCATCAATGATGGTAACAACGGCCGTTAACCACTCCCCCGCCGTCCCGTTCTGCAACCCGCCCAACGCCAGGTGAATCGTCTCGTTCCCCTCGCTCAGGTCATCGGGCAGCAGCAGGATAGAGACGGTTTGGCTGGTTGTGCCGGGAACAAAGGTGACTGTCTCGATCAGCGGGGTGTAATCCAGGTCAGCAACGGCCGTTCCGCCATTCGTCACCACATTCACCCGCACCTCCTTGCCCGACGGCGCACTGAGCTGTAGCGTCACCACCGCCGCCCCGCCATCTTCATCCGCCTGGAACGTCGCGGACGCAAACGAGACCGTTGGCGGAGCGTCGTCATCGGTAAGGGTCACAACCGCCTCGATGGGTGTCCCCACATTGCCGCCCGCAATATTTTGCAGCCGCAGCCGCACCGTTTCGCTCTCTTCATCCATGGTGTCATCCAGCAGCGGCAGCACAAACGTCTGGCTGGTTTCACCGGGGGCAAAGGTCAGCGTGCCGCTGGTGGGGGTGAAGTCGGAGCCAGAAACGGCCGTTTCTCCCTCCGCCACAAAATCCACCGTCATCGGCATCACACCCGCCCGATCCAGCTCAACCGTCAGGACAGCCTCGCCCGCGTCCTCAGCCACCGTCAGCGCCGCCTCAGCAAACGAGACCAGCGGCAGTTCATCATCTTCAATCGTCACCGTCGCCGCATCATCAGCCCCCAGCGCGGCGTTGACCGGGCTGCTTAATTCCACGCGGAACGTTTTGTTGCCGTTCATGGTGCTGTTGTCCAGCACCGGCACGCTGATGGTGTGGCTGGTTTCACCGGGGGCAAAGGTCAGCGTGCCGCTGGTGGGGGTGAAATGGGTGCCGGAAACGGCCGTTTCTCCCACCGTACCATACGTCACCGTCACCGGCTGCCCCGAAACCACACTCAGCGTCACCGTCACCACCGCCGTACCGCCGTTCTCCGGCACGCTCACCGCCGTGGGAACCACCTGCACCGTTGGCGGCGCGTCGTTGTCGCCAATGGTCAAAGTCGCCGGATTCGGGTCGCCCAGCGTGCCGTTGGTTGGGTTGCTCAACGTTAGAATGACCGTCTCCGCCGCCTCGTCCAGGGCATCGTCCAGCAAAGCCACGCCAAAGGTGGCGGTCGTTTGGCCGGGGGCAAAGGTCAGCGTGCCACTGGCGGCGGTATAGTCGCTGCCAGCCGTGGCCGTGCCACTGCTAGTCGCATAAGCCACCGTCACCGTTTTGGCCGAGGGGCCACTGAGCTGCACTGTGGCCGTGGCCGTTGTCCCTTCGTCGCCGCCCAGCGTGGTGGCAGCAAAGGCAATGGTGGGCGGCTCGTCGTTGTCGGTAATGGTCAACGTGGCAGCCATCGGCGTGCCAGAAAAAGCGTTGCTGCTCAGGTCGCTTAATGTCAAAGCCACCGTTTCATCCGTCTCGTCCAGGGCATCGTCGCTGATGGGAATTTGCGCCGTCTGGCTGATTTGGCCGGGGGCAAAGGTGAGGGTGGTGGTGATGGGGGTGTAGTCGCTGCCAGAAACGGCCGTTTCATCCCCCGTCGTCAGCGTCACCGCCACCGTCTCGTCCGCATACCCCAGCAGCTCCACCGCAATCTCCGCCATCCCCGCCCCTTCATCCACCGTGTAGCTGTCGCTGGCAAACTGCACCGTCGGCGGCTGGTCATCATCAATAATCGTCAGGGTCGTCGTTTTTGGCTCTCCCAACGTGGCGTTGGTGGGGCTGGATAATGTTGCCAGCACCGTTTCACCATTTTCTTCTGCCACATCGTTGATCAACGGCACATCCACCCGCACAAAGCTTCCTCCGGCGGGGATGGTGACTGTGGCGTTGTTCACGGCATCATAGTCGCTGCCGGCCGTGGCCGTGCCATCGCTGGTTGACCATTTCACCGACACCGGCTGCCCCGATGGGGTGGAAAGCGTCACCGTCAGCGTGCCGGTAATGATGTTTTCAATGGTGGTAAAGCTGTCGGCTTCAAACTGCACCGTCGGTGGCTCGTCGTTGTCGGTGATGGTCAGCGTCACCTGGTCGGGAGAAATGATCATTCCGCTTGAAGGGTTTAGCAGGCTCACAACGGCCGTTTCTGCCGCCTCATCAAGCAAATCATCAAAAATCGGTACGGTGAACGTTTGCACCGTCTGCCCAGGGGCAAAGACCAGCGTGCCGCTAACCATGTCGTAATCTTCGCCATGAACGGCCGTTTGGTCAGCCACCCCATAATCCACCGACACCGTTTCGGGCATCGCCACACTCAGCTTCACAGAGAAGGTAGCCAAGCCAGCACTCTCGCTTACCGTTTGGTCACCACCGTTAAAGGCAAATTGTGCCGTTGGGTCACCACTGACGGTGATGTAGGAGGTGCGGATTTTGGTATCGCTGCCATTGCTGTTACTAGCCGTCAATTTTACGGTGTAGACACCAGGGTTGACATACGTATGAATGGGATGGCGGTTAGTTGAGGTGGTGCCATCGCCAAAGTCCCAGCTCCAGCCGGTGGGATGACCACTGGAGAGATCGGCAAAACTGACGGCCAGCGGGGTATCGCCGCCTGCGACGTTGGCCGAAAAATCGGCCGTTGGCACCCCATCACAGTGGTTGATCGAGAAGGTGTCAAAAATGTCGCTGTCGTCAAAAGAGTCAGTACCACCCTTTATAGCCGAAAACGACAACTGGCAGTCGTTAATATCAAACATGACATTGTGGAAGATCGCTGCCTTGTTCGCCGTAAGCGCATTCCACGGCGGGTTGCCAGCCGGACTCAGCCCGGTTCCACCACCACCCGTCACCACATACAAAATACCGCCATCGTCGGTACTGGTCGCCTTGCCCCCCTTGATTGGCACCATGCGTTCATAAAGATGGACGTCGCCACTTAGCACCACATCTACCCCATACTGCTCAAACAGCGGCACAAGGTCGCTGGTGGCCGTGCCATTGGTCTTGAAAGCCTGCCGCTGGTCGGTGTAGTAAAACGGCAGGTGGAACATGACAAATTTCCAGGGGGCGTTGCTGTTCGCCAGGTCATTTTGCAGCCAGTTGTACTGATAGGTTCCCTTTTTATACGGCCACTCGCTGGTAATGACGGTAAAGTGGGCATTGGCGTAATCAAACGAGTAATACGATTCGTTTTCAATTGGGTCAGATGCCCCATTGGTTGGGTTGATAAACACGTCTACATAGGATTGGCCGCCGTTATAGGCGGTGTCGTGGTTGCCCGGCAGTGTTGCCACCCAGACGCTCTGGATTAGATCATCATAAATCTGGAAGAAACGCTCTTCCAGCAGCTTGTAGCTGGCATCATAGACCACATCGCCGGTATGGACGACGAGATCGGGCTGGATTTGCTCCAGCCGGTTGGCAACGCCAATTTGGCCGCTGCCCCCCGCCCCGCTGTCGCCCAGGGCAGCAAAGCGAAAGGAGGTGACGCTGCTGGGTTTACCGGTGCGGAAGGTGATGCTGCCGGCAGGGGTCAGGTCGTTGCTGTCGGTAAAAATTTTGTACTGGTAGAGGGTGTCGGGGGTTAGCCCGCTGAGGAATGCTTCGTGGACGTAGTATTTGTCGTAAGGGGATTTATCGGGGGTGGTGACGTAGGTGTTGGTGGCAACGGCCGTTAATCCATAATCACTGATCCCATAATGCACCTCGCTAGTGCCGCTCTCCTTGGTCGTCCACACAATGTAAAGCGAGGTGGGCTTCACAATTTGCACATACGGCTCACGCAGCAGCGTGATGGCACTAGCCGCCAGCAGCGGCTGATTCATTGTCATCGAGCTAAAAAAGAAAAAGAGAAACAGGGCTACTACAAAACGTTTAAACTGAACTTCCGCTACTTTGGTACCCATACTATTGACTCTCATTTGTAGAGCGGTTGGCACACCCCTCTACCTAACAATGGCTTCACCCCAGAAACAGGAGGCGACCCCTGCTCGGAATCGCCTCCATAATCTTTGGTCTATTAAAAATAGATAACGGCCGTTCTTACTCCAGCCAGCCACCATCCTAGCCAGCCATCCTTACCGACCCACTTACGCTGCATCTTCATCATTCGTTTACAAAAGCTTCATCACTTCTTGATACAAACCAGCTATTCTCCCTAACAAGAACCAATTGACCCTTCGTTAACAAACAATTTCTACAATCCAATTTCATTTTCAGTACTGGAGGGTACGATGAAACACATTACTATCTTAACTATTGCATTCCTGGCTTTAGGCAGCCTTTTCCTCGTCCAGCCCACCGCTGCCCAAACCACTGTAACCGACGATGAAGCAGCTGGCCTTTTGTTTATGCGCGAAGAAGAAAAGCTGGCACGTGATGTTTACCTGACGCTTTATGATGAATGGGGGCTGCGCGTTTTTAGCAACATTGCCAACAGCGAACAGCAACACATGGATGCCATTTTGACGCTAATTAACCTGTATGGGCTGACCGACCCTGCAGGCAGTAATGGCATTGGCGTGTTTACCAACCCGGATCTGCAAGCACTTTATGATGACCTGTTGACCCAAGGGCTGGAATCTCCAGCCGCTGCCATTCAGGTGGGCGTCCTGATTGAACAAACAGATATTGCCGACCTGCAAACCCGATTAGCGACAGCAGACAACAGCAATATCGAACGGGTGTACAACAACCTGCTGCGCGGGTCGCAGAACCATTTGGCAGCGTTTGAGCGAACGGCCGTTAATGGCACAGGCAACCCCACCCCCAACCCAACCCCCGG
>WBZL01000210.1_pt1 | contig 39013 bp, 22 predicted proteins | sample 5204291 | NCBI WGS metagenome assembly WBZL01 (sample SAMN12344345, study PRJNA552823) | activated sludge metagenome | biome: Activated sludge suspended growth; feature: Nitrification reactor; material: Wastewater; isolation source: activated sludge from nitrification reactor of wastewater... | reverse complement strand
TGTAAATTTCTAATTGCTCCTATTCGCGGCTAATGTTCTTGCCACGAATACACGAATGCTAATTAGATAAGCTAACTTCAAATTGAATTTTTACTAAGAAAAGCCCGAAGAGCTGACATGATTATAGCTGTTGAATATTGTGGTGGTCTAACCCTGAAGGGGTGATATTTTCTTTGACCGAGTCAGAGTTTCCAGTTTTTTTCAGGACTCCAAGTGAAAGGCTTACACTGCTGAATAATTCGGATTCATGCTTTTCCTTCCGCAGAAAATATCAAACTGTCTATTTCTAATTTCTAATTGTAAATTTCTAATTGCTCCTATTCGAGGCTAATGTTCTTGCCACGAATACACGAATGCTAATTAGATAAGCTAACTTCAAACTGAATTTTTACTAAGAAAAGCCCGAAGGGCTGACATGATTATAGCTGTTGAATATTATCGCGGTCTAACCCCGAAGGGGTGAAATTTTCTTAGACAGAGTCAGAGTTTCCTGTTTTTTCAGGACTCCAAGTGAAAGGCTTACACTGCTGAATAACTCGGATTCATGCTTTTCCTTCCGCAGAATTCCCGCGGGGGCTGTTGTTACATCAGAAGAACAAACTGCGCAGTGACTCTTCGTGGACAAAGGATTTAACTTTTCTAAACCGTCGCACTTCGACCAGCTCAGTGTGACACACATTTTGCAACAAGCTCTCTGCAAGGACACAAATTACACTTTATCTAACCGTCACACTTCGACCCGTCCTCGCCGTGCAGCAGGCTCAGTGTGACACATTGTGCAGGCAAGCTCTGTCTGACACTCACTAAACCCCAAATTAATTTCGAAGTTTCTCCTAAAGGTATTGACAATACTTAAAACTATCATTAGCTTTGCAAAGCACTTTAAAAAACAAAGTACTTTAGACATGACAAACGAAATTACAAACCGCGCCGAAACAGAGCTTGCCGTCATTAAGAAGATCATGGAAGACAGCAGGCAGACAGTGATGTATAACGGAGTTCACTTCATCTTCTGGGGAATACTTGTATCGGTATGCCTCATTATCAACTATGTTTTGCTGATGACTCACACCTATGTTGACAAAATAGGATTGATGTGGGCGATTATGATGCCTGCCGGAGCAGTTGTGGATATTATGATTGGCCGGCATCTCGAAAGAAATCAACCGGTCACAACGTTTGCGGGGCGGCTGCTTGGAGCCCTATGGACGGCAAGCGGAGTTTCGATGTTTATTCTCGGATTTCTCGGGCCAATGGCAGGAGCTTACAAACACATATTCATTTGTCCAATAATTTCAGTAGTTCTGGGTGTTTCATTTTTTACCAGCGGAAGCATTCAGCAGTTGAACTGGCTAAGGAATCTGGCATTCGGCTGGTGGGCAGGGGCAGCAGTAATGTTTCTCTTTCCCGGTATGCATACATTATTGCTGTTTGCTCTTATGGTAATTGGCATGCAGGTAGTACCGGGTATTTTGATAAACAGGCATTACAGGAAAAATTTTCAAACTCAGGAAGCATAATTGTCAGGTCAATGAGCAATTTTGATTATCAGCAGATTGACGATGTGATTCATTCACGGATAAGAACAGCTGTAATGGCCGTGCTTGTTAGTGTTGAAGAGGCAGAGTTCAATTTTCTCAAGGAAAAGGTCAACGCTACAGACGGAAATTTAAGCGTTCATCTTAAGAAACTCGAAGATGCCGGATACATTTCCGTAAAGAAAAACTTTGTTGAAAGGAAACCCGTATCACGCTACAAGATCACTCAAAAGGGTTACAAAGCCTTTGAAAAATACATCGCGAATCTTGAAAGCATTATTAAAGGAAAATAACAACATACACAAAATGGAAAAACTTTCGCAGCAACAAATTCAGGAAGCTCTCAAAGAGCTTAACGGTTGGGAAATTTCAGGCAGCTCAATAAAGAAGATCTTCAAGACAAAGGGATTTCCGCAGACAATGGGACTTGCAACATCCATCGGCGCTCTTTGCCAGCAGCATGATCATCACCCTGACTACTTAACAATGAAGTACGCAAACATCGAAGTGAGTTTCTCCACACACTCGGCAGGAGGAATCACAATGAAGGACATAAACATTGCAAAAGACATCGACAAACTATAAACCACCTAAGGAAGGAACAACACCCATGAAATTGTTACTCATCTGTTTAATTTTTTTATCAGGAAACCTGTATGCACAATCAGGGGATTCTGCAACTTCTTCAGTGCTAACAAAGATATCCGGAATTGTAAAAGGTGATAAAGACAGTCTGATAAACGGCGCTAACATTGTCATAGAAGGAACAATTGACGGCGCAACAACTGATGATAAAGGTTATTATGAATTTGAGACCGATCAAACCGGAACAAAGAACATCATCATAACTGCAATAGGATATGCAGAGAACATAATGATGATAGATATTGAAGGAGGAAAGGAAATGAATATCAACATAAAACTCAAAAAGGAAGAAGTAAAGACGGAGGAAATTCTTGTTACTGCAAGCTCATACACATCCGGAACAAATGCCGCCGTTACTCTGACTCCACTTGAGATAGTTAGAATCCCCGGAGCGGACGCGGATCTCTACAGAGCAATAACAACTTTCCCGGGCTCGAATCAGGTAAATGAAGGAAGCAGGATCACTGTAAGAGGAGGAGATCCGGATGAAGTATTGACCGTACTGGATCTTGCATCACTTTATAATCCGTTCATATTTGACGAGACATTTAATGTGTCTTCCTATTCGACTATCAATCCCTGGGGACTCAAAGGCATCAACTTCGCAAGCGGCGGGTTCTCTGCAAAGTACGGAAATGCACTCTCTGCAGTTCTTGATCTCAAATCATACGATATGCCGCAAGGCTCAGGTATGTTTGCCTGGCTGGGACTGGCAAATGCATCATTGTCGGGCGTGTATCTTTCAAAGGGCGGACAGTTCGGAGGCACTTTCAGTGCTAGCAAGATCATTCTCGGTCCATACTTTGCAATCAACGGTGAGTATTCGGAATATTCGCCTATTCCTCAATCCAATCAGATCGGCGGTACGTTTTCATATAAGCTCGGCACATCATCCAACATAAAGGCGTATGCAAACTACAGCGATGACAAAGTCGGAATAAGAAACACCAGTCCTACATACGACGGCTTCTACGAATCCTCTTCAAACAGCTACTTTGGAAATGTGAAGTTTATAGCCGGTTTGGATAATACTACGGTTCTGAATGCCGGGATTTCATTGAGCAGATATGACAGAGATTACAATTACGGTTTGATTGAATCGGATCAGATTGATACTTATGCAAAAGGAAGAGTTGATATTACAAAACAGATAAACAACAAGATTGAACTCAATACTGGCGTTGAATACGAATATGACGGATACGATCTTAACGGAATTTTTCCGCAGTATCAGTACAACATCAGACCCGGCGCTCAGTCGTTCGCCATTGATACAACACAGAGTTCCGGCAGAGCAGGATTATATGCCGAAACACAGATCAAGCCGAGTGAAAATTTCTTCATCATCCCCGGGGTGCGATCTGACTATCATACACTTTCGGGAAAATTCAGCTTCGATCCAAGATTATCATTCGGTTACAGGATCTCTGAGAACAATATCGTCAGAGGCGCTGTCGGGTATTATCATCAGTATCCCGGCATAGAGAATTATCTGCGCGCAGTAGAAAATGATCTTGATGCACAGAATGCAATCCACTATATACTTGGATATGAGTATAATACCGGCGGGCCAATCCTTTTCAGGGTTGAGGGATATTACAAAGACTACGGCAACCTTGTCCTGACCGATCCTGTAAATTTCCTTTACACATCAGAGGGAGAAGGAAATGTAAAAGGGGTTGATGTATTCTTCAAAGCGAAAATACAAAACAAATTCACCGGTTGGATCTCATACGCATATTCAGATTCAAAGAGAAAACAATATGAGGCAACACAACTTGTTCCTGCAAACTATGACATCACACACAATCTGAGTGTTGTTGGAAGTTTCAATGCAACCGATCAGCTGGTACTCGGCGCCGCGTTTAAAGTCTCAACCGGCAAACCATATACTCCGGTAACCGGCAGCGAGTTTGTGAAACAGCAGGAAGCATACAAGCCGATCTATGCGGAGATAAACAGCGGAAGGTTTCCGACATACTCGACGCTTGACATGAATGCACAGTATATTTTTTCTCTCTTCGGAAAATTTGCTGTGGGAGTGATTGCAGTGAACAACATCTTCAACAAGAAGAACCTTTACAACTATTCTTACAATGCAGACTACTCACAAAGAATTGAGGTTTACTCAAACAACCGAAGATCATTCTATGCAGGACTCGGGTTGCAGTTATAAAGGAAACCGGAAACAGTAAATGAAAAATATTTTCTCAAAGTTATCTTTTAACCTAAACCAAAACACAACAACAATGAAACACAAACTGACAAAGCTCCTGATCATCACTATGATGATTGCGATTACAGGCGTTGCAAAATCAAGCGATGACTTCGAAGATGCAATGATCAAGGCAAAGAAGAATCTTACTGTGGCATCAGAGAAAAATGATGAAGCCTTGCTTAAGAAAGCCAGAGGACAATTCGAAAGAATCCTGCAACTGAAGAAAGATCCGTGGCTTGTAAACTATTACATAGCTCTTGCTGATTACAGTCTTTCAATGACCGGCAGCGCTTCTAACGATCCGAAGATCATAAAGCAATACACAGAATCGGGTATGGCGACATTGCAAAAATCCATTGATTTGAATCCGGAATTCGCAGAGTCATATATACTTCTGAAGGCATTCAACTTCAACAGGTGGCAATACGAACAGGAAAAAATGCAGGAAATCATCTCAGGCACAGATGCTGCCGACAAAGAGGCTTCGAGGCTTGAACCGGAGAATCCAAGATACGTTCTGCTCAACGGAATTTCCAACTACTGGATGCCGGAAGCATTTGGCGGCGGTGCGGGCAAAGCAATTCCGGATCTTGAAAAATCACTTGAGCTGTTTTCCAAGAGAAAGGAAAAATCAGAGCTATATCCTGAGTGGGGTAAAGACCTTGCTTACGGTTACCTTGCAATGGCGCTTGCAAAACGCAACAATGACGGGGACATGACAAAGGCAAAAGAAATGATTGACGAGGGAATGAAACAATTTCCAGGTTCAGGATTTATTTCAGTTTATGCCATGGACGAATACAAGAAGGCAGGAAGCAAATAGTTCGGCTACAACAAAGCTGCATGTAAGAAGTAAAAAGAATCAGAATTTCCATTCACAACCCTAACTGTGTACCGGAAATATGCAGACATCAATGCCCGCGAATAATATTGCGGGCATTTTGTTTGAGTGCAGCTTTTTTGGATTGTGAGTCATGAGATACTTCTTTAATCGCAATGATGGCGCAGAGAATTGTGAGAAGAAAAAATATATAGAACTCAACCTCTGCGCCCTTTGCGAAAACTCTGTTTCCTTTGCGGTTAAACATCTTTAATTGGATTATCAAAGTGAGAGTTAACCGCAGAGTCCGTTAAGCATGTGCAGAATACGCAGAAGATTGTGAGAGCAAACAAAGTTTAAAGAGCTCAACTTCTGCGCTCTTTGCAAAAACTCTGTTTCCTTTGCGGTTAAACATCTTTAATTGGATTATCAAAGTGAGAGTTAACCGCAGAGTTCGCAAAGCAGGCGCAGAGTACGCGGAGGGTTGTGAAAGTAAATAAAGTCTAAAGAGCTCAAACTCTGCGCACTTTGCGATCACTCTGTGCCCTTTGCGGTTAACTCCTTTGGGAGATAAACCTTTTTTCGGAATTGTCTGCATCGTTCGAACTTGCTTTTGCCACGAATGCACGAATGAGTAAAGGGCAATAAATTCACAGTTGGACTTTGTGAACGAAGATCACCACCTTGAAAAAGAAACACTGTTGCTTTCGGCACAGGTATAATTAATTTAAAAATTGGAACACTGACCAATCACATGCTTGCAATTAACAGAGCTCAACGAGATTACAACACACCACTAATTTTTGAATTAACTTTCGTTTACTGAGTCATTAGTTTTGACCAGTTAATTTTGCTTCACAACTTCCGTTTTAAAATAAAGCAAACGATCATTGATTTGCTTGTTCTTTAACTTCCTAAATTATTCTGAGATATGAAAACGATTATTACGTTTGCATTAGTATTCGTTACTTTCAACAGTCTGTCTGCACAATGGACAGAATTCTCCACGGGAATTCCTTCGAATGTATATGTTCAATCTCTTCATTCATCAGGAGTTGCTCTTTACGCCGGAACAAGCGACGGCGTTTACATTTCTTCTAACAGCGGCCAAAGCTGGCTGCAAATTCTTTCCGGCACCGGAACAATCAATTCAATCACATCACAGGCATCATATATTTACGCAGGTTCATCCGGCGCGGGGGTTTATATTACTTCTAACGGAGGCATGAATTGGTCAACCTCTCTGGGACCTGTAACTATATGGTCGGTTGCTGCATCAGGCAACAGTGTGTATGCAGTGATCTGGGCTGACAGGATTTGGAAAACGACAAACTCCGGCGGTCTCTGGGAACCGGTATCCCCCGGAGGAAATGTAAAAAGTGTTGTAGTATTTGAGCCATATATTTATGGGGGTTTTCAGAATTATACTTCAGGCGGAAACGGCGGTGTGCATTATTCAACGAACAATGGCGTCAACTGGTCAATAGCAATATCAGGCAAAGAAGTAAAAGTGGTTACCTGCAGTGCAAGTCTGGTGGTTGCAGGAGCTCTCGATGATACTTCAAGATCCGGAGGTGTTTATGTCTCTGAAAATCATGCGCAGGATTGGGTCAGGACATCGCTTGACAGCGTACCCGTACAAGCATTGAAAATATCCGGCAACTCTATCGTCGCCGGAATTGATAACCATTATTATCCCGGCTTTCAGGATTATGCAGGCGTTTGGGTGTCAACCAACAAAGGCCAGTCATGGACCCAAAGAAATGAAGGTCTTTCAGGACTCTCAAATCGTGCTATTTCATCAATAGAGATTCACAACGGTTATGCATTCGTTTCTGTGTCCGGAGGAAAGATATACAGACGAAGCATTGATCAGATTATCGGAATAAGGAACACTTCAAATACACTTCCAGGGAGTGTTGATCTCGAACAGAACTTTCCAAATCCTTTCAATTCTTCCACCGTAATACGATTTCATATAAGACTTAATTCGAATGTATTCCTGAGAATCTATGATGTGAACGGAAGACAGTTTGATGACATTGACTATGGACAGTTGTTGCCCGGCACTTACGAAGTTAATTTTGATGCAGGCAATCTGCCGTCCGGCTTGTACTTCTATGAACTAATTTCCGATGAGCAAAGAGGTTCAAGAAAAATGTTGTTGATCAAATAGCTCAGGCAAGTTCAGAATGTTAGTACAGAATGAATTCACCAATGCCAGACGCCGGACAATGAGAAACCACGAAAGGTGCAACAGCCAAAGCTAACAATTTCTTTGCGGTAATCAGGATGAATCCTGTCAGCTGACTGAACAATAAAATGAATTGTAAGTTGGCCATTTGCGCAGATTGTTCCTGCGATATCCGGAAAGGATTCTGTTGTTGAATTGTCATGGACACAATTTCGTCACCACTAAGGTCTTTTGTGCAGCAGTGAGTTTTCACTCGGAGTAAGCTTAATTTTTGCAACTACTTTCTGCATCGCAATAACTATTTTGCAGTATAAATTCAGAACAAACTAAATCAATGACGAATAGAATTATTAAAGCTCCCACCGGTAATGATCTTTCATGCAAAAGCTGGCTAACTGAAGCTGCAATGAGAATGCTTATGAACAATCTTGATCCGGATGTTGCAGAACGCCCGGCAGACCTTGTGGTTTACGGAGGAAGCGGCAAAGCTGCCAGGAACTGGGAATGTTTCGACAAAATAGTTGAATCACTCAAGTCTCTCGAAGATGACGAGACACTTCTTGTGCAATCAGGCAAGCCGGTTGCAATCTTTAGAACCCATACAGATGCTCCAAGAGTCCTGATTTCAAATTCGCAAATTGTTCCTGCTTGGGCAAACTGGGATGAGTTCAGAAGACTCGAAGCATTAGGTCTTACAATGTACGGCCAGATGACTGCCGGAAGCTGGATATACATCGGCACACAGGGAATTCTTCAGGGAACTTATGAGACATTTGCTGCTTGTGCCGACAAGCATTTTCACGGAACGCTCGAAGGAAGATTTGTCCTCACATGCGGACTTGGAGGAATGGGCGGCGCTCAGCCGCTTGCCGCAACGCTCAATGGCGCGGCATTTCTCGGTGTTGATGTTGACAGGTCAAGAATTCAGAAGAGAATTGATACCGGATATTGCGATGTGATGACTGACGATCTCAACAAAGCGTTACAGCTTGTGCTTGATGCAAAGGAAAAAAGGAAAGCGCTTTCTGTCGGGCTTGTTGGCAATGCAGGTGAAGTTCTTCCTGAAATTCTAAAGCGCGGAATAATTCCTGATGTTGTTACTGACCAAACATCTGCTCATGACATGCTAAACGGCTATGTTCCGATGGGAATGAGTTTTGAACATGCTGTAGAACTGCGCAGGAACGATCCGGATAAATATCAGGAACTTGCAAGGAAGACGGTTGTAACACACTGCAGAACAATGTGGGAATTCATGCATCTCGGTTCTGTGGTCTTTGACTATGGAAACAATCTGCGCGGTGAAGCTTATAATAATTGCTTCAAGAACGCGTTTGACATTCCCGGCTTCGTTCCCGAGTATATACGTCCGCTTTTTTGCGAAGGCAAGGGACCGTTCAGATGGGTAGCGCTTTCAGGAGATCCGGAGGACATTTTCAAAACGGATGATGCTATAATGAAAGCATTTCCGGAAAACAAGCTTCTTCACAAATGGCTTAAGGCGGCAAAAGAGAAAGTGCATTTTCAGGGATTGCCTTCGAGAATTTGCTGGCTTGGTTACGGAGACAGGGCAAAGGCAGGTTTGCTGTTCAATCAAATGGTACGCGACGGAATACTAAAAGCTCCAATTGTTATCGGAAGAGATCACCTTGATTGCGGAAGCGTTGCATCGCCGAACAGGGAAACCGAAAAGATGAAAGACGGCTCGGATGCAATTGCAGACTGGCCCGTTCTGAATTTTGGGTTGCACTGCATGGGAGGAGCAAGCTGGGTATCACTTCATCACGGCGGAGGTGTAGGTATTGGAAATTCAATTCACTCGGGTATGGTAATCGTGGCAGACGGATCGCCGGAAGCCGAGGTTCGGTTGCAGAGATGCCTGACCTATGATCCGGGCATGGGAGTGGTGAGACATGCTGATGCCGGATACAAAGAAGCAATTAGCGAACAGAAAAAATTTGGAATCAAGATGCCGATGGTAAAATAGAATACAGGAAAATCCATGCCAAACATTATTAACAATAGCTTGATATAGTACTCTGCTGTTGCCGGACTACTCAGAAGAAGCAGTCCGGAAAATACTTATAACTTGTCATATGATTTCATATGATAAAATGTCTGAGCGCAGTTTTGCCTCTCCTTTAATTGGCATTACAGTACTTTGTCTGTTAAGTTTTTTCACTCCGCAAATTCACGCCAGTGACTCATGTGCAATTCAGACCAAATTGCCGAGACAATTCTTAAAGGAGGACAAAGGGTTGGCAGCAATGACCAAGACTTTCAGAGTCGAAAGATGCCTTCTCTATGAGTCTGCAAGTCTTTACACACAAACCGACAACTTAAATTCCGTCCGGATACATTTAGACAAATTTTTTCAAGAAGAATCACTTATACATTTGTTGAAGCAACCTCACAAGGCAAAAAAAAACTTCATCTATTGGGAATCTGAGAAAAGATTTGGCACTGCTGTTTTAGAACTTGCCGTAATTCAGTTCATTCCATGGGCAAATGCAAAATGGATTCAGAAACCCGGTTGGGCAAATGTCGGCACAAATATTTGGTGGTATAACCTTGAGCATGGCTGGGATTATGACGGCGACAGCTTTGTCACGAACAACTTTACACATCCGTATCACGGAAATTTCTATTTTAATACTGCCAGAACAAACGGCTTTAGCTTTTGGGAATCAATTCCATTCGCATTTGGCGGCAGCCTGTTTTGGGAGTACTTTGCAGAAATATACAGACCTGCATTCAATGACTGGATCAATACAAGCGTATCAGGATTCAATCTCGGCGAAATGACATACAGGGTGGCCAATCTGATTACAGATAATACAGCTCGCGGCTCCGACAGAGTATGGCAGGAAATATTTGCGGGGATACTGAATCCTGTAAGAGTATTCAACAGGATCATCTCCGGTGAAGTATCCAAAGTTCATCCCAATACGGATCTGCACAGACAACCGGTCAAGCTTTATGTTGACGGCGGTATGAGGAGAATAGTTCAGAAAGGATCCGACATTCTTGATTCGGCATCTGTTGAGGGGCTGCTTGGACTTAGACTTAATTACGGAGATGTTCTTGAAAGTGACCTGAATACCCCATTCTCAAACTTTACACTTTGGGGTCACGTGTCAAACGGGACCAATTTTTTGACTGAATTGCATTCGTTAGGATTACTGGCCGGCTGGAAACTCGGAGGAAACAGATTTCATAAGGAAATTTTTTCTGTAAACGTATCGTATGATTTTTCTTACAATCCCGCATTTGAATTCGGCGCACCATCACTTACATTTAACTTCACGCTTAAGAATATGCTTGATGACAAGACCTTTGTGCGATCCGATCTTGGGCTTGTTGCAATAATAATGGGCTCAACATCAACAGAATTTTTTTACGGATATGACGGAAGGAATTATGACTTCGGTCCCGGACCGGGTGTCAGAATAAACTCAAGAGTTACTGACGGCAACTGGAATTATATATCTCTTTCATATACAGGTGCTATGATCTTCACTATGTCCGGCACTCCGGAATCATCGCATTATCTGCACGATGCAATCATAGAGGGCCAGCTTCCTGTAAATGATCACTTCGCAATCGGACTTGCATTCGAGTATTACTGGAGGAACAGTTTTTATAAACTTAATGAAGATGTAAGCAGAGGATCACCTATAGGAAGAGTTTTCTTCATAACAAGATTGTGATATCCACAATTTCGAATATGTTTGTGCAGATACTAACTCATGGCGTGAAATGATCTCAGTTTCTATTTTAAAGTCACGATTTTTTGCCCATAAAAGGTAAGTGCAAATACTTATATTTGTGCCACTTTGATGATCTTAATTGCAATCTGTGATATCAGAATTCTGAAGAACACAGAAATGAGCAAGGTTCTAAGAAATAGGTTGTTTGAATATTGTGTTAACAATCAAAATCACATTGTAAATGAATAAACTTTCAGCATTAATGGGTTCATCACTTCTGTCAGCAATTGTGATGATCTTGATTTTGTTTAACTCGGCTGCTGATTGCAAGAACTCAGGCGAAGATTATTTCAAGATGCCTAAGCTGGTTCTAAAAGAAGATAAAGGAATTGGCGGTAATCATGATTTCTCAAAGAAGTCCTTGGGCATCTCAACTGAAAAAAGGTTTACTGAGTATACTAAATCAGGCATATCATTGTCTGACTTAAATTTAGGGAGCGAAAGCAAGCTGAGTTTGCTTGACGAAACTAACAAACAGCTCAAGTCTTCCAGCAGCATTACAGATTCAAAGCCGGATTATTTTTCTGAGAAATATCTGAAAAATGTAACATCAGATTTCAAATACTGGGAATCCGAGCAGAGATTCGGAACTGCCATGTGGGAACTCGCAATAATTGAGTTCATTCCATGGGCGTTTTCAAAGTGGGTAACTCAGCCGGGCTGGGCTAATGTTGGCTGGCAGTCATGGTGGAGCAACATACAAAAGGGCTGGGAATACGATGGGGACAACTTCCTCACAAACAATTTTGCTCATCCTTATCACGGAAATCTTTATTTCAATTCAGGCAGAACAAACGGTTTTAGTTTTTGGGAATCAATACCGTTTGCATTCGGTGGAAGTTTGCTTTGGGAATATTTCGGTGAATACTATCGTCCATCATTCAATGACTGGATAAACACCAGCGTATCAGGTATTAATCTTGGTGAAATGACATACCGCGTTTCGAATCTCATAACGGACAATACAACAAGAGGTTCACAGAGAGTGTGGTCTGAAATATTTGGTGCACTTGTCAATCCCGTAAGAGGATTCAACAGATTAATATCCGGTGAAGCATCAAAAGTTCATCCGAATGTTGCATTGTTTGATGTACCGGTAAGATTGTATGTTGACGGCGGAATGAGGAGAATAGTAAAGAGCGGCTCTGACTTTACAGGAGACTCCGTTTCCACTGAGGGACTGCTCGGATTCAATTTGATTTATGGAGAACAGCTTAAAGGTGACCTTAGTACTCCTTTTTCACATTTCAGAGTCTGGGGACATATCTCAAACGGAAGCAGCAAACTGACGGATCTTTATTCTTACGGTTCGCTCACAGGTTGGAAGCTGGGCGGAAAAGAAAGGAACAATCAATTCTTCACATTGAACCTAGCCTATAATTTTGAAACAAATCCTGCGTATGAATTTGGCGGGCCGGCAATCCTCGGTATGTTCACCTTAAAGAACATGCTCGGTAAAGAAAACTACCTGCGTTCTGATCTTGGATTATTGGCAATACTTATGGGTTCAACTTCGACGGAGTATTTTTACGGTGAAGACGGTCGAAACTATGACTTTGGACCGGGTCCCGGGATTCTTCTGAGTTCGTCTATTACTAACGGTATATGGAATTACCTGAATTTCACATACAAGGGATATACAATATTCACAATGTCAGGAAGTCCTGAATCAAAGCATTATCTTCACAACGCTTCATTGTCAGCAACGCTTCCCATTAACAACTATTTTGCACTTGGACTGGAGAGTTCAATTTATTGGAGAAACAGTTTTTATGGTCTTGAAGATGATGTCAGCAGATCGAGCCCGATGGGAAGATTATTTTTCATAACAAAACTTTAATCATCCGGAGAATGAAGAAAACTATTTTAATAGTGGCTTTGGTATTGCTCATGATTTCGGGACAAACTTTTGCAGAAGGTCCGAAGATTGGCAAGCTGAAACTTAAGGAAAGCAACCCGGCTGAAAAAACGTGGTCCTCGCTTTTCATAGAGGCTGAGTATTCATACACAAGGCATCTTGGAGAATACGAAAAGGTGTGGGGCAGTTCCCAATTAGGGGCTGTTTCATTCGGCAAGAGATATGCTAAGCATTTCATGCTTTACATGAAGACGGGATATGCAAAAACTGCCGAATGGGAGAATGAAAGAGAAGGAAACTCAATGATTCCAATATTGGTCGGAGGAAAATACTATTTTGATTTTGGAGTAGTACAGCCATACTTTGCATTCACCAATGGTTTCAATGTGATCTCACAAAAGTATGATAACTTCGGCAATCAGACGGATGATATTCTTGTAAAATATGCCTGGCAGCTTGGCTTTGGAAGCTATGTATTCTTTACGAAGAACATTGCTTTAAATACAACAGTAAGCTACAATTCGAGTTTCTATTACATTGATGCACAGATGACCGGGTTCAATTATGCCGGCGGCTTTACTTTCTTTCTGCGTTAGACAAAAGCTGAAAGAATCTGAATACCGGAGCATAACATTGAAATGCTATAGTGAATTTGGTAACTTTTTAAAAATGACAGCGACAAAAAAATGACATTTCCGAAATTCAGAGTGATGAATCTGTTCAATCTCGTATTGATGATTCTTGCCCTGATTCAGTTTTACTTGCTTGACCCTTTGAACAAGTGGGTTGAAAAACCACTGCCAACACTTGTTGAGGCGATTGATCATTCGATCAAGCTTGTACCGGGTTTTTCAATCCCGTATTTTTCTATTTACCTGATGCTGATATTCATTGTGATAATCATCATCAAGTACCGGGAAAGCAGTGATATGGCTGTTTTTCTGTTTGCAATACTGATCGTTTGGAGTCTTGTGAATCTGGGACATGCCATGTTTCCCACTGTTAACATGACTCGTCCGCCAATAAAGAATGAGGGCTTTTTCTTTAATGTGATAAAGGACATGTATGCAAGAGTCCTGCCGTACAATACATTACCAAACTGGCATGTTGCCACCGGCTTGCTTTGCATGATAACGTATGTAAAACTTGGCTTTGGCAAGAAGTGGCTGTTTCTTTTCTGGGGATTGCTTGTCGTGCTTTCTCCTTTATTTGTAAAAATGACTCATTTTATTGACGTTGTTGTTGCCGCTCCGATTCCTTTCATTGCTTATGCGCTAGCAGAAAAAGTTGCCAGCGTAAAACTCAAGACGGAAACTGTTCAGGAAGTTGTAAAGATGTTTACTCTTGAATCTCTCATACAATCCATTGCCATTGGCATAAGAGACGAGAGTACGTTATCTTCTCTCATAGACGGACTTACCAGAGTAGAGAAAAACCTTACTGAGGAAGACAAGAAAGCAATCCTGGAAGTAACATCAACTTTGGAACCTAAGCACGAATCACTTAAAGATGTGATCAACGGATTGATAAGAGCAATTGATGTTGAATCCCATCTCCAGAAGGCAAATGAGATGTTTGGCCAGGATAAGAAGAACTATTCACCAAGCGACAAAGAACTGAAGCTTGCCATTGAAGAGATTGTTAACATAGCATGCAGACCATTCGACAATCCGAAATTCAGACATGTTATTCTGAATATCAAGAAGAAGAATACACAGATCATGAATACTTCTGCGATGGAAGAAGCAGCATCTGACCGGTCGAAAGATATCATTTATAAATTCAAGAGTTTCATTGACTCACACCAGAAAGACATTCCGATTATCAAGGCATTGAGCGGAACAAACGGACATCACAAGGTTAGTTTTGAAGACATAAAGACAATGTCCAGGGAACTAAGAAAGCCGCCATACGAAATATCTCCTGACGAGATATGGAATGCATATCACAGGGTTGACAGTGCCAGAGTGAAACCGCTTGGGGACAAGAAGAATCCGTCAAACATAATTTCACTCACAAAATTTGCATTGGGAAACTCTGAAATTCTTGAGCCGTTTGTAGATTCGGTTGACAGAAAATTTAAGAAATGGATTGATGAACATAACGCGGAAGGAAGACAATATACAGAAGAAGAAATGGAATGGCTGAGAATGATGAAGGATCACGTTGCGTCATTTCTGGAAATTGATATGCTCAGCTTCAATCAGCCTCCGTTCGTAAGCAAAGGCGGAGCAGCCAAAGCCTATAATCTTTTTGGACCTGATCTTAACAGGATCATGTATGAGTTCAATGAGCAACTGATCTGAGTTCCATAGATTGTTCTTTATTTATTGACTGACAGGGGTGCTGTCCCGAAACAAAGGACGGCTGAGATAACACCCATTGAACCTGATGCGGGTAATGCCGCCGTAGGAAACTATAATTACCATTTGCGTTTGAATCCTTTTCAGTTTCAGGTTCGGAAAAGATTCAAGCGCTTTTTTTGTTCAATGCAATGAATTCAAAATCAGTATTAAGCTTCGCTCTTATTCTTATGAGCATCCTTCTGCTTCAGGCAAATCACATTTTGCTTGCACAGGAAGAGAAGGATTCCTCGGAATTTGAAACAGAAACTATCGAGGTGGATGCATTGAAAGGAACGGAGCGTTTTACTCCGGTTACATTTGAAAATATTGACCGCGAGGAAGTTGAAGAAAGATACTGGATGCAGGACCTTCCAATGTTTCTCAAAGGAAATACAAGCATTAATGCTTATTCCGAATCCGGCTCATCAGTCGGATATTCTTATCTTACCATCAGAGGATTTGATCAGAGACGGATCTCAATCCTGATAAACGGAATTCCGCAAAATGATCCCGAAGATCATCAGGTCTATTGGGTCGATATTTCAGACATCACTTCATCTGTTGAAGAAATTCAGATTCAACGCGGAATAGGTACGGCTCTTTACGGTGCTTCCTCAATTGGTGGTGTTGTAAATGTTAAGACAATAGATTTCTTCAAGAGAAAATTCTTCAACCTCTCCGGAGGATACGGCAGTTATGAATCAAAAAGATTTTCAATGGAGTACTCGTCCGGAAGCCTTGATGGCGCACTGGGATTTTACGGAAAGCTCTCGAAGATCAGGACAGAAGGTTACAGAGATCTTTCATGGTCAGATCACTGGTCTTATTTCCTCAGCGCCGGAAAGATCTTTGGGAAGAATGCAGTTCTGAAGATCAATGCATACGGCAGTCCAATAAGAAACCATCTTGCATACCTGGGTGCAGAACGCTCATACATTTACGGAAAAATTACGGGTGACATACTGAATGACAGAAAGGTAAACTACCTTACGTATCCTGACGAGACGGATAATTATTTTCAGCCGCACTTTGAAATGGTATTCAACTATCAACCGTCAAAGAATCTTTATATCGGCAATACTCTCAGTTACATAAACGGCAACGGCTACTTCAATACATTCTTTCCTGTAAGTTACGGTTATGACCTGCCTTACTTCAACCTGTCACCTTTCTTTGTGAATGACAGCACGGTTTACAACTCATCTTACTATAAGCGAAACGAGGACGGCACGCTCTTCTTTGAAAAAGGAAGAGGTTATGTGATCGAGAGAAGCGATATCGTATCACGACTTACGGTTAACAACAATACTTACGGATGGTTTCCGCAGGTAATTCTGAAACATTCGAATGATAAAGGAAGTTTTGCCGCAGGAGGAGAACTCAGACTTCACATGTCAGAGCATTTTGGCGAAGTGAAATTTGGAGATGCGCTTCCGCAGGGAACACAGCCGGAACACATGTATTACTTTTACAACGGACATAAGATCACGGCATCAGTTTATGCAAACGAGAATTATCAGTTTACAAACAAACTCAACGGACTTGTGGGAGTTCAATATGTTTATCACAAGTACAGTGTTGACAATGACAGGTTCAGGCCTTATTCGTTTGATGTTCCATACAGTTTCTTTACGCCAAGGATTGGCATCAACTATAACTTTGACAAATCATATTCAGCATATCTGAATGTTGCTTATGCGCAGAGAGAACCAAGGCTCAAGGACATTTATGACGGCGAGAATCCGTATGCCAAACCAAATTTCAGAGTGGTTGATGCCGCGAATAATGTATATGAGGATCCGCTTGTTAAACAAGAACAAATGATTGACTACGAACTTGGGTTCAGAATGGCTACGAATTTTCTCAACGCTGAAATGAATTTCTATTTCATGGATTTCAGAAATGAGATCGTTAACAACGGAACTCTCGACAATGTAGGGCAGCCGATTTCCGGAAATGCGGGAAAGTCAGTTCATGCCGGTGCTGAGCTGAGTTTTAGTCTCAGGCCATTTACTTCACGCACAATGAAGGATCTTTCAATTTCCGGAAACCTGAACTTGTCTGATAATTACTTTAAGGAGTATGTCGAAGTACTCGGGGCTGATTCTTCCGGAAATGTTGTCTATGGAAATGACTATTCCGGAAACAAGATACTTCTAACTCCGGGAACAATAGGCAATCTCTCACTGAACTACAACAACACCAGTGGTTTCTATGCTTACGTCACTCTTCAGTATGTTGGAAAGCAGTATCTTGACAACTCTGAAGATGAAAGAAAGAATGCTGACGTGAGAAATGCTGAGGGTTACATCAGCAAGGTAATAGATCCTTATACGGTGGTGAATGCAGGAATAGGATTAGATTTGGCATCATTGCTGCCCAAAGGAATGCTGAAGAAATGCGAGCTGTCACTCAAAGCAAATAATCTCTTTGACGTGTTGTATGAAACCTCGGGGAGCATAAGCTTCGGAACACCTTACTGGATACCTGCGGCAACAAGAAATTTCTTTGGGGAAGTTGTAATAGGATTTTAGTTTAATACTATAGACTATAAATGACTGCGTTCTTACCCACGATTAAAATCGTGGGCTGGGTGCACTGGAAATTTTTCCTTTTGATTGTTGCTTTGTTTTTGCCCACGATTGAAATCGTGGGCTGGTTGTTCTGGAAACTTTTTCCTTTTTATTGTTGCTTTGCTTTTACCCACGATTAAAATCGTGGGCTAAGTGTGCCGGCAATGGTTCAATTTTATTGATTCGTTGTTTTAGCCCACGATTAAAATCGTGGGCTGGGTGCGATGGAAATTTTCCCTATTTATTGTTGCTTTTACCCACGATTAAAATCGTGGGCTGGGTGCGCCGGCAATGTTTCAATTTTATTGATTTGTTGTTTATGCCCACGATTAAAATCGTGGGCTGGGTGTGCCGGCAATGTTTCAATTTTATTGATTCGTTGTTTCTGCCCACGATTAAAATCGTGGGCTGGGTTCGCCGGCAATTTTCCCTATTTATTGTTGCTTTGCTTATGCCCACGACTGAAGTCGTGGGCTGGGTGTGTTTTGGGGCAAACGAAAAATGTAATTCCTAATTCGTAATTCTCAATTCTTAACTCTTAATTCACATCAAGGTCTAACTACCGAGACAAAATTCGCCGCATTGTTATCCGCTATTGCAAAGTCAGTTCCGTCAACAAAATCATCGCCGGTCAAATCGGTTACAATGTAACCGCCGACAAAGTTCTGTGCATCATTATCGATTGCGCTCAGATCAGTTGCATCAACTGTCCCGTCCTGATTCGTATCTCCGCTGAACAATCCGTACAGCACGGGTATTGAATCTATTCTTGCAACATTGTCACCAAATACTCCGGATGTATCTGTGAAGTCAACACTCAGATAACCCGGACTGAATGTAAGAGGTGTCTTGCTCCATGTTTCAATTGAGTTTCTGTGATTCACTGTCACATAGTACTGATTGCTGCCTGTGATATTTAGGAAAGGAACGAGGTATGCATTTCCTTCAAACGAACAAACAGTCTTTGCCGAATCAACTATTGCATAAGGCGGTGTTGCACTGCGCAGCTTGATTCTGACAGTGTCTTGCACCATGATCCCGGGGAATCCAAAGTCAGGATCGTACGAGCCCTGTATGAACATGTCGAGGTTCAATTGGTAAACAGGCATTTTGTATTTTACTATGCTCATTCTGTATCCGAAGGTGGAGTCAAATGAAGATACACCGACATACAAACTGTTCATCAATGTTGCAACCGCGCCATTCACTGCCGGATAGTCATTTGCAGATGATGAACCGTTGAAGTCAACGAATTTTGCTGCCTGTCTCCACACTCTTGTATCTGCACCGGTAAGGGCTGTCCCTCTTCCTGATGCATGGACAAGCAATCCTGCTGCATCGAGGATTCCACCGTAAACGTAGCTGTTTTGCTGAGCAGGGTTTGATATCACCTCTCCGGAACTTATTCCTGCAGAGTCAACAGATGCAACAAACGGTGCAAGTGAATTATACAGAACGCTTGTTTCAGCATCTCCGGCAATTCTCAGACTTGAGTTGATGGTGTCATACTTTATCACGACTCCACTTTCTTTGAGATTTGTCCCGTTGCTTCTGCTATAGGTCCATAATGTCGATCCGCTTCCGCTGTATTTCGTTACAGTTATATCATATCCCGTTCCCGTATTCAGCAAACTTCCGGCAACATAGACATTTCCGTCGTTATCAGTTTCTATAGCCCTGGCATCATCATCTCCGTTTGCTGTTCCGTTACTGTAATTAATCCAATCAGGTATCCCGGTGGAATTGACTTTGATTGTTACTATATCACGGTTGTTTGAAGCAGTACTTGTGATGCCTGTCAGATATACGGAGCCGCTGTTATCCACTTTCATATCTCTTATCAGGTCAGTATCGTTAGATCCTCCTGCATAAGCATATGTCCACAATTTTGTCCCTGAAGAATTATACTTGATCACGCCAAAATTGATATTGTCTGCGGCAACTTCATAATCGTAACCAACATAAACATTTCCGGAGCTGTCAACTCCAATCTCAAATCCTTCATCGTTCAGGTGGAATGCAGATGCTTCAACAAACAGCGGCCATTGGGGCGTACCGTTCGAGTCAAGTTTCATTGTAAAGATATCTTTCTTCTCAGCAAAAGATAAAGTCATACATCCTGTCAGGTAAACATAACCGTTTCTGTCAACCGCCACAGCATTTCCCGCATCTTCTGCCTCAAGCAAACCGAAACTTCCACGGTTGTATGTCCATTTTAAAGTTCCTGCTGCATTGTACTTCACAAGGGCTATGTTATCTCCATGACCGGCCGTTCTCACTTTTCCGACCGCGTATACATTTCCTGCTTTGTCATTGGCTATTGAGTTCACCGCATCAGTGGATACCTGGGAATAATTGTAATTCCTTGACCAGAGCTTGTTTCCGGAAGGATCTAACTTAACGGTTCCAAAATCACTTGTGGTCGGGTAACCCCAGTCCCCTGTCGCAATCAGATTTCCGGAATTGTCAATTGCTGCCGCAACTGCTGACTCATAATCCGAAGGAATAAAGTCATACTCCCTTGTCCAGATGTTGTTTCCGGCATTGTCGTATTTCAGCAAAAGATATTTCTGTCCGACTGAAAACTCGCTGTATCCGGCAACGCACACATTCCCGGCCTGATCAATTTCGATGTCTTTTCCTTCATCAGCCCAGCCGCCGCTTCCCGCAAATGTTCTTACCCATTGTAAGTTGCCTGCAGAATCATATTTGATCGTAGCTGCATCTCCGTAAAGACCGTTCACGATTCCTGTCATGTAAACATTCTCGGCATTATCTATTTCTGAATCATTGAAAATGTCGGAGGCATTTGAAGTTCCGTTATATCTTCTCGTCCAGAGAGTATCTCCATCATAGTTGTATTTTATCATGAAGAAATCATTCAGTCCGTAATTGCTCTTTCCGCAAACGTAAAGATTTCCTGATGCACCAATATTAAGTTTGCAGTCAACTGAATGAGGATAAGATGCTGTGGAGAGGATCCTATGATACAGCAATGATCCCCCTGCGCTGTATTTGAGAAGGATGTATTTGTTTGTGGATCCGTTGTTGATGTTTCCTGCAACAAATATTTCTCCTCCGGGTGTGACCTTCACATCATTACCAATCCCTGTATGATAACCGGACGGATTCTCGAAGAACGTGGAGAAAACCTGCAATCCCAGAGAATCATACTTAACAAGAAATATCCTTGTTCCGCTGCCGCCTGTTATGTAGCAATTCCCCGATCCGTCAACAAACATACTTTTAAGCGTAAGACTCGTATTGAAATGACCGACATAAGCTGCCCTGTTCCACATCACATTACCATTCTCATCATACTTGATCGTTATCACATAATTTGTGTAACCTGAGTATGCAACTTCACCGGAAGCATAAACATAATTGACTCCCGAATTCTGATAAGTCTTGATGAACTTACCTGACTCGGAAGAAAATGATATTGACTGATTGTAATAGCTTCTCGCCCACTGAAGTTCGCCGGACGCACTGTACTTCAATGTCATCATGTCGTTACCCGAATATCCTTTTTGCTCAAGACCGGTAACATAAATGTTTCCCGAAGCGTCACAGGCAATATCCCTTGCAGACTGAGTACTGTTGCCGATTTCGGTATAATTCCTGACCCATTCCTGAGTGAACTGGGGTTGTGCAACGGTCATTTCTGATATTGTCAGAATGAACAGAGTTAAGAGGAAAATTTTCATGACCTTAAGTTTAGATTTTGAATTCTGCTTGTCACCCGAAAGTTTATTTTGTTGACTGTCAAAATTAGTTATCCCTGCAATAAGTCATCAAGTAGACTTTTCCCGATATGTTACAGATCCTTGGTGAAAGTTCCATGAAATGCTCAAATTAACTGCATTTTTCTGCCAATTTAGTAATTTATTAAAATATTCCCGTTACAGATTTTCTTCAACTTTTGTGTTTTCTTTTGCCACATGAATGAAGATCTTATCAGAACCAAATGAAGCACATGAAAGACCATTCGCTAATAAAACTGCTATCAACATTCAGTTCATCAGAGATCAGGGAGTTCGGAGAATTTCTGAAGACCGGCTATTTCAATAAGCGAAAAGCTGTCAGAGATCTGTTCGTTGCATTAAGAGATTTTCATCCCGGATATGATGGAAAACGTTTTCAGAAGGAACGGATCTTCGGTAAAATATTTCCCGGAAAGAAATTCAACGAGAGTACGTTCAGAGTCTTGTTGCATTATCTCAACGAATCAGCAAGAAAATTCATAACGATAAAGAGGTTCGAGAAAGACCAGCTTGAGTATGAACATAGCCTGAAGTCAGAATTATATGACCGAAATTTGATAAGGAATGTGGGGAAGGATATGGATAAGGCAATTGGTGAACTTGACCCTAAAACGCTGTTGTCTGAAAATTACTTTTTCCACAAAGCAAGACTCGAGTATGAGAAGCTCTTCTACTTATCAAATGAGTATGCCGGAGTTTATGAAAAATTTCTGGAAGAAGCTGATTTTCAAAAGGTGTTTGAGAATGTGACCAACTACTATTACATAAGGTCAATGAGGCTTTATCTCAACATATTGAACATTGAAGCCATATACAGCAAAAAATTCAAGAAGGAAAAATTCGAAATGATGATGAAGAATTTTCAGATTGACAAAAACTCTGATGCAATCATGATTCACATTTATTATTCACTCATAAATATGTTAACGGACGAAAAAGATGAACTCCACTTCAGGAACGTAAAAAAGCTGTTCACACTTGCAAAAGATAAAATGTATGCTGATGATATTTCAGAGGTCTTCGTAAACATGCAGAACTACTGCAAGAGGAAGGTGTCGCAGGGCAGGAAGGAATACGAAATGGAACTCTTCAGGCTTATATCAGAGGAGGTTGATCTCAAGTCCTATCTCCGAAACGGACTGATGTCAAATGTATATTACAGAAACGCTGTTAATGCCGCACTTAAAGTAAATCAAGCGGATTGGGCAAAAGCTTTTATAGAAGAATATAAAGAAGAGATAGAAACAGAAAGCCGGCAGAATTTATACAACTATTGCCTGGCACTTTGTGAGTTTCATGAAAAGAATTTTGAAGCATCGCTTGAATTGCTATCCAAGGTCAAATATAAAGACTTGTATCAGAAGCTGGATGCAAGGATACTCTTGATGATGATATATTTTGAATTGGGAGAGCAAGATTCTTTGTATTCGCTTATCGAATCATACAGACAATTCCTGATTAACGACGACCTTATACCGGAGCGCAGAAAGGTCAGCTATGTCAATTTTTACAAGTATCTCAACAAGATAATTGCACTTAGAAAGAAGAAGGACATACATGGAGTCAGCAAACTGATAAAACTGCTTGAACAAGACAAGAGCACCTCAAACAAAGACTGGTTAATGCAAAAACTTGAAGAGGCTCAGTGTTAAGCAATGATTGATTTAAGCTCACGATGTAATTCACGGGCTTAGTTAATTAATCTTATTGAATCACATCTCAAATCTCCCCGATGATACGGCTGCGCCTCAACTCTATTTCGCTACCGTCATCTTCTTCACATTCGTAAACTCACCTGCATTCAGTCTGTAAAAATATACTCCTGCCGGGAGTGGACTTGCATCAAAAGTAACGTAATGAATGCCCGCTTCTCTGATCTCATCCAGCAGTGTGGCAACTCTTCTTCCTAATGCATCATATACTTTAAGCTCGACATGTTCCCTCCTGCCAATCAGAAATCCGATAACTGTTTGAGGATTGAATGGGTTAGGATAATTCTGTGCAAGGAAAAATTTGTACGGAACGCCTATGGTCACTGCTTCATTCAGCACAAAGTATTCGAAATTGCCGGTGAAGTCAGTTTGCTTAAGACGGTAATTATATATTCCCGGAGAAAGACTCCTGTCAATGAATGAATATGAAGACAAGGAATTTGTTGTTGAACTTCCTGCTAAGTTGCCTGCAGTCAGCCAGTTTGCTGATTCGAGCGGTCTTCTCTCAACAGCAAAACCGGCATTGTTCAGTTCGCTGTATGTTGACCAGTTAAGAATTACATTGTTCTGAACAACATTCGCACTGAAGTTTGCAAGTTCAACAGGAAGAACATTATTGTTCCAATAGGTATCCACATAAAGGCCATCGAATATTGCACCAAGCAAACGGCTTTCGTAGCACTGATACAGAGCGAAGGCAAATGCTCCCGGAATATCACTCTCGCCCGTGCCTGCCGGCCCGGCATTTGGAACCGGTTCGGTGTATGGCGGAGGAGAATCAAATATGAACAGACTTACCCGGTCATTGTTCATACCGGGTTCAAATGCATATTTCAGCACAATGAGATAAGTTTCATTTCTCTGATATTGCGCACGGGAATAAACCGGAATTCCGGATGTCTTGGACACTCCAAATGCAATGAATCCCGCAGAGTCCTTTGCAAATACTTTGCCATAAGGTGAACCTGCAATAGAAAACGGAAGGATACCCGTGAAATAATCTCCTTCAGACCTGGCACTGAATACGCTGACCATGAATGAAATATAAATACTGCCATCAGTAATTCCACCGAAGCTGAAAAATTGCGCTGCACCGTCTGGACCGGTTGTATCAAGTCTGACAGCTCTGCCAATTCCTGATCCGGCATAATGATCAAAGGTCAGTCCAAAGTTTGTAATTCTCATATAGTCAATGTCCCCCAAAGGCGCCAGCGTAATCCAGTGATTTGAAAGTGTATCTCCTTCAGGATATTCGAAATTATCTGTGAAGATCTGAGCACCTGAAGGAGCCACTAAGAGCAATGTAATAAGCATTGCGATCATTGACTTTTTCATGGCGGTATAAATTTTTGTTGATGTTTAACTCAAATTTGTTCTTTTGTTCTTCTGGATATCCACGTACAAAGTACAATTCCTTTAAATCTTGTTTGACATCACTGCAATGTGTTAACCGACTTAACCTCCGGCACACTTCCGCTTGCGGGAGCGAATGGAGGCGTGATCAAATTCTTACTTCAGAAGAACCATCTTCTTCACTGAAACATAGTTTCCACTTTCAACTCGGTAAACATAAACTCCGGAAGCTATTCCGCTTGCATCGAACTTTGCAGAATAGTAGCCCGCGTCTTTGAATTCATTGACAAGTGTTTTGATCTCACGCCCCGCCATGTCGAATATCTTCAGCGTTACATTGCCTGCTTCAGGAATTCCGAATGCAATTGTGGTTGCCGGGTTGAACGGGTTGGGATAGTTCTGGTCCATGAAGAATTTATCCGGAACGCCGATCGTGACTGCTTCGGCCAGATCGTAATATTCAAAGTTGCCGTTGAAGTCAATCTGCTTCAGGCGGTACATGTATTTGCCTGTTACGAGATTCCTGTCGGAGTATGAATATTCCTTCGGTACGTTTGTTGTACCACATCCGCTCACAAATCCGATGCTGCTCCAATTTTCAATTTTCAATTTTTCATTTTCAATTGCTCTTTGTATTTCAAAACCCGAGTTGTTGAGTTCCCCGGAAGTGGACCATGCAAGTAAAACGGAATTTCCATCAGTGGTTGAAGTAAATGACACAAGCTCCACGGGAAGAGGCTGGTCAATACTGACTGTCAAATTGCAGAAGGTTCTGTCAGCACCGACTGACGAGTCAAATGCAACATAACTGAGAAGAAACTGCCCGGACCTGTCGCCCGCGTTGACAATGCATGCGTACTCATTGCTCTTCTCAATGAATGCAGCACTATTATTCTGGTTCAGTAATTCCCACCAGCCCCATGAGACAGAATCCTGAAAGTAAGTCTCACTTGAATGTGCTTCAATGTGGACATTTCCGGAGATACTGCAGCCGGAGGGAAGGGGAGCGGGAAGAGGCTCATCAACTCCCTTGAAAGGAAACGAACGGTCTCTCTGATCACCCTCAAAGTCCTCATCAACGCCGGCATAGAGCCCTCTCAACTTGGGATTGAATCTTGAACTGCCTGTAAGGTTTAGGCCGCTGATAAGAGCTTTCGAAGTTGTTGAATGGACATCCAGCCGTGTAATTGATTTCCAATCATCAAACTTGTTCAGCATTAAGCCGTCGTAACAACCAAATGTTGTGTCAACGTAAAACCACGGAGAATACAGATAGCCGAAACTGGTAAAGTAATTGTTAAAGTCACAAATTATATTCGAAGAGCTGATGCAAATTCCCGTTGCCAGATTGTCATACCTGTCAATTCCCCTTGTGATAAGGTTGTCCGTTAGGATGATATCATTGCATGAACCGACTGATATTGCGAGTTCATCACCACTAAGATTATTATGCACTATCTTCAACCCGCTCGAGTTTCCGACAATAATTCCCGAAGCACCCGACACAGAATTATTGGCAATCACTCCATGATCAAAGTTGCAATCATAAATCAAGAACGGGTGTGTGGTCATTCTGAAATTAGACTTGTAAACAATATTTCTTTGAAAATTGAGATTGCCGCGACAGTTTGACAACAAAATCGCAGGTTCTGTCATGTAGTTCATAGATCCGGCTGAACCTGTTATTCCGTTGTCTTCTATTGAAAGCGAATCCTGATTATACAGATAAAAGCCTGCTGTGTTAATACTGACATAATTGTTTCGCAAACAAGTGTTTCGGCAGTAACCATACAATCCCAATGCATATTGAGGCTCTACATATACCTGATGGTTTACAAACGTATTTCCAATAACTCTCAAATCTCTCAATGTACTTGTATCTGCCGAAGTAATTCCCCTGAATCTTCTGAAATCATTTTGTGAAAATTCGATGCATTCAATCTCGCCTGTCAGTTCGACCGCCGAACCTCTGAGGCCTGTGAAAGTCAGGTTCTTGAAAGCAATATAGTCTGCGCCGTTTATGGTAATGTTAACCTGTTGTGACTCAAGAACGACATCTCTGTTGCCGGAACGAGTGCAGAACAGCACTCTGCTCAGCGGTCCGGATCCGGGAATTGAGTCTATCTCAACTGTATCGCTGTAGGTTCCGGCAATGATCTCAAATGAAACATTTCCACTTATCCCGTTTTCATTCAGTTTGTTTGCAGCCGATGTTATAGTAGGAAAAAAGCCGCCATTGCCGACCGTGTAAGTTCCGTTCAGCGGTTCATCAGGATCCCAATTCATGTCATACAAAGTTGCAACACCCGAAGGATAATTTGATGCACCTATTCCTACCAACATCTCTGGGACCCCGTCTCCGTTGAAATCTCCTGCTGACGAGACCCACATATCAGGAGGCATATTGTGAGGTATCGAAGGAATAGTCGCGTCCGGAATGTTATCCATTGCAGGACCTCCGTAGTACAAATGTACTTTTGTATTAAACATTCCAGATATCACATCAGAGAATCCGTCGCCGTTGATATCTCCTGCTGATGATATTCTGTACCCTGAATGTTGAAAATTTTCAGTTCCGGTAAGGATTATGTCTGCGATATTATCCATAGATGATCCTCCGAAATAAACAAAGACCTTGCCGCCTCTAAACAGACCTCCGTCAGGTGTTGAAACCATCACATCAGCAAATCCGTCGCCATTAACATCTCCTGCATCTGACACCTGAAAGTCATATAACTCTTCATTTGTGTTAATGATCAGATCGGGAATGCTATCCATATTCACTCCTCCAAAGTACAAATGTGCTGTCGGCCAGGCGGCAGCAATAATCACATCATCGAAACCATCACCGTTAACATCTCCGGCATCAGATACCGGATAGCCGCCGACAACAACATCGGGAATATTGTCCATTGAAATTCCTCCAAAGTAAATGTATCCGCCGCAAGTTATCACATCATCGAAACCATCACCGTTGACATCGCCCGCATTTGATACACTTTTTCCTCCCTGTGAAATCACTACATCCGGAATATTATCCATGTTCGCAGATCCAAAATAGATGTGAACAGTACCGTTCGTATTGAACACATAGTGTCCTACACCTGCTATCACGTCTGAATATCCGTCACCGTTAACATCACCTGCTTTTGAAACAGAACCTCCGAAGAAATATTCTCCGTTTGTCAAGACTAAGTCCGGAATAGTTTCAATCACCGGACCACCAAAATAGACGAATGCTTTGCCTATGAGATACGGATATCCGACAGCTCCGATTATTATGTCATCAAATCCGTCACCGTTAACGTCGCCGGCATCACTTACACTTTGTCCAAATCTTCCGTTTGCATCGGGAGGATTGATTACTATACCTTGCAGTGTATCAGCTTCTATCGACAGCAGATCTTTAGCGTTTGCATCAGAGTCAAAACATCCGAATATCATCATTACTGTGACAGTGCACAATATTCGCTGTATGTTTTGAAGAGTTATTGTTGTTTTCATGTCCGTAAATATTATTGGGGTTATTCAAACACAAATTTGAAATTTCTGTGTCAGACTCTATGAGAAACAGCTGAATGCGATCAACGATTCAGCGTTCCCGGGATAACAGAAAAATTCACTTACAATTTTAGAAAGCAGTTCACTAAATCATCACAGAAATAACTGGGTTTTGGCTGATTGCTATTTAGTTGACTATACGGATTCTGCACCCGTTATTCGCGGCAGGTAAATGAGGATATGTGTAGAAAGCGTACAATCACTTGCACTGCTTTCGTTCGGTTTGAATTTCTCAAATTATCATATGACTTGAAATCCAAAAGGGTTTACCCTTGCTTTCCATTGAGCAGGAATTATTGTTTACACCTTGGCAATGCGCTGTACCACTCGTTGCAATAACCGATTTTCGTAATGTTCGAATGTTTGTTATCAGGAGATCATTGTAATGCTAAATTCAGCGAGATGTTTTCTACTTGCTTGATGACAAGGACTTGGAACAGTTTTGGCATACGAGTATGACGAACAACTTTACTGCAAAGGATCGGGTTAATTGAGATTTGGTGAGTTTTCGAATTAAAACATAGTATTAAAAGCACCTCAAATATATTTAATATTCTGGCGTTTATGATGGATCTAGGAGTTCCATTCTATGATAATCTCAACGAGAACTATTTGAATACTACATTTGAAACAAATTGAAATTGCCGGATCTGTTCGATCTTGGTATTTTTGTTTAGAAAAAGTTGCATGGTCAGAAAATTACAATTATTAAAAATCATGAAATTCATTTGCACAGCATTACTATTGATTTTAACTTCAACTGCAGTTTTCACGCAAACATCTGAATGGGTTTACATTCGCCCGTCAAACTCAGGTGTGGCAACAGAAGAGCACTACTTCATTGCGGATGACCGTTTTGGGAATATATGGACAGGCGGGCGAAGCGCAATTGAGCATGAAGGCAGCGTGGTCAGATTCAATCACCGTGATACTATCTTCACTAGCTGGAGCAATTTCGATGGCTATATACAAAGCGAATGGGTTTATGATGCTGACTTTGACATGAATGATTTCCTGTGGGTTGCTACAGCTGACGGTCTCAGTAAATATGACGGAACAAATTGGATAACTTACAACACTTCAAACACTCCCCTTCCATCGGATAACATAAGAAGTGTTACAATTGATAATCAAAACAGTGTGTGGATTTCATTTCAGGAAGTGAATTTTACAATTGGAGGAATTGCAAAATTTGATGGAACAAATTGGACAATCTATACCCCCGGAAATTCAAACCTTCCTAACTATGAGTGCTTTGATATACTCATCGACTCACAAAACAACAAATGGATTCACAGCAAATTTAGCGTTACAAAATTCGATGGAAATAATTTTGTTGATTATAACTCACAGAATTCGGGTATTACAGGCTCGGAAATTTTTGATGTTGCACTTGATTCGTTGAGCCGAATTTGTGCTTTGGTTCATAGTCCTTTTTACAGTGAAGTTTGCATTTTTGATGGTGCTTCTTGGACTTATATGAATCCGACAAATACTCCGGCAATGGGCAACTACTCTCTATACAGAATCTCCTTAAGGGGAAATAAGATCATTATGTCAGGAGGAAGTGGAACGAATGCCGTGATCATTTATGACGGCGTTAACTGGAATACTTATTTTGGAGGTGATGCAATCTTTGCGGTACACATAGACAAGAGTAATAATTTTTGGGTGTCCGGACTTACAACTTTGAGCAGACTTGTAGGCAATCAATGGAATGATTATATGAGATACAGTGCAGGACTATCGGAACACAACAACTATAATATCTTCATCGACTCAAGAGATCGCTTTTGGGCAGCAAATGGAAATGGAGGAATACAGATCTTTGACTGTCCAAAATGGGAAAGTTACGGGCCGTTCAACCAGGGCCTGTATCCATCCCCGCAAACTCTATCTTCAGTTGGAATTACAGTATGCGAAGACAGTTTTGGAAATATATGGTTTGCTTACAACTCCACAAACGGTACAGTTGTAAAGATCCCAAACGGCAATTATAAGAACTATGCCGCATGGCAGACTTTTGATTTGGGAAACTCTCCTGTAAGCTGGATCGAAGAAAGTTTTGCGGATGGATTTGGAAATGTTTTTTTCTATTCAGATTATGGAACACACATGTATAACAACAACACAAATACCTGGACAACATGGGACGTAACAAACAGTCCTTTGCAATATGATTCATACGGGTTTGGCACAGACTCCGGCGGCAAAGCTTATTTCGGAGGATATCAGCAGATCTCGACTTATAATAACGGGGTTTGGGACAGTATAATTTTGCCGGCCATTGGTGCAAACATAACAGCAGTAAACGATATAGCTTTCGATGCCCAAAACAATATGTGGCTTGCTACTGAAGAAGGTGTATGGAAATATAATGGAACTGTTTGGACAGAATGGAATACCGCCAACTCGGCAATTGTTGACAACCATGTTACTTCAATAGAGATTAATGGATCCGGCACTGTATTCGTGAGTTCTTTTGGCGCCTTTGGAAATGTTAACGGAGGTATCTCAATTTATGACGGAAACACTTGGAGCTCAATTACTATGGAAAACTCGGGATTACCCGGCGAACAGATTGACGATATTGATTTGGATTCCCGCGGCAATTTGTGGATAAATACTTTTACTAAAGGAGTTACAGTTTACCGGAACGGAGGTGTAACCGGTCTTGAATGTATTGATAGAAGTTTGCAGACAGGTACAACAGGCATTTATTCAAGTTCTGATTTTGCAATAGGCTATTTCCTGGATCAAAATTATCCAAACCCGTTTAACCCTTCAACAAAGATAGCATTTGCAATCCCACAAACAGGTGTTGTCACTCTGAAAGTGTTTGATGTTTCAGGAAAATTAGTCGATGTACTGTTGAATGAGAATAGAAATGCCGGAAGTCATACAGTTGAGTTTAAAGGAGTAAATTTGCCGAGCGGGACATACTTCTATTCATTGTCTGCAAGGAATTTTACAGAGACTAAGAAAATGATTTTGATCAAATAGAATTTTCATTTTCACTACTTGAATCCAAACACAAACGGAAATACGAATACAACGATCGCTGCCCAGGCTGCATAGACGGGAATGTATTTGGCAATCGCATCGCCTACAGTCTCAACTTTTGAGATGTCTCTTAGCGATCCGAAAAGTCTGTAAGCAACAATCAGCAGATTGATCAATATCAGTGAATTGGCTGCAAGTACTGCAATTTTATTCGGAGAGATTCCCCATTCGCTGATCCTGAATATTATTGCAGATAATGCGATAGCATTTACAATTATGGTTGCAAGCGACAGCAGGAAGAGTATCAGCATTTGAGATCTTCCGACACCTAAACCCGTTGCTTCAGCCACTGTAAAAAAGATTATTGCCATAACACCGATCAGAAGTAGATTGAATATAAGCAGAAACTCCCTGTCATTATAAGGATCTTTGCCCGTGACAATCATCGCAATGAGATATGCAGTTACCATCACAAGAACTAGCGGACTGAAGATCTTTGCTATTATCGGTGAAATCTTGCTGACGATCTGCTGATTATTGCGAATGATATATGTGGCGACAATTGGAGCTGAAGCGAGACCGCTCAGCGCTATGTTCTTCATATAAAATTGCTTTATGTTCATATCTATAAGATCGAACAAGCTGACGGTAATTCCTGATAGGATGGCTCCGGCCATAAGTATCAATGTTGTCATTACGATCAGGTCACCGTTGTATCTCAGGTATGCGAGTCTTGCCTTTGATTGCCTGAACTCGCCACCCGTGAATGATACACCGAGAAGCGTCCAAAGAATTACAGGCAGATGAATGCATGAGAGTATGAATGTCTGGGTCTTCTCGTTTTGAGGAAGAAGGTTTATGAAGAGCAGAGAGAAAAGCGTAATTGAATAAATTAGTATCAGAGTTTTGTTGGGCAAACTGTTCTTCCAAGCAAAGTATGCAGCAAGGGCAGGAAAAACTATGAAGCAAATGTTTCTCGGATAATATATATCGGGCTCTATCGCAAAAATGTCCGGAAGTTTTGCGATGATAATTGCTATGAGTGAAGCGATGATTACAAAGATGAGTTCTCTGCCGGTTGAAGCGCGGGATTGTTTTTCATCAACAAAATTGATGCGCACATTCCATGCCTCGGCAATAGGGTTGCCTGAGATTTCCGGATAGAGTTCGTTAAATGCTCTTTCAAAATTTGCTTTGTCGCGTCTGTAGAGTTGTTCCAGTCTTTCAGGCGCATCAAGGTTTTCAAGGATCATGTCCTTCATGTGCAGTAACTTGAATTAGAAAAGTTGGTGAAGCAGTAGTTGTCGGTCTATGCTGTAGGATTTGGTTTTATATACTCAATATAAGAAAATTAGTTTCAGCTTACTGTATGCTTCTTAGGCCGTACAGTTCCAATATACTCCCGAGCGGTAATTTTTTGAAAAGCAGAATGAAGTATCTTGTTCGTGTGCTTGATTGCATGTCTCGCCACCGCGTTTGTCATTTTTCGGCAATGGATTAATTGCTAAGTTACTCAAGTCTTAATACTGCAACAAACTTAACCTCAACCGTTATGAAACGCTTCTGCATGATTCTTCTGTTGTCTCTTCTCCCGATAATATCCAATGCACAAATGCCAGAACATTATTTCAGATTTCCGCTGACTAATGATTTAGATCTGAATGTTCTCACAAAGATTATTTCACTGGACAATGTTGAAGATGGTTTTGTTTATGCTTATGCCAATGAAGAGCAATGGATTAAAGTTAAGAAACTTGGACTTGCAATAGAAGAACTCCCGCATCCGAGTTCGTTGTATGATCACGAGATGAGCAGTACCGGTCCACAGGAATGGGATTCTTATCCCACTTACAATTCATACAAAAACATGATGTGGCAGTTTGCATCTGAACATCCGGATATCTGCCGGCTTGATACGATCGGCTATTCCGTACAGAGCCGGCTGCTTCTTGTTCTGAAAATATCTGATAACGTGAATCAGAATGAAGATGAGCCGGAGTTCTTTTATACATCATCCATACACGGTGATGAGACTGTCGGTTTCATACTTACACTCAGACTCGCTGATCATCTGCTTTCGCTATACGGGCAGAATACTGTTGAAGGCATTCGCGCAACGAAGCTTGTTAACAGTCTGGAAATATGGCTCAACCCCCTGGCTAATCCTGACGGGACATACAGACTTGGCGGCGACACTTCAGTCAACTTTGCTACACGAAACAATGCCAACAACAAAGACCTCAACAGAAATTTTCCCGACAGGATAAATGACACTAATAATATTCTGATAGGCAGAGAGCGTGAAACTCAGGCAATGATGACTTTCGCGTCAAAGAGAAATCTTACAATGTCTGCAAATTTTCACGGAGGCGCAGCGGTGGTCAATTATCCATGGGATAACGGTGCACCGAGCGGTCAGTATTCCGCATGTCCCGATGATGCATGGTTCATTGTTTCGTCAAAGGCATACTCAACCACAAACCCTGACCTGATGAACGGCGGATTTACTAACGGCATTACAAACGGTTGCCAATGGTATGCTGTGTTCGGAGGCAGACAGGATTGGATATATTGGTGGCATGGAGTAAGAGAGACCACGATCGAACTGTGGAGCATAAAGAATCCTCCCGGCTCAGCACTTCCGCAAAAGTGGAACAATAATAAAGAATCACTGCTTGCTTATATGGAACAATCTATGAAGGGAATTCACGGTATTGTTACTGATTCAGCGAATGCACAACCCGTAAGTGCAAGGATATACATTCAGAATTTTTCAAACGCATTTGTAAAAACGGACTCTGCAGTCGGTGATTACCACAGACCATTGCTTCCGGGAACATATAATGTGATATTCAAATCGCCGGGATATATCACCGACACAATACAAAATGTTGCTGTTGCAGATTCAGTTTCAACGCGGGTAAATCACACAATGCGAAAAATTCAGACTAACATATTCACAACCGCAGCAAGCAAGCCGCATACATTCTTGTTGTGCCAGAATTTTCCAAATCCTTTCAATCCGGCAACTTCCATTCAGTTTGACATTCCAATTCAAGGGCAAGTAAAAATTAGCATCTTCGATAATGCCGGAAGATTAATCTCGACGCTTGTTGATAAATTACTTGCAGCCGGATCTTATGAAGTTCATTGGAACGCAACGGACAATCCGAGCGGAGTGTATTACTGCAAGTTGTTTACACAGAGTTATTCAGCAACCAAGAAGATGATGCTGATAAGATGATTAATTCACATTTTGCGTCAGGACGCCTGTCTGACACCATGCAGGCCTGCCTGCTGCAGGCAGGAAAGTCCTGACGGCACAATCAACTTCATTTGCTGGCAAAGTGTATTGCTGAAGTAACAAAGTATTGCACTCCTACCTCCGCCCACAAATAAATTTGTGGGCTGGGTGTTGGGAATAACATTTCAGCTGTTTCAAATGACTCCGCCCACAAATAAATTTGTGGGCTGGGTGTTGGGGATAGCATTTCATCTGTTTCAAATGACTCCGCCCACAAATAAATTTGTGGGCTGGATGTTGGGGATAGCATTTCAGCTGTTTCAAATGACTCCGCCCACAAATAAATTTGTGGGCTGGGTGTTGGGGATAACATTCCAGCTGTTTCAAATGACTCCGCCCACAAATAAATTTGTGGGCTGGGTGTTGGGGATAAATTTTCAGTTGTTTCAACTCACCCGGACCGCGATTTCAGTTGTGGGCATAATGTGTTGTGGGCGCAATGTGTTGTGGCTCAATGAGTTTTTGAAGCAGCGGAGTTTAGTTATCCTACCTCCGCCCACAAATAAATTTGTGGGCTGGATGTTGGGGATAGCATTTCAGTTGTTTCAAATGACTCCGCCCACAAATAAATTTGTGGGCTGGATGTTGGGGATAACATTTCAATTGTTTCAAATAACTCAGCCCACAACTTCAGTTGTGAGCATAATGTGATGTGGGCGTACTGTGCTGATGGATCAGAAAAGTTTGTACTCCTTACTCCGCCCACAAATAAATTTGTGGGCTGGATGTTGGGCATAACATTTCAGCTGTTTCGAATAACCTAGCCCACAACTTCAGTTGTGGGCATTACGAGTTGTGGGAATACTGTGTTCTGGGCTGAATAACGGGCTCAGGGTTTTTAGAGAGATGGATTGAATCAGTTAGTTTCCAACGCCGTCTTTCAGGTAGTCTTTATAATCCTTATAAAACTTCTGAACTTTCGGAGCGATCACCATTGAACAGTATCCCTGATTAGGATTTGACTTGTAGTAATCCTGATGATAATCTTCGGCGCTGTAGAACTTGTCCATCGGCGTGATCTCAGTTACTATCGGCTGCTTCCATAACCCGGATTCTCCGATCTGTTTCTTTACTTTCTCTGCGGTGATCTTCTGTGCCTCATCATGGTAAAATATTGCCGACCTGTATTGCTCACCTTCATCCGCGCCTTGCTTGTTCAATGTGGTCGGATTGTGAATGTGGAAGAATATTTCCAGAAGTTTGTCATAACTTATGACAGCCGGATCGAAAGTTATCTGAACAACTTCAGCATGCCCCGTTACTCCTGCGCAAACCTGTTCGTAAGTGGGATTCTCAACTCTTCCGCCCGCATATCCTGATTCAACTTTGTCAACGCCTTTGAGGTCTTCGAATATCGTTTCAATACACCAGAAACATCCTCCTGCAAGTGTTGCTGTTTCCAAATTTGCCCCCGCTGCTTTATTGTTTGAAATTGTTTTTGTTTGTGTGACTTGCCTTGTGTCCTGTCCGCGACTGCATCCGGAAAAGACCGTCAGCAATAGCATCGCGAGAATGGTTTTCAACATAACTATTTATTGTGATTTTTGAAAAGAAGATTGAAATGATCATCTAAGCTTATCATTTTGGAATGTTGATTCTTGATTTAAATTATTTCACAGAGTTCCACTTAGTTTCACATAGAAGTTACAGCTTCATACTTTTCGCAACTTCTATATGATTTTAAGACTTAGATATTCTCATTCAATATGGAATGTGATTCCCGTTGTATGCGACTGATAACCTCACAAGAGCTCAAATGAGTTTCATGTTTCACAAAATTAATACTGTATAAACAAAAAGCCGGGAATCTGCAACGACTCCCGGCTTTGGATTACAGAAACTGTTGCTGAGATTACTTGACCAAAAGCATCTTCTTCGTATCAACAAAATTTCCTGCATCAATCCTGTAGAAATAAGCTCCGCTGGCAAGACTTGAACCGTTGAAGTTCACTGTGTAATATCCAGCAGTCTTGAACTCATTCACTATATTTGCAACTTCTCTTCCTGACATGTCAAACAATGAGATCATTACCTTGCTGTCAACAGGAATATCGAAGCTGATTGTAGTTGAAGGATTGAACGGGTTTGGATAGTTCTGTGACAGGTTGAACTTATCAGGAACTCCTACTGAAACCTCATTGCTCAGATTGAAGTACTCGAAGTTGCCGTTATAATCAACTTGTTTGAGTCTGTATGAATATTTTCCTGAAGCAAGATTCTTATCTGTGTAAGAATACTCAACAGATGAATTTGTTGTGCCGTTACCGGTTACGTTTCCGATCTTTGACCATTGTCCCGGAGCGGATGATCTCTCAATATCAAAACCGGAGTTGTTAAGCTCGGTGGCAGTTACCCAGTTTAGTTTTACATCTCTTCCTGTTACAGAAGAAGTGAACGAAGCAAGTTCAACAGGCAATGCTATGGAATCATATTCATAAGCGCCTATTGCAGGAGTGAACGGACTTCTTACTTCATTCAGAATATCCTTTGTTACACCGGCAATTGGAGTTCCTGCAAGCTTCAGCGGTGATGCCGCCTGCGGCATGAGGAGATAAGTTGTTGTCGGCAGTGAGTACAACGGATCTGCGCTGATCGAGTTTGCATCCTGAGGAGGTGTGAAAGCTGTCTGCCAGTTAGCAAGCGTGGCAAACTGAGCGAACGGATACGTTGAACTTGTTCTAAGTCCGCCTACTCTACCGAGCGGATTTGATCCAACATAGTAATCGTTATTATTGCTGCCGCCGGATCCCCAACCGTAAGCATTTGGCATTACGATAGCGTAACTGGTTGGTAAAGTCATAGTGTCTGCGGTGCAATCAACATAGATTGAATTGTTTTTGATTGTCAAAGCAGTATCACCTGCAGTACTGCCTACTTCAATACCTACAGCCGGACGGCTGGTAATTCCGACAAACTCCCCCGCAGGATCAAGATCTCCAACCATATATATAGAATTGTAAGCAATCAGATCACCTCTGTTGCCGGCATGTGCGATTCCAACAGCAAGATCCGGCGTTGTCCCGTTTGACAAAACATCATAGATAACATTATTCGTTATCACATTTCCGGTCGCGGGACCTGAAGCTGTAGTAGCACAAAGTATTCCCACAGCAGAGAATGTTCTTCCTTCCCTTATATTCCTAATAATATTCCCGTTTACTTTGTTATTTGTTCCGGTAGTTGTTGTTGAGCTTCCAATTGCCCAGCTCTCCGAACCAACACCGATCCCTATTCTGTCAGCACCGGCAGTAGTGTTTGTTGAAGGACCTCCAATATACTTAACTGTATTGTACTCTATGTTGCAGTTATTCTGAAACTGAACAAGTATGCCTACCTTGCCGATCGCTCCGCCGTCATACGCACTTGAGCCGATGATATTGCTGTCGATCCTGTTGTTCTGATTCAGGTTTGTCGCTCCTCCACCACAAATGCTAACCCCATACCTTGCACGGAACATGATGTTATTTAGTATCGTGTTATTGTTGTTATTCCTGCCCTGGCTTGAGGAAGTAATTGTTGTTCCTGAAAAGATCACACAGAATGATGTGGCTGTCGATGAACCAACGCTGACACCTGTGGTGATAGTGCAGTTTCTGATGAGATTGTTCTGGGCTCCGGCAGAGTCTGTTGCAGCTCCCGCTCCGTGAGAAAGCCAGATCGCAGCCGATGATGCTGAATTGCCTGTATTCTGGATTGCCAGATTCCTGAAGTTTGCAAGACCGATCCTGCCGTCAATTGTAACATTGTCTGCGCCGGCAAGCCTGATCACTGCGCCCGCTATATTTCCCTGAATTGTTCTTGCACCGCCAACGGGTTTTATTACAACAGAAGTGTAATTTGCACTTCCGCTTCCGCTTGCATTGAGAACAGCAGTAACTGTTTCAACAGTGTTACCAACGACATCAATTGTTATTGCCCCTGTATGTGTCCCCGCATTGATCGCGTCAAACGCGTCCTTCAATGTCGGGTAAGATCCGGCTCCCGGATTTACAGTTATGTTCTGAGCATTGGCTCCTGAAAATGCAACTAGTGCAATGAACAAAAATGCGTAAAACAAGTTTTTCATAAGATTGATTGGGTTTAAGAATAAGGTTAATAAAAACTGTTTACAAAATAGATATTTTTTCTAACATTTTCCTAACAAAATCTAAATTACGTCACTAATAGTAATTTTATACTCTTCGTTAACATTGACCCATTTACACCTGGCTACACTTTCATTCTACATGTGGCGTCAGGACTTTCGAGTCTGTCCGAGAACTAAGGAATAAGTTTTTCGATTTGTGTATTTTTGTAAAAAAGAGTAAAGAATGAAGTTCAGAGATTATTTCCAAGATCAGATAATGCTCTTGCCA
>WBZL01000641.1_pt1 | contig 39021 bp, 34 predicted proteins | sample 5204291 | NCBI WGS metagenome assembly WBZL01 (sample SAMN12344345, study PRJNA552823) | activated sludge metagenome | biome: Activated sludge suspended growth; feature: Nitrification reactor; material: Wastewater; isolation source: activated sludge from nitrification reactor of wastewater... | reverse complement strand
TCTGTCTTGCTCATTTTTTTTTCCCAAAGGTCACCCTTCCCTATTTAATGGGAAAGGTGGGGTGAGGTGGGCGGATACCGCTGATCGATCCGGAAGGCCGTATCATCGGCATTGCAGGCGTTTCGCGGGAGATCAACGAGATCAAAAGAACGGAGGAGCAACTGCGCATCAAAGAAAACCAGCTTTCCGTTGCCAGCAAGATCGCAGGGTTAGGTTACTGGGAGTACAACGTCGAGACCGGCATCTATACCTTCAACGACCATTTTTACCAGGTTTTCCGGACCTCCGTCGGGGAAGTGGGCAGCTACCAGATGACCCCTGCCGAATATGTCGCACGTTTCCTCCATCCGGACGACTACCACATCGTCGCCGATGAGATCAAACTCGCCCTTGCATCCGATGAGCAGGATTACTACAGCCAGCTGGAACACCGCATCCTGTTTCCCAACGGCGAAACAGGCTATATAGTCGTACGTTATTTTGTCGTGAAGGACAGTCACGGGCGGCCCATCCGGATCTTCGGCGCCAACCAGGACATTACCGAACGCAAACTGGCCGAAAAAGCCATTGAAGACAGCGAAGCCCAGCTTTCCGTCGCTGCTCAGATCGCCAAACTCGGATATTGGGAATACGATGAGTCGGATAACCTGTTTACCTTTAATGACCAGCTTTATGCCATTTTTAAAACCACTGCCGGGGAAATGGGCGGCTATCGGATGAGCCCCGAAAAATATGCCGAAACCTTTTTGCCGCCGGAAGAACAGGATATAGTTGCCAAAGAGGTGAAAATGGCCCGGGAAAGCCCTTTGCCCGAATACCACCGGTACCTCGAGCACCGGATCATCTATGCAACCGGCGAAACCGGTTATGCCGGCGTCCGCTTCTTCACGGTCAAGGATAAATCGGGCGCAAATTATAAAACCATTGGCGTCACCCAGGATATCACCGAGCGAAAACTGGCCGAAATGGCCCTCAGAGACACCGAGTTCAGCCTGCAGAAAGCTTTCGAAATTGCCGCTATCGGACCTTGCAAATACAGCATCAAATTCGACCGGTACGAGTGGACCCAAAGGGCGCTGGATGTGATCGGTTTCAAAAATGAGGAAATCCCTGAAAAATTTGGCGGCTTTCTGAAATATGTTCATCCGGATGATGTGGAACACATTATCTCCGAGGTCAAAAAGGCCAATATCACCGGTGTCTTTGACGTGGAAAACCGCATTTTCATCAACGGCCGGATGAAATGGATCCGGTTCAAATCCGAACTGGAGTACAATGAGGACGGCAAACCCCTTAATTCGGTCGGGATCGTCCAGGATATAACCGACCGCAAACTGGCGGAAAACGAACTGATGCGGTACCGCGATCACCTCGAACAACTGGTCCGGCAACGGACTGCTCAGCTCGAAGACACCAACAAGGACCTGGAGGCATTCGCCTACTCCATCTCCCACGACCTCCGGGCGCCGCTCCGCCACATCAACGGATTTGCAAATATCCTGGGCCGAATGATGAATGACCACCCGACCGCCGGCAAATATATCGACCTGATCAACAGCTCATCCACCAGGATGGGTACCATGATCGACGGTTTACTCCATTTTTCCAGACTGGGCCGCCAAACCATAGATAAATCCGAGGTAGACCTCAATTCGCTGATATCCGAAATTATCGTTCAGTTCAAACCCGACCTGGAACACCGGCGCATCGAATGGAAAATTGATCAGCTGCCAAAGGTGAACGGCGATCCCAATCTGCTCAAGATCGCCTTTGAGAACCTGATATCCAATGCCATCAAATACACCCGGAAAGAGGAAAAAGCCGTCATTGAGATCGGATCAGGCGACAAAGGAAACTCAACCGTTTTCATCCGCGACAACGGTGTAGGGTTCGATATGGCCTACGCCGATAAATTGTTCGGAGTATTCCAACGGTTGCACAATGAGGAAGAGTTTGAAGGGACCGGCATCGGCCTGGCCAATGTCCAGCAAATCATTCGCAAACACGGCGGTGCAATCCGTGCCGACGGCGCATTGAACGAGGGAGCTGTTTTTTATGTTACCCTTTAAATCCTGAATACTGTGCCATGAAAACAGATCGGCAAAACATTCCAATCCTTTGCGCGGATGACAACCCGTTCGACATCGAACTCTTCAAAGTGGCTTTTTCAGGACTGGCGGAAAAGCATCGCATAGATGTCGCGCGCGACGGCCAGGAAGTGCTGGATTATCTCTTCTATCGCGGAGAATTCGCCGACAGGAACCGGGAGCTCCCGGCAGCCATTCTGCTCGATATCAAAATGCCCCGGCTCGACGGAATCGAAGCGCTGCGGGCCATTCGCGCCCTGGAGGATTACCGGGAATTGCCCATCATCATGATCACCTCTTCCGAAATGACGCGCGATGTCATTGATTGCTACGAACTGGGCGCCAATGCCTATGTGGTCAAACCCATCGACTTCAATGATTTTGTCAGCCTGGTAGAATCCCTTTACCGGTTCTGGACGTACCTCAACAAATTTCCAGAATCCTGACCTGTTGCCGGGGTCAGGCGAAAAGCTGCTTCATATCCACCCGTTCCCGGATGATGTCCTCAAGCCGGTCGATGGCCACGCGGTCCTGTACCAGGGTGTCGCGATCCCGGATGGTAACGGTATTGTCCTCCAGCGTATCAAAATCCACGGTGATGCAATACGGCGTACCGATGGCATCCTGGCGGCGGTAGAGCTTGCCGATGGAGCCGGTATCGTCGTACTGGACCTTGAACGACAGCCGGAGCTGGTTGAAGATGTCTTTTGCCTTCCCGACCAACCGGTCCTCGTTCCGCTTCAGCGGCAGGATCGCCGCCTTGACGGGCGCCAGCGCCGGGTGCAGCCTGAGCACGTCGCGGGTGTTGCCTTCGTCGCTTGAACCCGGAACGGTTTCTTCCGTCAGTGCGTGGCTCATCATGGCCAGGAACATGCGGTCGCAGCCGATCGAGGTTTCGATGACGTAAGGGACATAATTCTCATTCCGCTCCGGATCGAAGTACTGCATTTTTTTGCCGGACAGTTCCTGGTGGCTGCCCAGATCGAAGTCGGTACGGGAGTGGATGCCTTCCAGTTCCTTGAAGCCGAACGGAAATTCGAACTGGATATCCTCGGCCGCGTCGGCGTAGTGGGCGAGGTTCTCGTGCTTGTGGAAGCGGAGTTTGCTTGCGGGCGTACCCAGTGCCAGGTGCCATTTGCGGCGCATGTCCTTCCAGTAGTCGAACCAGTCCTTCTGAGTGCCGGGCTGGATGAAGAACTGCATTTCCATCTGCTCGAACTCGCGCATGCGGAAGATGAACTGCCGGGCGACGATCTCGTTCCGGAAAGCCTTGCCGATCTGGGCGATCCCGAAGGGCACTTTCTGGCGGGTGCTCTTTTGTACGTTAAGGAAGTTGACGAAGATCCCCTGGGCGGTTTCGGGCCGCAGGTAGAGTTTGCCTTCTTCGCCGGCGATATTGCCCAGCTGGGTGGAAAACATGAGGTTAAACTGGCGGACTTCCGTCCAGTTGCGCGAGCCCGTGTCCGGATCGGCGATCTCCAGTTCTTCGATCAGCGTTTTGAGGGCTGCCATATCGCCCTGGCTCATTGCGGTGGCCAGGCGGGTCTTGATGGTATCGAATTGCTGTTGGTATTCCGTCACGCGCGGGTTGGTGGAGCGGTACATGGCCTCATCGAAGGTGTCGCCGAAGCGCTTTTGCGCCTTTTCGACCTCCTTGTTGATCTTGCCCTCGATCTTGTCCATGTATTCCTCGATCAACACGTCGGCGCGGTAGCGTTTTTTGCTGTCCTTATTGTCGACGAGCGGATCGTTGAAGGCATCCACATGGCCGGAGGCTTTCCAGGTTTTAGGGTGCATGAAGATGGCGGCATCGATGCCCACGATGTTCTCGTGCATCTGCACCATGGAGCGCCACCAGTATTCCTTGATATTGTTTTTCAGTTCGACGCCGTAGGGGCCGTAATCATAAACCGCGCTGAGGCCGTCGTATACTTCACTGGAGGGAAAAATAAAGCCGTACTCCTTGCAATGAGCAACCAGTTTCTTGAATGCGTCGTTCTGTTGGGACATAACCTGTTGTCTTTTCTGGATTTGGAAGCGCAAAGGTAGATTATTTTGATAAATGGAGGAACGGAAGAATAGAGGAATCGAGGAATCGATCGGGGATTTGGCGTCAAAAATTGGGATAAAACTGCCTAAAGCGTAAATTTAGCCGTTATTCTGGGTTATGGTTTTATGGTTGGACGTCCGTTGTAAAGTCGAACAGATTATTAAGCCGGAGCGGTTGGAAGGCGCGTGAGCAAGGATTGATAAGCTGTTTGCCCCCCTCGAAGGACTGCCAACTGCCAACTGAAAGACTGCCAACTTTTAATAAGGCTATTGTTTCCCTGTTTAATGGCTGGTATCCCAAGGTTGAAGATTGACCGGGGCTTCCATGCCTGTAAAACGCAAGCGCGGGCCGTCAGGTCCGCCATGTTGGAAGCACCCGGATTGAATATGAGGTTTCCGGCCTGTAGGGCCGGTATGTGATTGTTTCGGAACGGCAACGTTTGTTGCAGGCCGATTCGGGATCAACGCATTTAAAAATGAATGGAATGGATTTCAACGCCCGTTGCAGGTCTTCATATGCAGGCCCTACAGGCCGGTGGATTCCGTCGTTGCCGAGACGGTCGCAGGCGCGTGGGCAAGGATTGATAAGCTGTTTGCCCCCCTCGAAAGACTGCCAACTGCCCACTGAAAGACTGCCCACTGAAAGACTGCCCACTGAAAGACTGCCCACTGAATTAACCCATTTTCAAATTCAATCTAATAAAATGCAGCCATCGATCCGCTTTAGGCCGTTTTCAAAAGAAGCCAAATCAGGAGTCAAAGACCAGCCGAAAACCACCCAATGGTGCGGCGCACCCCTCCTCACCCGCTCACTCCCCCTCATTTTCCTCCTGCTCTCCTGGATCGGATCCAGCTGTACCCAGGAACCGCCGGCGCCGCCGCGCATCGCCATAGCCGGCATTGCTATCGAATCCAGTACGTTCTCCCCTGCTCAGACGAACGAGGAGGCTTTCCACGCCAAGACCGGCGCCGATGTGCTGACCCAATACCCTTTCCTGTCGCCGGATTCGCTGCTGCGCACGAAGGCGGAATGGTTCCCGACCCTCCAGGGGCATGCGCTGCCCGGCGGCATCGTCACCCGTGAAGCTTATGAATCGCTGGTCGGCAAAACGCTGGACATGCTGCGGCAGAACCTGCCTTACGACGGTCTGTTCTTTGACATCCACGGCGCCATGAGCGTGGTCGGCCTCGACGACCCGGAAGGGGATATGATCGCCCGCATCCGGGAGGTGATCGGGAAGGAAACCCTGATTTCCACCTGCATGGACCTGCACGGCAACGTTTCCCAACGCCTGGCCGAAAATACCGACCTCATTACCTGCTACCGTATGGCCCCCCACGAAGACGAAATGGACTCCAAGCGCCGTGCAGTCCACAACCTGATTACGCGACTGGAAAACGGGAAAGGCAAGCCCGAATTCAAAGCCTGGATCCCGGTGCCGATCCTGCTGCCCGGTGAAAAAACGAGCACCCGCGTAGAACCCGGTAAGAGCCTGTACGCCGAAGTGGCGCCGGCCGCCGCCCAGGAGGGCGTTATCGACGCCGCCATCTGGGTGGGCTACGCCTGGGCCGATGAACCCCGCAATCACGCCGTGGTGATGGTGACCGGCGACGACCGGGAACAGGTGACCCGGGCAGCAGAAAAACTGGCCCGCCATTTCTGGGAGGTGCGGGATCAATTCGAATTTGTGGCGCCTACGGCCACCCTGGCCGAAAGCCTGGACATGGCCGTCAAAAGCGACAAACATCCCTTCCTGATCAGCGATATGGGCGACAATCCCACTGCAGGCGGCGCCGGCGATGTGACCTGGACCCTCCAGGAGATCCTGGCGCGCCCCGAATTCCGGTCCGCGGACGGCCCATCCCTGGTCTACGCCTCCATCCCCGGCCCTGAATTGGTGGATCAGGCTTTGCAAGCCGGCATAGGCGGCAAGGTTTCTGCCGATGCCGGCGCTGCCGTAGATCACCGGTATGCGCCCCCGGTCCGCCTCACCGGAACCGTGGAGGCCATCCGGGAGGGCGATCTGCATGCCGAAGTTGAGGTAGTGGTAAAAGTGGGCAGCGTGCACGTCATCGTCACCAAAAAGCGGAAACCCTACCACCTCGAATCCGACTTCACCAACCTGGGCCTGAACCCGCGACAAACGGATATCGTGGTCGTCAAGATCGGCTATCTCGTCCCGGAACTCTACAATATGCGCGCCGGCTGGATCATGGCACTCACCCCCGGCGGCGTGGACCAGGACCTCGAACGCCTCGGCTACAAGCGCATCAACCGCCCGATGTACCCCCTGGACCAGGACATGGCCGATCCTGACCTGACCGCGAGGCTGATAAAGTCCTCTGAGGAGATCTAGTGGCGCGAAATCCAGATGCCTTGAGGGTAGTCGGCATTCGACAGGCTGTCTGTAAAAACCGGCCGGATTTTATGACCACCCCTGTCCTGTAAACCGCCCCGCCGGCCGACCAATAGGGCAAATAATCGATGGCTTGATGGATCGACAAAAACCGGAGGCGGAAATTGTGACCAACGACATCCGTTTCCAGTTTGACCGGGCCGATCTGAAGCCGGAATCCATGGAAATCATTCAGTCTATTGCCAAAATGCTGACGGAACACCCCGAAGTGCGCCTAAGCATAGAAGGACATACCGATAATCAGGGTTCTTTGACCTACAACCAGGAATTATCCGGCCTGCGGGCTGCCGCAGTGAAACAGGCGCTGGTGAATTTATCCATTCATCCGGATCGTTTGAAATCCAGGGGTTTCGGCGAAGAAAAACCGGTTGCCGACAATCAGACGGAGGAAGGGCGCGCTAAGAACAGGCGGGTGGAGTTTGTCCGTTTTTAAGCCGGGAAAAGATCACCCTGCGCATATTCACTGAAGATCGGCAAACGTGATCGTCCTGAAATCCGGTATAAACCGGGAGATATTTGAAATGCCGGTAAAATCGGCTTCAACGTGGGTAGTTGTCACCACGACCAGCGGACATCCAGCCCGCGAAGCCGCCGTAGCCCCTACAGGGCTGTCCTCAAACACCACGCAATCGCCGGGGGGCAGCCCCAGTCCGTCAGCTGCCTTCAGATAGATCTCGGGATGGGGTTTGCCGCGGGCTACATCCCGGGCATGCAGCACCACGGGAAAGTACGGGCGCAGAGCGAGGTTATCCAGTACAAAGTTCACGTTTTCAGGCGGGGCCGCCGATGCGACGGCCATGGGGATGCCGGCGCCCGACAATTGGTTCAGGAATTCCGGCAGACCGGCCACCAGCTTCAAATCCGGCAAAAATATTTCCCGATAAGCGGCTTCCTTCTCCCGGGAGATCTGCCGCCGTTCATCGGGCGTGAACCGGTCGGCAAACAGGCGCTCCAGGATTTCCTCATTGATGCCGTGTACCTTTTCCTTGATTTCCTCAAGGGTCATGTCCAGCCCGAATTCGGCCAGTTTTTTCTGCCAGGCGCGGTGGTGCACCATCATGTTGTCCACCATCGTGCCGTCCATATCGAATATGGCTGCTTTCATTTTTTCCGGATTTTTCCCCGCAAAGATGGACATCCGGCGGCGCAAAAAAGAATTCACGCCTATCATTTCACCGATAGACGTGAATTTATATGGGATCATTATGGCCAGGGGTTACAGACATTGCCGTCCGGACTGCCAACTGCCAACTGCCAACTGCCAACTGTCAACTGCCAACTGCCAACTGCCAACTGTCAACTGCCAACTGCCAACTGCCAACTGTCAACTGCCAACTGTCAACTGCCAACTGCCAACTGCCAACTGCCAACTGCCAACTGTCAACTGCCAACTGCCAACTGCCAACTGCCAACTGTCAACTGCCAACTGCCAACTGCCAACTGCCAACTGCCAACTGCCAACTGTCAACTAGCTTTCGCGCCTTTATAAATCCGGCTGATCAGGTTATCGATCACGTAGGTCTTCGACCGGGAATAGAACGTATCCAGGTCCTCCAGATAGCGGTGGTAGAAGAAGTTGAGCACCAGGCCGACCAGCAGGGCCACCAGCGTCGTGTCAAAAGCCATATTGAGCTGGCTCGTGATCTCGGGCATGCCCTCTGCCGTACGGGCCAGGTGGGCCTTGCCGATAGAGGTGGACAAGCCGATCAGGGTGCCGATAAAACCCAGCGAGATGATGGCGCCCAGCAGGTAGCGCACCCGTTCGAGGGTGCTTTCCAGTTCGCTCTTGCTGTTGTCGACCTGGGTGTTGAACACCTGCAGGGTCTCACTGATGGAGCCGTCGTTCCGGTATTGGGTACAAGCCTTCTTGATGAAGTCGACCACCAGGAAGCTGCCGCCGCCGTTCTGTTCCACCTGAATGGCGTTGAGCTTGATCCGGGCTACTTCTTCCGGCGAGAGAACGAGTTGGTCTTTCACCGGCAACAATTGCAGTCCGAAGCCGCGGTTTTGTTCCTGCAGGTACTTGCGCTTGTCGAACAATTCAAAAAGGCTGTAAAAGAACACGCCGTAAATGGCCGCCTGGATATATCCGTTGAACGATCCGCCGAAGGCTTCGATCAGCCTGTGGAATCCTGTTCCCTGGGCGGAAATACTCCCCAGGAGCATCAGGAACAGCCAGAAAACAGCAGCCGAAAGCAGGCTGAACATCAACTGAATGGATTTTGTGCGAAACATGGTTTTAATGCTTTGTGAATGAGAAATTGCCGTCCTCTTTCAGGACAACTTTACCCAGCAACACCCGGTCTTTGGTTGGGGTCAGGGGTTTGCTGAAATCCGTACCCCTTTCCTGGCCGGTCGGCGATTTGGTATAGATCAGCCCCGCCAGATTGAGCGACGTATGGTTTTTGTCGCTGTTTTTGAACTGGGCGTACAGCAGGTACTCCCCGGGTTGGATCTTGTCAAATTGCCGGACGGCTTCCTGGTTGGTACGCAGGTCGTTGCCGAACAAGCGATTGCGCGACTTGCCGCTGTCCCATTCGCCGACTGCCCGGTCGCGTTTGTGACCGCCGTAGACGCAGATCCCGTCCTTGCAGACGAACAGGTCAACATTATCTGCCACATCGGCCCAGCGGATCTCAAAGGAAACCAGACAGGGAACCGAAGGCGCATCGCCCTTGTATACAGGCGGCGTCGGCGGAGCGGGCGTCGGCGCCGGCGTCGGTACTTCAGGTTTTGCCTGATCCGCCGGTTTGGCGACCGTCACATCCGGCTCGGCCTTTTTCCCGGGTTCCTGCTTTTCCGGTTTCTCAACAGGCGGTACGGCGGTTGCCCGGTCGGGCGTCGGCGCAGGCGTTTGCTGTACGACCAGCTTCGGCTTCGGTTGGTCCTCGGGGAATTGTTTGTAATCCACCAGGACGATCCGGAGCGTATCCCCGATCTGCTTGCCCACCAGACTGTCGGGCATCAGGCCGAACACCTTGCGCTGCGCCGTGTCCACAAAAACGCCCATTTGCTGGGTTTCAGCCGGCGGCGCGCCGCCCTTGGGCGTGATGATGAACAGGAAGATCACTGCTCCCAGCGCACTGGTCAGCAGGTCCAGCAGGGATAAATTAAACGGTTGACTTTCTCTTCTAGACATGACCGGTGGTTTTGCGGTTATTCCGGTGATTCGAAATGGCCGTTCGACCGGCTTTCGGCTGAAACGGTAATGATCTTGTGTTTCGCCGTCGCCTGCCGTTGCGGAAGCGGGAAGTGGCAATGGGCACAGTCAGGCCCGTCGCCTGCAGCGGTGCTTCCGCAATTCAGGCACTGTTCCGATTCCGCTTCTTCGAAGTGGTTGTCGCTCCGGCGTTCACCCGTGTTCGAATACGTAAAGTTGCCGCGCATATGGCAGTGCGTGCATTGCACAACACCGTCTTCATTGACATGCGAGCAGTTATTGCAGATCAACATGGCACTAGTATTTATCGCCGATGGAAAAATGGCGCTCAAGGCCGATGGAGAACATCGTGCTCCGGTTCATCACGATCCCTTTGTTGTCGTCAAAAAAGCTGTTGGCTTTCTTGTATCGCGGATTGAACGCGTCGCCGAGACCGGAATCCCAGGTTACGTTAAAGGTGAACCGGGTATACGGATTGACGTCGTAATAAATGCCGGGGGAGAACTGGAAGTCCACCTGCGTCTTGCGGTAGTCGTCGTTGACGCCGCTGCCGAAGTGCACCACATAGTTGGTGGTCTCTTCCGGCTGGTCCTCGCCGAAATATTCGATCTTCTCGTCCAGCTTGCCGCTGATGCCGAAGTTGAACGACGGCCCCATGGCGACAGAGATCCCGAAATTGCTGCCCAGGTTCTTCCGGTAGCCCAGCAACAGCGGGACGGAGATGAAGTGGAGCCGCTCGCGGGCCGTAAAAAAGCCGACCCCTTTATCGTCTTCGAAATTATCGGTGAGGTATTCGCTGCCCTTCTGTACATATTGCAGGCCGCTGCTCAGGGTGATGCTTCCGAGCTGGACGCCGAAGACCAGCCCGCCGTTCACACCGAGAATCGGGTTGGTCTCGGAATAGAGTTCGGACAGGTCGCTCGTGAATTTGAATTTGGACAGGTTCACCCCGCCCGTCCCGCCGATGTACAGGGAGCTTCTTTGGGCCGTCAGGCCGGTGAGGCAAAACAAAACCAACAGGAAGGGAGCAATTGACGTTCTCATCGTTTTCATTTTTTTATTGATGAATTGGCGTTAGGCGAGTTTAATGCTTGTTCTTGTGGAGACCTTTGTGCTGGCCGGGGTGATCGCACGCGTGTTTCTTCCCGTTGCCTTTGCGGTTGTGCTTCCCCTGTTTTTCTCCGCTGCGTTTCCCGTCTTTCTTGTACTGGGCGTTTTCACCACGGCGACCTTTTCCCTGATGATCTGCGCGACCGTGCTGGCCGCCTTTCCGGTAGGCGTCCTGGCCGTTTTTGGGAAAGCTCCGGGTCGTATTGCCTTGAACGGCCGGACCGGACTGGCTGCCGGATTGTTTTTCACGGGCTTGCGTTTTTTCGTCGTTGCGGGAAGCCGGCGAACGCTTTCTGCTTACGCTCGCATCGGATTTGGCATCATCCGGCTTGCTTTCAGGTTTGGAGGTTGCGATGATGCCGTTATTTCCGCGGGATGCGGAGATGGCATTTTGCGCATCGAGCTGGGTATTTGCCGTCAGCAGGCAAACCAATCCCATCCATGTCAGAAGCATGATCTTCTTCATCGGTATTTCTTTTTTGGTTATCTGAAATCAGGTTAATGCAATGCCGCAGCCCAGCGTGTCAGGCCGGCATTTCAATCTTCGGTGATAAGAATTGGGTCTGGAAAACCTTTTACTTTGGGGCAGGATCCTATGGATTGTATTGGTGTTCTTTTACGATACAAATTAAAGGGGTATTTCCGTTAATGCGTGTTATGGTGTAGTTAGTATTTTGTTAATTAGTCACAAGTCGTAAGTCACAAGTACAAAGGAGCTTTCGCGTAAGGAAATCCTTCCTTCATGACAAAACAGCCGTGCAGGCCGTCAGGTCCGCCAAATCAAGGTTAAAGGATAATGTTCCCGGCCTGTAGGGCCGGTATGTGATTGCTTCGAAACGGCAACATCCGTATCGGTCAATTCCGAACCGGCCCCATTAAATATGGATAGAATGGATTTCAACCGGCGTCGCAGATCTTCATATTCCGGCCCTACAGGCCGGGGGCTTACGTCGTTGCCGGGGTGCTACATATATCGCGATCCTGACGGACCGCTGTACTAGGCAGCTCAATCAGATGGAAAGGCATTCGTATTGCGAATGCAAATCGAAGAAGTCCATTTTTATTACGCGAACGGGCCGTTACAACTTATGACTTACGACTTATGACTTACGACTTACGACTTACAACTTACGACTTACGACTTACGACTAGGTATTCACCGGCCAAATAATAATATCCACGCGCCGGTTCCTGAGTTTTCCCTCCCAGGTGGAATTGTCGTAAACGGGGTTGAGCTCCCCGAAATCCTCGATGGACATTTTGGAGGGGTCCAGGCCTTTGTCGATCAGTTTTTGCATGGCCGATTCGCTGCGCATCCGCGAAAGGCGTTCGTTGTAATCCAGCGGGCCGATGTCGTCGGTATGGCTGTGAATGGTGATCTCGCAGTTCTCAATGTCGGGAATAGCGTCCAGCCATTTGTAGAGTTCCCGCGCCTGTTGGGCATCGATATAGGAACTGCCGCCGCCGAAGTAGATGCTGAAAATATTGTGCCGGGCGCTATCCTCCTGGGCGGGCAGGAGGAGCGGCATCGTCAGGAAGACGAAGGCCAAAAGGGTGATTTGTTTCATGACGGGTGGTTTGCGGTTCAGTTCTTAAATATACGGAAGAAAAATGAGAATCCGGGCATTGTTTCTAATTTTACCTTTCAAACCACGCTCCGTTTATGAACGACTATAAGAATCCGCGGCTTGTCCTGGTATCCAAGGAGGTCAAACCCGGTCAGGTAAGCTGGCGCAGCCCGTCCAACCTGGCCATCATCAAATACTGGGGCAAATATGGAAATCAGCTGCCCCGGAACCCCTCCGTCAGCTTTACACTCGACAAAGCCTATACCGAAATGACCGTCTGGTACCAGGCCAAGTCCATACCGGGAGAAGGGGTCCACCTGGACTTCAGGTTTGAAGACCGGCCCAACGAAGCCTTTCAGAACAAAATGGTCCGCTTTCTGGAAAGCATACTGGATATTTTTCCGTTCCTGAAACAGTTGGACCTCAGCATTGCCTCCAATAACTCCTTTCCGCATTCCTCGGGCATCGCCTCGTCCGCTTCCAGCATGAGCGCACTGGCGCTTTGCCTCTGCAGCATGGAACGGCAATTGTTCGACGGATTGAAAACGGAGTCGGAATTCCTGCGCAAAGCCTCTTTTATCGCCCGGTTGGCCTCGGGGAGCGCCTGCCGGTCGGTGTATCCGCTGGCCGCCGTCTGGGGCAAATCCGCAGAACTGCCTGAAAGTTCGGACGAATACGCCATCCCCTATGAAGAAGGCCTGCATGACGTGTTCAAAACCTTTCACGATGATATCCTGATCATCAGCCGGGGTGAAAAGTCGGTTTCCAGCCGGGCGGGCCACGGATTGATGGACGGCAACATCTACGCCGATAACCGCTACCTCCAGGCCCGGCAGCGATTTCACCAGCTCCTGAGCGCCCTGCGCACCGGCGACGTGGAATCTTTCGGCCGGATCGCGGAGGCGGAAGCCCTGACCTTGCACGCCCTTATGATGAGCTCCAATCCGCCCTATATCCTGATGCAACCGAACACCATAACGGCCATCCGCAAAGTGCAGGAATTCCGGCAAAGTACCGGCCTCCCGCTCTACTTCAGCCTCGACGCCGGCCCCAACCTGCACCTCCTGTACCCGGAAGAGATCGCCCTGAAAGCGCAGGCTTTCATCCAGGATCACCTGCGGCCGCTGTGCGAGGGGGAACAGGTGATTGCGGATTTGGTGGGTACGGGGCCTTTGATGAGAGGGTGAGAGAGAGAGGGAGAGGATGAGAGACGACTTTTACATGTTGCATTCAAACATTTACATTTTAAATTTCACCAACGCCATGTTTCAACCCGGATTGTTTCAAGGAAAAACCGCGCTCGTTACCGGAGGCGCTACCGGCATCGGGTACGCCATCGCTGAAAAATTGCTGGAATTGGGCGCCCGCGTGTTCATCGTTTCCCGGAAGGAGGAAAAGCTGGTTGCAGCAGCCGAACAATTGCGACAGATTGGGGAATGCGATTATCAGGTTTGCGATATCCGGCAACCGGAGCAGATTGCCGCGTTAGTGGAATTGATCAGGGAAAAAGCCGGGCGGTTGGATATTCTGGTGAACAACGCCGGAGGCCAATTCCCGTCATTGGCCGAAGACATGAGCGAAAAGGGCTGGAATGCCGTCGTGAACAACAACCTCAACGGCACCTGGTACATGACCCAGGCTATGGCAAAGGCCTTTTTCATTCCCCAAAAAAGCGGGGTCATCCTCAACATGATCATCAATATCCTGCGCGGGGCGCCGGGAATGGCGCATTCGGGAGCCGCCCGGGCGGGGGTCGACAACCTCACCAAATCGCTGGCCGTGGAATGGAGCAAATACGGAATTCAGGTGAACGCCGTGGCGCCCGGTATCATCAAATCATCCGGGCTGGACCTTTACCCGGCAGATCTCCTGAAAGGCGTTTCCGATTCCATACCGATGAAACGCCTGGGTACCACCGAGGAAGTGGCCTGGCTGACGCTGTTCCTCATCAGTCCGATGGCGGCGTATATTACCGGCGAAACGGTGTATGTAGACGGCGGGCAGCGGCTTTGGGGGCAGATCTTTCAGCTCTGAGACGCGTAAAAGTCCATACTACTGGACATTTTCCAAAACGGACCGGATTATTAAGCCCTTCAAGGATTGATAAGCCGTGAATCAGATTAGGCTTAAAAATCCCTGCGGGCTTTTCAATCCGCTTCACGTGAAAAAATGTCCAGTAGTATGGTAAAAATCATACACCACCAACAAGCTCTCCCCCTCGTAATCCTGCCCGGACACCAGCCGCTTCCGGTGCAATTCCATCAGCCGCTCTTCCTTTTTCATCAGTCCGTACAGCGTGCGCATGACCTTGGAAAACCGTTCGATATCCGGCGTCACAGGGATATCCCGGCTGCCGACGGCGACCATCAGCCGCTTGAAGGCCTCGTGGTCGTAAAAGGTGTATTGATCCGGATACCGGAAGGCGAGGTAGAGTGAAATGATCTGGTAATTGTCGTTGTGGTAGTGGTTGTTCTCCACCGATCGCGGATTCTGGCGCTTGAATTCCGACAGCAGCTGGTCGCAGTGGAACACGAAGCGGTCGGCCCGGCCGGTCAGCCCTTTGCTTTCCAGGAACAGGTCCTTGAACATGCTGCGGACGAACTCGCGGTCGACGCCCATGAGGGCCAGCATGACTTTTTTGGGTTCGTAATTTTCGCGGAACCAATACCGGCGGGTGGTGGAATTCTGCAGGCTGCGGTCGTACATCCCCGCGAGGTCTTCGGCGTCCAGGTCCCAGTTTTCCTGAAACAGGCGCTGCGATTCCCACAGGAACAGCCTTTCTTCGGCTTTCGGCGTACCCAGCCAGGCTTCGTACCGGGCAAAGGCCTCCTTGATCTTATGTAGTTGCATTCAACAGGTTCAATTAAACGCGCCGGAAAACGCCTGCATTTTCTCCTCAATGGCCTCCGCTTCGATCGGGATGGAAGCGGTCAGGTCGATAGGATCGGTATCCGTAACGAGGATGTCGTTTTCCAGGCGGATGCCGATCTTTTCTTCCGGGATATAAATGGCCGGTTCGCAGGTGAATACCATGCCCGCCTGAATGGGATCGTAGCGGTTGGCCAGATCGTGCACGCCGAGCCCCAGGTGGTGGGAAACCCCGTGCATGAAGTATTTTTTATACAGCGGCCGCTTGGGGTCCTGGTTCTTGACATCCGTCTTGTCCAGCAGCCCCAGGCCGATCAGCTCGCTTTCCATGAACTTGCCGATGGATTTGTGGTATTCGTCCAGCGTAACGCCAGGTACCAGCATGGGCGCCGCCATCCGGAGGGTCCGCAAAACGGCATCGTACACAGCCCGCTGGCGGGGGGTAAACCGCCCGTTCACCGGGATGGTCCGCGTCAGATCGGCAGCATAATTGGCGTATTCCGCACCAAAATCCAGCAGCAGCAATTCGTCGTTTTTGCACATGCTGGTGTTTTGGGTATAATGGAGGATGCAGGCATTGACCCCGGTTGCGACAATGGGATCGTAGGCGTGCCCATTGGCGCGGTTGCGGATGAATTCGTGGGTGATCTCCGCCTCCACCTCGTACTCCATCACGCCGGGCCGGACAAATTCGAGGACCCGCTGAAACGCCTTTCCGGTGATGTGGATGGCCTGACTGATGGCTTCCACCTCGATCGGCGATTTGTTCATCATCAGTTTCTTCAGGATCGGCGGGGAGCGGTGCAGCTTGTGCGCGGGGTATTTTTCCTGGACCTGGCGGGCGAAGCGGTGGTTGCGGTCCTCCACCGGCGAGTGGAACCGATCGTGTTCGTTCAGGTTCAGGTATATTCTTTTAGCCAGCAGGATCAGTTCGTTCAGCACCGGCTCCATTTCGTCCAGCCAGTAGATCTTCTGAATGCCGGAAATCTGGCGGGCCTGCTCCTTGGTCAGTCCGCTGCCTTCCCATATGCTCTGTTTCTCGCTTGCCCGCCGGATGAAGGCGATTTCGCGCGCGTCCTCTTTCACACAGTCCGGATAAAGGACCACGACGGTGTCTTCCTGGTCGAGGCCGCTGAGGTAAAAAAGACCTGCATTTTGCCGAAAGGGAAAAAAGGTATCCCCGTTGCGGGGCATGCGATCGCTGGAGCAAAAGACGGCGATGGAATCCGGGTTCATTTTCCTGATGAAGCGCTGCCTGTTGAGAATGAACAGCTCAGGATTTAAAGGCTCATAGCGCATAGGCCGGACAGGGTTTTACCTGGTTTGAATGATGACTATGATTGGTGTAATATCAGATTTTTTTGTCCACCTCCGCGACCAGGGCGGGGTCGTACTGACCAAACCAGGCATTGAGCTTTGCACGCGCTTTGGCCCGTACATCTTCGTTGACATACGCGGCGATGGTCACCAGGCCAAAACTCAGCACGCCGATATCATCGGTATACCCAATGATCGGACTCAGGTCGGGAATCGCGTCAAAAGGCGCCAGAAAATAACCCAACGTACCGATAATGATATTCCTGGCCCAGGCCGGCGTATCTTTCCGCCGGTAGGCAAAAAACATCAGCAATACCATGTACACGGTCTTTTGTCCTGCACGGCGGGCGTAGCGTAACAGCTTCCGCCATAGCCCTTTTTCCGAGAATTCAGGGCTGTATTGTTCTACTATTTCTTCCTGCTTTTTTTTGTTCATCTCGACAGATGCGCTTGATTCTACCAACAATATTACACAAAAACCGGAAAAAAGGTTGATTTTTTCGATAAACAGGGGCATTGAAAGCCTGATCACCCCGCAAAAGCGCCAGATTGGTACTTTAGTATGAACCCCGTTTCTTCAAATTCCGCTTCTTTTGTAAAAAATCGCTACACGATGAAAAGAGTAACCGGCATCGGCGGGGTTTTCTTCAAAACCAAAGACCCCGAAAAAATGAAGGAATGGTACGGCCGCCACCTCGGCTTTGTAACCGACCAGTACGGCGGGGCCTTTGAATGGCGGCAGGCCGATGACCCGCAAAAGGCCGGGTTTACCGCCTGGAGCCCCTTTTCGGAAAACTCCGACTATTTCCAGCCTTCCACCCGGGATTTCATGTTCAACTACCGGGTCGAAAACCTGGAAAAGCTCCTCGAAGTACTCCGGGAGGAAGGCGTAGAAGTCGTCGGCGAGATCCAGACCTACGACTACGGCAAATTCGGCTGGATCATGGACCCCGAAGGCAACAAGGTCGAACTCTGGGAGCCCATTGACCAGGTGTTTACGGACTATTATCAGGGGAAGACGATGAAGTAGTTGTTTGTTTTAGTTGTAAGTCGTAAGTCATAAGTCGTAAGAACGGGTAAAAGGCGAGATGCCGCCGTTACAACGAACGCCCAGGTCCATCGGACCGCAATAGCTGTAATCGAAACACCGCCTCTGCAACGAACACCCCAGGTCCATCGGACCTAAATATCGGTAGCTCAGAATTCGATGCGGTAGCTCAACAGCGGGATGAAGCCGAGTTGGTGCTGGATCAGGACCGTATTCTGCTGCACGTCGTAGTACCGGAAGGCCTCATTTTCGGCGCCGGTCAGGTTCTGGATATCAAGTGACAGGGTGCTGCTGGCCTTGGCGTTGTTCCACTTCAGGTATGCCCGCAGGTCTGTCCGGAAATAGGCTTTTTGCTGAATGGTGAACGCCAGATCGTCCTCATACACGGTATATCCGGCCTGGCGGGAAGCGGCTACATCAATGGGGGTATCCCGGAATCCGCCGATATAGGCCGCGCGCAGGTTGAGCCCCCAAAGCCGGGTTTTGTCCGCTTTGGCTCTCCGGGTCCATTCCTTACCGGCAGTCGCATTGAAGATGTACTTGCCGTTGAAGCGGGTATCGCGCTCGATGCCGTCGCGGCCTTTGTAGGTCGAGTTGTAGAGGGTCGCATTGGTGAGGTAGTAAAATCCGTCGGCCATGAACCGCTGCAAGCTGAGTTCCAGACCATAGTTATTGCCCGTTCCCTGGTTCACCAGATGATACGGTACAAAACCTTCTACCAGGTTGATGGCCGACAAGGAGCCGGGGCCCTGGGCATCCGCAACGGGGACATCGAACAGGGATTGCCAGAACAGTTCCGCGTTGAACCGGGTATTGTCCCGGATCTGGACCTGATATCCCAAGCCAAGGTGGTGGGCCTTTGTCAGGTCCAGGTCTTCATTGCCGGCGGCGCCGCCGCTCCTGGCGAAATACAATTGCGGCAGTTGCAATTGGCTGTGCAGGCCGTAGCTCAGGTTGAAGCTTTGTTTGCGGGAAAAATGCCAGGCCAGTGACGCGCGCGGTTCAAGGGCGCTGCTGCCGTTAAATCCGAACCAGGAATAGTGCAACCCAGCGTTGAGCACGACCGCCGGCCCCAGATTGGATTGCCAGTTGACATAGGGTTGAACCAACAGGCCGCCGCCGTTCCCTTCCGCCAGCATACCCTGGATCTGATCGGCATAAATGTCAAAATGCTGCCGGTTCAGCTGAAGGCCTACCTTCAATTTGGAAGACTGCGACAGCTTGTGCTGGTAGTACGAATGGAAAGAGATCTTCACCTGATCGTACTTGTCGTCCTCGAGGCGGATAGGCTCATAGTTGGCATCCAGGCGATCGCCGGTACGGGTGCTCGACAGGCCCGAGGCCGCTGCAGCGACCCGGAAAATGCCCTTTGATCCGACCGGGGTGGTGTAGGTGGAGCCTACCGCCCCCATTTGCGACCGGAATATGATGTCGTAGCGGTCTTTGCGGAATTCCCAGAGGGTGCTGTCGCGCTCGGCTTTGAAGATATTCTCGCTGATGCCGCCCATACCGAACAGGGTGAACACCGATCCGTTCTTCCCGGGAAAAACGAGGTTGAACGAGAGGTCCTGAAAAGTGATGTCCTCATCGCCCACTTCCACGCCCATGAGGTTGAGCAGGCCGACAAAGGAATACCGGTAATTGACCAGGTAAGAGGCCTTCATATCGGAAGCAACGGGCCCTTCGGAAGCCAGCTCCACGCCGATCAGCCCCGCCTGCCCGGTAAACTCATGTTGCTGGTTATTGCCCTGGCGCAGGCGCATATCCATCACCCCGCTCAAAGCGTTGCCGTACTCCGCCGGGAATGCGCCGGTGTACAGGTAGGAGGTCGACAGCAGCTGGGCGCTCAGGATGTTCACACCGCCGGCGTTGGCCGTCACCCGGTCGCTGAAGGTGCCTGCATTCGGCGTATGGTTGGGATTGACGATATCCAGGCCCTCAAGCCGCCAGAGCACGCCGTTGGGGGTATTGCCGCGAACCGCCATGCCGTTGGCCTGGTCATTGTCCTGCACCACCCCTGCAAAAGTGCTGGCCAGGCGCGCGGGGTCAAAAAAAGTGGCCGGAAAGCGGAGTGTTTCCTCTACCGTCAACGGTTTCACATTGGGCGCATCCGAAACCACATCCTGGCGGGGCGCCCTGACGATGACGGCGTCCAGCTCGGATGGCTGTTCCTTGAGCGAGAGGTCCAGCACGAGTTCCTTGCCCGATTCCAGCAGGATCTCCGGCAGGATGATGCTGCCGTAGCCTACATAAGTAACCTTGAGCTGATAGCGGCCGACGGGTACATTATCGATCCGGTAAACGCCGGAAGGGTCTGCCACAGCCCCCAGGCTGGTTCCCAGTAATCCGACCGTGGCGCCCGAAAGGGGTTTGCCGGTATCTGCATCCGTAATTTGTCCGCGGATGGTTTGGGTCAGCGGCTGGGCATCCAGCATCAACCCGGCCAATGTCAAAAAGAGCGCTAATCCGAAATGCTTCAGCTTCATGTTCTCTGCCTGTTTGATCATGCTAAGATAGCCGTGATTTGGCAAATGCAGGGTGACAAATTGCACCGATCCGGCAGTTATACCGGTTTCCCTTGCCCATTGGCCCGTCAATGGATGTTCTGCGTGCGGATTTTTTCCCCTATCATTTTCAACACTTCCTGCTGGTCGTATTGCTGACAATGGGCCTGCATGGCGTCAAAACGGACGTATGCATCCGACTTCGGGTTTTCGGTCTGTTTCAGGAAGGCATCGAACGAACGGGTGGCGGGATTGAGTAAAAAAGTGTCCATATCACCCATCCAGATCCAGATCTTACCCTGGAGCTTGGGGCCTAATTCGGCCCAATGATCCTTGAGGTAAAGTTTAAGATCGTATTTTTTCCAGTATTCGGCTACTTCATGGTCGATCTTCCCGGTCTGAGGGTCAAACAGCGGTTTGGGGAGACCGTTTGCGCCTTTCGGACTGTACAGCGCCGTATGCGCGCTGAACTGCCCCCCTGAATTCAGGTAGGTATCGGACGCTCCCTGGACGTTCTCATACCGGATAAATTCCTTCATGGTCACGATGGGATCTCCGTAAATATCCCTGGCCAGCGGGTGCGGATTGCCCCATTCATTGTAGAAGGCATTCTCGTCCTTATAGATATCGATCAACTGGTAATGTTCAAAATCAATGGCATCGGGGCTGTACGACCAGGTGCCGTTGAAAAAATCCGGGTAGTACAATTGCAGGGCCAGCGATACCCAGCCGCCGGTTGAGCAGCCGTCCACAAACCTGGACTGGGGTGTTCCGATCCCCCGGTATTCCTTTTCGATATAGGGGATAAGCTCATGCGTGAGGGCGTAACCGTAGGGGCCGCTGTTGTCGGAATCGAGCTGGTAGCTGTCGCCGAACGGACCTTCTCCATCCAGAAAGACGCTGATGACCCTGGGCGCTTCATCCGACATCCACCACCGGATAAAATCCGCGTTCCCGTCAACCAGGCGGTTGACCCGGGTATAGCGCCCGCCGTACCCCGCTACATTGTATCGCACAGGGTACCTGGCTTCGGGATGGTCGTAGAACCCGGCCGGCAACAGGACGGAAGCCTTCACCTTGACCGGTTTTTTCCACCATTTCGAGAGCGTATCGCTGGTAAAATCCACCAATTTGACCAATGGATGACTGACCAGTTGATGCGGCGGAATCACCTCGGTGAGCCTGATCTCCAACGTCTGCCCCTTGGTAATTTCCATATTCACGGCCTCGCTGAACACATTGCCCGGGGCATTCAACCGGGATTCCTCCGTGTCGTGATCCCAGAGCACCTGAATGCGATAAGTCCCGGCAGGAACCTTATCGAAATTGAAGGGCGCAGTTGTCACCATACCGGTCGCCGCGTCGGCTTTAAGCGGCTTGGCCGGGTCCCATTTCAGGTTTTTGGCGAAAATATGGTTCTTTTTCACCCCCATCGGCCAGAGTTGGGTCCGGGGCTCCCCTTGGGCATCTTCGCTCAGAAAAACGAACAAACGCCCTTCGGGACGGATCTTTGACTTGAGCTCATTTGAAACAGAAATGGAAAAGTGAAGATCTGCCGTTTGCTGACCGAATGCAGCCCATGCGACCGAGGAAAAAAGGAGAAGAAAAATGGATTTTTTAAATTTCATGGCTGTTGGTTTTTCACTATCGGTTCTATTTCATGATCTTCTGCTTTTTACAACTTATTTCGTCTTCAGGGCGATTTCGATCTGTTCAAGATGCCCTTCATTGTGCCAGGCCACTTTTTCGAGCTCATCCTTCAACGTCCGTACCCCTACCTCGCTGTGCACAAATTCATTGGCGCCGTGGCTGTCGTAGAATTGGCCGGTCAGGTGTATGACCATATTCCGGACCGACCTGAAAATATCCCGGTTCAATTCCAATGGTAAGGACTGGTAATCCAGATTTTGGCACCAACGATCCTGATCAAAAGCCCAGATCACCTGTCTCGGTTCGGCGATGGCCCGCCGGATGCGATCATACATCACCGTATCGGCGTCTGTGATGTGGTGAAGGATCTGCCGGACAGTCCATTTTCCAGGGCCATAGGACCGGGACAGATCCGCAGCCGGCAGGTCGAAGAAGGCCAGGGTTCTGTCCCGTGCCGTTGTCAGATCACGGATGAGTTGTTCTTTGGTCATTATGTCGTTAATTTGCATTACGGAACGCCCGGGGTTCGAATAATTTCAGCCATTCCGTCGAGCAAATTACGGTATTTCGACTGCCAATCTTCAATGATTTTATCCTTTTCTATCCGATAGGAGCCGGTCAGGAACCCAAACACCGGTTTATTGAGGAGCAACCGCAGACAGAAGCCGACAATGAAACAATGAAAGGTCATTAGTCTGATGTCTGCCCCACTTACAACTTACAACTTACGACTTACAACTTACGACTTACAACTTACAACTTACAACTAACCATGGAGCAATGGAACAATCAAAAAAGCCGATGCAAAATGTAAACTTCCGCACGGTCGGCGAGCTGCTCGGCTTTTTGCCGGAAGAACAACTGGAAATGGTGGAACAATTGCGGACCCTGGTCACCGAATGCCTGCCGGAGATCGAGGAGGGCTTGAGCTTCAACGTGCCGTTCTACCGCCGGTACAAGCTCATCTGCTATATCTGGCCGGGCGCCGTATCGTGGGGCGGCAAAACCTGGGACGGGGTCGAGTTCGGGTTCAATTACGGTTACCTCCTCGCCGACGAGATCGGCTACCTGGACCGGGGCAACCGCAAGCAGGTATACAACAAACGCTTTTACCCGGGCGACCGCATTGATGAAGAGATCCTCCGGGCCTATCTGATTGAAGCCTGGGAGCTGGATGAGATGATGTATGTGGAGAAGATGAAGGGGCGGAAACGTAGGAATTAATACCGCAAGCATGGTGATCGGGTCTGAAAAGATCGCATGCTTGCGGTAATTCCGGCAGAGGGACCGGAACCTTTTAGTTCACCACATAAAATTTCCAGATAAATTTATCATCGCCTCGGTTGCCATTTTTGATTTTATCGGATGTATCTACCCATAGATAATTGTCATCGTGAAAATTCAGGTACTTGCTTACAGCATTATTGTAAATATACACCTCATCTCCACTGTAAATGGGTCCGTCTGTTCCATTTACCTTCTTGATTATCCATTCGGCCCATGCGTCTTCCGAATCTTTCCAATACAGAGAAAATGGAGGCAACGGTCCGCTTAATTTCAAATATTTGGCATTGAGCCAGTCGGCATTGGTTTCTTTAGTATAGTTGCCGGACGGCCAATTGGGCACCAATTCTTTTTCCTTGAACATGATGGTTACATTATTGTTGGGCATCAGTGGATCCGATGAATTAGTAAAGGAAAAATAGCCGGTTACCCGAAAATCACCAATTTTATCTTCCGAGTACATTTTGGGGTTGTAACATTGTTGCCCTCCTACGTTCCAGAATATTGGACGCGACACACAACGGCCGTCGCTTGAGCGAAGCATAACCGTACTATTCTTCATGATTTGAGGGGTGGGCCCCGGAAGTCCATGTTCCTTCAGGTATTTTTGAATGGCATCGTCTAATGCTTTCTGTCTGGCGGGTGTTGAAGCCAATTCCGAGATGGGCCGGAGTCCCGCCACTCCATAATCCGCCAAAGTCATATGATCCTTTAGTGTTTTTCTCCAGTTGTCATATCCTCCGTTTTTGTTTCCATTCTCTTCAATGGCTTCTGCCAAAGAGGGGTCTCCACCGAAGACCTGAACCGTAGAATTTTTAGAGAACTCCTCGATGTATTCCTTATTGGTTGATCCGACGCTGGCTTTTCCGGAAACGGAAGACCCATATGCGGCTGTGACCGATGCCTCAAAATCAGATTCATTTGTAAACCTGGAACGGTCTATATAGGTATTGAATGCAACCCTGGCTCCGACATAGGCGGATTGTATATAATGCGTACCATAAGTAGCGATTAACTGATCCGGAGCCATGTGTTCAATATCATTCTTTACGGCAGGTTTTAAAGGTGCTTTTTTCGCATCGATATCCAGCCTGTAATATCCTATAACATCGAGCAAAGTAAAAAAGGAGTTATTGTTATTGGTCATAGAACTTTGATTGAAGCTGGCGCTGGCACTTCCTGAAAAAAGTTCATATTTCCCGCTAACAGAAACCGAAACGGATAAACTGTTGGCATAATCGCTTATCGACCGCCCCTCAGCTATTCGTCCATCATACCTGGGCGCCATTACAACCTCCGTAAACTTACTCAACTGATCAGGGTCAAACAGGCTGGTGGTGGAATACTCCAAGTCGGCATAACCGCCTTCACCCCTATATCCTACACCCAAACACAACTGCAACATTTGGTTTTGCTGGGGTGTCAACCCGGTAGTTGAATCGATTACCGCTTCTTTGGGGGGGTCGCATCCAACATTGGCTATACAAAGCAGAACCAATAGCAGCCCGATAACTTTAAAGGTTTTTAATTTGATTTTCATGATTAGAAATTTTAGGTGAATAATAATTTATTCCAAAGGAGTCTGACCGGCAGATGGAAAAGGGGAGATAAACTATCCCTTTACAGTTATCCGCCGAATTTTTCAATCCGGGAACCTGCTGTCGAATGGTGAACAGACTTTTGTTGCTAATTTCGGATTACCTGATAGAGTGGATCTTGACAGGTGCAAAGGTATGACCGGGTTCAGGCCGAACCCTTGGACTGGTTTTGCAAACCTTTGGACTGAGTTTGCAAATCAAGCTGATTGTCAATTAATTGCGAAAAGAACTTGGCGGGATGCCGAATTCATCTTTAAACACCCGGCTGAAATAGGCAGGGTCGGAAAACCCGGATTGGTAGGCAACCTCGGAGACATTGAGATCCGTCGTTTTGAGCAATCGGGCTGCGTTCTGCAACCGCACGGTCCGGATAAACAAGGTCGGCGTTTTTCCGGTTAGCGCCTTCAGTTTCCGGTAGAGCTGCATCTGGCTCAGGTAAAGCGCTTTGCCCAGGTCGCCGGGAGAAAGATCCTCAATGCCGATCTTTTCCCTGATTACATCCCGGACCTTGTGCAGGAATTTGGTGTCGAGGTCATCGCCTGGTTGCATGTCAAGCCCCGATACCCCTTGCAGAAGGTATTTTTCCTGCAGCCTTTTCCGCGATTCCACCAGTTTTTCGAGGCGAACGAAGAGTTCTTCCTTGTCGAAGGGCTTTTGCAGGTAAGCGTCCGCACCGAATTTCAACCCGGAGACCTTATCCCGTTGTTCGGCCCTGGCCGTCAGCAGGATGATCGGGATATGGCTGGTCCGCTGATCGCTTTTCAGGATACGGCAAACCTCGAACCCGTCCTTTTCAGGCATCATGACATCGCTGAGGATGATATCCGGCACAGTCTCAAAGGCCTTGTCCATACCCGATTGGCCGTCGGCTTCCGTCAGGATGCGGTAATTGTCCGTCAGGATGCTTTCCAGATATAGCACCACATCCCGGTTGTCTTCGATGATCAGTAACAGGGGGCGATTATCCGGCAATCCCGCCTCTTCAGTTGGATGCCCTGCCCGGATCTCTTCGGTTGGTGGAGCATACGAAATGACCTGCGCTTCCCAATGGGCCATGGGGGCTTCCTGCTTTACGGGCAACCGAAGGGTAACGCATGTCCCGTTATTTAATTCGCTTTGAATGGAAATATTCCCGCCCATCAGTTCGACAAGCTCTTTGGAAAGTGCCAGGCCGATCCCGGTTCCGCCGCTCCTGCGAACCGGGGAGTCATCGGCCTGGAAGAACCGGTCAAAAACATGCGGCAGGTTTTCGGGAGATATCCCGATACCGGTGTCCAGGACCTCCATTTGAAGGCAGGATGGCCGCCCTTCATCCGTTTTGCGAAGTCGGATGCTGATCTCCCCGCCCGGGGGCGTGAATTTGACCGCGTTGGACAAAAGATTGAAGACGATATGCTGGATCTTCTCCTCGTCAAAATCCATGATCAGGGTTTCTTCTCCGGATTGGAAAGACAGGTCGATCTGTTTTTCTTCCGTCAAGGAATAAAAGGACTCGGTGAGGTACTTCAGGTAGCTGACGATATTGGCCCGGATCAGGTGAAGGTTCAGTTTTCCGGCATCCAGCTTCGACAGGTCGAGCAACTGGTTGATGAGCCGGAGCAGGCTGTTGCTGTTGCGGAGAATCAGCTTTTTTTCCAGTTCCTGCCCCTTCAGGTTGCCGGCCATACCCATAATGACGGTGAGGGGCGTCCGGAATTCGTGGGTGATATTGGCGTAAAGCCGGGATCTCAGGGTGTCGAGTTCTCTGAGATGCCTGGCCTGGGCACGTTCCAACTGCCGGTTCAGGTTGAACCGGTAGATGGCCAAAGCAGCTCCTGAAACCAGGAGCAGGTAACCGAAATAAGCGCCTGGAGTGGCCCACCAGGGAGGGGCGATATACAGCCCGACGGTTGCTTCCTTTGCGCTCCAGTATCCGTCGGCAGTTCGGGCTTTTACCCTGAACGTATACCGGCCCGGATCAATATTGGAATAGTGGATCTCTGTTCTGTTTCCGGCGCTCCTCCAATCGGTCTGGTAAGGTGTCAATTGGTAAAAATATTCGACTCCTTCGGATTTAAAAAATACCGGCATCACAAAGCTGAATCCAAAATCAGACTGGTCATGCCGCAGCCGGATCCCGTTGGAAAAATGCAGTTGTTTTTTCAATAGAGAATCAGGGACGCCGACTCTTACGACCTTATGGTCCAGGTAGAAGTCGAGCAATCGGACGGAAGGAGCGTAATCCTTTTCCTTCAGGCTGTCCGGATGAAACCGGATCAATTTCTCCCCACTTGTGAAATACAAATACCCCGCCTGGTCACTGTATGCACGTTGGAAATAGAATAAGGGATCCGGGAATCCGTCATTGATCCCATAGGTTATAAACTGGCCTGTTTCGGGCAGGAATTTTTGCAGGCCTTTCGGTGAGGAGATCCAAAGGTGGCCGTGAATATCCTCTACTACTGTGGTCACCTGGTTGTGAAGCAGACCGTTATTTTGATTGTAATTCCGGAAGCGATCAGCCACCGGGTCGTAAATCGACAATCCGTTTGTAGTAGACAGGTAGAACCGGCCTCCGGACCCCGGAAAGATCAATTGCACCCTTTCCGATGCCTGGCCGGCGCCGGGGTATAATGTATAACGCCTGCCCCGGTCCTTATCAGGATCGTAGCGGAAAATGCCCAGGTTGGTAGCAAGCCAGGCGGTGTTTTTGTCGTCAAAGTACAAGTCCAAAACAGCGCCTTCTACCTTCGTAGAGTCCGGGAAGCCTGCAATTTTCGGATAGAAGCGGATCCACCCACCCTGATCCTCATCGAAATATTTAAGCCCGGACCATATCCTGCCTTTCCTGTCGGTTTTCAGCAATGTACTCCCTCCAGACAGGCTCCTTATTTTTCCGGTTTGAAAATTATAGACCTTTATGATCTGATCCCTGTTATTCAAGGTCCATAATTCGTTTTGCCCGGAGAGGGCGATATCCCGGACCGGGTCGGCTGAAATTTCGGGAGGAATTCCTGACGGCAAGAGTTGTTTTGCCTTGCAATCAAGGGTCCAGATTTTTTCGCCATCGTTGATCAGAACCCGGTTTTCATCCAGTCGGACAGCTTCATAGATGATCATATCCCCCAGGATTTCAATCGGATTATCGGAGGTATGGGTAACTATGACCCCACCTGTGGATGTATTAAACCACAGGCTTCCCGCAGCGTCCGTGTAACCTGCCGCGATTGGGAACGACGGAACACCGGCAGGATCGTCCTCATCAAACCGGAATGCATGAAAAAGCCCTGTGACCGGATCATACCGTTGGATCTCCCGGGTTGCCCCCATCCAGATCCTGCCCGCTTTATCCGTCACAAGACATCTCAGCGAAGTTGAGAATTCAGGACTGAAAGATGCCGTCAGATCCTCGAATCGCCCCGTGGCAGGCGCATACTTCCACAAACCGTAGCCCGAGGAAGTGATGAAAAGTTGCCCGTCCGGAAGTTCCGCTATATCCGAAGCCGGAAGCGGGCGCCCATTCAGGGTTGATGCGGTCAGCCGAACCAGTTGAAAGCTGTCCTTCCCCGGCAGTTTCCGATGAAGGCCGTCGATATTGCCTACCCATATAGTCCCGTCTTTTTGCTGATAAAAAACCAGCCCATCTTTGAAATAATTCCCGAAACCGGTGAATGTCCCCGATTTCGGCGACCATCGGCATACCCCGTTGGAGCCGGTTCCCACCCACATGTTTCCCTCATGATCCTTACCGATAAAATTGATCTGACGGCCGCAAAGGCCCCCGGGTTCATCCGGTTCAGGTTCGATGTAATCAAAAGTTTCCGTTACCGGGTCAAAGATATAGATGCCCGAAGCGGTGCCAACCCAGATCCGGCCGTCATCCGCCTCACATATGCCGGTTGTCAGGTTGTCGCCCAAACTTTTAGGCAATTGGTCATCGTACTGGAAAACCTTGAAATTTTTGCCGTCGAAACGGTTCAGGCCGTTGAACGTGGTGAACCAGAGAAAGCCTTCCCGGTCCTGGATAAGGCTTTTCAGCCAATAGGTGCCGGGATTGGAAAGCCCATCTTCCATGGTGTACCTTTCGAAACGCAATTGCTGGGCGATGGAAGGATGAATTCCCCAAAGAAATATCAGCAGCTGATATAGTGTAAATTTCCTCAATTTTGATTAAATATGGCTTTCCAAAAGTACTGAAAATATAGGATTCAATGGCTGACCGCAAATTCTCCTTCTGGCAAAAATGGCTCACCCGGGCCAATGTCCTGACCCTGACTCTCGGCCTGTTGGTCGCCTTTGCTCGCGATTCTTTTTTTTCGATCTGCACAACGACTACACCAGGCGTTTGTTCTTTCAGAAAAATCCCATAATTTGACCGAAAAACACAACTTTTGCTCCTTTCGACCACTTCTCTGAAGAGAATCGCACTTGATTTGTCCTATGATGAAAATATTGCCGCAATCTTTTTTTGAGAATCCCCAGGTGGGAAAGGTGCTGGTCGACGGGCTTTCCTGCGTGATCCATAAGGCCTTTTACCAGGTCGATGTGCAAAAGGAAGGATACGTCTCCACCCATGCCATGACCCTGGTGCTGAACGGCCGTCTGCGCGTAGCCAGCGGCGATGAGTTTCTGACCCATGTCAACGCCGGTCAGATGGTATTCCTGCCGAAGGGATTGTACATGATCTCCGATATTTTGCCTTCAAAAGACGCATTCGAAGCCATCGTCTTCTTTTTTGACGAGGCGCTCATCGACGAATTCGTCCAATCCCTGCAGGACCGGCAGCACAAGGAAAAAAGTCCGAAACAAAAATGCGTGCCCTACCTCCTGCTCGACTATACGGACCATATCCGCATGTTCACCGAGAACCTGCTGCACCTGTACAAGGACAAGTCCCATTCGCACCACAAGCTCACCCGGTCCAAACTCTTCGAATTGCTGCACCTGATCAGCATTTCCGAACAGGGAGAATGCTTCAACGGCGCCCTGCTGAACCTCAAGAACAAGGAAAAAAGGACCTTGAAGACGTTCATGAACGCCAATTTCAACAAATCCCTGGGTGTAGAGGATTATGCGTACCTGACCGGCAGGAGCATTTCCACCTTCCGGCGCGATTTCAAACGGCAATTCGGCGTTGCTCCCAAGCAATGGCTGATCGACAGGCGCCTGGAACTGGCCCATCAACTCCTGTCGCAAAACCATACCACCGTAACCGCTACCGCCATGGAAGCCGGCTACGACGATATCTCCCATTTCATCAAGGCATTCCACAAGAAATACGGTATTCCGCCCAAGCAATTCCTGATCCAAAGACGGAATGAAATGCTGGTCTGAACGGCTTTTGACCGGTTTTGACCAGTTTCGGTTTTTTGGAACAGTTCTCCTTTCCCGACGGGCGCATCTTTGTCCCGACAATTCAAATACGTAACAAACAGCACTGTAAAAAATGGGAAAATTAAATGGAAAGGTTGCCGTCATCACCGGCGGCAACAGCGGGATCGGTTTTGCTACCGCCCAACTGTTCCTGAAGGAAGGCGCCCGGGTCATCATCACGGGCAGGCGGGATGATGCCGTCCGGGAAGCCGTACGCAACCTCGGTGAAGGCGCTTCCGGATTCGTTTCGGATGCCGGCAATATGGCCGACGTCAATCAACTGGATCGGGAGGTTGCCAAACTGGCTCCTAAAGTGGATATCCTGTTCGTAAACGCCGGCGTAGGCTTGTTTGCGCCGTTTGAGGGAACCTCAGAGGAACTGTTCAACGCCAACATGGACATCAATTTCCGGGGCGCTTATTTCACGGTCCAGAAGCTGCTGCCGGTGATCCCGGAAGGCGGCTCCATCATCCTGAACACGACCATCCTGGTTCATTCGGGGCTGGCCAACACGTCGGCCTATTCGGCATCCAAGGGCGCGTTGCTCTCGCTCAACAAAACGCTGGCCATTGAGCTGGCCGACCGGAAGATCCGGGTCAACAGTGTCAGTCCCGGCCCGATCGCTACCCCGATCTATTCCAAAATGGGCATGGACGAAGCGGCGCTGAATGCCTTCGCCGCCGATGTACAGGCGAAAATTCCGCTACAGCGTTTCGGTCAATCAGAGGATGTGGCCCAGGCGGCCCTGTTCCTGGCATCGGAAGAGAGCGGCTTCCTGACGGGTTCGGAGATCCCGGTGGATGGGGGTAAGGCGATTACTTTTTGAATTGAGGAACTGAGGAACTGAGGAATTGAGGAACTGAGGGCTATCGGTTCCTCAGTTCCTCGATTCCTCATCGTCAAAGATACCCCGCAGTATGCTCTCCGGAATATCCGAACGACCAATTGTATTGATCCAGTTTGGTGAGGGCGGCTTCCAGGAGCCGGATGCAATGATGCACATCCTCCTTGTGGGCCATTTCGATGGTCTGGTGGATATGCCGGAGCGGAATGGAGATCGCGCCTGAGATGGCGCCTTTTTTCCCCGCGCGCTGGATGCCGGCCGTATCGGTACCGCCGGCAGGCAACAGCTCGGGCTGCCACTTGATGCCGCCTTCGGTCGCTACTTTTTTGAGATAGCTCACCATGCGGTAATCGCTGATCACGGAGCTGTCCATGATCTTGATCGCTGCGCCTTTACCCAGGAAGGTGACCGCTTCATGTGAATGTGCGCCGGGAACATCAAAGGCAATAGTCACATCAAGGCCGAATCCGAAATCCGGATCAATATGATGAGCTGAAGAAACAGCGCCCCGCAGGCCCACTTCTTCCTGTACGGTGAATACGCCGTAAATATCGTAAGGGACTTCTTTGTCCTTCAGGGATCTCAGCACTTCAAGGAGGATAAAAACCGACACCCGGTTGTCGAGGGATTTGCTGTTCACGCAATCGCCCATTTCGATCAATTCGCGCTCCCGGGTCACAGGGTCGCCTACCGCCACCCATTGTTCAACTTCGGCTTTTTTCATACCCAGGTCGATGAAATACTCGTGGATCGGCACCTGTTTGGTGCGTTCATCGGGTTTCATCAGGTGGATGGGTTTGCTGCCCATGACGCCGATCAGGTCGCGCCGGCCGTGGACGATCACCCGCTGGGAGGTCAGGGTTTTGGGATCAAACCCGCCTAGGGGCAGGAAGCGCAGGAAGCCGTCGTCGTCGATATGGGAAATGATGAAGCTGATCTCGTCCATATGGGCGGCAACCATTACCCGTTTTCGTTCACGGCCGCGTTTGACGGCAACGACGTTACCCATATTGTCCACGCTGAGTTCATCGACCAGCGGTTTTACCTCCGCAATTACGACTTCCCTGATTCGCTGCTCAAAGCCGGGAGCTCCGGGCGTTTCGCAAATTTTTTTGAGTAAGGCGACATTGATCATGTTTGGGGAGTATTCGGTATTTGTGCGTTAGATAATTGCAGTTTTTCTCATAATGGCCGGCAATTTACAGATATTTCACAATATGCATTTTGCCTGCAACTGATTTTGGGTTGAATGCAGGCCGGAGAGCGGCGCCGAATTATCGGGGAATGGCGAAAAAACGGAAACAATACCGTAAAATTGCGGTGTAATTGCGCGCGGATGTCCATTCGAAAACTAGCCAAGGAAACAGCGATTTACGGCGTAAGCTCCATAGTGGGCCGGATGCTGTACTTTTTGCTGACCCCCATCTATACCCGGGTATTGCCAAACCCGGGCGAATACGGGATCGCGACCGACCTGTTCGCTTTCACGGCCTTGCTCATGGTGTTTTTCACCTACCGCATGGAAACGGCTTATTTCCGTTTTGGGTCGGAAGCGGATGAAGGCAGCGCGGAGAAGAGCTTTAATACGGCGCTGTGGTCCATCGTGGGCTCCTCCCTGGTTTTCGGAGCCATCTTGTTTTTGTTGTCCGACTGGCTGGCCGACCTGTTCCAGTACCCCGACAAGGCCTCCCTGGTGCGGATGTGCGCGTTGATCCTGACGCTGGATGCCCTATGCGAAATCCCTTATGCCCGGCTCCGGCTTGAAAGCAGGCCTATCCGGTTTGCCGCCATACGGCTCATCAGCATCGGGGTGAATCTGGGGTTGAATCTGTTTTTCCTGCTGATCTGCCCCTGGCTCCAAACCACTTCATGGGGCGCCGGTTTGGTCAGCGGCTGGTACGACCCGCATTTCTCCGTCGGTTACATTTTTGTGTCCAATGTGGTAGCCAGCCTGGTTGCGCTTTTGCTGCTTTCCCCGATCTTTTTCCGCCTGCAATGGCAATTCGACCGGGCCCTATGGCGCAGGATGGCCCTGTACGCCGCTCCGCTGGTCATTGTGGGGTTCTCGTACGTCATCAACGAGACGCTGGACCGGAAGATCATGATCTGGTTCTTGCCCGGCACATCGGACGAAAACCAGGCCCAGTTGGGGATCTACGGCGCCAACTACAAGCTCGCCATGCTGATCAGCTTGTTCACCCAGGCCTTCCGGTACGGGGCTGAACCCTTCTTTTTCAAACAGAAGAATACCCTGGGCGTGCAAAAATTGTACGCCGATGTGGCCCGGTTCTTCCTGATCGCGGGCATGGCCGCCTTTCTTTTTATCGTGCTGTATATCGATGCGGTAAAATATTTCATCGGACCCGATTACTGGGTCGGGCTTGGCGTAGTGCCGATCCTGACCCTGGCCAATGTATTCCTGGGCATGTATTACAATTTCAGCGTCTGGTACAAGGTTACGGACAAGACCCGCTGGGGCGCCTATATTTCCATTGGCGGCGCGCTGATCACCATCGGGTTGAACATCTGGTGGATCCCGATATTCGGGTACTACGGGTCGGCCTGGACCACCCTGATCTGTTATGCGACGATGGCATTGGCCTGTTACTTCACCGGAAAGCGCTTTTACGACGTACCGTACGACCTGAAAACCATGGCGCTCTACCTGGCGGTCGGCATAGTGATCTGGCAGGGCAGCGATTGGTTGCGGGTGCAATTTCCCGAAGCGCTGATCATCCGGCTGGCGTTGAATACGGTCGTGCTGGGGGGGTTGGCGTATTGGGTGTATAAGCGCGAGCGGCCCGGCATTCGGAATTACTTCAAATTTTAGGTTATGGCCGGGTCTGGTTCGCCACGATGACCACTATCATATCGATTTCGAATGAACCGATTGCCACGCATAATAGGCCGCTCCGATCGATCCCGCGTGGTTGAGCATCATGGAAGGCACCACTTCAAAATCCACGGTAAAAAGGTCCTTATAGCTGTCGAATTGTTTGCTGGCGCCGCCGCTCAGGATGACCAGATCGGGTGAGAAAAGGCGCCCCAGGTGGTGCAGGAATTTGTCAAAGCGCATACCCCAATCGTTCCAGGAAAGGTTATCCCTTTTGCGGGCGCTGTCCGAAACGTATTTCTCGGCGATATCTTCATAAAAGAACAGGTGGCCGAATTCGGTATTGGGCGTCAGGATGCCGTCCGTGAACAGGGCCGAGCCGATACCGGTGCCGATGGTCAGGATGAGGACTACGCCGTCATGGCCCTTGCCCGCGCCGAAGGTCATGGCGGCGATCCCGGCGGCGTCGGCATCATTCACCACCTTGACCGGCAGACCGCTGACTTCGGAAAACAGCTTTTCCACATTGACCCCGACCCACGATTTATCGATGTTGGCTGCTGAGCGGGCTACGCCGTTCTTGACAATGGCGGGGAATCCGGCCCCGATCAATCCATCCCAGTTGTGCATTTTGACGAGCGCTGCAAAGGTATCGGCCACTGCGGCGGGCGTTGCCGGCTTGGGTGTTTCCAGGCGGAGCCGGTCGGTGAGCATCTGGCCGGATTGCACATCGATAATGCCGCCTTTGATGCCGGAACCGCCGATATCGATCCCCAGTACATGATGATCAGAAGCCATATGGGTTATTTAATTAAAATAATCTTCATCGGGACGTCCGTCCGGGGCCTGTCGCGGCCGTCGGTCGGTACGGCGGCGATCTTGTCAATCACCTCCAACCCTTCGATCACCTGCCCGAAAACGGTGTACTCCCGGTCGAGCTGCGGCGTGCCGCCTTTGTCCATATACGCTTTGCGCTGCTCCGTGCTGTACCGGAACCCTTTGCGGGCTTCAAACCGGTCCAGTTCTTCCGCAGTCTGAGGTCTTCCCTGAACGATATAGAACTGAGAGCCGGATGAACGCTTCTGGGGGTTGACCTGGTCGCCCGTGCGCGCTGCGGCGAGGGCCCCTTTGACGTGAATGAGGGTATCCGCGAATTCAGCGGGGATGGTATAACCGGGGCCGCCGGAGCCCAGCGGTTCGCCGGCTTTTGATCCTTTGGATTTCGGATCGCCGCCCTGGATCATGAACCCGTTGATGACCCGGTGGAACAACAGGCTGTCGAAATAGCCCTGTTCGACCAGTTTGGTAAAGTTGTCCTGGTGTTGCGGAGTGGCGTCATACAGCTGGATGAGCATATTGCCGTAAGGCGTGATCAGTTCAACCAGGCAATGCTTCGGAGAGCCGATATGGAGTTTTTCTTCGTGGGTGCGGGTTTTGCCCTTGGCGTTAACGGCTTTGAGCCGAACGGTGTATTCACCGGAAGCATGGTAGCGATGTTCGGGATTGGCCTCTTGCGATGTGTTGCCGTCGCCGAAATCCCATTCATAGGATTCAGCCTCATGAGAAGCGTTAGCGAACCGGACTCCGGAAGCGGCGCGGAGCTCGCCGTCGTAGGAAAACTGGGCTACAGGTTTGCCGCATGCCGACAGCAGGACAGCGGCCGAACCGGCGAGCAAGAGCGTTTTTAAGTTCATTGATCTCAAATTAGCGTCTGTTGACATTCATTAAAAAAAACGGGGCCGATATTGCCCCGTACCGGTCAGTTCAAGATCCGGACCGTCATTTTGATATCCTGCAAAGGCCGATCGTTGGGGCCGGTGGGCTGCGAACAGATCTTGTCGACAACGTCCATTCCCTCGACGACTTCCCCGAATACGGTATAGTCGTTATCGAGGAACGGCGTACCGCCCAATTCCTTGTACAGCTGGCGCTGGGCATCGTTGTATTTGATCTGCTTTTGCGCCTCGATATTATTGAGGTACGCATCGTCGATAGGTTGGCCCTGAACGATATAGAACTGGGAGCCTGACGATTGTTTTTGCGGGTTGTTGCGCCGTGCGGCTGCCAGGGCGCCGCGAATGTGCGGAGCGCCGATCTCGGCCTCAATCTCATAACCGGGGCCGCCCATGCCCAGGGGTTGGTCGGCGGGAGCGTTCCTGGAGTCCGGATCGCCGCCTTGCGCCATGAAGTTGCTCATGACCCGGTGGAAAAGCAGGCCGTCATAAAAGCCCTCTTTCGCCAATTTGATGAAATTATCGCGGTGCTTGGGCGTACTGTTGTACAGCATGACCTTGATATTGCCGAAATCCGTAGAGATCTCAGCGTAGGTGGCGTCGTCTTTCTGACAAGCGGAAACCCCTGCGAGCAGGACAAACATCAGCAATGAATTGCGCATATTCATAATTCAGATTTTAATTGGTCTTGAAACGATCCAGATAAGGTGCGAGTTCTTCATCCATTTCTCCGAAATACCGGATCACCTGTTCTTGCAACAGGCGTTCCTGGTGTTTCACGCCCTGAACCGTAAAAGGCTTGAGCGGTTCCCAATGCGGCCAGCCGTCGGCATCCCTGCCTGAGAAACGGAAGTACCCGTCATCACTCAGCAAGCGGCAAACGGCGATATGCATCAGGTCCTGTTTTTCTTCTTTAGAAAAAGGCCCGGGCGTTTTACCCAACTCCTGGATCCCGATCAGAAACAGAACGGCATTCAGGTCGGGCAGGTCTTCGCGACGGAAGATATCCCTGACCAGGTGGCGTACGCGCAACCAGGCAAACTCCAGTTCCCAATCTTCAAGGCGGGTCTTTGCTTCTTCCATCCTGCGGTAAAAAGGATCCTTCAGGGTGCAAATATACAATTAGTTGAACGGCATAGGCAAGAATAAACCGAACTTCCGGAAAAGGCGCGAAGATAAAAGAAGGGCCGGCTGCCTAGAGGAGGCTGGAGCGGCTGCCGGCCCAGGGGTAAATAGTGCGTTTATGTGAGTGGGTAGATATCCTGAGTTTGTATTGATCCAAAAGCGGTCAATTGCAGCCCAGATCATGCCTTGAGGCCGGATCGTTGTTGGGGAAGCAATTGCCTGACAGTACGCGTTCAGGCATATATCTTTCGAGGTTCGGATCGCGCAGGCTCTTGCTGAGGAATTCCGTCAGGTCGTCCATTTCCTCGTCGGTGAGGTTGAGGGGATGGAAGAAGGCCGAGATCTGTGCCGGCGGAACATTGGTATTTTCCGGTATGCCCTTGTTGAAATATTCCACTACCGACCGCAGGGAGTGCCGCGAGCTGCCGTGGAAATAGAACGGCGAATCAGCCATATTGTACAGGCCGGGCACCTTGAATTTGTACATATCCTCGGTTTTGCCCGTAAAGCCGCCTCTGCCCAGGTTGCGAAGGTCGTCCGGACCGGTATTGTACGCTACGCCCGACTCATAGAGGTCGCGCACGCCCAGCGCCTGGAATTCCATCGAGTTCAGGGAAGCGCTTTTGTGACAACGGTAGCAACCGGCCTTGCCGAAGAACAGGATCGCGCCGCGCTTTTCGCGGTCCGAGATCGCCTCCAGGTCTCCGCGGAGCCATTTCTGGAAGGGCGCCTGGTCGCTGACAATGGTGCGGATATAGGCGGATATGGCGAAGCTGGCGGCCAGCAGGGAATAGCGTTCTTCCTGCGGCCAGGCCGAAAAGGCCTGATCGAAGTAATTGCGATAGCCCAGCGTATCCAGCACATAATCATCGATAACCATGCGGTGTATCTTCAGGCCTTCCACATTCTGGCTTTCGAGGCCGTCATAGCCCAATTTGTTGATTTCCGTAGACGGGTCATCCTCGCCCCAGACCGCTTTGGTATCGGCGTTGACGTAGCCGGCGCCGAATTTGCCGCTCCAGGTCGAATTGGTCACATAAGCCACGTTGACCAGGCTGATGGGGCGCGCGCCCTGCACATCGAGTTCGTTTTCAGCGTATTCGGAGATGGCGTCCCGCATTTCGCCGTTATCGCCGTAGCCGGCGCCGCCGTCGGCAATACCCTGGGTGCGGCCGGGCATGAAGCCGGAAGAAGGTATATGGCAGGTGCCGCAGGAAAAGGTCCCCATCCCGGTGGCGTGCCGGGCATCGCGGCCGAGGCCCGTTTCAAAAAACAGCATCTTGCCCAGGTTTACTTTTTCCCTGGTCAGCGGGTTGCCTTTGCCCTGCGGGATCTTGGCAAAATCGCCGGAGGACGGCAATACAAAGTCTTCCAGCGAGCCGTTCGGTGCAAGCCGTTCCAGCCGATCCGTCAGGTTTTCATCCAGCGGTGAGAAGGCGTCTTCCTGTGCGCATGCATATACCAACATGGCCAGCAATACAAAATATGTCCACTTTTTCATGTGAATGTTGGATTATAATTGCTTGTTGAAATACCAAAAGCAAAATCAGGTACAATAGAAAAAACCTCTCAAAGCTGGTGATTTACCTGTAACAAGGAGACTCAGTGGGAAAATGGATTCGGAAATGTGTGATAGCCTGAATACCCGTCGGAAAAGGGAGGGTTCCGTGTCCGGGTGGCGACAAATTTATGGCCATTCGCTGAAATATCAAAATTTTCCAGATGTATTTTTTTAGAATTTAAATTTCACCTGGATGCATTATTTTCAAACCTGGCCGTATATTTACCCGCAAAGGAATAACCAATGGATCGATCGATACACGGCTGGCACAGCCCCCGCCTTAACAAACATATGGATATCGCCGTTTACGGGCACTGGGGAGTTGCCTTGCTCCTGGTACCTACGGCAGCAGCTGATTTTCTGGAGTACGAACGGTTTCACCTGATTGACACCATAGCGCCCATGATCGACGCCGGCAAGGTGAAGGTGTTCTCCGTCAACAGCATCAACCGCGAAAGCTGGTTGAACAACCATATGCACCCGCGGCATAAAAGCATCCGCCACACCCAGTTCAACGAATACATCTACCAGGAGGTCGTACCCTTTATCAAAAATATGACCAGCCAGGATACGCCGATCATTACCTGCGGCGCTTCTCTCGGCGCTTTTCATTCAGCCAACCTTTTCTTCAAACGACCGGATCTTATCTCCGGCGTCATCGCCATGAGCGGCGACTATGAGCTGGCCACCTATACCAAAGGATACCACGACGAGGACGTCTATTTCAACTCGCCGATGCAATACCTCCCCAACCTGACCGATCACTATTACCTGGAGCATATGCGCCGCAGCGGCCATATCCATATCCTGACCGGCCAGGGAGATTATGAACATCCGGATGCCTCCCGGCGCCTTTCCGGCGTCCTGCACGCCAAAGCCGTCCCGCACGACCTCGATATCTGGGGCTACGATA
>WBZL01000639.1_pt1 | contig 39038 bp, 35 predicted proteins | sample 5204291 | NCBI WGS metagenome assembly WBZL01 (sample SAMN12344345, study PRJNA552823) | activated sludge metagenome | biome: Activated sludge suspended growth; feature: Nitrification reactor; material: Wastewater; isolation source: activated sludge from nitrification reactor of wastewater... | reverse complement strand
GCACTCGATTGGTTACTTGCTGAAGCTAAAAAAGGCATCAATATTCAACGCTACAAAGGCTTAGGAGAAATGAATCCTGCTCAGTTATGGGAAACGACCATGGATCCGAATAATCGTCGTCTACTGCGCGCACAAATTGAAGATAGTATTTTGACGGATGAGATATTTACGACTTTGATGGGTGATGTCGTTGAGCCTCGCCGTGAATTTATTGAAAAAAATGCCCTTCAAGTGACAAATTTAGATGTTTAGTTTCGAAATTAGTGCTCGAAAATGACTCGAGTAAAATTTAGATAATGATAAAGGGTTTTATAAAGTACCATGAATTGGTATAATGCCAAATTACGGGTCGTTAGCTCAGCCGGTAGAGCAGCGGACTTTTAATCCGTTGGTCGCGCGTTCGAATCGCGCACGGCCTACCAATAAAATCAAAGGGTTAGCAAAATCGCTAACCCTTTTTTATTTTCTGGGGTTACGCGGGGGTTACATTACAAAATTAACTTTTGATAGCCGCTCTCTAGAAAAACTATTTATTTGCAATACTTCTCATAGAATTCCTGGCTATATTCTTCGGGAGTAATCGTTTTATCTATATCTGCCATTTCATTTGCCTATATTTCCCAAACCGGGTATAGACTGGATCAAGAGATGAATGTTGAGGTTGGTTGGCGGAATTGAAGCGCTGGGATCAGCAGGACAGCTCCAATGTCGCCTTTGTTGGCTGTTTTGGCGGTGCGGTATCACCAGTTCGGACTGCGTGGCAAATTGAAAATATCCTCGTCTATGCCAAGGAAAAGCATAGGACCACAAAATCGACAATAATCGGCTGACGGATCATCATCATGACGCACTAGCAAATCACGCAATAGTAATACGCGCGCCGGTCTTTACTAATGGGGGGCCCCGATTATTTGTAAATAAAATCAAATGTTTTTTTGATCGTTTAGCAGCGTATTTCCTAAACATCCGATTTGCGTATAATGAACTTTAGTAAAAAGGAGCGTTTTTTTCCATATCCTCCCGCTATTTAACCCCGATTATCTCTAAACTTAACGTAAAGTGAAGCAGTTAGTCCTCTTAATCATTTTTTTATTTAGCATTACAGGCTGTGCGACTCGTTATGGTGATCACAGGGCTGATTATGCCAGACAGAATCCAGCGTCGGTCAAGACCACTGATATCGCCCTTGAGGCTACTCACGATGTTGTTGTTCCCGAATCTTCTCAAGGATTAAATTCTGCACCTCTGGCTTGCCTTGCGGTATTCCCTATTACCGCCAAGGAGAGTGATCTTGAGGGAGCAGAGTCAATTCGCAGTGCGCTACACGCTCAGCTGGCACCCACAGGTATTCGTTTGGTGGCGCTCCAGCGGATCGATGCTGCGATTAAAATGACTGACAACTCATTGGGTGAGCTGAACGCTAATGTGGCTAAATCAATTGGTTGTGACACGATCATCTTGGGTGAAGTGACTGAGAGAGTGTCAAGTCAGTATGGTATCTACTCTGAGGCTCGTGCTGGGGTCGATATAAAAATTATTAGAGCTTCTACAGGGGATGTTATCTGGAAAGGTAGCCACTTGGCAGTAATTAGAGGTGGGGGAATCCCTTTAGGTATGGTTAATGTTCCTCTAAATGTGGTTTTTGCAGGACTGAATCTTTACGGTGACCGGGATGCTTGGGTTGTCCACGATCTAGCTAGGCGAGTTGTGTCAGCAATTCCGGGTTTGATTTATTAAGCTGAAGCCTTGCCCAGTAAAACTTGATTGGTCTTGATCCATTCCAGTCTCGATTCTCAATAAAATTTAGACAAAATTAATACGCTGATATCCCCCGCCTTTCTTATTTACTTACGAACTCGTTGTCTTTAAGATGAAAGTACGAAAGATACTTCTCAATGAGAGGTTCTCCGTTAAAAAAAGTGATCAATCCACGTGGATTTAACAGAAGAAACTCGATTCAATGAAACTGCTAGCGCTCCTAATCCTCTGCGTACTCAGCATTACAGGTTGTGCAACCCGTAATGCTGGAAGTAGTAGTGATTCTGTCAAACAGAACGATGTCGATGTCGTTGAATCGTTCCAAGAATTGAAGTCTAACCCTCTATCGTGTATCGCAGTATTTCCTCTCGCGGCGAAGGAGAATGACATTAAAGGGGCTGAATTGATTCGTAAAGAGCTACACGCACATTTGGCACCCACTGGCATTCGTCTGATAGCCCTTCAACGGGTCGATGCTGCGATCAAAATGACTAATAATTCGTTGGGTGACTTGAACGCTAATGTAGCCAAGTCAATCGACTGTGACACGATTATGGTGGGCGAGGTAACTGAAAAATCATCGAAGTACTATGGTGTTTACTCTGAGGTCCGTGCCGGAGCCAATATAAAAATTATCAGAGCCTCCACAGAAGAAATTCTTTGGCAAGGTAGCCACACGGCAGTGATTAGAGGTGGTGGTATTCCCTTTGGTATAGGGAGCTTTGTTATGAATTCTGTTTTTGCAGGAATGAATCTTTACGGTGATCAGAGCGTTTGGGTAGTCCAAGACCTTGCTAGGAGAATTGTGCTGGCAATTCCCAATCTAGCTTACCGGGGGGAAGACTAGCAGCTTGCTCACTGTTGACATCCATTTAAGGCTGACTTAGGTTTCCCTGTACTGACCGGAGTGCATATGGCTCTCGGGCAATACGGAGAGTACTGACGTCGAAAATTTCGATTAAACGTTCATACGGAGTTTTTCCTCCCAAACCTCCATGAGGTCGGTGATAGTTGTAGAAAGCTTCCCACTCGGCTAATTTGGCATGCAGATTGACAGGGCAAGGTACTTGGAACGATCAACAAGCCTGGGTTTCAGGTCTTACTATTGGCGGAATAGGCGGTTGGCGGCTACCTAGCGTTGATGTCTAATGGTGACGATACTATAATCAGTTGTTTTGTTGTTGGGATTGCTGGTTGTTCTGATAATGAAATGGGGTTTCTGTTCCGTGAAGAAGGCATAACAGCAGCATCACCGGGAGTATTCACCAACGTCCAGCCCAACGACTACTGGTCCGTTACGGAGTTTGCGATTCCATTCAGCGCGTGGAACTTCAACTTCAATAACGGCAACCGTTCCGTGGACGGCATGAACTTCAATTTTTTCGCTTGGGCTGTTCACTCGGGTGATGTCGGCGCGCAGGTACCTGAGCCAGGTACGCTGGCACTGATGGGACTCGGGTTAATGGGACTACTTGGCTTCGGACGGCAACAGCGTCGACGTTGATACTTTGATGATTCGGGCGCTTCGGCTCTTTGAATAGGCACAGGTGGAAGCCTCCCTTGCTGTCCCGATCCTATCGGGAATTGTCGGAATATTTTACAGTGATGTAAGTATTTGAAGGGTGTGGAGTCGAACCTCCGACCTACCAATTACGAAGAGAACCCCACCTTAAAACTGTGGGGTTTTTTATTATTCATACTCTAAGTTAATCTCTACCCTTTCCAGATTATCAAGATTATCTTCTTTAACGTGAAGAATAAGATTGATTCCAGCCAGTCGCAGACCCTCTCAGCCGTCGTATAAACGCCTATTCTTTTAAGGGACACACAGAATTAGCTGAAATTCTATCAGTGATTGGCTAGAAGCTAGAACCTTAACTAGCCTTAGGAGTAGGTACATCCATGATCGCCTGACAAGCATCTGCTGCCATAGTGAGCTTACGATACCGCGCAAGCCAGGGCAACGGAATTCCAGTATTTGCGCGATTTTGTGCAGCGAGATGGGCTGCTACTAATGCACCCAGTATAATTGAACGGCCACAGCTATCTCCTCCTGCCCGAATATTAGCGTTAATGGCTGTCCTATAATCATGGGTATGTTTTGCAATGTGAAAAACGATTGGAAGTCCTTCCGTTACGTGACAGGCGCTGCCAAAACGGTTGGCTGCCGCAACACTATCCAATGCCTCTAGCGAGAGTGCTTGTTCGAGTAATAATCGCAAATTATCTTCGGCTAAGGGTAGTGCATCGGTTGCGGCTTGATTCAAGGGTTTCCCCATTAAAATACCATTGAGCAATGCAGCGGCACATTGGGCTGCTGAGACAGCAATATCGTTGTGATTAGTAATGCGCACAACTTCTTCTACTTGCTTCATCAGTGAATCAACGGTTCCTTGGTGTGTTGCTACTAAAACGGGTACGGTTGCTAAGGCCGGCATTTGATCATCATCGGCTCCGGAAGTCGCTGGAAAACTTTTGGCATCCAGTGGCAACAAAGTCCGTATGGTTTGGCGTGTGGGAGAATCGACATAACCCGTGTATTCTCCCCCGGGGCCAAAGAAAGCGCGAAATTCGAGCTGATAAGCCATATGATTAAATTGCCCATGCTTGGCTAGGTGCTTGAGCATGAGTAAACAGATTTCTCCGTAACCTGATGAATCTCCTGCGACTTTGCTACCATGCGCAAAGAAGCCGCTTACATTGGCATAATCGTTTTCATTCGGTTGACGAAAGGCGATGTCAGATTCTTTTTCGATTTCCGCGATCTGGTTAGGATCATACAACCAATGAAGGCCTAATGAAGCAGCATCAGCGACTAATCCACCTAAAATGGCGGCAAGTTTGGGGTTTGCTAAAACATGAGTATCCAATGCTGACTCCAGGTGAATGAATTAGAAAAGCGTACAATTGTTTTGGTTAAAACTTGGCGAGAATACCATCGAGTTGCTCAAGGCTAGTATAGTGAATCACCAGATTACCTGTTCCATGCTTGCCATGCTTAATTGTGACATTGGCACCTAATTTGGTAGCAATATCTTCTTGTAAGCGTAATAGGTCGCGATTTTGAATAATGGGTTTTTTCAATGGAACTTGCTCGATACGCTTGATTAATTTTTCGGTTTCTCTGACGGAAAGTTGTTTATTCGCGATAAGATGGGCAATTTCAATTTGTTTAGTAGCATTAAGGGTAAGTAAGGCACGGCCATGTCCCATATCGATTTTTCCTTGCATCATGAGATCCTGAACGGGTGACGCAAGATTCAATAGACGTAATAAATTGGTAATTGCGCTTCTTGAGCTACCTAACGCATCCCCCGCTGTTTGATGCGTCATACCAAACTCGCGAATGAGGCGCTCGATGCCCATGGCAGTTTCGAGTGGGTTGAGATTCTCCCGTTGAATATTTTCGATAAGCGACATCGCAAGCGCCGATTCATCAGCAACTTCACGGATAATTACTGGAACTTGTGTTAATCCAGCTAATTGTGCAGCGCGCCAACGCCTTTCACCCGCAATAATTTCATAACGCTCTGTATCGATAGCACGCACCAAAATCGGTTGCATAATTCCTTGCGCTTTGATGGACTTAGATAATTCCATCAATGAAGATTGATCCATATTGGTACGAGGCTGATATTTCCCTGGTTGAAGCTGAGCAATATCAAGATTCTGCAAGGATTCAGACAAAGCTTGATTAATTGAACTACCGGTTAGTAATGCATCTAATCCCCTACCTAAGCCTTTTAGTTTCATTAAATTGAGCCCTCAGAATTTTATTGCGTCTTGATAAAAACGATTAGGCTGCCGCATTTAAAACTTCTTTCGCCAAATCTAGATAAGCCTGTGCACCTTTAGAATGCTTGTCGTGTAAGAGTACGGGCAAGCCGAACCCAGGAGCTTCCGCTAAGCGGATATTGCGTGGAATAACGGTCTGATATACCTTTTTTCCAAAATGCTGTTGCAGCTGATCTGAGACTTGTTTGGCTAAGATGTTGCGCGGATCAAACATGGTCCGTAATAAACCCTCAATTTTAAGTGCCGGGTTAAAACTAGAGCGGACACGTTTAATTGTGTTGACTAAATCGCTAAGCCCCTCTAGTGCAAAGTACTCGCACTGCATGGGAATCATAACAGCATGGGCAGCGCAGAGGCCATTCAGTGTCAATAAATTGAGCGCAGGTGGGCAATCCATCAGAACCAGATCATAATCTGCTATTACCTGTTGCAATGCATTTTTTAATCGCGTTTCTCTTTGCTCGAGGCCGACCATTTCGATTTCGGCACCAGCAAGATCTTGATTCGCTGGAATCAGATGGTAGCGACCTTTGGTTTCGCTAATACGAACATTGGCAATCGATTGTTCTCCAAGCAATACATGATAAATAGTATGCTGCAAAAATCGCTTGTCGATACCACTTCCCATAGTGGTATTTCCTTGAGGATCGAGATCGATTAGCAAAATGCGCTTGCCTGCATTGACCAAGCTCGCCGCAAGATTAATGCTGGTTGTCGTTTTTCCTACCCCTCCTTTTTGATTGGCGATTGCAAGTATTTTTACCACTTGATAAACTCCTTCATGGTTAATGGGTACGCTGTTCAGGCTTGATTATAATGAGATGGCGTGCAGCCCTTAGACCAGGAACGTTGACACGAATCACACGTTCAACGATACAATTCTCAGGCAATTGCATCAACTCGGCGTCTGGGAATCGACCTTTCATTGCGATTAACCGACTTTTACCATCTTCGACACATAAATGCTGTGCTGATTTAACAAAAGTGGCGAGATCAGAAAAAGCCCGAGATACTACTGTATCGTATCGCTGTGTTGGAAAATATTTTTCAACACGAACGGGAGTAACTTTGACATTACTTAATGCAAGCTCAAGCCGCGCTTGATCTAAAAAAGCAATCTTTTTTTGATTGCTTTCGATAACAGTAACGCGGAGATCCGGATTAGCGATTGCCAGCGGGATACCGGGTAACCCAGCACCGCTCCCCACATCAGCTACATATTGCCCAATAATGTGCGGTAATAGGGTTAAGCTATCTAGCAAATGCTTGCTAACCATTTCCTCCGGTTTACGCACCGCTGTTATATTATGAACCTGATTCCATTTCTCAATCAAAGCGGTATAGTGCAGCAAGCGTGTGCATAACGCTTTCCGATCTGATGTACCACAGTTAATAGCCTCAAGGCCTTCAAGCAGTTGTTTTTCCAGATTCATAGTCTTGGTTGGAGTTTGATAATATAAAACCACGCTTCAAGTGCACGAGCAATAATGAAATTGCTGCTGGTGTAACTCCAGAAATACGCGCAGCTTGTCCGATTGTTTCAGGTTTGTGTAAATTAAGTTTTTGCCGAACTTCGTTGGATAATCCACTTACCTGGTGATAATCGATTCCTATCGGTAAGCGCGTTGTTTCATAATGCTGATGGCGAGCAACCTCCTGTCGTTGACGTTCAATATAGCCTTCATATTTTGCGCTTATTTCTACTTGTTCAGCAACGCTGGAATTGCTCACGTTATCTTCAATCTGAAATAGCGTCATGAGACCATCATATGTAACGTTAGGTCTGCGTAAGAGGTCGTACAGGGTATACTCTTTCTCAATACTATTGCCAAGGATTTTGACTTGATGTTCTTCAGGAGCCATGCCTGGGCGAACCCAATAGCTTCGTAATCGTTGCTGCTCCAGTTCGATAGTGGCTTGTTTGTGGGAAAAAGTTCGCCAACGCGCTTCACTGACTAACCCCAATCGATAACCAATTTCCGTCAGGCGCATGTCAGCATTATCTTCGCGTAGTTGTAATCGATATTCAGCTCGACTGGTAAACATTCGATACGGCTCAGTTACACCGCGAGTAATTAAATCATCGACTAGAACACCAAGATAAGCTTCATTTCTGAGCGGACACCAGGGTTCATATCCTTGGAGTTTTAGGCTTGCATTAAGCCCGGCCAGTAATCCTTGCGCGGCGGCTTCTTCATAACCGGTAGTGCCATTAATCTGGCCTGCAAAAAATAATCCTTCAATCGCTTTCGTTTCTAAGGAGCTTTTGAGTGCACGGGGATCGAAGTAATCATATTCAATGGCGTAGCCAGGGCGAGTAATATGCGCATGCTCCAATCCTGCAATTGATCGTACAAGTTCAATTTGTACATCATAAGGTAAGCTAGTCGAGATCCCGTTTGGATAGATTTCATGCGTGTTCAATCCTTCTGGCTCGAGAAAAATATTATGGGAATCTCTTTCCGAAAATCGAACTACCTTATCTTCAATTGATGGACAGTAGCGCGGCCCAACCCCCTCGATTTTTCCAGTGAACAAAGGAGAGCGATCAAGTCCGTTTCGGATAATTTCATGGGTTTGATCATTAGTACGGGAAATCCAGCATGATATTTGTCTGGGGTGCTGACCCGCATTGCCGATAAACGAAAAAACAGGGGTTGGGTAATCACCTGGTTGTTCTTGAAGTAAAGCATAATTGATACTCCGGCCATCAAGTCGCGGGGGTGTTCCCGTTTTTAATCTTCCAACAGGTAAATTTAATTCGCGCAACCGATGCGCCAGGCTGATTGAGGGAGGATCTCCCGCTCTGCCAGCTTGGAAATGGGCACTGCCGATATGGGCTAACCCTGCTAGAAAGGTCCCTGCGGTTAGTATAACTGCGCGAGCAGAATATCGAATGCCAAGTTGAGTGACTACACCAGCGATTTTGTCGCCTTCCAAAATAAAATCATCAACCGATTGTTGTATGAGCCAAAGATTGGGTTGATTTTCTAATCGACTGCGAATGGCTTGGCGGTATAAAACGCGATCAGCCTGCGCGCGAGTTGCGCGCACTGCTAACCCTTTACTCGAATTAAGGGTACGAAACTGAATGCCTGCTTCGTCTGCTGCTTCTGCCATGACGCCACCGAGCGCATCGATCTCTTTAACGAGGTGACCTTTGCCAATTCCTCCAATTGAAGGATTGCATGACATTTGCCCTAACGTATCGAGGTTATGGGTTAATAGCAATGTTTTTCGTCCTGTGCGTGCAGCGGCCAAGGCAGCTTCAGTCCCGGCATGCCCCCCGCCCACAACAATAATGTCAAATTTTTCTGAAAAAACCATTGGATTGCACAGATTTGGGTGTTTTGTGAAATTTAAGAATAAGACAAGATTTTAAATTATTTTTACTCATTACATATGTATTTTATATTGCAACGATAAAAAAGGTTTCACGTGAAACCTTTTGCCAGCAGTTTTAATTTTCTTGTTAAAAAAGCAAGTCGCAATATAATTTAACTAGTTGAAAAAAATAAACTATCATCTTTAAGTGCGTTTAGATGATAAGTTGATTCGCTGAAGATATGCTATTATGAGTTATCCTAGCGAGCTAGACTTAAGAAGCGTGATTTGCTTCATTGTCATTATGATAAGTGTTAATTGCATTAGAACAATAAGGAAATATAAATGGGCAAGATAGTCATCGATATATATGAATCAGAGCATACTAAATTTATGCGAGAGCTTTTTAAACAAAGACCCCATCTTGTTGAGCAGCAAAAAGAAGCGAGAGCGATTTGGTGGGATAAAAAAGTTGATCTTGAGACACAAAAGCACTTTAAGGAAGCTAAAGTACCGCAAACGAGCTATGTTTATTTTGATTGGCTGCAAAAGTAATCTACCCCATCATTTATTTTGCTATCGGTGAGCAATCAGGATTTTGTCTTGCTGATTTTATAGTGCCTCGGTCATAAATTAAAAGAGATAGCATTCTTTGGAAGCGCTTTCTTTACCGTTATTGCTTTTGCTGTTGGTTGTTTTATTGATCCTATCTGGTTTCTTTTCGCTTTCTGAAACCAGTATGATGGCAATCAATCGCTATCGTTTGAAGCATCTTGCAAAACAAGGGCACCGTGGCGCGCAACTTGCGAGTAAGCTACTTGAGAATACCGATCGCTTATTAGGCGTTATTCTTTTAGGTAATAATCTATTGAATACTGCGGCGGCTACCTTGGTTGCAGTGATTGTTTCAATGTTGTTTGCCCATAGCGATCTGGCCTTGTTGATTGGTACTCTCGCAGTAACGTTTGCTATTTTAGTGTTCAGTGAAATTACGCCTAAAGTGATTGCTGCAACCTATCCAGAAAAGATAGCGCTTGCAGCAAGTTACATTCTGACACCGTTACTCAAAATCTTTTACCCCGCAGTATGGTTTGTCAATTTGTTTGTACAAGGTATTTTAAGCTTGCTACGACTACATCCCAAGGAACATACCGCACATAAAATCAGCCCAGAAGAGCTCAAAATGCTCGTCCTGGAAGCGGGGCATTTTATTCAAACGAAGCATCAAAATATTCTTGTTAATTTGGTTGATCTTGAAACGGTTACCGTGGATGATGTAATTGTCCCGCGCAAACAGATTGAAGCAATTGATTTAGATGCAGAAGATGAAGTTATTCATGAGCAAATCATGACTTGCCATCATACACGGCTCCCGGTTTATCGTGAGCGCTTAGATAATGTGATTGGTTTTATCCATGTTCGCAAAATTTTTAATCAACTGAAAGGGGAAAGAATCACAGCGAACATAATTGAACGAGTGTTGCAAGAACCCTATTTTATCCCTTCTGGAACACGCTTGTTTTCGCAGCTACAGTTATTTCAGGAAAATCGAAAACGGATTGGTTTTGTCGTTGATGAGTATGGTGAATGGCTAGGTCTTGTCACATTAGAAGATATCATTGAAGAGATTATCGGCGAGTTTACAACGCATGCGCCCACGCAAACGAGCGCATTTATTCAGGAACCAGATGGTAGTATAATTGCTGAAGGTAGCGTGTTATTGCGTGACCTTAATCGCAAACTTGGATATCAGCTGCCTTTAGATGGACCTAAAACTTTAAATGGTTTAATTCTAGAGCATTTTCAAGATATACCGGAAGCAGGGATAGGATTGAATATCGCGGGTTATCCAATGGAAATTATCCAAACCAAAGATCAAGCCGTTAAGATTGTTCGTATTCACCCCACTATTCCCAAAATAGTGGGTGATAAAATTGAGTAGATTATTCCCTAATTAGCCACGCGCCCATAGCTCAGTTGGATAGAGTACCGCCCTCCGAAGGCGGGGGTCGCACGTTCGAATCGTGTTGGGCGCGCCATATGACTTACCTGCTTTTCAAAAAAATAAACTAGCGATGCTCGATTTGCCGGTACCAAGCTTCATAAATTTCGTCAGACCATAATGATTTAATCCAAACAAGAATATCGTCAATTTCTTGTTCGGATAGCTTATCTTGCCATTCAGGCATTCTTCCTTCACCAGGAGGCCCTCCTTTCAAGATGAAGCGCTTCAATTCTTCAGTAGAGTGATGCCAAGCATGCGCAGTACTGTCGAGCGGTGGGGGCGGATATCTACCATTTGCTAAAGGTTTCCGCCAATCGGCTGTTCCTTCACCATTCTGACCATGGCAAACTGCACAGTTCTTAATAAAAATTTCATGGCCCCGTGTAACTTGTTTAGCGTCAAAATCACGTTTCACTTCGTTCATCAAACCTTGCTCCTGGAGCTGCTGGAGTAGTTTCGTTGCGGTTGTAACTGATTCTGTACAACTACTTAAAAACAAGATACTAGCGATCATTATCGCCTGATTAAAGCAGCGCTGCAATTTCATTGATAGCGATATTAAGGTCTGTAACGGTTGAACACAGACGCTTTGTCACGCGTATCGCCTTTTTCTTGAATGAGTAGTACATCATAAGGATCGTTTCGTTCCCCTTCCATACCTGGCGTGCCATGCGGCATATCCGGAACGGAAATTCCAACTGCTTTAGGTCGTTCTTTAAGCAATCGAATAATGTCTTGTGCTGGTACGTGACCTTCGATCGCATAACCATCAACTAGCGCTGTATGGCATGATCCTAATGTTGGGGATATGCCAGCGCGCGCTCTTGCTTCTTTATTTCCGACATCATGCGTGTTAACGGTGAACCCATGATCACGTAAGTGATCCACCCATTTGCCACAGCAACCACAAGTTGGGCTCTTATAAACTTCGACAGTTCCTGTTGCACTAACGAAATTCGTTGTGATGACTAAATGAATTGTTAGTATTGATGTAAGTATGAATTGTCTTTTGTTCGTTTTCATTTCTTCTCCACATAAATTTTTCCACGCATCCCTTTAAAGTGTCCAGGGAAAGGGCATGCAAAATCTACTATACCAGTTTCCGTAAACTGCCAGATTAATTCTTTTTGTTCTCCTGGCGCAACTTTTATACGGTTAGGATCGTTATGCACCATATTGGGATGAGCACGCATCATTTTGGCGTGTTCTTTTAAATTTTCAATGGTATCGATCGCAAACTCATGATGTTTTTTTCCATCATTTTTTACAAGGAAGCGAATCGTTTCACCCTGCTTAATCGTTATCTCATCGGGTATGAAGCGGTTCTCAATCATTTTGATTTCGATGGTTTGAGATACTTGTGCAGCATCGCCGGACTGTCCAATCAGTGAATGTTCAGGGTGAGCGCCTGTATCTGCAAATGTATTCAATGTCCAACTTATCAGAATAAAATAGAGCATAAATAGAGATTTTTTCATATAGACCCCCTTATTTTTCAGATGAATCGACTGTCGCGGCTACTTACCTTATTTAGAAGGCTCTAGACTAGCAGACGTAATCTGTTAGTCTAGAAAGATGTTAAGAAACAGTAAATTAAGTGATTATTGCATTAAAAAAATAATTCAATGTTTTTGCATTGATATACCAGCGAACAAAACGGCTCTATTGTTAGGTAAAAATCGTAACACGATTAATCATTGGTATGGCATCTTTAGGAAAAGAATATATGATCATCAGCTTGAGCTTAAAGACAAGCTGTTAGGCAGAGTAGAAGTTGATGAAAGCTATTTTGGGGCGAAACGGCAACGTGGCTATCATGGTAAACTGAAACGTGGTCGCGGCACATTAAAACAGCCTGTATTTGGCGTATTCGAACGAGATGGCAGGGTATACACCGAAATAGTTCCAGATTGTAAGCGATTAACTTTACAAGCAGTGATACTTGGAAAGGTCTCGATTGAAAGTGTTATTTATAGTGATGGTTGGCGTGGCTACAATGGCTTAGTAGATGTAGGATATTCCAAACATTTTCGTGTATCTCATGGTGAAAATGAATTTGCTCGGGAAGGGCACTGCCATATTAACGGTATTGAATCGTTTTGGAGTTTTACTAAGCGGCGACTGGCAAAGTTTAATGGTGTATCAGTTAACTTTGAATTGCATCTAAAAGAATCTGAATGGCGATGGAAAAAACAACCTGATGAGCTTGCTAGCGAACTATGGCAACTCATCAGATATTATTAATCTCTGCTAGTCTAGAGCCTTATTTAAATCCCGAGTCAAAATGAAAGATTTTAAAACTCAAATTTGTATTTCGTTAAGAAGTATCGAAAGAACGTGGTTCTCAGTTCTTTGATCACTCTTCTTTTATTTTGAATTGGTGGCGAATCAGGGATTTGAACCCCGGACCAACGGATTATGATTCCGCTGCTCTAACCACTGAGCTAATTCGCCAAAAAGGTAAGACCTGCATTTTGCCTTTGGAGTTAGAATGCTGTCAATACTGATTGGCAAAAAGATGATCAATTCAATAACAATTTCATTCGTTTATTTCTTAAGTACCCGACCTCTCTGTATAATCCCAGTATGAAATTTGATATTGTGATTATAGGAGGCGGGCTAGTCGGGGCCAGTTTGGCTACTTCGTTAAAAGGTAGTCACTTAACGGTAGCTTTGATTGATGCTGCGGCACCCACACCTTTACCGAATGATGCGAGTTGGGATAATCGGATTTATACCATTAGCCCAGGGAGTGCGGATTTCTTGCGGTCTTTGGGTCTTTGGCAGCAACTCGATGCATCACGTGTCACACCGATCTACGAAATGAATGTATTTGGCGATGATGGTGCGGCAGAAATTGACTTTGGGGCCTATGAAAGTGGTTTACCTGAGTTGGCATTTGTCACCGAGAATAGGCAGTTACAGGCAGTTCTATGGGATGCTTTATTCAACGATAGCCAAAATATCACGGTTTTTTCTCCTACGAAATGTGCGGCGATTTCCTGGCATGATGCTGGCGTAAACATACTGCTTGCTGATGGGCGCACAATCCAAGCCAGTTTGATTGTCGGTGCTGACGGCGTTAATTCCTGGGTTCGTGAACAAGCTGGAATAACTGTGGAGCATCATCGTTATGAACAAATCGGTGTAGTAGCTAATTTTAGCACTGAACTTGCGCATCATAATATTGCCTATCAGTGGTTCAGAAGAGACGGGGTTCTCGCATTTCTACCGCTTCCTGATAAGCGCGTGTCGATAGTCTGGTCTACTCATGAAACCCACGCAAATGAATTACGTAACGTGTCAGATGAAGAATTTTCCCAGCGAGTTTCAGCTGCTTCCAATCGTGTTTTGGGTAGATTACAACTCATCACACAACCTGTGGGTTTTCCTTTAAATTTTGTTCATGTGAGCAAGCTCGTGAAACCGAGATTAGTGCTGATTGGTGATGCGGCACACGGTATTCATCCACTTGCTGGCCAAGGGGTTAATCTAGGTTTGCGTGATGTAAAAGCATTGTCGGAAATCTTGAAGAAAGATGAGATCTATTACGACTGTGGTGATTATATTCTACTCCTCCGATATGAGCGGGCACGCAAAGCAGATATCACAGCGATGGAAACAGTCACAGACGGCCTGCATAAACTATTTAACAGCCAGGACCCAATAATCAGGCGTTTTCGTAATCTTGGCCTTACGATGACCAATCGCCTACCATTTATCAAAAGCAAACTCATGCAACACGCCCTCAATTAAGCTTGTGCTCTGATTATTTTCCCATTCTTCCATAATAAATAGGAGTTATTACCATGATGCGGTTACGATCATTGATGATGTTATTGCTGCTAAGTTGTTTGATCAGTCAAGCATTAGCAGATGAAACGCAGCTTAGGAAATTACTCGAAGATCATTTTCCAGGAACAGAAATCGAAAGCTTACGTAAAACACCTTTTGCAGGCCTATATGAAGTAGTTGTCGGTGGAGAAGTTCTCTATACCGATGATCAGGCAAAATATTTTTTCATGGGCCACATGATTGATACGCAATCGCGAGTTAGCCTAACAAGCGAGCGTATGCAGCAAATCAGAGATGCGCGACGCATTCCAATTGACACGCTCCCCCTTGAACATTCGATCAAGGTCGTAAAAGGAAAAGGTGAGCGTACTTTGATTGTGTATTCCGATCCCAATTGCCCCTTCTGCAAAAAGCTTGAAAAAGAGCTGGTAGATATCAAAAACATTACCGTCCATACGCTGCTTTATCCGATCTTAAATGGCTCGATGCCAACGGCCACATCGATTTGGTGCGCATCAGATCGGTTGAAAGCTTGGGATGATTTTATGTTGCATGGTAAAGCACCAGCCAGCAAAGAATGTGAAACACCGATTCAGGCTTTGCTCCAATCGGGCCAGAAATATCGAGTGACTGGCACGCCTACGCTCATTTTTGCTGATGGATCGGTGGTATCAGGAATGATTCCAGCAGCAGAAATCGAGAAGCGCCTAGAGCAGGCTAAGAAACCAAAATAAGCAAAATATACAACCAGAAATAATCCTCACCTGAAATCGATTATTTCTGGTTAAGAGAAATAACCCTATCTTTCCGTAATCATTCGATGATTGGTAAAGCGCTTGGGAAGGTTAGCTTAAAACTACAATAACACAGTGTTTGGTTGTCTATTCAATTTCTACGCTTCTTAGTTATTGAATTAAATTTACTTCCACCAGAAATCTGCTTTTCGGGTGCGGCAGGTTACATCCTATTTCCAAAAATTGGGCCCAACACCTCAACACTATTTAAAAAGATTAAAGGATAAAATTTAATATCGATAACGAGATTGAGAAATAACCAAGCTAGCTATGTAATTGATCTACTGTTATAATTCGCCCCCTTCACGTATAAATCATTCTAATTAACATTCAGAGATTTTTGACATGCCACATCCACTTCGGAATATTGCGATTATTGCCCATGTCGATCATGGCAAAACTACCATGGTTGATAAACTGCTCCATCAGGCGGGAACCTTTGCCGCTCACCAAACCATTGCTGAGCGTGTCATGGATTCCAATGATATTGAGCGGGAGCGTGGCATTACCATTTTTTCCAAAAACTGTGCTGTTGATTACGAAGGCGTGCATATCAATATCGTCGATACGCCCGGTCATGCTGATTTTGGTGGTGAAGTGGAGCGCGTTCTCTCGATGGTGGATGGTGTTTTGCTGCTCGTCGATGCGGTAGAAGGCCCGATGCCACAAACGCGTTTTGTAACAAAAAAGGCGCTTGCGCTAGGATTGAGACCTATCGTCGTGATTAACAAAGTTGACCGACCTGGCGCGCGCCCAGATTGGGTCATCAATCATACCTTCGACTTGTTTGACAAACTCAATGCTACCGAGGCTCAGCTCGATTTTCCTGTGGTTTATGCTTCAGCGCTGAACGGTTATGCCACCACAGATCTTGCTCAACCAAGTACCGACATGCGGCCTTTATTTGATACTATCCTCAAGCATGTCCCAAGTCCAGGCGGCAATCCTGATGAACCCTTGCAACTCCAAATCAGTGCGCTGGACTACTCGAGCTTCGTCGGTCGAATTGGCGTTGGTCGGATTACGCGTGGTCGCCTTAAACCTGCACAAGAAGTGATGATCATGACTGGTAACCAAACACCGAAAAGAGCAAAAGTGAATCAAGTCTTTGGGTTTCAAGGTTTGGAGCGTGTACCGCTTAGCGAAGCGTTAGCTGGTGACATCGTCCAAATCAATGGCATTGAAGAACTTAGCATCGGTACTACACTCGCGGATATTGATCACCCTGAAGCGTTACCCATGCCCAAAGTAGATGAACCAACGCTGTCGATGACATTCCAGGTCAACACCTCGCCGTTTGCCGGAAAAGAAGGTAAATTTGTCACGAGCCGACAAATTCGTGAACGACTTGAAAAAGAATTACTGACTAATGTAGCGCTGAAATTAGAAGAAACTACTGATACCGATTCATTCTTAGTTTCAGGACGTGGCGAATTACACTTAACCATTCTTATCGAAAATATGCGCCGCGAGGGTTATGAATTAGCGGTATCACGTCCTCGCGTCGTTATTCGAGAAATAGATGGGGTTAAATGTGAACCCTTCGAAGTACTTACCGTTGATGTCGACGAAGAAAACCAGGGTGCTGTGATGGAAGCATTAGGCGCTCGTCGTGGTGATCTTCTTGATATGGCATCTGATAGTCGTGGGCGAGTCAGGCTCGATTATCGTATTCCTGCCCGTGGCCTGATCGGTTTTCAATCGGACTTCATGACAATGACGCGAGGAACTGGCATGATGAGTCATGTATTTGACGATTATGGACCCATGCGCCCAGAAATTGCGGCCCGAAGAAATGGGGTGCTAATTTCTGCTGAGCATGGCGAAGCGGTAGCTTATGCTTTATGGAAGCTACAGGATCGGGGGCGTATGTTCGTTAATCCTGGTGATCCCGTTTATGAAGGCATGGTTATCGGAATTCATAGTCGTGAAAATGATCTCGTGGTAAACCCGATCAAAGGAAAGCAATTAACCAATATCCGCGCTTCTGGACATGATGAAGCCGTGGCTTTAATACCCCCCATTCAACTCACGCTTGAATCGGCTGTTGAATTCATTGCTGATGATGAATTAGCAGAAATTACACCCAAGAGTATTCGAATTCGTAAACGCCACTTGCAAGAACATGAGCGTAAACGTGCTGCACGCTCAGCGGCTTAGTCGCTAGCAGATATAAGCCACAGCGGATTTACATCCTAAGTACTTCTTGATGCAAACGCTGTGGTACATCGCTGACCCTATGTGTTCCTGGTGCTGGGGATTTTCGCCTATCATTGAAACCATCAGGGAAATCTATAAAAATCAGCTTCAAATAGAATTAATCGTCGGTGGATTACGTGCGGGTACTACAGAACCACTACATCCTAGCAAGCGTTCTGAAATACTTCAGCACTGGCAAAATGTTCAACATAGGACCAATCAGCCCTTTAAATTTGAAAATGCCCTGCCTGAAGGTTTCGTTTACGATACAGAACCTGCTTGCCGAGCGTTAGTCACTGCGGCAACCATTGATTCAGCCCGTATTTTTGCGTTACTACATACGATTCAAAATGCCTTCTACGCTGAGCAGCTTGATGTTACTCGCACAGAAATACTGAGTCAGCTCGCTGTTAATGTAGGTATTCAACCCGAGCGATTTATCGCCATCTACAACTCAGATACACTCAAACTTAAAACACAGCAACAATTCCAGCAAGCCATGCAATGGGGTGTAAGCGGATTTCCTTCTTTAGTATATTTGAAAAATAATGCCCCTAATTTTCTTATGCGTGGCTACTGTGATCTCCATGAATTGCAAACGCGCATCACGACAGTGCTGTAATGTGAAGCATTAAAAATTTGAATTGAATTCTAGGTTTTTACCCAACTCCTAAAATAGGTTGTAACAACCCCAGATCATTTACTCCTATAATCTCATACGCAACAAGCGATCAGCGATGACTTTAGGATCAGACTATTTGATAGGAGAATGATTTGCAGCTAATACGAGATGATCGCAAGATCAGCATCATAGGAGGCCTACTCCTACTCTGCTTGACATTAGCCACTGGAATGGCTGTTTACAACGTGATGCGTCAACAAATTGAATCTACCTTGGGACGAGGGCTTGATGTTGCTTTGCAAGGTAAGGCCCGTTTGTTTGAAAGTCAAATTTCTGAAGGCTTAGCAGCCACCCGCGCTACTGTAAACCGCCCCTTTCTGATTCGCTCGCTTGAGCAAATTAAGGAACAACCCAATAACATCAGAGCACTACAAGATCTTCAACGCAATGTGGATTCATTGATACTCGCTGATTTTACAGCGGCATCGATTTCAAATAGCGATGGCAAGGAATTAGCCCGTGTCGGCAAGTTCTCATCGGATCACACACCTAAATTACCTATTAGCATACGATCTAACGCATGGTTATACTGGAATGATGGATTTGTACTCAGCGTAACCAAAGATATTCTCGACCAAGCTGGGACAAGAGTTGGCAGTCTTACAACTGAAAAAAGCCTACCTCAATTAACCGAAAGTTTTAGCAAGATATGGGAAATTGGTAAAACAGGGGAGTTTATTGTTTGTGCGCCGCCTAATGAAGCATCAGATCAAATGCATTGCCTCATTAGTCAAATATCAGGGGTAGAATTTAGATTCTTGTCCCGTGTCATCCGTAATGAAGCGCTTCCGATGGATTATGCGCTACGCGACCAAAGAGGGGTTATTGCTTCAAAAGACTACCGCCATATTCCTGTCATTGCAGCATACGCACCATTAGAATCGGTTGAACTTGGAATGGTGCTAAAGCTTGATGAAGAAGAACTGCTTAAACCAATGAACGAGCAGCTTAAAGTCATCATCTTGTATATTTCTGGATTGATCATTACTGAGATTTTATTGCTTTATTGGCTTGTTCATAAACTTATCAGAGCGATACGTGGATCGCGGAAAGCTAAAGAAAGAGCGGAGCAGTTTTCTACTGAACTGGCTCACAAAGAACTTGCATTACGTGAACGGTTTAAGGAAATTACCTGCCTTTATGAAATCGGCAGTAACATGAAATCAGAATTTTCGATCCAAGAAATCTGTCAATTAGTTTTCAAGCATTTGATCGCAGCGATGCAATATCCAGATGATGCCTCTGCATTTATTGAGTTAGATGGTATTCAATATATGTCAGATAATTTTCAATGCGAAGGTACCCATTTTCTGCAATCAAAAATTGAGTTAGACGGAAAAATCTGCGGTCACTTATACGTTTTTTATCCTTACGATAAGCCATTTTTAGCATTTGAAGAGCAAAAATTGCTTGATGCCGTCGCAAGAGATATCGAAAGTTGGCTTGCGCGTAAGCGCCTGGAACAAGCTTTAGTATCAGTTGCTGAGGAAAATCAGCGACAGATAGGACAAGAATTGCATGATAATCTTGGTCAACAAATCGCAGCCATCGGTTACCAAGCAAAAGCACTTGAAAAAAGAATGATTACCGCTGGTGATACTGCTTCTACTGCAATTGCAACTAGCATTGCAACTCAATCACAATCGGCTGTATCGCAATGCAGACAACTTGCACAAGGTTTACTGCCTTTTGAGTTGGAAACAAATGGGCTAATTGCCGTACTTCACGCATTTGCTGCGAAAATAAGTACGACTTACAAAATTGACTGCCACTTCTCCACAAATAGTGAGATTATCATGAATGACGATGTCGCCCTTAATCTCTATCGAATCACACAAGAAGCGGTCAACAATGCAATCCGGCATGGTGGAGCGCAACATGTAGATATTTCACTCCTTATCGAAAAAGGAAAGTTATGGCTATCTATCACCGATAATGGGCGAGGTTTTATCCATAACCATGCCAGTCATGATATAAAGAATATTATAACGCCAGGTATTGGCATTAAAATTATGCGCTATCGCACGAAGCAAATTGGTGCGACATTAGAATTTCTAGAACGGCCAGAAGGGGGAGTAGAAGTGAAAGTCTCGAGAAAGCTTAGTTAATATGTCAGCTCAAAAAGCACAAGTCATGCTTGTCGATGATCATGCTATGTTACGTCATGGTATGGCTATGCTCATTGATGCAGAACCTGACATGCAGGTTATTGCGGAAGCAAGCGATAGTGTGGAAACATTAGCTTTCCTCAAGAAAAATTCTGATGTAGACATTATCTTGGTCGACATCTCCCTTAAAACGATTTCTGGCCTGGAAGTCATTAAAAGTATTCACTTACTGAAACCGGAGCTACCGGTACTCGTTGTTTCAATGCATGATGAATCCGTTTATGCTGAACGTGCTTTACATGCAGGTGCACGAGGTTACGTCATGAAACAAGAGCCCGGTGAAAATTTAATTATTGCAATCCGAGAAGTGTTAAACGGTAATGTGTTCCTAAGTAAGGCCATGCAAATGAAACTATTGAATCGAGTGGCTTCAGGAAACAATAAGCCAGAAATAGCAATTAATAGCCTTACACCAAGTGAGTTCGAAGTGTTGCATTTAATTGGAAAAGGCAACAATACACAAGAAATCGCCAAGTTACTCAATCGTAGCATTAAAACGATTGAAACCCATCGATTCAATATTCGTACCAAATTAAACCTAAAAGATAGTGCAGACCTGATTCGCTACGCTACGAGATGGGTTTTGGAAGAACAATAACTTTTCTCGCTCCCCCAAAACCCTATCTATCAAAGATCAAATTTTCTGACAGTATCGTATCGCTTGTTAAAGTGTTTTCAGATATTCAATCAAAGACCATTTTTCATCATCAGACAAGTCGGTTCCATAATCATGCCCCAAATTAGAGTTACCTGGTATGATTGTTTTTGTTCCCACTTTATGAACATTGAATTGCGAAAGACCTTGATTGATTTCAAAACCAACATGGACAGGATCGAGCTCTCGACTACCCACCCAAAACTGAGTTACTCGTTCTTCAGGTTTTTTCATTAATTCCCATAAATTAGGAACAGAGCCGTTATGAAGATAGGGCGCAGTGGCCCAGATACCATTAAGCGGGCGCGCCTTATATTTAAGTTCATCAAGGTTCGGCTCAGGCGAAATTGATGAGCTCGATCCTTTTGTCAGCTCACTCAGTTTGGCGTGTAATCTCTTACGTAAATCTTTACGAGCCTCTAAATATTTTTCCAAAATATCATTTTTAGATTTAATGCCAGCCAAGATTTTTTTTAGGCTCGGTTCTAGTAATCTATCATCGATTTCTGCTAAAAGACCGCCATCGGTAATAATCCCAGCTTTAATTGCTTTGGTTAAATCTTTTAGTACCAATCCAGTTACGCCATTAACAGCTAATTCAATTGACGGTTCGATCGCAGTAAATTTATCTCCAATCAAAATATTGGATTTAACCCCTTCTAACAATAAAGATTTAGCCATATGGTAATCAGCATTGATGGCCATTGCGGAATCCGTCCCAACTTTACTTAAAGGGATCATTTTTGCTTTATAGGGATCCGCTTGCTTATTGCTAGGAATGATCTTATGGCAATCTAGACACCGCTCCATATAGATTCGCTCACCGATATTTGCCTTAGCTTGATCAATAACCGGCAATTTTATATTGCCATCGGACCAGCTGGGGGCACGTAAATGCTTAACCCATAGCTCCAGCTTACCCAAGTTATGGATATCGACATGCGCGCTATACTCTACTTTGATTCCAAGTAATTTTTTCCAGATTGGCGCCTCGCTAATCTCCAAATCTCCAAAAACACCGACTACCTCACCCATATTACGAATAAGTGGTCCAATGATCGGTGTATTGGGCGCAGACCCATTCCATTGAACAACATCTGATTGATGCGTTCCCCACAAAAAAGGGTAGGAAACTGGTGCGGTTGGTGCATTTCTATTCGTTAGGTCATGCAAAGCAAAAGCAGATGCAGCATTTTGTATATTGCCAAACGCATCTAAACGCGCATAGCTCGTAAAATCCTCAGGATAATCCGGTGGTAATTGATTAACCATCCGACGCTGCGCTAATTTAGCTGCGATCTGGTCAAGCTCTTGATGGAGCTTATTTGCAGTTGTTTCTGAGTATTGATTGCCCAATACATTTTTAGCAAATCGGGTAAATTTTTGTGGATTATCATTTGTTTTATTTAGCGCATTAACCAAATCATCAAAAAATTTAACGAAATTAGCAAGCGTTGGTGCGCCCTCGATTAACATTCTCGTTCCTTGATAATCGATTTGATTGGTATGGCAAGCAGCACAAGTAAGGCCTACCCATTTTCTTCCTGTGCTGTGATCAGTATCCAGAGCGAATCCAATGGGCAATCCAGCAGGGTTTAGCTTCGAGGAATTCATGGGAAGATAGCGTAGCATCTCCATATGTTCAACATTGCGAAATAAGCTGTTGTTATCTGCCTGTTCTAACCAAGCAAACCAATTGTAGGGAATAATGCGAGAACCTTGGCTGGTAAACCAAAATAATTGGCGGATTTCTTGGCTCCAGCCTTGATCTAGCTCTACGCGAGATTGAACTTTTCCATCTACAAGAACAATTTCAGAAAAATCATCTTTCGCATGAGTGTGAAGCAAGTTGAATCCAAAGAATACTGAAAATATTACAAGTACAGCAGGTTTAAGGTACCTTTTCATGATTAATCCCCCTATATTTCAGTTGCGTGACAATTAAAATAACCGCGGTCCATCAGTTCAAGCCTCTAGCTGAAGTACTCGATCATCCCATTTTTCCCTGGGGATTAATATAGCAGGTGGATAATTATTCTTATGTGAGAAAAACCATATTAAAGTTATTAAAATTGAACAAATTTCGGTTTTCTAGTGGTCTTTTTACTATTTACCAATACAAAAATGCGAAAAAATTTCGCCCAAGAGATCATCTGCACTGAATTCCCCGACGATTGATGATAAGGAATATTGCGCAAGCCGTAATTCTTCAGCCAGGACCTCCATCGCTTTTCTACTGCTTGCCCAGGTAATTGCGTTACTTAAATGTCTTTGCGCTTGATCAAGCGCTTGTAAGTGTCGCTGGCGAGCCATAAATATGCCTTCGCCAGCGACATGTGAACGCCAACCGACTAATGTAAGGATCTTTTCACATAATATCTCGATACCAACACCTGTTTTAGCTGAAAGATAAATCATTGAGTACCCATTTTTATCTTCACTCTTCGCTGGTTGATTCAGCAAATCAATCTTATTAAAAACGATAAGGACAGGAAGATTTACAGGTAGTTTGCTCAATAAATTTTGATCGGCTTCAGATAACTCATTTTGACTATCGATCAACATTAAGGCTAAATCCGCTTGTTCCATCGCAGCATAGGTGCGTTCAATCCCTTTCTTTTCCACAATATCTTCTGTTTCTCTTAATCCTGCGGTATCGATTATGTGTAATGGAACACCATCAATCTGGATAAGCTGTTGAATCGCATCACGGGTGGTGCCTGGAATTTCAGTAACGATAGCCACCTCATCACCAGCCAGTCGGTTTAATAAGCTTGATTTTCCGACATTGGGTTGTCCAATCAATACAATTTTCGCGCCTTCTCTCAACAAATTGCCACGTTGTGATGAAACATAGACTTTCTCAAGTTTTTCGTATAATTGATTTAACTGTGTTTTTAAGTGCGTGGTTTCGAGCCAATCGATATCCTCTTCAGGAAAATCCAGTGCCGCTTCGACCTGTATGCGCAAATCGATCAATGCGCGAACTAATTCGTGAATCGCTTCAGAAAATTTTCCTTGCAAAGAACGCAGCGCACTGCGTGCTGCACCAGCCGTGCTAGCATCGATTAAATCCGCTATGCTCTCAGCTTGCACTAGATCAATTTTATTATTTAAGTAGGCACGCAATGTAAACTCACCAGGCTCGGCCAAGCGAGCACCTAATGCTAAGCATCGCTTCAATAATAAATTGATGACAGCAGGACCCCCATGTCCATGAAGTTCTAAAACATCTTCGCCCGTGTAAGAATGGGGAGCAGCATAATAGATGGCAATTCCATGATCGATTACTTCATGATTTTGATCAAGAAAATAATTCAAACTTGCGTAGCGCGGCTTGGGTAGATCCCCTAACAATTGTTGAATGATCTCTTCGAGATCGTTACCAGAGATACGGATAATTCCTATCCCACCACGTCCTGGTGGTGTTGCGATAGCAGCAATGATGTCACTGCTGTACATGAAGCATTTACTCTAATCGTTAGTATGTCTAATTAATGAAAGACACGAAAAAATATTATTACCGAAATTTCAACCGACGAATGAGCATTACTTAATAAAATACTCATTCGCCGATACTCTCTATTACTTCTCCTTTGCTTTCTTTTTCGTTGATGCGTCATTACTTGATGGTTGACCGTACAAACGCGTAATTTGCCATTGTTGCAAGATAGATAAAATATTGTTTACCAAAGAATACAATACAAGCCCTGCGGGAAAGAAAAAGAAAAATATGCTAAAGGCAATTGGCATGATTTGCAAAACCTTAGCCTGGATCGGGTCAGTAGGCTTAGGATTTAGCTTAAACTGGATAAACATCGATATCCCCATTAATAAGGGCATGACGTAAAGTGGATCGGGTGATGATAAATCAGTAATCCATAATGCAAACGGAGCATATCGTAACTCGACAGCCGCAAGAATCACCCAGAAAAGTGCGATGAATACAGGTATTTGCACCAAAATAGGCAAGCACCCACCTAATGGGTTAATTTTTTCTTCTTTGTAAAGTTCCATCATCGCCTGATGCATCTGTTGACGATCACTCTTGTATTGTTCCTGTATGCGCTGCAACTTAGGCGTTACAAGACGCAATTTAGCCATTGAACGATAGCCAGCGGCTGATAATGGGAAAAATAAAAGCTTGACTGTCATAGTCAGCAAGATAATTGCAACACCCCAATTACCAACCCACTCATGATAAAACGATAGTAGCCAGAACAATGGCGCCGCGATCACAGTTAACCAGCTGTAGTCAACAGTCAATTCGAGGCCAGGCGCCAATTCTGCTAGTTTCTCTTGCTCCTGCGGCCCTGCATAAAGCGGCATCGAAATACTCGTTGTTTTTCCTGGATCAATCGCACCGACTGGGGAAATAACTCCTGCAGTATACAAATTATCATTTTGACGCTTTGCAAAATATTCGCGAGGCGCTTTTTGTGGAGGAAGCCATGCAGAAAGAAAATAGTGCTCCAGCATTGCAATCCAGCCATTATCCGCATTCCGAGGATAGTCTGCTTTATTCTTATCTAAGTCTGAAAACTGGATTTTCTGAAATTTCTCATCTTCAGTATAAATCGCAGCACCGAGATAAGTTGGAATCATCATCGTTGCACCAGCCGGCGGATTACTGTCCCGCAACATTTGAAAATACGCAAATGGGCGAACAATTTCCTCGCTTTGATTATCTATTTCAAATCGAACATCAATGACATAGCTTCCACGATTGAATGTATAAATCTTAGTGACTTGAACCTCATTTTCCCGTGGAGCAACCAGCCGAACTTCAATTTTATCCTGATCAGCTTCGAGACTATATTCACGTACTTTAGTCTCTAAGGTATATTGCGTTTTGTGGGTAGGAAATCCTTCACCGATTAGCCCAGATTGCGCTACGCTGGTCTGTGTAGCATCACTATGCAAAAGCGCATAAGGTATTTCTTTATTTTCCCTTGAGGGATGTTTAAGTAATTCTAATTTACGCACATCCCCACCAGCCGTATCAATCTCAGCGATTACCATATCAGTAATAACTTTGATTTGCTCCCCAGTTGGTAAGTTACGTGGTGTCCCAGTGGATGCTGAAGCGGCATCAATCCCTGATGCGCGATCCTGATTTGACTGAGAAGAGACGAGTGCGTCACCGGGTATTGGAGGTGAATCAGGGCCTTGTTGGGAAACGGAATTATTGTCATTTACCAGGGTACCGTTAGCAAGATTATCTAATCGCTCCCGTTCCCTCATCCAGCCTTCCCAAATAAACAGCAATGAAGTGATAAAAATAAAAATCAATACAAGCTTCTTCGTTTCCATCTTAAATTAAACGTGTTATTTTTTACGATAAACCTTCCCATAACAGGAAGTCGATCATTATTATTAAAATTTTATTACCTTTCAGGATTCAGGGAACAGGATCATAACCACCCCGACTCCAGGGATGGCAACGCAAAATGCGCTTAATACTTAATACTATTCCCTTCATAACGCCATATTTTAGCAGCGCTTCCTTTGCATACATTGAACATGTCGGGCTATAACGGCAAGAAGGCGGTAATAAAGGACTAATACAATACTGATAAAGGGCAATGATTTTGATTAACAATTGTCGCATTGCCTTGACTTCAATATCAGTATCTCAGCTTCTTTTGCGATACCAGCAGGAACAATCTTTATACCCGTAGGTAGATTTCGCAATCTAAAAATATAATCGTTATTCCCTAACTTAGGCCTGTGCAAACGAAAAACCTCTCTCAGCACTCGCTTTAATTTATTTCGTCTCACGGCAGTCCGCGCTACTTTTCTCGCAACAACCAAGCCAAGTCTGGGAAAATCACTTTTATTCGGCTTCAAGTATAGCTGCAATAGCTGGGAACTTACAGATTGTTTAAACTGAATAACCGATTGAAACTCTCTCGCCCGATGAAGCCTAAATTTTTTGGGAAATGAAAAGATTCTCTTTCACCCAACCATTCGATAAAGGATTCTTCTTTTCTACTTTATACTGACTTTAAGCGCGAGGCCTAGACACTTAAACGTGCACGACCTTTCGCTCGACGTGCTCGAATAACGGCAGCGCCACTACGGGTTCTCATACGTACAAGGAAACCATGCGTACGTTTTCTTCTGATAACTGAGGGTTGATAAGTGCGTTTCATCTTAAACTTTCTTTTTAGTTGATCAAATAAATATAAACTTCATTTCTGTAACAGTATATTACAACCTTTTAAAGGTAGTGATGTCAACCTTAATTTCACCCAATTAATTGCAGCAAGCTTTATCCTAAGACGACACGACCAATTCACTTAGCTTGTACATGAGTACAGTTGTTCCTGAACCCACAGATAAGAATAATCATGTTTCGTTTCTTACCCAGTTTAGCAGGACTAATTGTTAATTATTGAAAAGGTTATAAGCTATGATGCATACAAATATGACTATTGATCAAAGAATTTTAGACCGCCGTTCTACAATACCCTTTCTTTGCCCCTATCAGTTAGGTCTTAAGCAAGGTAAACGCGTTCTTAAACGACGCTCAGGCAGCGGCGCTGCTTATGTTGATACCTATTCCACTTACATCGTGCTTTGCACCATTTTAACAATCATCCTCAGCGCATTAGATGCTTTACTTACGCTTAATATTCTAGCCAGAGGGGGCGTAGAGCTTAATAACTTCATGGCGGTACTTATTGATGATAGTACTGAGAAATTCGTAAGCATCAAGCTAGCACTTACATCGCTTGCGATGATCTTCCTCTTGATTCATCATCATGTCGAATTGACACAATCATTAAAAGTTAAGCATTTGTTGATACTAATCCTAGTCGGCTATAGTACGCTCATTTGTTACGAAGCAGGAATACTATTTTTTGCAAGTAAATATTAATCGAAATTATAAGCACTAAAGTAGGCTAGTTTTTTGCAACAAAGTAGGCAGCAACTTTCTCCAAGTCATCTAAAGCGATAGTTCCTGACGCCAGGCGAAGTCGTAAGTAGGCCAAAAGGTAGTTATATTTTGCTTCTGCAAGATTAACTTGCGCTAAAAATAGCTGCCTTTGTGCGTCCAGCAAATCAAGATTGATGCGCACGCCTCCTTTAATGCTTTTATCCGTCGCTTGTACAAGCAATAACGCTGAATCTACGGCTAATTCGAGAGAATCAATTCGCTTAATACTGCTTTGTGCTAATTGAAATTGTTTACGTAATTCGACCAGCACTCGATCTCGGATCGCATCAAACTCTGCACCTGCTCTTGCATGATTCGCTTGGGCTTGATCCGTTGTCGCAATAACACGTCCGCCCGCATAAAGTGGCAAATTAACTTCCACGCCAATGGTTCCAAACGTTGCATCACGATCGGGAAAAAGAAAAGAAGCAGCATTGTTACGGTTCAAGCTTGCTACAAGATCCACACGGGGGGCATGCCCGGCTCGACTTTTTTGTATTTCTAGCTTACTCGAAGTAACCATATGTTGTTGTGTTAAAAGCTCAGCATTACCTACCAGTGCCATTTCTTGCCAGCTTTCAAAATCAGCGGGATACAATGGCTGCACTTTAAAATGGCTGGATAAAGCGTCCAAAGCAGCGACATCTTGCCCTATCATTGCTGATAATGCCAATTTAGCTGTATCAAACTCATCTTGAGCTTCGATAACTTGTGCTTGCGCTAAAGCATGTCGCGATTGTGTTTCTAGCACATCGGTATGGGTCCCTTCACCACGCTTCAACATATTTTGATTAACAATTTTTAATTCTTCTAGCGCTTTATCTTGCGCCTTTGCTAAATATAAGCGATCTTGCGCGAGCAATGTTTTCACATAAGCTTCTACCAACCGGACGATGAGCAAGTGACTTTGACCAATCAGTTTAGCTTGGCTAGAGTTTGCTCGGGCATGGCTTTGATCATAATTGGTAACAGCCTCCATGTTCAGCAAGGGTTGTCGCAATGTTAATGTTGTGACTTCACTATTAAAACTTAGATTAGATTTTTCACTAATCCCTGCAATATTAGGATTCGTTTGCGTGCCTCGACTTATACTTTGCAGATGAGTTATCGATAAAGTGGGTAATAGTCCTGCCCGACCGATTGCAATTGCTTGCTGTCCGGCCTCATTTTCATGGATGGCCGCACGAAAAGTTGGATCATGCATTAAGGCTGACTCATACGCATCCAATAAGCCAATTGCGTTTGCAGCGGTAACGTACCCTCCCATTGCAGCAAGCAGCATAAGTAACCGGATTTGTTTATAAGAAAACAACGGCACGATTAATCTTCCACCAATGATTTATGGAGTCGGTCCAAAAAAGGCTTTAGCAAATAGCTCATTAACGGTCGCTCTCCCGTTTTCACAAAAATCTCAACTGGCATGCCTGCTCGAATTTGAAAATCAGTCAGCAACTTCATCCCTTCAGGAACAACTTTTGCCTTTAAATTATAATAGGGAATCCCGGTACGCTCTTCGGTCAACCGATCAGCCGATACATGGGTTACGACTCCCGGCACTCGTGGAATTTTGTTTTGATTGAACGCAGTAAAAATGAAATCGACATCAAGTCCTGCATGAACTTTATCGATTAAATGGACGGGAACTTGCCCTTCGATCACGAGCATATCCTCAGAAGGCACAATATCCATGATGCGAAACCCAGGACCAATAACACCCCCACGAGTGAACACATTAATACCGACTACAACCCCATCAACAGGAGCTTTTACTAACACATTAGCTAACTCAAAATCCTGTGCAAGTAACCGGCTATTCAATGATTCCGCTTCGCGTTGCACATCGGTCAATTGCTGACGAACTTCCCGTTGATACTCTTCTAGGCGCTGTAGGCGCTTTAAATTGAATTCTGAAATCTGTCGACGGAGTCTCCCAATGTTTCCGATGTCTGTTGAAAGATCACTATTCAATTGCGCATGAAGACGCTCAAGCTCCAAAACCCGATTACGGGGAACATAACCTTCTTGCGCCAACTCACGCATATTAATTAGTTGTTCCTTCAAAAAGTGACGTTGCTCTTCCTTACTTTTACGAGCATCTTCCAAACCTCTAACCTGTAGATTCATTCCAGCAATACTTTCATCTAATGCTTCTATTTCATGCTTTAACACAGAGCGCCTAGAAAAAAATAATTGCTTTTGAAGCGAAATACTACTCATGGCACGAGGATCATCAAGCGCAGTTAATAAAAACGGCGGAAAATCAATTTCAGATTTTTTATCCCGTTCGGCAATCAAACGGGCTTCGACAGCCCGAGCAGTAATAAGTTGACCTCTTGTAATTTCAGCCTGTGCCTTGACTTGGATATCATTCATTTTCACCAAAACTTGACCGGCTTTCACTGTATCACCTTCCTTAACGAGGATATCATCAACGATACCCCCTGTTTGGTGCTGTACGGCTTTCCGATTGGTTGCAACCATAACAGATCCAGAAAGTGGCACGCCTTTATCAAGTGGCGCAAGGGTTGCCCACAATAGAAAACCGCCCACCCCAGCTAAAACAATCCACCATCCGAGCCGAGTATGAGATGACGCATCTGTTTTTACTTCGGTAGCCTGATCTACGCCTTCATTGATTGAATTGTTTTGATTAACTGAATTCATAGTGAAATTAAAAACTACGCTTTCCCTTCTGGTTGGTTACCCGGTGTTAATGCGATAGATTGCACATTTTGGTCCATTGCTTGACGCTTGGCTTGCATTGCTTGCTGTGCTTGTTGCTGCTGCTTCGCTAATTCAGCAAGAACCTGGCTGCTAGGCCCAAACATCTGTATCACACCATCTCGCAGGAATAATAGTTTACTCGTCGCCGTAATTATACTGGTACGATGTGTAATCAAAATAATCGTTTTGCCACGTTTATGTAAATCGACAATTGCTGCCAATAACGCCTGCTCACCAATATCATCGAGATTAGAATTAGGTTCATCAAGCACGATCAGCGAAGGATCGCCATACATCGAACGCGCTAATCCAATACGCTGCTTTTGACCGCCTGATAACCCCCCCCCCCCATCTCCCAAGGGAGTATCATAACCCTTGGGCATATTCAAAATCATTTCGTGAACACCCGCGCGCTTTGCCGCCAATATGACCTGCTCAGCATCGACCTCACCAAAGCGAGCAATATTCTCACTCACGGTCCCAGAAAATAATTCGATATCTTGAGGCAAATAACCGATATGAGGCCCTAGCTCATCTTTATTCCATTGATAAACATCCGCACCATCTAACCGTACTTTCCCAGATGCAGCAGGCCATACACCAACGAGTAACCGTGCCAGGGTAGATTTCCCAGATCCACTGGGCCCAATAATACCCAGAACTTCACCCGCCGCAATCGAAAAGGTCAATCCCTTGATGACAGCCACTTTTGAACCGGGCGGTGCAGCGATTACATTCTCAACTGCTATTATCCCTTTCGGTTTAGGCAATGCCATACCTGGCTTACGCGCTGGGTTTTCTTCCAATAACTTTGTCAATCTTTCATAGGCACTGCGGGTATTACCAAATTGTCGCCAAACACTAATCAATAATTGCACTGGCCCTATCGCTTTACCAAGCAAAATAGAGCCCGCAATCATCATACCGGGCGAAATGCTGTCCTCGAGTACGAGCAATGCCCCCAAACCTAGCATCATTGATTGCAAAGCAACTGAAGTTGCCTTACTAATGGCAGTAACGACGCCTGACTTCTCGCTTGCTTCTGCTTGTAAATTAAGAAATCGGCTATGAATTTTATACCAGCGCGCCTGGATGTTTGGAAGCATCCCCATTGCTTCGATTACTTCTGCATTTCGGAGATTATTGGTTGCAAGTGCTGAAGAAGCTACAGCCATGGCATTCGCTTCAGCAAGCGGTTTGTGCGATATTTTTTCATTAATATAAGCAAGCACTATAAGAACGGCCGTTCCAAATAGTGCAAACACACCAAGCCAAACGTTAAATAGAAAAATAACCAATATATAAATGGGAAACCAGGGCGCATCAAAAAAAGCAAACAATGCATTTCCTGTTAAAAATTGACGTAAATTGGTTAGATCTTGTAATGCTTGGCCTGCATTGCTATCGCCAATTCGCAGACTTTGTTCAAAGGCAGCGTCATAGACACGCTTATTCAACTTCAAATCGAATTGGGCCCCGATTCGAATCAGCACAAAACTTCGAATAAACTCTAACGTTCCCATGAAGATATAAGCCCCTAACATAATTAGGGTCAGCATTAAGAGGGTCATTTCATTACGGCTAGTCAAAACGCTGTCATAAAGCTGTAACATATACAACGCAGGCATTAACAAAAGTAAATTTATGACCGCACTAAACACACCAACCGTGCGAAAAGCCCGTTTGAAACCAATTAAAATTTCTGCAAGTTCACTATGAGGTAACTTCTGTGCTTTCATTTAAAAAATTAGAAAAATAAGCGATTTGTCTTACAGATAATCTCTTGGTAATAGTGCCAATCAAGCCAAGTCAAGAATGTTGGCCATTAAACCAAAAAATACCTTAATGCGAATGTGTAATTTCTCACATATTCTTGATGCGCATGATGGCTAAAGTGGAATATCTTCTTTACCTAATTTAAACGCGCGCGGCATAAAACCAAAATCTCGCGAGGCTTCCGAATGATCAAATACGAGATCTCTTCCCATTCGCTCAACCATTGCGATAGACCATTTGCTGTATCGAGGAAATGGTTTTAACAGCTTTATTGCTAATTGAAAAAACCAGTACGGGATTTTGAGCAAGATTGGCGATTTATCTAATGCGACAAATATCCGTTCGACCATGTCCCGATAGGCAATCAATTCATTCCCGCTAATATTATATACTCGATTAGTTACTTGCTGGGATAGAAATGCAGCATAACATGCCGCAGCAACATCATCTGCATGGATAGGTTGTCTTAAGCCATTTGCATTTCCTAATAAGGGGAAAAAATGAAACCGTTGAATGAAGCGAGCGATTTCACAAACATTTCGATCTTGGCCATAACCATAAATAAGGGTAGGGCGTAAAATGATCCAATTAATCTCGTGCCTCTCAGCCCAATTTCGTAGATTTGCTTCACCTTCCTCGAGTTTTTTGGCGATTTTTATTTCGCTTGTATCCGAGGAAGTCACTTTGGTAAAAATACTTGTAGAAGATAAAACAATTATTTTTTTTACCATTTGTTTAGATAAAAAATCGAAATAAGCAGGCAAAGTCCAGATCGGCGCCAAATAAAACCAATAGGGTATCTTCTGATCGAAATTAAAATTAAGCTGATTCTCACGCAATGATTCCAATGAGCACCATTTAATTGCAGAAGTGGTCGGGATAAATTCAGAATCAATTTTTTGCCTCGAAAATGCCGTCACTTCCCAACCATTTTGTATTAGTAGTGGTAATAAGCGCTTTCCAACCAGACTCGTTGCTCCAAAAACACCAATACTTTGATTAACCACGTCGTTGTCTCAAGCAAAAACGCCCTAGCTGGGAAAGATAATGAAAAAAAACTACTGCCCCCAAACGAAACCAAACACCTGTAGAGACAAGCCACATTAACACGGAAGGGTACTGATCACGAAAAAATTTCTGGTAAAACCGCAACATACCTTTATGCTTATGCCAAGCAACGAAGAGCGGCCTAGCTTGGCTACATGCGCCTTTATGATGCAATACCTGCACATCTGGAACAAAGACAATTCGCCATCCTTTGTGCCTAAACCGCATGCACCAATCGAGATCCTCGCAATGAAGAAAATAACCTTCATCCCAAACACTCACTTCATCTATTGCGTCACGGCGCACTAACATCAATGCACCAGAAATAGCCTCTACATCGATAGGATTTAGGGGTAAAGGCTGTTTATGCAAATGAAAATCAAAAAAAAGGTTAGGCCAAAACCTCTCCAAGCGATATAAACCGGTCGCTCGCACCAGTGCACGCCAAGGTGTTGGAATGGCTCGCCGACCACCGCCTTGCTCACTTCCATCCGCATTAAGGAGTCGGCCTCCAACCATTCCGATTTGGCTATCGGATTGCAGCACTTGCATGAGACGATCAATCGCATTGACTGGAAGCATACAATCAGGATTTAAGAATAAAACAAAAGGGGATCGGGTCTCTTGAATTCCGATATTACAGGCCGCGGCAAATCCGATATTTCGATCTAAGCGTTTAATCGTGAGTAGTTGTTTTTCTTCGTTTGAAAGCCTTTGCTCGATTTCAACCAAACTCCTATCATTAGAAGCATTATCGATAACAATAATTTCCTGAACTTGACTTTGAGCTGAGCGAATGCAATCAGTTAGTAACAATCCTGCATTATGATTTACAATCACAAGCGATACCGGCGATGGAAGATTCATTTATTCATTAATAAGATACTGCATATTTAATCGATCTACATCCAAGCAACCGCAAGTAGTATAAATCTAATCTTCATTATATAGCTCAACCGTTTATTTATAAGCGAATTCGTAAAACCACAGCTTCAATCAATGCTCAAATTATTGCTTCAAAATATTACTAGCAAACATCGACAAGAAAAATTCATACGGGAAGTCAAAACCAATGGTTTGTTAACCGCAATTAAAAAAGCATATATCTTGTTGCGGCAGTTACAAAAACCCTTATCCAATCAACTCCCTAATATTGATACGAAATCTTATTTTGCTCAGCTATTCCAGCAAGCCTTTAAATCAGAAAGCTATATTCCTTTTAGAATTAATCAGATACAGTCTCTGCGTTCTGAGATTAAATTAATCGCATTTTACCTTCCACAATTTCATCCAATCAAAGAAAATGATGAATGGTGGGGAAAAGGTTTTACCGAATGGACGAATGTAACCAAAGCAGTTCCACAATTTCTCGGGCATTATCAACCGCACTTACCTGATGTACTGGGTTTCTATGATTTACGCCTAAAAGAAATACAGCAGCAACAAATCACATTAGCCAAGCAGTATGGAATTTATGGATTCTGTTATCACCATTACTGGTTTAACAAAAAAAAAGTTCTCGAAACTCCGCTTGAAACTGTTCTAAACAACCCAGATCTTGATTTTCCTTTCTGCATCAATTGGGCCAATCAAAACTGGACCCGACGTTGGGATGGCCTAGAGCAAGATATTTTACTAGCCCAGCAACATTCTGCCGAAGATGATATTGCTTTCATCGCTGACTCAGCAAGGTATATGCGCGATCCTCGTTACATTCGAATCGAGGGCAAGCCTTTATTAATTCTTTATCGCCCCGGACTGCTTCCTGACGCGAGAGCAACCGCCATGCGTTGGCGCAAGTGGTGTCGAGAAAATTCGATTGGTGAAATCTTTCTAGCACTCACTCATGCATTTGAGCACACCAAACCAAATGAAATCGGCTTTGATGCGGCAATAGAGTATGCACCCAATACATATCCGGTAAAACCGATAACACAGCAAATTATTGCTTCCGGAAAAATGATTAACCCGCTATATCAGGGCAATATATACGATTACAACGAGGCCGCGTCGATTGGACAAAATCAAATCATGCCCTCGTATAAAAAATTTAGAGGATTATTTCCTGGGTGGGATAATGAGGCGCGCATACCTGGACGCGGAACAACTTATATCGACTCCTCCCCACTTAGATTTCATCAATGGCTTGCTACCTTAATCTCACTTTCTCAAAAACAATTTAAACCGAGTGAGCAGTTTATTTTTATTAATGCTTGGAATGAATGGGCAGAAGGGGCTCACCTCGAACCCGACAGAAAATTTGGATTTAGCTTTCTTGAAAGTTGCCGGATTGCTCAGCAATTAGAAATTTTAAGTCAGCAAAAAAACAACCTCATTAGCCAAGAAAATTGCCCAAAAGTAGCTATAGTCATTCATGCCTACTACCCAGATATTTTCGATGAAATACTTGCAAATTTAAGTAGTACGGACAAATATAAAATCAAATTATTTATCACAACACCCAGCTACCAAGTATCACTCATAGAAAATCGACTTATATCTCACGGGATGGAGTACCAAATTCTAGGTGTAAACAATCAAGGACGCGATATTTTTCCCCTTATTAAAATCTTAAAAGAAATCTACCAGCAACACTTCTCATTTATCGTAAAAGTTCACACAAAAAAATCAAAGCATAGAACAGATGGAACTATCTGGCGTAAAGATTTATTTTTTAAATTACTTACAAAATCTATGCTAGAAAAAAACATTCAATATTTGGTTGATCATCCTGAAGTCGGTATCTTAGCTCCAGAAGGTCATCTTGTTCCCATGAACCACTATATAGCCGCAAATGAAAAAGCAATCATAGAATTATCTGCTCGATTAGGTGTCGAAATGGAAACCGTTATGAAGCTACATTTCGTAGCAGGAACCATGTTCACTGCGCGAATTGATGCATTGCTTCCTTTGCTAACATTGAGCTTTGAGGATACAGACTTTGGAGTGGAAAAGGGGCAACTGGATGGAACCCTGGCCCATGCACTTGAACGTTTGATATCAATTGGAAATCACCGCATAGGTTATCAGATCAGAACACTTAGCGGTCAAACGACGAGCCATTATGCGCATGCCGATGTAACTTCCAGATAATATCACTTGTTTTTTGAAGGATTATCATTTAAGGAATAATCAACTGAACGCTGATAATCAATGACTCGTTTTATTCCTGCATGCAAGGGAGTAGTTGGTTTCCAGCCTAAGATACTTGCTGCACGCTTTATATCTAAAACATTTATAGGAACATCACATGCGCGACTCTCCAGATGATAATACGCGATATCATGCTGAAATAGCTCCTTAATAACGCTTAAAAGCTCAAGAATACTATGACCCTTGCCACCCCCAATGTTGAATATTTTTTCGGGTCCATCATAGTCAATTAGGGTAATCATCGCAGAAATGACATCACCGATATAAAGATAGTCGCGAACAATGCTCCCATCCCCCCAAATTTCAACAGGCTTATGATGTAATGCTTTATGAACAAAAGCAGCTATAACCCCCTGGCTAGAAAGATGGGACTGAAATTCACCATAAGGATTAGCAAGTCGCAGAATACTATAATCGAGCTTATACAAATAACCATAGAGTGCAAGGTACTTTTCGATCGCTAATTTGGCTATACCATAAGCGCTGAGTGGATCGGTTGGATGTTCCTCTGGTATAGGAATTATGTGAGGAATTCCATATATTGTTCCACCCGATGAGAGGAAAATAAAACGTGGTTTTCTCGGTTGCTTAATTACAAGCTCAAGTAATTTCAGGGTAGCACCAACATTCTGCTGTAAATCCAATAAAGGATTTTCATTAGATGTTTGAGGAATCGTTGTGCTAATCAAGTGAAATACTAAATCGATCTTATCGAGGGCAGTCATTACATCTGACACATGATCCAAATTTCCTGCAGTCCACTCAACACCAGGAATATCTGGCCAGTTACCATTGACTGGCTGCAAATCAAAACCTCTAACCCTATGATTCGCAGCAACTAAAGCTGAGCATAGGTGTTTTCCAATAAAACCTCTTGCCCCGAGTACAAGAATGTTCATTGGTTACTTTCTAGCGAATACAACAAATAATCTTCGATCTGATTAATCATTCGATTAAAAGTAAACTGATTAGCATGATCTCGAGCTCCAGAACTAACAGTCACCCGCAAATTCTTATTATGGACAAATTTAACTACCTGAGCAGCCAGATGTCTAGCATCTGCTGGGCGAAACAATAAACCCGTTTGTTCATGAAAAACAATTTCAGGATTGCCGCCAACATCTGATGCAATCGTGGGAATACCCGCCCGAAGTGCATGAATTAACGTAAGAGAAAAAGGCTCATATAAAGAGGGAAAAAGGTAAATATCATAGTCTTGAAAAAGACCAAACAGTTTCGATTCCTCTACTGGTGGGATAAAGCAAACTCTTTCTTCTACTCCAAGCTCCGCAATTATTTTCTTCAGATTAGCCACATACTGTTGATCGCGCATATCACCTACGATAGATAGGCTTATTTTCAAATTTGGTAACGCATTTATTATATGGGGCATGGCTTCGATCGCTGTATGGACACCTTTGATATCCACTACACGTCCAGCGAATAATAGACGTAGCTCATCGTTAGCAATAAACGTTTCGCGTTTAGCAAACGGTAACGATTCTTCTACTCCTGATGAAATACCGTGATAAATAATCTTACTGTTTGCAAACTCAAACCCAGCACGAGAATAAAGATTTTGCATAAATCGGCTAGCAAATATAGCGTAACCCAGCATACTTCGCTTCTTCTGACCATTAAAGAGTCTACTTTTAAAACGATGCCAACAAGCATGCCAACGATCGCGCTTTACATAAACCTCACGAGAAAAATAATTAGCAACAAAATCACTATTATAAAAATTGATAAGCCAATTATCAGAAAGCAAATAAACCTGTTTCTTCTTAACCAATGAAAGTGCATCGAGCAGCGACACATCAAAAAAATGCAGATTCCAAATAAAAATAAGATCTGGGTTTATTTCATCCAGCGTTCTAGACAATGTCTGCAGATTTTTTTGATTAATATTGTTGCGCTCGATCGCAGAAATATTCAATGGTTTATAAATATTACCTTCTGTGGCAAGTAAAGTAAGTAAGCGCTGTACTTGCTGATTCGGATAAATCGCTTGTTTGCCGCCATAATCACTGGTCAGCACGTTGATTTCATGCCCTTTTTCAGCCAGTCCCCGCATTACCTCAAAGCACAGTACTTCATAGCCACCGACTATATTAGGGGGGTAAAGATTACTGATAGTAAGAATTTTCATCGAATCGTGTCAGTAAGAAATTTGCAAAAAGCGTTATCAGCGAGCCAATCATCAACCGCAAGCCTTTCAGT
>WBZL01000638.1_pt1 | contig 39173 bp, 28 predicted proteins | sample 5204291 | NCBI WGS metagenome assembly WBZL01 (sample SAMN12344345, study PRJNA552823) | activated sludge metagenome | biome: Activated sludge suspended growth; feature: Nitrification reactor; material: Wastewater; isolation source: activated sludge from nitrification reactor of wastewater... | reverse complement strand
CCAGGGTCACGATGGTTCCACCCAGGCACAACTGCCGGATGCAGGCGTCGACAGCCACAGTGGCCTCAAAGCCCATGAGCGGGAGCAAGCGCACGCCAGGTCCGAATTCGCGCACGGCCTGTTGCTGATACAACTGGGTCAGGTATTGCTGCCGCGACCAGGTCACGGCTTTCGGCTTTCCAGTTGCCCCGGACGTGATGGAAATTCTCAGCGGATCACCCGAGCTGCGCCTGATTGGCCGCCAGCCATCAGTGTTAGGGAGGCCGTCAACGCCACTCGGGACCTTGTTGATGCTCGTCTGGTCCGTTTTCTGTGGTGACGAGGGTGCATTCAGTGCGGGTATGGCGCGGCCTACGGGCTCCAGGTTCAGGGTCCCCAGATCTCCCCCGTGGCCTTTGAGTACGGCCGCGGTGGGATGAACTGGCAGTTCGGACCCGGCCCGTTGGTCGGCGAGGCGCCGTGGTGAGAGTGAGAGGCTGGTGGCGCCAATTTGGGCGAGGGCCAGGATGGCCACAAGGTGCTGCGCCGTGTTGCCGCAGGCTACTGCCACCACTTCGCCGCAATGGATGCCACCTCCTTGCAATTGCTCGGCCGCACGGGTCACTTCGTGGCGGACCTGTTGATAGCTCCAGGCTTTTCCCTTTTCGATGATTGCCACGGCATGTGGCCGCGCGAGCGCCTGATTTTCGAACAAGTTGTTCACGTGCTTGGTCGACTGCTTCGCCTGGGTGTGGGATGGTCACGCCAAATGGAACAAGGGGTCCCGCCTCGGGTGAGGCGGGACCCCTTTCGAACCACTCTTGGGCGGTTCGCCGCATGGGGACCAGAAGGTCCCCAAGCGAGCGAAATCAGCCCGCGAAGTCGTTCAGGGCCCAGGAGTCGATGTCGTACTCCGTGACCATGCCAACCAGTGTGACGGTGATCGAACCGGTCGAGCTCGAGGTGGCCATGAAGACGTACTGCGTCTCGTCTGCATTGCTCGTATCGGCGGTGATGAAGATCGCCTTCGAGCTGTTGGCCATGTTGATGTTGGCGTACTCGCCACCCGTCGCCAGGGCGGCTTGCAGGCCAGCCGCGGTCGAAAGGTCTTGCCCGCCAGCAATCTCGACCAGCCGGTTGACATCGTTCTCGACGTTGGTGGCGCCCGGGTTGGCCGTCAACACCGCATTCAGCGCGACGATGTTGGTCGTCGAGAAGAACAACGAGAAGTCGAGCACGTCGGAGGTGTCGAACGCATTGATCGTGTCGGTGCCGTTGGCAGAGCCGCTGGCCTCGAAGATGTACGTATCGGCACTGTTGACTTCCGGCGAGTTCGCGGCCAGGACCGACGAGTTGACCGGGGCACCCACGGTGGCCACGGTGTTGGCCTCGAGTGTGCTGTCGCCCGCTGCGTTGTCCTCTTCCTCGATGGTCAGGTCGCCGGCAACCGGGGCTTCGCCGCTGGCGTACGTGAAGACCAAGTCATTGCCAGCTGAGTCGTAATCGACCGACGAGAAGGTGAAGTCCGGCAGGTAGGTGTTCCAGTTGGCCACCGAGATGGCCTCAATGGTCTGACCCACGCGGTCGGCGCTAGAGCCCGAACCGAGGCCCAGCAGGGCCGGAGTCGGGATGGTCACTTCGGCGCCGGCAAAGGCCCCTGTGGCATCACCCTCGATGGTGCCGTCCTGGTAGAAGCGGATGGCGCCGGTTCCGTCGGAGACCTCCACGTAAGCAGCCGCCGTGCCATCGGTTGCGATCGCGCCTGGATTGAACGTGAAGCTCAACTGAGCCAGTTCTTCCGGTTCGACCCCGCCGCTGATGGTGTCGTTGCCGCCACCACCGCGGATGATGTCATCGCCCGCTTCACCGGTGATCGTGTCGGCGTTCTTGCTGCCCACGATCTCGATGTCATCGACTGCACCCACGACGTCGATCGTCACACCGGCCGTGCCGGTCAGGCGACTGAAGTTGACGCCAGCCGTGTCCGTGAGGAACACGAGGTCATCACCACCGTCGCGCAGTTCGCCGGCGTCGGTGTCGAGCAGGAACTCGTCGCCCGTGCTGTCGACCGATGCGTCGGTGAAGTGGATCATCGAGAACAGCGTGACTTCGTCGATCGAGTCCAGATCGCCCAGCACCACCTCGTCGTCCGTGTCACGGGCCGAGTCGGCCGTGCCATCCTCGATGGGATCGAAGATGTTCGACAAGCCACCACGGTCTGCAGGGCCTTCGTAGTCGGTGTCGGCCGCGTTCAGTGTTGCGTCATCGTCCTGGTCATCGTCGTCGCCACGGACGAAGACGAGGTCGTTGTCCGTGATTCCGGAGATGTCCAGGATGCTGAAGTCGAAGCCGAAGGCGTCGTTGAAGCTTTCCAGCTTGATCGTGTCGGTTTCGTTGCTGAACGTCGCAGCGCCGCTGTTGTAGTTGATCGCGTTGTCGTCGTTCAACTTCAGCGTGTCACGATCGGCCGTGCCCGGGGCGTCGGTGTAGAGGTCGTCCACCAGGAACAGGTCGCCCAGCACGTCGTCGAGGTCTTCGATCGTGTAGATGTCGTCGCTACCACCCCAGTCCTGCAGGACTTCGAAGCCCGTCAGGACCATCGTGGCGGCCGTGCCGATGGACACGGTGATCACGCCAGGCGACTGGCCCAGCACGTAGACCTTGTCGGTGTCGAAGTTGAAGGTCACGCTGTCCTCGGCGTCTTGCGAAGCTTCGAGCTTCAGCGAGCCGCTGGACACCGGGTTGTCGGCCGAGTAGCTGGTGATGGTGTGCGTGCCACCACCAGGCAGCGCGGTGCCGAATTCACCATTGGTGAAGTCGACGCCGACGGTGATGTTGCCCCACGTCAGCGGATCCGTGCCCACGGCATTGGCCGGCGGCAGGGCCGGGTTGTGCGAGGTCACGCTCACCAGCGCGCTGATGCTCGTCTCCAGCGGGCTGTAGCTGACGTTGTTGGCGCCGCCACGCAGGTTGAGGATGTCGTCCGAGTAGCGGTGATCGATGCCGGCCTGGTCGAGGAGGTTCTCGCTGCCGTCATACGTCACACGCTCGGCGAAGTCGCTGCCTTCGATGCGGTTCCACGTGGCCTGCGCTGCGTTCTGGGCACCACCGTCGGACTCGTAGTCGCCCACGATGTAGCGCTCGATCATGCTGCTCAAGCCGGTGATGACGTTGCCATTGCCGTCGGCAATGCGCACCACACTCTCGATGACGTCATCTTCCTTGAGGATGCCCGTGCCCAGCGATCCGCCGTTGCGGGTGGGCGGGAACTGGAAGTCCACCTGGACAGCCTGGCCGGCCGAGGTGAAGTCCAGGATGGACTCACCCTGGGCTGCGACGATTCGCTCGACGCCGGTTAGCTGGTCGACCCGGTCGTTGTCGTCGTCGAGATCCTCATCACCATCGTGGCTGACCAGGATCTTCGACGTCGTCACTCCCGGGGTGATCAGCGCAGCGATCAGGCCGGTTTCGGCGAAATAGTCCACCGTGTCGGCCGTGCCCGCACCCAGATCGAACTCGTACTGCGTGAGGTTGTAGCCCTCGGGGATGTTGTTCTCGCCGTACGGGTTGATGTCGGTGCCGGTGGTGCCGATGGCACGCAGCTCGGCCACGCTCATGCGGTCGTAGACCTGCCCGTCGTTGTCCTTGTCGTCACCGGCCGTGCCGGAATCCGAGCTGTCGGCGTCGTTGATGAAGTCGTAGTTGAGGAACGAGTCGAACGTCACGTCCTCGTCGTCGTCGCCGTCGGACCAGTCCTCGCGGCTGTTGAACATCGCGTCGGAGATGATCACGCCGTCGTTGCCGCCACTGCCGAGCACGGCTTCGAACTCGGACATGCCGTAGACGATCAACTGGGCCACGCCGCCGGCCTCGATCGTGCCGCCGGACGTGATGTACCCGTTGGTGAAGTCGACGGTAGCGCCAGAGATGCGCGAGACATCGATCAGGTCGTCCTCGCGGCTGCTGGCCGCAGCGCCGCCTGCGCCGCCGTCTTCGACGTTGTCGTCGTCGATCGCGAACGACACCGCTTCCACCCCAACCAGCGTGTCCTTGGCAGCGACCGTGCCGACGCGCCCACGCACCATTTCGATGGTGTCGGTGTCGGTGCCGGTGTTGACACGGATCGTGACGGTCGGCACCAGCGTGCTGTTCAGGTGCGGGCCGTTGTCAAAGTCGTTGCCATACAACACGATGTCGGCACCGGTTCCGAGCTTGAACGAGTTGTTCTTGCCCGCTTCGGTTTCGTCGACATAGATGCCGTCGTCACCCAGGCCACCAACGACGTTCTCGACGCCGTCGACGACGATGAACAGCTCGTCGTTGCCGTCGTTGTCGCCGAAGCCCGTGTCGTTGGAATCACCATCGGGACCGTTGTCCGCCACGTGCGGGTTTGCCGGGTCGATGGCATTCACACCAGTGGCCGCCATCGCTGCCGTGACCTTGCTGTCATCGAGCGAGTCGGTCCAGTTGTCGCCGAAGTTGATCAGCACCGACCCTGGGCCAGCTGACGTCAGCGACGGGCTGTTCGGGAATCCGGCGTCGGCGCCGAAGCCCGGGCCGAAGACCGTGTTGTTCGACAGGTTGTAGAACACACCGCCGGTCTCCTCGGAGAGGTCGGCGAAGTCCAGTGTGTCGTCACCCTGGCCGGCCAGCGTACCGTCGCCCGACACTGTGCGGATGTGCTCCATGTTGGTGAAGTACGTGAAGCCCGTGGTGGCCGCACCTTCTGTCGTGGTCACCCAGCCTTCACCGCCTTCCTCGCGATTCAGGTCGTCGGACAACTCGATGTAGAACTTGGCGCCACCGGCACCCACGACACCGAAGTCGCGTTGCTGCCAAAGCAACGTGTCCTGGAATCCTGTTTCGAGGAATCCACCGGTCTCGGTCTGGTCGATGCGGAAGAAGTTGACCGTGCTCGGCGCGGATCGGACCTCTTCGGCTTCGAAGTCGTTCAGGACGCGGATCTCGCCGTTGGCAAGGTACAGGTCCTTACCGCCGTCCACGCGCTCTGGGTTGGTCGTCGTGCCGCCACGAGAGCCATGGATGCGATCGTCACCCGTGCCGCCCCAGATGCTGTCGAGGCCGCCGCCACCGATCAGCAGGTCGTCACCGTGCACCGCGAAGTTGTCCGGGCCGACAAAGTTGGTGTCGGAAGGGCCGTCCATGTTCGCCACTGCCTGGTTGGCCGTGGTATTGAACTGGATGGGGGTGTCATCGAGGCCTTCGTCAGCGCTGCCCGTGATGTTGTCGCCCGACACGTTGTTGGCCACGTAGACCACCGACGCGTCCGAGCCCAGCAGCGTGCCGCCTGCATCGGCTGCCGTCTCCAGCACCGAGCGGTTGATGAACTCTTCACCGACGAACAACACATTGTCGCGGTTGAGCTCGGCGTTGCGTCCGTCGAAGTCGAGCAGATGCACTTCGTGCGACGAGATGTTGGTCACCGACGCGTCAGGACGTTGGCCGCCCGACAGGTTGCGGATCGAAACTACCGGCTCGCGCATGAAGACGACTTCTTCGCCGTCGTTGTATGCGGCCTGGGTGATGACCAGGAAGCTGCCCGTGGCCGATGCCGTCAGGCGGCCGGCCGCGGTGTCATCGTCGAGGAAGGTGTTGATGTAGTTGGCGAAGCGCGCGACGAACGCGTTGTTCGACTCACCACCGATCAGCGTGCCATCCAATTCGACACCGACCTGCAGCGTGTAGACCACGTCGTTGACCGTCATGGTGACGACGTCCTCCACCGACAGGTCGGCGAATTCGATCGCGTACATCTGGTCTTCAGCCAGGCGCGTGCCATCACTGTTGAAGTCGATGACCAGGTCGTTGGCGTAGTTGTCTTCGCCGAGCGACACGCTGCTACCGACATACGAATCGTCGTCCGTGCCTTCGTTCTTCGAGCGGTCTTCGTACGACTTGTAGATCAGGCGGTCTTGCTCGACCTCGACCTCGGGTGCGCCGAACTCGAAGACGTTGGCGGTGGCGGTGTTGGCCTTTTGATTGACGGTCACGCCGGCGCCCGTGACTTCGGACGTGCTGTCGGCCAGCTCGCGACCCTCGCTGTCGCGGATGAAGATCGTGACACCGTCGGACTGCAGCTCAGCCTGGAGGTCGTCGCCGAACTCGGTGTCATCCAGCGCATCGTTGATGGCGTCGACCAGTCCCGAGTAGGTGGAAGCGCCACGGATGGCTGTCGTGTTGAGGATGACGGGCACGAACGCACCGTCGACCTCGACGCCTGTGACGATCTCGGAGACGAAGTTGACGACGTCGTCCAGTTCATCGGTCGCGGCGTTGCCGGCGGCCTTGCGGATCTCGATGCGCAGCACCGAGTCGCCCACCGTCGACGTTTCGTCCAGGCCGAAGTCCTGGCCGAACGTGCCGTCGGTGATGTTGTCTTCGGCGTCCGGATCCTGCTGCTGGCGATGGATCACGTCGACGTTGTCGCCGTGGTCGCTGCCGTGGTAGTAATCGTCCTGCAGTGCGAACACGAAGTCGTCGTTGCCGGGGCCACCGGACAGGCGGTCGTTGCCGCCGCGGCCTTCGAGGATGTCGTCGCCCGTACCAGCGTACAGCGTGTTGGCGCCAGCGCTCAGCGTGATTTCGACGACGTCGACAATGTCGGTCTCTTGCCGAACAAAGCCGTAGTCCTCGATGAAGTTGGCGAAATCGTCGACATCGTTGAATCCGGGGCCATCAAGGCCGGTGGCCAGCCAAGCGACGAGGTAGTCGTCGTAGAGTGCCTGGAGTTCTTCGTCCGTCAAACCATCGTTCACTACGACGTCCGTGAAGAAGACGACGTCGCCCCCGTCCGTGCCTCGCAACTCGAGGTCCACCGCCGTGCCGTAGAAATTCTGCTGATTCGCGAAGTTCAACTCGGGATCGTTGGCACCGGCTGCAAGGTAGTCGATGGCGCCCATGCCGGTGGCAATGACGCTCTCCATGCCAACGACAGTGGTCTCGGAGTACCCGGAGTAGTTGGTCTGGTCGGCAGTTCCGGCAACGTGATCGCTGTCACTGGTGTCGTTGGCCTCGTCGGAGTGGTCGGTGCCTTCCCCGAGCGTGTCGCCGCGGTAGCCGCGGTAGGCGGCATAGCCCAGGTCAATGCGGATCTTGCCGTCGGCCAGGATCTCGGCAGCCGAAGCCGCTTCGGTCGCACCAGGGCGGCCAACCGTGTAGTTCGTGATCCAAAGCGTGTCGGTGCCGTCACCACCATCGACGATGCCGGTATCGAGCTCGAGGGCAATATTGTCGTTGCCCTTTCCACCATAGAGCTCATCGCGGCCGTCAGTGGTGATGTCGTCGAGGTTCGGGTTGGTCGCCGAGCCTGCGACGGTCTCGTACAGGTACTGGAGGTTGCCACCAAAGATTAGGTCAGCACCCCCGTTACCGTCGACGTAGTCGTTGTCGTAGCCAGCGAGGATGATGTTGCCGGCCTCGCTGCCTTCGATGTCGAGCTGCGCCGACGAGCCGAGACCGTAGTTCTCGGAGCCTTCGCCATCACGCGTGTCGATGGCACGACCACCGATCTCGACGTCCATGTCGTCGAGGAAACCGTACAGGTTGCCCGTCGCATCGATGTTCTCGACATCGTCCAGAACCATCATCTCGCCGGAGCGCGACAGCACCAGGCCCTTGTTGTCCAGCACAACGCCGTCAGGTTCGGCAGCACCGACGTTGTCGTCATTCAGCCAGATCTGGACGGGCTCATCGTCGTCCGACGCCTCGAGCAGCAGCCAATCCGAATCTTCGGCGCTTTGGCCGTTGCCTGCCGAGTTGCTGTCGGCGGTGTTGCCCCCATCGATCTGCAGCGTGATGCCACCGTCGGTCGAGTCGATAGCCGAGAACTCGGCAAAGAAGAAGTCGGCATTGCGGCCGCCAGACAGCACGTCGCTGCCAACACGACCCTGCGCGATGCCACCACCGGCCAGGAAGTCGTTGCCGATACCTGCGAATGCGGTGTCAGTACCGAGGCCACCGAGGAAGATGTTGCCGTCCGTCGAGACGCCGTCACCGCCAAAGCCCGTGCCGTCGAACCAGATGTCGCCCAGGAAGTTGTTGGCGACGTCGGTGTGATCCAGCGGGTTGCGGGAATATGCGTCGACGATTTCGAAGTTGGCAGCGCGCCCGGTGATGCTGCGCTCGGAGCCATTGAACTCGATCGTGCCGTCACCGTCGAGATCCAGGCCAACGATCTGGTTGGCGGGGTTGGTGAAGTCGATGCGGACGTCTTGGTCGCCCATCAGACGCATGACATCGGCGCCAGCGGCGCTTCCGGCCACCAGCGTGAAGATCATGTTCTCGGTTGACGGCTCGGCGTCCAGGAGAACATTCGGCGTGCCCGGCGTCTGAGCATAGGCCACCGCGGCGGAAATCTGCGTGTTGAACGCCGACACATAGCCAGCGTAGGTCGCGGCGTTCAGGTTGGAGAACGCGTTCAGCAGATTCAGGACGGTCGAGCCCTTGGAACCTGCTGCGGCGCCGTCGAGCGCGCCCGTGACGATCGCGGTGGCTTCAGCCACTTCGGCGGCGCCGGAGATGCCGACGTTGTCGACGATCAGCGCGGCGACATCCGCATTGGCCCAGGCGCCGAAGTCGCGCGAATACAGGGCATCGGCCAAAGCTGCGACGCTCCCATACGCATTGCCGTTCACGCTGTTGAGCGCCTCTTGCATCAGGGCATTGCCGATCTGGGTGTTGTACAGACCGGTCGCCAATCGTGCGATCAGGGTGCTGTCAAAAGCTGCCATTAAGAACTCCTGCTGGTGTTGGAGAGAAGATTTCTTTGCAAAGAAACCGAGGGCGAGTGATCTGGCTGGGTTCAGTCTGAACCACCCACACTCGACTCAGCGCCCTGCGTGGTGCGAGACCATGGCGCAAGACGCTCAGTCGAAAGGGGTGAGATTCCGGTCATCGTGGGGGGAGAGTCTCTTCGGTGCGGATCGTGGCCCATGTGATGGGCATCACAAGCCTGCCCGCATTCGAGTCGGCCACGGCAGCGCCCATGCCGTCGGGCAATGGGATCGTGGCAACAGAACAAAATCCTAGCATGGCCAATACCGGCCTCCGGATGGATGCGGCCGGTAGGTTAACCCCAGTACCGTCGGCACGAGCCGCTCGAAATGTGTTTGAGCCATTCCGGAGCCGGCCTTCGTTGTATCGATGCGACACCCGGACTCTCGCCGACTTACCACCGCATTCGGATCCCTGCATAGGCCCCCACGGCCGAGTACTGAAAGATGGGCAGATTGCTGTCCTGATTGAGCGCCTGCAGCTGAATCAGCGCCTCGGCGCCTGGAACATCGGCCCAGTTCAAGGGTCGCGAGACCTCGAGATTCAGCTGGATCGGCGACAGCCGCCGGCGCGCATCGTTCTCCAGCAGCGGGCTGTAGCCGAGACGGTCGCGCGAAAAGCTCAGGCGTAACCCTCCGTCGATGCGCCACGGGCCGGCCAGCGGGCCGATCGCGCGCAACCCCAGGCTCCATTGGTCCTGGCGACCACCGGGCCTTTGCGGGTCGACGGGCGCGTCGCTGCTGACCCGCAGGGCCAGACCAACCGCCCAGCGCGGCGACAGCGGCGACGGACAGAGGCTGCTCACGAGGCCGCCCCAGGTGACACCGTCGCTGAGGGACGTGACGCGCTGGCGCCGAGCTTCCCGGTCGACCGATGCGCGGTGCAGACAGCCCAGGCCGTTGCTCTCCAGCGACAGCGTCCAGCGGTCCAGCCGGTAGGGCTCGTTCAAGGCACCGCCGAACCAGCTGAAGTTGGCCTGCCCCTGCAGGCGCCAGCCGTTCAGTCGCTGCGACAACGCCGCGGCGAACTGCCCGTTGTGCCAGTCGGTCGCCGACTCGTCTGGTGCGACCCGGGCGGTGCCCATCACGCCGACCTGCAGCACCGTGCCGGCACGGGGGCTGAAGGCGATCTGACCGGATGCATCGGCCACCAGCGCGCCGCCCGGGCGCGGCACCAGCGGCTGGGTCAAGGGCAGCCGGATCGGCCCGTCGGGTGGTGTGATCGTCAGCTCGCTGAGACGGGGTGAGCGATCGAGGTTGGACTCATAGCCGGAGAGGATCGCCAGCTCGGCCGAAGCCGCCCATTGCCGGTGGCTGTCGGCCGGAGCCTGGTTCGCGGCCAGTGCCGCCGCGTGCGCCGAGGTGAGCCGGGCCCACAACAGAGGCGGCACGTCGGTACGGCCCTGCCATCGCTTCACCAGTTCGTGCCGAGCCGTGTGATCGCCCTTGGCGGCCAGAGCCAGGGCATGGTCGGCCTGCGCCGCCAGGAGATCGGGCTGCAGCATCAGTGCCCGCTCGAGCCACAGCAAGGCCTGGTCGGGCTCGCCCTCTTCGAGCCAGGTGCCGCCCAGCAGGGCCAGGAAGTCGGCTTGGTCCTTGCAGGCCTCCCTGGCGGCTTCGAGGCGCTGGATCAGGAGACGTCGGTCGTACGCCGTGCGCGGCCAGGGGCTCGATGCGAGGTTCTGGCAGGCCTGCACGCGCCGGTCATCGGCATGGGGTTCGGGTTCGCGGCGCGTCGGGTCCGTGGAGGACTCGGCGAGGGCTGCCGGCGCCTTGCCCAGGCAAAGGCCTGCAAAGACCACCGCAGCGAAGCGACGACCGCCGCGCCATCGTCGCCGGGAGAGGATCACGCGTCGCGCAGGGGAGCCGGAGAAATTGGATGGCCCGCAACGGTTGGCGAAAGTGCCTGCCAGGAGTCCGCGCCGTCACCGCCGACACTCTCGGTGTTCAGCGGGCGTGTCGAGGTGGCGCGCATCCACAGCTGGTCGGTCGGCGCCAGGTCCACCCAGTCCGCCGGGGCGAACACGGTGTACTGGATGCTCAAACCTTCGAGAAGGTAGTCGCCCAGGGATTCCACGTGACCCTGAGGCAATTGCCGGGCGAGCTGGGGCCCGATCAGGATGGGCATCGACAGGTCCTGCGTCATCTGCTGCAGACGCGATGCTACGCTGACCGGCTCGCCGAGCGCCGCATGCGCACGACGCCGCGCGGGGCCGAAGGACCCCACGATCGCCTGGCCCGTCTCGACGCCGATCCCCAGTGCCAAGGGCTGGACGACCATGTCCTCGTCGGGATCGATGGGGCGTTGCAGCAGGGCACGCGTGGCGCCCAGCAACTCCTTGGCCGCCTGCAAGGCCTGGGCGGCGTGGTCGTCGCGCTGCGCGTAGGCATTCCACACGGCGAGCACCGAGTCGCCCACCACGTTCTCGACCACCCCCCCGTGCTGCTCGACGACGTCGACGGCCAGGCAGTAGAACGCGTGCAGCAAGGCAGCGGTCTCCTCTGGCGCACGGTGCGCGGCAAATGCCGAGAAGTTGCGGATGTCGGCCACCAGCACGCTGATCTCGCGTCGGTCGACCTGCAGCGTGCCCGAAGGATCGGTGACGGCCAGTCGCTCGGCCACCGGCGCGGGCAGGTAGGCACCCAGGTGGGCCGAAAGCCGCTCTCTCTGGGCCCGAGTGAGCGCATGCTCCGCCGTCGCCAATGCCGTGGACGCCAGCAAGGCAAAAAGTGCCGGGGCGGCCCAGGGCAGCCAGACCTGCATGTCGACCAGCGCCGCCGCAGCCGCTGCCCAGCAGGCCACGGCCAGGACCATCCCGGCAATCGGCAGCCGCTTGACCGGCGCGCCGCGCCGGCGCGCCACGATGGCCAGCAGGACGATCGACGTCAGCCCGGCAATCAGCACCTGCAGCAGGGGCGCTCCGCGTGGCGTGAATGGAATCCGGTGATCCAACGCACCGGCCAGGGCTTGTGCATGGACTTCGACGCCGGCCGCCACCGAGGCCAGAGGCGTGGCGGTGACATCGCCGATGCCGAACGCGGTGGCGCCGACGATGGCGATGGTGCCCTTGAGCATGGACAGGTCGGCAGACCCGTTCAACAGTTCGCGCGCGGAAATCGATGCAAAGGCGTGTCGCTCCAGCGCATAGGGCACGCGCATGTCGCCGCGACCGTCCAACGGGATGGTCACGCCCGGAAGACTGGCGCTGGTCAGCGTGACCTCGGGGGCCCAGATCCCAGTTGCCGCGCCTGCCCGTCCCGGCTCGACCCAGGTCCAGTCGGCGGCGACGTTGGCCCCCCCCACCGGATTGGCCGCACGCCACAGCGCGGCGAGCACCAAGCTGGGGTAAGGGCGACCCTGGTGGCAGACGATGGCCGGCACCTTTCGGACCACGCCGTCACCCTCGAGCCGAGGCGTCAGATGGCCGACAGCCACGTGCGGGGTCAGCAGGCTGTCGGCATTGCCGATGTGGCCCTGGCTGAGTGGTGCGAACGGCGGGCAGTCACCCACCGCCAGCGAGCCCGCTGCGGTGCCCACCTGCGGACGGCTGTCGGGATCCAGCGAAAAGATCTGTCCAGCGACGACCGAGGCCTGCGCCCACCGTTCACGCAGGCCCGGGTCGCCGTCGCGTGGCGCGTCCAGCACCAGGTCGAACACCTGCACGGCGACCCCTGCCGCCTCCAGCCGCTGGCTGAGGCGGGTGATGGTCTCGCGCGACCACGGCCATGGGCCGATTTGATTCAGGCTCGCCTCGTCGATGTCGACGATGACCACACGGCGCTCGGGCACTTCGCGGGCCGACACGCGCCAGGTGAAGTCGCCCATCGCGTTCTCGACGGTGGCGAATGCCCCGGGAGCGCGCCACTGCAGCAACGCGACGACCGACAGGCAGATCGCCAGCGTCAGCGCCCGCAGGAGCCAGGGTCGATCACGCCAGAACGAGGGCATGGCCGGCATCAGCGCAAGGTCGCCAGCGGCGGGGCCTCAGCGGCCCCACAAGGTCTTGCCGCGGAACAGACCACCTGCCGTGCCCCGCTCGAACAGGTAGCCGGCCTCGGTGCCGTCGAGCGAGACCGCACCAGCGACGTACTGCCGGGGATCGAGGTCACGCACCACGAAGACGCCATTGGCCCGCACGTCGCCGCTGACGCGCAGTTCGGCCTGGCCGGCCGACGCGGACGACAGCGCCAGCGCGGTGGCAAAGGTGCGGTTGGCGAAGTCCAGCGTGAGCGTGCCCTTGTCGATGGACGCCGCTTCGGTCCGCCCGGCGCTGGATTCGAAGGTGGCCTGGCCGCGGCTCAGCCGGAAGTCGACCGATCCGAGCGCCGGCGAGATCAGGCCGTCCGGATTGGACGGATCGGTGGCGCGGAACAAGGTGTATTCGGCGTCGCCCACGACCGCCTCCCGCTTGAGGCCCTGCTTGGCGACCACATGCGGCACGCTGAGCTTGTCGTTGAAGGCCTCGGCCGGGGAGTACCGACCCCAGGCCAGGGCGCCCTTCGTGTTGGACGGGCGATTCAGATCGGGCTCCGACGCCTCGGCCAGCGTCACCAGGCTGGCGGCCGCACGGTCGTTGGCGCTGAAGGTTTCGGCAGCCAGCATGCCGGCATTGCGCGACGCGGTCTCGGCCGCACGCTGGGCGACCAAGCGCTCCTCGGACCCGGCGGCGGCGGCGACCACCACATTGCCGGAGGCGGGGACGACCCGGGCCACCTTCTCGCCGCGCAGGACCTCCACCATCATGCGGCCCATCTCTGCCGACAGCACGCTGGTCTGCGCGCCCGCGCACGGTCCCAGGCCGTTGGCGGCGCAGTTGGCTCCCAGGGCAGCGACCGCGATCGCGCCTTCGGCCACGGTGGCCCGCATGCCCAGGTCGGAAGTCTGGACGATGAAGTCGGTACCCCGCACGCCGATCGCGGCCACCGGCGTGTTGAGCCGGAAGCGGTTCTTGTCGATTTCGGTGGCACGGCCCGAGATCGATCGGCTCGTGCCTTGCTCGACGTGCAGGCGTACCTCGTTGGTGCCGGGCTTGGCCGCATCGTAGTGGTAGGCGTGCACCTCGAGCACGCTGTCCGGCCGGATGCTCACCGCGGCGTTGTCGACGAAACGGACGTGCACGTGCCCGTTCGCGGATGTCTCCAGGCGATCGCCAACGGCGATGGCCGTGCCGCGCTTCAAGGGCTCGGAACGGCCATCCTTGTGAACCACCCGAGCCTCGCCGATCAACAAGCTGACTTGTCCGACCGGATCCTCGGCGGCCGCGACGGCCGAAGCCATCGACGCGATCAGGCCAGCGACAGCGGCCAGACGGAAGGCGTGTCGGTTGGCCGGAGAGTGACGCGTGCAGTGCCGGCCCAGGCGGCTGGGTATCATTTCTGTACTCCTACTCACGGGAGACGCTGCCGGGATTTGAATCCTGCCCCTGTCCCGGCACGCCCGTTGTGTTGTGCATCACACGGCCCGTGCCTTTGTGCGGTGCACAGTTCGAGATTCGATGCCGATCCTGATCCCGATCCTGCAGGGACTGCGCCTGTTCGACAACCTTCCCAGTGCCAAGTTGGCCGAATTGTCCCAGGTGATGAGCGAACGGCGGGTCGAGCGGCGCGAAGTCGTGGTCAAACGCGGGGACACCAACGCCGGGCTGGGCTTCCTGATCGAAGGACGGTTGCAAACCGTCGATTTCACGCTGGACGGCCGCGAAGTTGGCATTGACTTCGTGGCGGAGAAGGACTTCTTCGGCGAGTTGGCCGTCATCGATGCGCAGCCGGCGCCGGAATACGTCATCGCCGTGGCGCCGTCGCGGGTGGCCTTTCTGGACCGCGACCGCGCCCGCGACCTGATGTTCTCCACGCCGCAGGGCAGCGCGTCGGTCGCCACCCGCCTGGCCGAGCGGCTGCGGCGGTCGGCGCGCCAGCGCGCGGTGCTGGCGCTGCCGAGTTCGTTCCAGCGCGTCTGTGCCCAGCTGGCGCTGCTGACCCAGCGCGACGGCAAAGGGCGGGTCGTCATCCAGCTGCCGCCGACGCACCAGGAGATCGCGATCATGGTCAACACCAGCCGCGAGACCGTGACGCGGACCCTGCAATTCCTGCAGGGCCTCAAGGTGGTGGCCAGGGCCGGGACCGAGCTGGTGGTCAACCAGCCCGACACCCTGCAGCAGGCCGCCGACGGCAAGGTCGTGCCGGGCAAGCCCGGCTGAGCCGGCTGCAGGTGCCGGGTGGGGCCACGAGGCCGCAGATATCCCAGCCTGCTCCAGGCCTGCCATGACGGAAAGGTCAACCGTTGCGCGAGGCCACCACGGGCGGTGGCCGCACGCCGTGCTCAATCGCGCATCAGGGTCAGCGAGCGCTCGATGGCCAGCGTCTGCGTTTCTTCCTCGGTGGTCGCGGTCGCAGCATGCCGCTCGGCCCAGCGCTCCATCAGCTCGCTCGCCCGCTGCGCGCCGCGCGGGTCGCCGCGGCGCGCGAGGCGAAGCGCGCGGTCCCGGTACAGGCGCGCCACCTGCAACAGGCCGCGCACCGGATCGTTGGCACGCAGGATCACCTGCTCGGCCTCCGACAGCTCCCCGGCGCGTTCGAGGCGGATCGCCTCCTGCCACCAGATCGGCTGCCGCGCCTCGGCACTCTGATCGTCGTCGGACTCGAGCTGCTTGGCGGTGGCCTCGAGCTCGAAGTTGCCATAGACGATGGACTGGAGCAGCAAGTCGACCAGGTCGGCCGCCGCATCGGCCCTTTCGAGCGAGGCCACGGTCACCGCATGCAGCAGGCGGCCGGACTCCGGCCCCGGCGTGAGCTGATGCAGCTCGCGCACCGGCCGCCCGGCCTCGCGCAGGCCATCGATGCGCAAGGCCAGACGGGCACCTCGCTGGACCCTCGTGAACTGCACCTGCGGGCCGCCATCGGTGCGCACCTGCTCCTCGATGGCGTCGATCTGATCCTTGGGGTCGCCGGTCTGGTCGGCCACGAAACTCATGCGCACGCGCACCGCGTTGTCCACCGCATGCAGGCCGAAATGGCGGGCGTCGTCCAGCGCATGCCAGCCGAACGGCACGTCGATCTGGGCGAGGATCGAGCCCAGGGCCAGGGTGGCCCGCATCTGCTCGGCGTCGATCGCGGCCACCCGGGCCGGCCGGCCGCGTCCGGCGATGCGCGCCGCGGCATAGAACTCGTGGCCGGGGTCGAGGGCCGCCGCATCGCCTTGCAGGGCGTGCCGCGCGAAGGTGTTGCGCGCCGCCTGGATGCCCGTCTCACCGGGCTTGGGCGGTGCGACGCTCTTCGACAGCGCCACCGAAGTACCCTGCGGGTGGCTCAACGCGAAGCTCTGCTGGGCAGCCAGCCAGACCGGGGCCACCTCTTCGAAGCGCTCGGCGGGTGCGCTCAGGCTGACATTGATCAAACGTTGCCCGTCTTCGACGAAGGCGAAACGCACCTTGCGCAGGCCGTCCTCGGCCTCCTGCTCGGCGATGCCCACCAGGGCCGTCATCGAACCCAACTGACCGTTCGCCAGGGACTTGATGTTCAGTCCCGCCTGCCGAAGCAGGTACTTGGTCCACGTGTCCAGCGTGCCGTCGGCATAGGCCGGGCGGGCGGCTGCAGACCAGACGATCTTCTCGTCGGTCGAACTCACGACCGCCAGCACCAGCACGGAGGTCGGGTCCTCGAAGTTCGGCGTCTCGTCGGGCAGGTCGTGGGCCCACCAGGTCGGTGGCAGGTCCACGGCAAAGCCCAACTCGGCCACGCGCGTCGGCAATCGCCGGGTTTCGAATCGGTAGTTCGTGGACATGGTGGCATCGTCCTCCGCAGCCGCTGTTACAACACTTGCCGCCGCCAACAGGCCGGACTTTAAGGCGAGGGGCCGCCTCGTGCGCAATCCCTCGCTCGGCATTCGGACCGACCGATCGGGAGCGACCGGCCCGCTCGCGAAGCCGGCGTCAGTTTGTCCGGTACTCGGGCACCACCCGGCGCAGTGCGTCGCGCACCGCTCCATCCGGCGCGCCGGCGTGTCCCGCCGAAGCCAGGTCGAGCAGGGATTCGATGGGCTGCTCGCGAGGGTCGAGCTTGGCGATGCGCAGCCGCTCGATCGGCGTGGCCAGCGTCGCGTCGGCGTCCGACAGCAGCTCTTCGTAGAGCTTCTCGCCCGGTCGCAGGCCGGAGAACACGATGGTGATCTCCTCCGGCGTGTGGCCGGCCATGCGGATGAGGTCACGCGCCAGGTCGACGATCTTCACCGGCTCGCCCATGTCGAGGACCAGCACCTGACCGCTCTCGCCGATGGCGGCGGCCTGCAGCACCAGACGCGCGGCCTCGGGAATCGTCATGAAGAACCGGATGATGTCCGGGTGCGTCACGGTCACCGGACCGCCGCGAGCAATCTGCTCCTTGAACTTCGGGATCACGCTGCCACTCGAGCCCAGCACGTTGCCGAAGCGCACGGCCATGAATCGGGTGCCGGGGTACAGGCTGGCCAGGCGCGCCAGTGCCATCTCCGCGGCGCGCTTGGTCGCTCCCATCACGTTGGTGGGATTGACCGCCTTGTCGGTGCTGATCAGCACGAAGCGCTCGACCTGCACTTCGGCGGCCGCCAGCGCCGCGTGATGCGTGCCCAGCGTGTTGTTGCGCAACGCCGCCCAGGCGTTGAGGTCCTCCATCAACGGCACGTGCTTGTAGGCGGCCGCGTGGAACACCACCTGCGGCCGCCACCGCGCGAACACGTCACGCAGCTGCGCCAGGTCCTTCACGTCGCCGATGAGCCGCACCAGCTCGACGCCGGGATGCGACTCGCCGAGCTCCTGCTCGATGCGGTAGAGGTTGAACTCGCTGAGCTCGAGCAGCACCAGCCGCGCGGGCCCGTAGCGCAGCACCTGGCGGCACAGCTCGCTGCCGATGCTGCCGCCGGCGCCGGTGATCAGCACGGTCCGGCCCTGCAGGGTCTCGGCGATGCCGGCCTCGTCCAGTTGCACCGGCTCGCGGCCGAGCAGGTCCTCGGGCTCGATGTCGCGCAGCCGCTCGATTCGGCTCTTGCCCTCGCGCAGTTCCTCGACGGTGGGAACGGTGAGCACCGGCAGGCCGGTGCCGCCGGCCAGTTCGAGCGCACGCCGGCGCTCGGCCCCCGAAGCCGAGGGCAGCGCCACGATCACGTGGGTGGCGCCGGCACGCACGCCCGTGTCGCGAATGGCCTCCAGCGGGCCCAGCACCGCGGCGATGCGCGCGCGCTGCTTGGCCGGGTCGTCGTCGAGCAGGCCGAGCACGGTCCAGCCCTGTTCGTGGATGCCGGCCAGCAGCATGCGGGCCGCCGCGCCCGCCCCCATCACGACGGCGCGCCGTTCGCCCCGGTCGTTGCCGGTGATGCGCGCACGCAGGTGCTCGTAGAGCATGCGGTAGGCGATGCGCACCAGCGTCACGCCCATCAAGGTGACCACCGGATGCAGCGCGAGCACGGCTCGGGGCACGGCGCGCAGGCCGGCCCCCATCACGACGACGGCGGCCACCAGCCCGGCCAGCAGGCAGGCCCAGGTCAGGCGCTTGACCTCGCCGAAGCCCGAGAAGCGCCACAGGCTCTGGGGCACGCGCAGGGCCACGAACACGACCAGGTAGGTCGCGATCACACCCATCAGGACCAGGCCGTCGTAGCCCGGTCGCGCGGAGATCCAGCGCTCGAAGCCCAGGCGGAACAGATAGGTGATGTTCCAGCATGCCGCGATCACCGCCGCATCGATCACCAGCGACAACGGCTCGCGGTAGGGTCGCACCCGGGCCAGCAAGGCCTCGAGCCGGTGCCATATGCCGGGCGGGGCCATCAGGACCGCCCTGCCAGCACGCCCAGGGTCCGCACGATCACCTGCAGATCGGTCCACAGGCTGGCTCGGGCTGCGTAGTCGGCAGCCAGCTGCAGCTTGCGCGGCAGGATGCGCTCGATGTACTCGCGCTCCGGATCCTCGGCGGCAGCGAGCAACGCATCTTCGTCCAGGTGCGCCAGCGACGACGGGTCGGTGATGCCCGGCCGCACGGCCAGCGCACGGTCACGCAGCGCGGCCGGGTAATGCTGGACGTAGCGCGGCACTTCGGGCCGCGGTCCCACCAGGCTCATGCGGCCCAGCCAGACGTCGATCAACTGCGGCAGCTCGTCGAGCCGCCGCTGCCGCAGCCAGGCGCCGACACGGGTGATGCGCGGATCCTTGCCCACCGTCAGCGGCAGGCCGCGTGCCGGCGCGTCGGCCACCATCGTGCGGAACTTGTGGATGCGAAACGGCACCCCGTGCCGCCCGATGCGCTCCTGCCGAAAGAACACCGGCCCCGGCGAGTCGAGCTTGATCGCCAGGGCCAGGATCCCCATCACCGGCGCCAGCAGCAGCAAGGCGACGCTGGCCACGAGCAGATCGAACAGCCGCTTGACCATGCGGGCCGATCAGGCAGCCAGCACGTCCCGGACCGCAGCCACCACCCGGTCGACATCCGTGTCGCTCATGCGGGTGTAGATCGGCAGGCTCACCAGACCTTCGTAGGCGGCCTGGCTGTGCGGGAACATCGCCCCGCTGAGGCCATAGCGGTCGCGCCAGTAGGGGTGGAGGTGCAGCGGGATGTAGTGCACGCTGCAGCCGATGCCCCGCTCGAACAGCGCCTCGATGAAAGCGTCGCGGCGGATGCCGGCATCGCGACCCAGGCGCAGGGCGTACAGGTGCCAGGCATGCCGGTCGCCCGGCGTCGGGCCGGGCGGGGTGATCACCGGCAGACCGGCCAGTCCGGCGTCGAAGCGGGCGGCGATCTCGGCGCGCCGCCGCTGGAAGGCGTCGGCACGCCGCAGCTGGTGCAAGCCGAGCGCCGCGGCGATGTCGGTCAGGTTGTACTTGAAGCCCGGCGCCACGACCTCGTAGTACCAGCTCGGCACCTTGGCCGTGAAGCGGTCGAACGCGTCGCGATTGAGCCCGTGCAGCCGCATCACGCGGGCACGGCGCGCGAGTTCGGGATCGCGCGTCACCAGCATGCCGCCCTCGCCGGTGGTGATGGTCTTGTTCGCGTAGAAGCTGAACACCGTGGCCGCGCTGTCGAAGGTGCCCACCAGACGCCCGCCCAGGGTGGTCGGCAGGGCGTGCGCCGCATCCTCGACGACCTTCAGCCCGTGGCGCCCGGCGAGGGCCAGCAGCGCGTCGAGGTCGGCCGCCCGGCCCGCGTAATGCACCGGCAGGATGGCCTTGGTGCGGGCCGTGATCGCCGCTTCGACCAGGGCCGGGTCGATGTTCAGCGTGGCCGGATCGATGTCGACCAGGCGCACGTCGGCACCCAGGTAGCGGACCACCTCGGCGGTCGCGGTGAAGGTGTGCGTCGTCGTGATGACCTCGTCACCGGGTCCGATGCCCAGGCCCTCCAGCGCCAGGTGCAGCCCGGCGGTGGCCGAGTTGACGGCGACGGCCTGCAGCGAGTCGTCGCCGAGGTAGGCGACGAAGTCCTGCTCGAAGCGGCGGGCCTTCGGGCCGGTGGTGATCCAGCCGGAGCGCAGGGTGTCGACGACCTCGGCGATCTCCTCCTCACCGATTTCGGGCAGGGCAAAGGGCAGGAACGGCAGTTCGGTCGGGTTCATCGGGATCTCTCGGGCAGCACCGGCCGGCGTGCGCCCGCAGGGTGGCTCGGCCGGTTCATCGGGGCTTGGCCACCCAGGCCAGCAGGTGGGTGCGCAACCAGGGCAGCAGATTCAACGCGCCGTACAGCCCCGGGTGCACACGGCAAGCCACGCGCGCCAGCGGCGGCGCCAGCGTGACCCGCCGGGCGTGGATCTGGCCGTGCGGAAACAGCGCCTGCACGCGCCGGGCCGGTACGCCCCGCACGTCGGGATTGCGCGGATTATCGATGGTGAAGTCGTACCAGATCACCGCTCCGCCCGGCCGCACCCAGCGCCACATCGCGTCGGCCAGCTTGTGCTGGAACGCCTCGTCGAGCAGCGACGAAAACACCGTCGACTGCAGCACCAGATCCTGGCTGCCCGGCTCGATCGGGGTGGTGCTGGCATCGCCGCCGAGCAGCCGCAAGGCCTCGGGCAGCCGATGCCGCGCGCGCAGCAGGCGCTGCGGCAGCAGTTCGATGCCGATCAGGCCTTCGGGCGCGAAACCCAGCTGCAGCAGCTCGAGCAGGTTGCCGCCTTCGCCACAGCCCACCTCGACCAGCCGGAGCCGGGAGACATCGGCCAGGCGCGCCGCACCGAGCAGATCGAGCAAGGCGCGCTGACGCTCCTGCAGCATGCGGCAGACCTCCGGTCGCAGCGGGCTGTAGCGGTCGTCCACTGGCCGTCGCGCGTAGCGGCCCGCCAGCGCGTCCAGCTCCGGGTCGCTCACGCCGCCGCCCCCATCGCCTGGACGAAGCGCTGCGCCAGCACCGGATAGGTGTGCGCCAGCAGCACGTGCTCGCGCCCGCGCTGCCCCATCGCCTGGCGCTCGTCCGCAGGCACCGCGGCCAGGCGTCGCAGGCCGTCGGCCACGGCCTGCGGCGACTCCGGCGGCACGGTCAGGCCGCAGCCGGCCTCGGCCACCGGGTCGTTGCCGGCTTCGACCGAGTGCAGCACCACGCACCCCGCCATCATGTAATCCATCAGCTTGTTGGGTGCGATGCCGAAGCGGTAGATCGGCACCCGCTGCCAGCCGATGTAGGCGATGTCGATCGCCCCCAGGAAGGCCGGGATCTGCGCCTTGGGAATCGGCGGCAGCATCGAGACCTGCTCCAGGCCTTCGGCGCGCACCCGCTCGAGCAGGCGCGACCGCTCGTGGCCGTCGCCGACCAGCACGAAGTGGAAGGGCTCGTCGCGCAGCAGCGCGGCGGCATCGAGCAGCGTGTCCAGTGCATTGGGCAGGCCGTGCGAGCCGGCGTAGCCGACGATCGTCGCGCCGGCGGCGCGCGCCACTTCGATGGCCCCACGGGGTCCCGGCGCCAGGTGCTCCGGCTCATCCTGCCACTCGTCGAGGGTGATGCCGTTGGGCACGATGTGCAGCTTGCGCAGGTCCAGACCGCGCGAAGCCATGTGGGCGTGCACCTTGGGCAGCATCGAGACCACGACATCGGCGTCGCGGTAGGCGGTGTCCTCGGCCCACTGGCAGAGCAGGGCGAAGGGGTGCCAGCGCGACATGCCGCTGAGCTCCAGCGGCGACAGCGGCCACAGGTCGTGCACCTCGTAGACCAGCCGCGCGCCGGCCCGACGCGCCACGCGCCGGGCCACCCAGATGTCCATCGGGTAGGTGCTCGACGCGATCACCACATCGGGAGCGAACTCGCGCACCAGCTCGTCGGCATCGCGCCACAGCGTGCGCAGGAACCGCCAGACGTTCAGGGCCCGTCGAGGGCCGTTGCCGCGGTAGGGGGGCGTGCGGACCCAGCGGTAGTGGATGCCGTCGATGAGCTCGTCACCCGGCTCGGGCTGGTGCGCCCGCACGTGCGAGTGATCGGCGGCAACGATCGTCACGCGGTGACCGGCGCGCACCCACTCACCGGCCAGGTAGTAGGGGCGGTATTCCATGCCCAGGGCCGGCGTGCCCGCGTAGTGGTTGATGTAGAGGATGTTCATGCCGCAGCGAGGGCCCGCAGGCGTGCCACGAAGGCCTCGATGCTTGGCCCGAACAGCGCGTGCTGCTGCACCCACCGGCGATTCTCGCCGGCGATCGCGGACGAACGCTCGACCAGGGCATCCAGCTCGGTCGGATGCGGCACCTGGCCCTCGTCGAGGATCAGGCCGTTGACGGCATGGCGCACCAGTTCACGGTTGGCGCTCAGGTCCGACAACACCGGCAGGCAGCCATGTGCCATGGCCTCCAGCACCGACACCGACACCGAATCGCTGCGCGGAACGGAGAGGTACCAGGTGGCCTGCGCATACCAGCGGTCCTGGGTCCGGGCGTCCAGGCGACCCACGAAGCGCACCGCCGACCCCAGGCCCTGCGCGGCGGCAGCGGCTTCGAGCGGCTGGCGCAGCGATCCGTCGTTCGCCACCACCAGCTGCAGGCCGGGACGCCAGGCGCGCATCGCCGTGAAGACCTGCAGCATGCGCAGCGGGTCGTACAGGGGCTCGAGGCCCCGGTTGGCGAACACCAGATCGGGATCCTTGGTCGTCGGCACCGGCGGCATGGATTCGAGGCCGAAAGGAAACACCATCACCTCGCTGGCGCCGAGCTCGCGCATCGCCACGGCCATGGCCTGCGAGTCGCTGGTGCACAGCACCGCTGCGCGCAGCACGCGGCGCGTCAGCGCGCGGGCGGTTCGGCTGCGCCGGGGCGTGACGAGGATGTCGCTGCCCCAGGCCGAGGCGACCAGGCTCCCGCCGACCCGGCCCAGCCGCTGGGCCAGCCAGGCCAGTGTCCCGTGCGAGGTCAGGTAGTGCGCGTGCAGCCAGTCGGGCCGGATCCCGCGCAGCCAGCGCACCAGGGTCGGCAGGGCCCCCAGGACCGCGACGTTGCCGCCGGCTGCATCGATGGGCAGGCCCAGGGCGAGGCGGCGCGCCGGCGGCACCGCCGCATCGAAGCCGCTCGCGAAGCCCCGGCTCGACGCGGCCCACAACTCGATGTCCGGCACGGCGGCCAGCGCGCGCGCCCATTTCAGCAGGTGCGGGCTGTCGCCGTCGCCGATGAGCACCAGACGCATCGTCAGCGAGGCCCGGCCCAGGCCTCGTAGGCCGCCCGGTCGGCTGGGTGGGCGTCGAGCCAGGCGCGGTCGAGCTCGCGGGTGTCACCCACCACGACGGCCGGCTGGCCGGCGACGACCGCGAAGTCGGGCACCTCGCCGTCGACATAGCTGAAGGCCTTGACCAGCGCACCCCGCCCGATGCGCGCGCCCGGCGCCACCACGCTGTGCGGCCCGACGAAGGCGTAGGCGCCGACCGATGTCGCGCGGCGAACGAAGCCCGGAGGGTCGGCCGCGCCCCAGTAGTTGCGCCCGGCCAGCCTCACGGCCTGGTGGCTGGAATGGGTCAGCACCACGCAGTGCGTCGTGATCTGGCAGCCTTCGGCCAGCGTCAGGCCGCCGGAGGCGTCGATCAGATTGAACGGCCCGATGTAGACATGGTCGGCGACGTCCAGCCGCTCGGGCGACTCGATGCGCGTGGCATGGCTGATGCGGGTGTGCGGCAGCCAGACCCCGTCGCCGCGCCGCCAGCCGTACAGCATGCGCGGCCCGACCAGGGCACGCCACAGACGTTGCAGCAGCTCTCGCATCAAGCGCCTCCTCGCCAGGATGCTAAGGTGCGCAGGTCGGCCCCCAGTTGCCGGCCGGGGGTGAACACCTGTCCCAGCGGCAGCCCGGCGTGCCGCGCGAAGCGCAGCGCCAGCACCCCCACGCTGACGGCGTAGGCGAGGCTGGCACCGAGCGCGGCTCCGGACAGGCCCATCCGGGGCACCAGGAGGGCGGACAGACCGGCGTTGACCACCAGGGACAGGGTGGCCACCTGGGCGCTCACCCGCGGCTGGCCGGCGTGGTTGGTGAAGTACGCCGAGAATCCCGACGCGGCGCCGAAGACCAGGGCGCCGGGCAGCAGCAACAGCATCGGCAACAGGCTGGACCGGTAGGCCGGCCCCAGCAACGCCGGCACGACCAGCCAGGCCAGCAGCCACAGCAGCGGAGCCACCAGCACCAGGGCGGCCACCCCCAGGTGGACGACGCGCAGGGTGGTCGCTGCGGCATGGGCCCGATCCGGGACGCCGATGCGTGCATAGGCCGCCTGGGTGAGCGAGCCCGAGACGAACCACAGCAGCTCGGCGGCCACCACGGCGATCGAGTACACGCCGGTGGCGGACAGGCCGACCAGGCGTTCGACCAGCAGCAGGCCGACGCGGTAGTTCAGCAGGCTGGCCAGGTTGCTGAGCCCGATCGCGGCGACGAAGCGCCATTCGCCGCGCAGCGCCGCGAAGTCCGGCCGCGCCCACCAGTCGCCTCGCCACATCATCCACAGCGACGCCAGGCCGACCAGCACCTTGGCGCCCACCCAGGCGCCCAGCACGGCCGGCAGGTTCAGCGCGCCCACCACCGCGACGCCACCCAGGATCAGCAGGGTCAGGGCCGGTGGACCCAGACTCAGCCGGGCCATCGGCCCCATCCGTCCCTGGCCGAGCCACAGCCCGGACAGGTTGGGTGCCACCAGCAGTGCCGGTGCGGCCAGCGCCAGCATCCACAAGGGCCGGTAGGCCTCCGGGCCCAGCCGCGACAGCACGCCCAGCGCCACTCCGGCCAGCGCGCCGAGCCCGATGCAGGCGCACAACGTGGCGGCAACCAGAGCCCGCGGACGCTCGCCATGGTGCGAGACACGGCGTGCCAGCGCGATGCCGAAGCCCGACCACAGGGCCAGCAGCACGCCCTCGGTGCTGGTGAACAGCGCGAAGGCACCCTGCACCTCGGTCCCCACGCGGGCGGTGATCGCGGTGATCACCAGCACGAGCAGCACGCCGAGCGTGCGGGTGCCCAGGTTGATGAAGGCGCCGCGCCTGACGCTGTCCATCGCCATCGCCCGCCCTGGCCTCAAGCGCCGAAGCGGGGCGCGCCCGCCGGGCCGTCAGCGTCCACCGGCCGTCACGGCGCGGGCCAGGGCCTCGACAATGCGATCCTGGTCGACCTCGCTCAGGTCGGCGCTCATCGGCAGGCTGAGCACGGTGGCCGCCGCGCGATCCGACTGCGGACACCCGTCGGGCTGTCCCAGCGCCGCATAGGCCGGCTGGCGGTTCAGCGGCAGCGGGTAGTGCACGGCGGTCGGGATGCCGGATGCCTTCAAGGCCTCCTGGACCGCAGCCCGGTCGTCGACGAAGACGGTGACCTGGGCCCAGACCGAGTTGCGGTCCTCGCGCACCGCCACCTGGCCGACCCCGGCGATGCCGCCCAGCAGCCGCTGGTAGCGGGCACCCAGCTCGGCCCGGCGCTGCAGCTCCCAGTCGAATCGCTCGAGCTTGGCCAGCACCACGGCGCATTGCAGCGTGTCCATGCGCCCGCCGACGCCGACGCGGGTGTGCCGGTAGCGCGCGCTCTGCCCGTGAACGCGGATCTCGCGCGCCGCCTGCGCCAGGCGATCGTCGTCGGTGAAGAGTGCGCCGCCGTCGCCGTAACAACCCAGCGGCTTGCTGGGAAAGAAGCTCGTCGCGCCGAAGGTCGACAGCGCGCAGGAGCGCCGCCCCTGGTAGACCGCGCCGAAGCTCTGCGCCGCGTCCTCGATCACCGCCAGGCCCCGGCTGGCGGCGATGGCGTTGATCTCGGCCATGTCCGGGACCTGTCCGTACAGGCTGACCGGCATGATGGCGCGCGTGCGTGGCGTCACGCCGGCCTCGATGCGGCGCGCGTCGATGTTGCAGGTGTCGGGCTCGATGTCGACCAACACCGGTCGGGCGCCCAGCAGCACGATGGTCTCGACCGTCGCGGCGAAGGTGAATGGGGTGGTGATGACCTCGTCGCCGGGCCGGATGTCCAGCGCCATCATCGCGATCAGCAGCGCCTCGGTGCCACTGGCCACGGTGATGCAATGGCGCGCCCCGGTGAAGGCAGCCAGCGCCGACTCGAGCTCGGCGACCTCGGGCCCCATGATGTACTGCCCGTGGTCGAGCACGCGCTGGATGCGCGCGTCGATGCGGGGCTTGAGCGCCGCGTACTGCGCCTTCAGGTCGGTGAACTGCATCGCGTGAGCACCTCGCCCTCGAGCCGGTAGCGTTCGCCCGTGGCCGGGCAGGCGGCCTCGCCCTGCCCCGAGGCCGGCAGGTCCAGCCGCTCGCCGTGCCGGCTCATCCAGCCGATGCGGCGTGCCGGCACCCCGACCACCAGCGCGTGCGGCGGCACGTCGCCGCGCACCACCGCACCGGCGCCGACGAACGCGTACGCGCCGATCGTCGCGCCGCATACGACGGTGCAGTTGGCGCCCAGCGTCGCGCCGCGCAGCACGCGCGTCCGGCGGTACTCGTGCTTGCGCGGCACCGCGGCGCGCGGGTTGAGCACGTTGGTGAAGACCATGCTCGGACCGCAGAAGACCTCGTCCTCGAGCGTCACCGCGTCGTACACCGAGACGTTGTTCTGGATCTTGACGCGATCCCCGATGACCACGTCGTTGCCGACATACACCCCCTGCCCCAGCGAACAGTCGCGGCCAATCTGGGCACCGGCGCTGACGTGCACGAAATGCCACACGTGCGTGCCGTCACCGAGCCGCGCACCGGCGTCGACGATGGCGCTGGGGTGCACCGTGGCGGGCATTCAGAAGACCAGCGGCAGGCCGACGCGCACGCCGTCGCGGGCACTGCGGTAGGCGGCGATCACCACTTCGAGCGAGCGCAGGCCCTCGTAGCCGTCGACCTCGGCGTGCTGCTCGCCGCGCAGGGTGCCGATGACGTTGTCGTAGTACAGCGGATGCCCGAAGCCGTAGACGGACGGCGTGGCGTAGCTGGCGTCGCGGACCCGATCGTCCTCGGGCCGCGCGTCGGCGAACTCCCAGTGATCGATCCGGTTGACCGCCACGCCGCCGATGCGCACCGTGCCCCGTTCGCCGAGGATCGTGATGCTGCCCTCGAAGTTCTTGCCGTGGGTGAGCATCGTCACGTTGATCGACGCCAGGCCGCCACGGCGCAGGCGCAGCGACATCACGCCCGTGTCCTCGGCCTCGATGTCCCGCGCCAGCGTGGCCGTGTAGGCGTGCACGCTGTCGACCGGCCCGACCAGCCAGTCGACCATGTCGACGTAATGGCTGGCCTGGTTGAGGAAGGCCCCACCGTCGAGATCCCAGCGGCCGCGCCAGCGCGCGTCGTCGTAGTAGCTCTGCGGGCGGGTCCAGAACACGTTGACCGTGCTCATGTAGATGGCGCCGAAGCGCCCGGCATCGACGGCCGACTTCAGCAGCTGGAGCGTCGGGTTCAGGCGGTTCTGCTTGACGACGAAGAGCTTGACGCCGGCGTCGCGGCAGGCGCGCACCATCTGCATGCCTTCGTCCCACTTGGTGGCCATGGGCTTTTCGGTCAGCACGTGGCGGCCGGCCTGCGCGGCCCGCATCGCTTGACGCGGGTGCAGGCCGCTGGGGGTGGCCAGCACGATCACATCGGCGTCGCTGCCGGCCAGCAACGCATCCAGCGAGCCGAAACCGGCGGCCCCGGTGCGCGCGACGGCGGCAGCCAGCGCTTCGGGCCGGTTGTCGCAGACCGCGACGAGCTCGGCGCGCGACGCATGGCGCTGCAAGGCCTCGATGTGGTTGGCCGAAATGCGGCCGCAGCCCACCATCGCGAATCGGATGGGACGGTCCGTGATCGGGTAGGGCGCCGGCATGGATCGATCGAAAAGCGCGGGATTGTAAGGCGGGGCCCCGACGCAACGCCTAAAATTGCAGCAATTTCAACGAGTTGACGATGACCACTTCTGCCCCGCCTGCGCCCCCGCCTGCCGACGAGAACCAGCTGATCGCCGAACGGCGCGAGAAGTTGCAGGCGATCCGCAAGGGCGGCGTGGCCTTCCCGAACGACTTCAAGCCCAGCCACCAGGCCGCCGATCTGCACCACCGGCATGGCCAGGTGCCCAACGAAGAGCTCGAGCCGCAGGCCGTGAAGGTGGCCGTGGCCGGCCGCATGATGCTCAAGCGCGTGATGGGCAAGGCCTGTTTCGCGACCCTGCAGGACGCCAGCGGCCGGATCCAGCTCTACGTCACCCAGGACAACGTCGGCGCCGAGCAGCTCGATGCCTTCAAGCGCTGGGACCTCGGCGACATCCTGGGCTGCGAGGGCCTGCTGTTCCGCACCAAGACCGGCGAGCTTTCGGTCAAGGCCACCCAGGTGCGGCTGCTGACCAAGAGCCTGCGACCGCTGCCCGACAAGTTCCACGGCATGACCGACCAGGAGCAGAAGTACCGCCAGCGCTACGTCGACCTGATGACCGACGACACGGCGCGTGCGCGTTTCGTCGCGCGCAGCAAGGCGGTGGCCTCGATCCGCAACTTCATGGTCGAGCACGGCTTCCTCGAGGTCGAGACACCGATGCTGCACCCCATTCCGGGCGGCGCCAACGCGCGCCCCTTCGTGACGCACCACAACGCGCTGGACCAGGAGATGTTCCTGCGCATCGCGCCCGAGCTCTACCTGAAGCGGCTGCTGGTCGGCGGCTTTGAGCGCGTCTTCGAGATCAACCGCAACTTCCGCAACGAGGGAATCAGCGTCCGGCACAACCCCGAGTTCACGATGATGGAGTTCTACGCGGCGTACTGGACGCATCACGACCTGATGGACTTCACCGAGGCCGTCTTCCGCCACGCTGCGCGCGCCGCCACGGGCAGCGCATCGCTGTCCTACGGCGGACAGCCCGTGGACCTGGACAAGCCCTTCGCGCGGCTGACGGTGCGCGACGCGTTGGTCGCGCACGCCGGGCTGACGCCGACCGAGGCCGAGGACGCGGCGGCGTTGCATGCCCGGCTCAAGTCGCTCGGGGAGGAGCCTCCGGCGCACTGGAAGCTCCCCGAACTGCAGTTCGGCTTGTTCGAAGCCGCCGTCGAAGACAAGCTCTGGCAGCCCACCTTCATCATCGACTATCCGGTCGAGGTGTCGCCGTTGGCGCGCGCGTCGGACACCAACCCGGCAGTGACCGAGCGCTTCGAGCTGTTCATCACCGGCCGCGAGTACGCCAACGGGTTTTCCGAGCTCAACGACGCGGAGGACCAGGCCGCGCGCTTCCAGGCCCAGGCGGCCAACAAGGAGGCCGGCGACGAGGAGGCGATGTACTACGACGCCGACTTCATCCGGGCGCTGGAGTACGGCATGCCCCCGGCGGGCGGCTGCGGCATCGGCATCGACCGCCTGGTGATGCTGCTGACCGACAGCCCGAGCATCCGCGACGTGGTGCTGTTTCCGGCTTTGCGTCGCGAGGCTTGATTCCACGCAGGAAACGGGCCCCTTTTCGCGCTACCCTGCAGGGGCGTCCATGCAGCGGGCAGGAGACAACGGGCGGGCATGGTCACGGACAGACTCGAGCAGCTGGAAGCCATCGAGGCCGCGGTGTGGCAGGAGCTGCTGCGCGCCCCACACGACAAGGCGCACCCATGGCGCGTCGCGGTGCTGGCCACCACCGACGGCCGCTTCGCGGACGCCCGCAGCGTGGTGCTGCGTGACGCCGATCAGGCCGCGCGTCGGCTGGTCTTCTACGCCGACAGCCGCTCGCCGAAAGCCGGGCACATCGCCTCGCACCCCGAGGGCACCTTGGTGATGTGGTCGGCGGCGCTCAGCTGGCAGCTGCGCGCGCGCGTGCACCTGGCAATCGAATCGTCGGGGCTGGCCGTGTCGTCGCGCTGGGCGCGGCTGAAGATGCGCCCGGGGGCCCAGGACTACCTGTCGCCGCTGCCCCCGGGCAGTCCGGTCGATCACCCGCGCCCGGAACGCGGGACGCGCGAGCACTTCGGCGTCGTCACGGCCCGCGTGCTGGCGCTGGACTGGCTCGAACTGCACGCCGAAGGTCATCGCCGAGCCTGTTTCGACGAGCGCGGCCGCCGCTGGCTGACGCCCTGATCGGCGGCACCGCCTGACCGACCTGGCTCCCGTCGGTGGCGGCACCGGGCACAGCCATGACGGGCGCCAGCCCTGCCCGGGGCCGCCCGGGCGTCACTGATGCTTGAAGCTCGGTGGGCGCTTGTTCAGGAACGCGTCCATGCCTTCCTTCTGGTCGTCGGTGGCGAACAGCGAGTGGAAGATCCGGCGCTCGTAGTCCACGCCATCGCGCAGCCCGCTCTCGAAGGCCCGGTTCACGCAGGCCTTGGCCAGCGCAATGCTGGGGTCGCTGAGGCCGCAGATCACCGTCGCCGCCGCCAGCGCCTCGTCGATCAGCTTGTCGGCAGGCACCACGCGAGAGACCAGGCCGGCGCGCTCGGCCTCGGCCGCGTCCATCATGCGGCCGGTCAGTACCATGTCCATGGCCTTGGCCTTGCCCACCGCGCGCGGCAGCCGCTGCGTGCCGCCGGCGCCGGGAATGATGCCGATCTTGATCTCCGGCTGGCCGAAGCGTGCCGTGTCGGCAGCAATGATGAAGTCGCACATCATCGCCAGCTCGCAGCCCCCGCCGAGGGCGAAGCCGCCCACTGCTGCGATCACCGGCTTGCGCACGCCGAGGATGGTCTCCCAGTTGCGGGTGATGAACTCGTTGCGATGCACGTCGCGATACTCGAAGCGCGACATCGCGCTGATGTCGGCACCCGCCGCAAAGGCCTTCTCGTTGCCGGTCAGCACCATGCAGCCGATGCCCGGGTCACGGTCGAAGGCCGTGAGCGCGGCCCCCAGCTGGTCCATCAGGGCGTCGTTGAGCGCATTGAGCTGCTTGGGCCGGTTGAGAGCGATCAAGGCCACGCGCCGATCGCCAGTTCCATGCAATTCTGTCCGGATCAGCTCTTCCATCACGCTTGCCTCCACAGGGGTTGCGGGACACTATACGTGGCATTGAGTCACAGCCCGTCCGAGAAGCGGGTGCGGTCGTGGGAGGCGCCCGCGAGGCTCCGGCAAACCCGGAGGTCCCCGTCACGCATCGGGCGATGGCCCGGGCAGGATGTCATGGCATGGCGACCATCTACCGAAAGACTGCCAAGGGCTATGCCGAGATCTCGACGCGCGCCCTGAAACTGGCGCCTCGCTTCCGAAGCCTGCTGATTCTGGTCGACGGTCGACGGACCGACGATGAGCTGGCTGCCCTCATGCCGACGGCCGGTGTGCTGGACGCGCTGGCCGCCGGCGGCTTCGTCGAGCCGGTGGCGGTCACCGATGACACGCCACGCGCTCGGTCCTCATCGGCCGGCGCCGACACCGAGCCGGCCCCGCCCCCTGCGCCGGCGAAGCCGGGCGGCGACTTGGATCGCTTGCGCCGGGAGGCCGTGCGTGTGCTCACCGACCTGATCGGACCGATGGCCGAGCCGCTGGCCATCCGCATCGAACGCACTCGAACGCCCGAGGAGTTTCGGGCTGCGATCGAAGTGGCCGCGCAGGTCGTGGCCAACAGCCGCGGTCGCCAGCAGGCCACCACGTTCGCCGAGCGCTTTCTGGCCACCTGAGCCCGCACGCCCGGCGACCGCGTCCAGCGCCGGTGGCAGCCCAGGCGCGGGGTGCCGGGCCTCAGCGGGGCGCCTCGGCTTGCTGGGGCAAGCGCTCGATCATCAGATCCACGTAGGTGTCCACATCCTGGCGGATGAGGATCCGGATCGGCAGGTGCTGCAGCGTCGGAGCGAACCACGCCTCGGCGATCAGGTCACCACCGGGCCTCGGCGCGCGGCGGGGCTTGACGTGCATCGTCGGCACCGGGCCGAAACTCGTGTGCAGGGTCTGTTCCTCGACCACGTCGTAGAACCAGCGGTCGACGTGGCGCGGCAGCGCCAGCGGGAGCTCGACGGTGCGCCCGGTGGTCAGCAGGGCCGGTCGTGTGGTGAACAGGTAGGTCATCTGCACGAACTGGCTCGCCGAGTCCTGCACACCCCGCGGCTGCTCGACCCGGTCGCCGTTGGCCAGACTCAGCTGCAGGCCGTCGAAGCGCATCAGCACCCGCCGCGGTGCGCGCAGCGCCACCCGGGTCTCCTCCTCGTACAGCCGGGGCAACAGCCCGTCGACCGTCAGATCGCCCTGGCTCGACATGCGCCGTTCGATCAACGGGGCGAAGAACGGACCGATGCTGACCTCCAGGTGCACCTGGTACTGCGAACCCTGGCGCAACCAGTCCACCTGCGCCTGTCCCTCCACCGGTCCGCGGTAGTTGCCCGTGAGCCGGTACGACAGCCGTGTCGACGCCGGCCACTCGAAGGCGGCCGCTGCCGAAGCCGGTGCCGCGGCGGCGCCGACCGGGATGGATGCGTCGACGGTCGCAGGGCCAGAGGCGTCGGTCGGCGCGGTGGGTCTCTCCGGCGGCGACGTCGAGTGACCGGCCGCGGATGCGGCGGGTCGCCGCTCGGCCAGGGTTTCCGGCGTGGCCGCGTCCGCCGGGACAGGAGTGACTCGCCGGGAAGCCTCCGGGGCCGCCTCGGTCGTCGAGCCCTCGCCGGGTGCCGCGCCATCGGCCAGGTCCCAGGCCGTCGGTGCCGGCACCGTCGCTGGCTCAGACGGCGGCGTAGCAGGGCCAGCGGCGGCGGACGCGGGCTGCGCCAATGCCGGTGCGGCCGGCTCGCGGGGCCGGCGCCGCACCGGTTTCGGGGACGGGACCGCCGGTGCGGCAACGACCACCGGCGGGGGGGCTGGTCGCAGATCCTTGACGAAGCTCACGTCGATGCGGCGGATGACCGACGCACCGGCCTGACCGGGCGGGTGCTCGCGCAGCCAGGCGTCGAGGCCCAGCAGATGCAGCGGCAGCAACACGGCGGCCAGGACGGCCAGCGACGGGCGACCGGGACGCATCAGCCCGGACCGAAGGCTGACCGGTTCGCCGACGCCGTCGGCGGGTCGACCTCGGCAATTGCCCATGCGGCCATGGCGCCGCGCGTGCGGACTCAGGTCTTGCGCGCCGCGGCCAGCAACTTCTCGACCTGATCGGCAGGCAAGGCACCGGGGCGCCGCGTGCCGTCCTCGAAGAACACCGCGGGCGTACCCTGCACGCGGAACTTGCGCCCGAACTCAAGGTTGCGATCGAGGGCCGCGGTGCTGCAGGTGCCCATCACCTTGGGAGGTGTCACGCCGTCGATCATCCAGGCACGCCAGGTCTTGGCCGCGTCCTTGGCGCACCAGATGTCGCGCGACTTGGCCGTCGAGTCAGGACCGAGGATCGGGTACACGAACGTGTAGATGGTCACGTCCTTGATCTGCACCAGATCGCGCTCGAAGCGCTTGCAGTAGCCGCAATTGGGATCGACGAACACCGCCATGCGCCGCTGCCCGCTGCCCTGCTTGAAGACGATGGCGTCCTTGAGCGGCAGGTCGTTGAAGGCCACGGCCGTGAGCTTGTCGATGCGCGCCTCGGTGAGATTGGTGCGTGTGCGCGTGTCGATCAGCGCGCCCTGGAAGACATGGTCGCCCTTGTCGTCGGTGTAGAAGATATCGGTCCCCACACGCACCTCGAAGATGCCCGGGATGGGCGTCTTGGACACCTCGTCGATCGGCGGGAAGTTGGGCAGCCGCTCGGCCAGGTTCTTGCGGATCACCGCCTCCTGGCCCATCGTGGCGGTGCTGGCGGCCAGCGCGAGGACCAGGGCGGCCAGGCGGGTGTGTCGTGGATTCATGGCATCTCTCTCGGGGTGGTGGCGTCGATGGCCTGGCCGGCCAGCAGGCGCTTGAGGGGGCTGAGCTGGTTCACCAGACTCATGCCGCGGTTGCGGAGTTCCATCACCGCCGGGTGCGGGTGGGCAAAAAGCTGCAACAGGCCGTCGGTGACGGCTTCCATGGCCAGGGTCGGACCTCGCCGGGCGCGGGCGTGTCGTCGCAGGAGACGTTCGTCGCCGAGGCGACGCCAGGACTCCCGAGAGGCCACCACCCGGGCCAGCTCGGCGACGTCGGCCAGGCCGAGGTTGAGCCCTTGCCCGGCCAGCGGGTGGACCCGGTGCGCCGCGTCGCCCACCAGCACCCAGCCGGGGCCGCAGACCGATCCGGCACGGGCCAGCGTCAGGGGCCATACGGCCCGCTGACCCGCCGCTTCGAGCCGACCGGCTGCCCCGCCGGTGGCTTGGGCCAGCGCCGACTCGAACTCCGACTGCCCGGCCGCGGCCAGCTCCTGGGCACGACGCTCGGGCATCGACCACACCAGCGCGAACGAGCGGCCGACCTCGGGCCGGTCGAATGGCAGCAGCGCCAGCACGTCGGGCGAGCGGAACCACTGCCAGGCCGTGCCGGCGTGCGGCCGGTCGCTGACCAGCCGGGTGGCCACGGCGCTGTGGCCGTAGCGATGCACGGTCATGCTGGCGCCCAGCCTGCCTCGTGTGGCGGAGTCCCGCCCTTCGGCCACCACCTGCAGCTCGGCGTCGACGTCGGCATCGGGCACCTGCTGGACATGCGGGGCGTAGCGTGCCGCCGCGGCCAATACCGCTTCGAGCTCGGCCGCGTCGACGATCCAGGCCAGTTGGTCCACGCCCTGGGACCAAGCCGAGAATTCGAGCAGGCCCGCCGGCGCGTCGCCCGCGATGCGCATGTCGTAGACGGGGGTGCGCGCATCGCCGGGCAGCAGGTTCCAGACCTTGAGCTGTTCGAGCAAGGCCACGGAGGCCGCATTGAGTGCATAGGCGCGCACGTCGGCCGTTGCCGGCCGCGTTTGCGCTCCCGTCAGCGCAACCCGAAGGCCCAGGCGCGCCAAGGCCAGCGCAGCGGCCAGAGCCACTGCGCCCGAACCGCGGACGCACACGTCATGTACCGCCATCCTGCAATTCTAGGAGCCGCTCGGGTTTCGAGTCGGGTGCACCCTTGGGCCCGAGCCCGCACGACCGGGTCGCAACGGCACAATGGCCGGCTTTCCGCTGAACCTGGACGAACTGCCGTGAGCGAGCTTGCCTGCCACCTTGCTGCGCTGTACCTGCATCCCGTGAAATCCTGCGGCGGCATCGCGATCGACGAGGCCTTGCTGGTCGAGACCGGTCTCGACCTCGACCGGGCCTGGATGGTCGTCGACGCCGAAGGGTGCATGCTCACCCAGCGCCAGCTGCCGCGCATGGCCCTGATCCGTCCGAGCCTGCGTGGCTCGGACATGGTCCTGCGCGCCCCGGGCATGCTGGCCCTGCACGTGTCGCTGGAGGCGGTGGAGGCCGAGACGCGGGCGCGGGTGTGGGACGACGAGGTCAAGGCCTATGACATGGGCGCGTTGGCGTCGCAGTGGTTCAGCGACTTCCTGGGCCGTCCCGGTACGCGCCTGGTGCGCTTCGACCCCGAGCAGCGGCGACTGTCCGACCCCGCGTGGACCGGCTCGACCGAGGCGGAGAACGCCTTTTCGGACGGCTTCCCGCTACTGGTGTGCAGCACCGCTTCGCTGGCCGAACTGAACCGCCGGCTCGTTGCAGCGGGAGGAGCGCCGGTGACGATGGATCGTTTCCGTCCCAACCTCGTGCTGGATGGACTCGAGGCCCACGACGAGGACGCCCTCGAGCGGATCACGATCGAGACGGCCGAGGGACCGGTCCGCTTGCGTCTGGTCAAGCCTTGCACGCGCTGCGGCATCCCCAACGTCGACCCGGTGTCCGGCGTGGCCTCCAACGAGCCGGGCCTGACCTTGGCCGGCTACCGGGCCAACGCGCGCCTGGGTGGTGCGATCACCTTCGGCGTCAATGCAGTGATCGAGGACGGGTTCGACTGCGTGCTGCGGGTGGGACAGTCCGCAGCCGGCGAGTGGCGCTTCTAGCACCGGGGCGTGTAGATGGGTCGGCTGCGACGCCGGCCAGCTGATGCATCGGTGACGGATCGGGTGGCGGGAGGCGCAGGCAGCCTCGCCGGACCGGCCGCCGCAACGCCGGACGCTCCACGGGCCGGCGCGGTCAGGCGACGACGTCGAGCTGGCCACCCTTGGCGGGGACCGCCTCGAATCGCAGCAGAGGCCCACCGGTGATCTTGAGATCGTAGAACCCGGCTCCCTCGAGCACCCACGGCCCGAGGCCGGGAATCCGGGTCTGCAACGGCGTCAGCGGCAGGGGCCTGGCGCCCTCGCGAACGATCGACGCCATGTGCGCCCGCAATGCGTGCACCTGGGGCAGGCGGGACTTGAGGGACGAGGCGGGATCCATGGCGGGTCGGTCGGCGGGGCGCTCCAGCGCCACTCGGCAGACCGGCAGGAAGCGCAGGCGCAACTGTAGCGGTCGCTGCTTTTCCCTGGCTTGCGGTTGTCCCGGGGTCGAACGCTGTGCGGTGGGAGTTGCGGGAGGCCTGAGGGAGAATCTCAGGCTCCGATCCGAATCCCGTCGAAAGCCCCTTCATGAGTCTCAAGTGCGGCATCGTGGGCCTGCCCAACGTCGGCAAGTCCACACTTTTCAATGCGCTCACCAAGGCCGGCATTGCCGCCGAGAACTACCCGTTCTGCACGATCGAGCCCAATGTCGGCATCGTCGAGCTGCCCGACCCGCGCCTGCAGCGTCTGGCCGAGATCGTCGCGCCCGAGCGGGTGGTCCCCGCCATCGTCGAGTTCGTGGACATCGCCGGCCTGGTGGCTGGCGCCAGCAAGGGCGAGGGCCTGGGCAACCAGTTCCTCTCGCACATCCGCGAGACCGATGCCATCGTCAACGTGGTGCGCTGCTTCGACGACGAAAACGTCGTGCACGTCGCCGGTCGGGTCGATCCGGTCGCCGACATCGAGGTCATCCAGACCGAGCTGTGCCTCGCCGACATGGCCACCGTCGAGAAGAGCCTGGCGCGCTGGTCCAAGGTGGCCAAGGCCGGTGGCGACAAGGAGGCGCAGCGCCTGGTCGATGTGCTGAAGAAGTGCGAGGCGGCCCTCGACGAGGCCCGGCCGGTGCGCTCGATCGATTTCAGCAAGGAAGAGCAGGTGGTGCTCAAGCCGCTGTGCCTGATCACCGCCAAGCCGGCGATGTTCGTCGGCAACGTCGCCGAGGACGGGTTCGAGAACAACCCCTACCTGGAGCGGCTGCGCGAGTACGCCGCCCGGCAGGGTGCGCCGGTGGTGGCGATCTGCGCCAAGACCGAGGCCGACCTGGCCGACATGTCCGAGGAGGACCGCCTGCTCTTCCTGCACGAGATGGGGCAGGACGAACCGGGGCTCAACCGCCTGATCCGGGCCGCCTTCAAGCTGCTCGGCCTGCAGACCTACTTCACTGCGGGCGTGAAGGAGGTGCGGGCCTGGACCATCCATGTCGGCGACACGGCGCCGCAGGCGGCCGGCGTCATCCACACCGACTTCGAGCGCGGCTTCATCCGGGCCCAGACCATCGCCTACGACGACTTCGTCGCCCACGGCGGCGAGCAGGGCGCCAAGGACGCCGGCCGGATGCGCTCGGAGGGCAAGGAGTACGTCGTCAAGGACGGCGATGTCCTGAACTTCCTGTTCAACGTCTGAGGGAGCACCCCATGTCCTCTGCACTGAAGATCGCGGCGATTCCCGGCGACGGCATCGGCAAGGAGGTGATGCCCGAAGGCCTGCGTGTTCTCGAGGTCGCCGCCCGACGCTTCGGCATCTCGATCGAGGTGACGCCGATCGACTGGGCCAGCTGCGACTGGTACCTCAAGACCGGGCAGATGATGCCGGACGACTGGAAGGCCCAGATCGGCGGCATGGACGCCCTGCTCTTCGGCGCGGTCGGATGGCCGGCCACGGTGCCCGACCACGTGTCGCTGTGGGGCAGCCTGTTGAAGTTCCGGCGCGAGTTCGACCAGTACGTCAACCTGCGGCCGGCACGCTTGTTCGACGGCGTGCCTTGCCCACTGGCCGGGCGCAAGGCCGGCGACATCGACATGCTGATCGTCCGCGAGAACACCGAGGGCGAGTACTCGTCGGTGGGCGGCGTGATGTTCGGGGGCACCGAACGCGAGTTCGTGCTGCAGGAGTCCGTGTTCACCCGGCACGGCAGTGAGCGCTTGCTCAACTACGCCTTCGAACTCGCCCGGACACGCCCTCGCCGGCACGTGACGGTGGCCACCAAGAGCAACGGCATCGCCATCAGCATGCCGTGGTGGGACGAGCGCGCGGCGGAAGCCGCCGCGCGGCACCCGGACGTCGGCTGGGACAAGCAGCACATCGACATCCTGGCCGCGCGTTTCGTGCTGCAGCCGCAGCGCTTCGACGTGGTGGCGGCCACCAACCTGTTCGGCGACATCCTGTCCGACCTGGGCCCGGCCTGCACCGGGACGATCGGCATCGCCCCGTCGGCGAACCTGAATCCGGACCGCCGCTTCCCGAGCCTGTTCGAGCCCGTGCATGGCTCGGCGCCCGACATTTTCGGCCGCCACATCGCCAACCCGGTGGCCATGATCTGGAGCGCGGCCATGATGCTGGACTTCCTGGGCCAGCGTGAGGCCCACGACGCCATCCTGCGCGCCATCGAGCGTGTCCTGCGCGACGGGCCGAGGACGCCCGACCTCGGCGGCCAGGCGGACACCAGCGCGCTCGGGACGGCGATCGCGACGCTCGTGCGGGATGGGATCTGAAGCTGCCCGGCACGGCCGCAGCGCTGCCGAAGTGAGTTGAGTAATCGCTCACTTGATTGAAGATGGGCTTGAGGCCTGTAGGTGATCTCGATCAGCACTCGACCTGCCAGAGTGCTAATATGTTTGGAACCTTGACCTTGGAGCCTGATCTCATCCGGCCATGAACCACACCGCTTCCACTGCACTGACCGTTCGGGACCCTTGGGCCCTGGTGCCATCGCTCGGCAACCTGGATGCCTACATCTCGGCCGTCAACCGCCTGCCGATGCTGACCCATCCGGAGGAGGTGCAGCTGGCGCGTCGGCTGCACGATCACGGCGACATCGAGGCGGCCGGCAGACTGGTGCTGTCGCACCTGCGCCTGGTGGTGTCGGTCTCTCGCCAGTACCTGGGCTACGGCCTGCCGCAGGGCGACCTG
>WBZL01000635.1_pt1 | contig 39259 bp, 39 predicted proteins | sample 5204291 | NCBI WGS metagenome assembly WBZL01 (sample SAMN12344345, study PRJNA552823) | activated sludge metagenome | biome: Activated sludge suspended growth; feature: Nitrification reactor; material: Wastewater; isolation source: activated sludge from nitrification reactor of wastewater... | reverse complement strand
TGATGGGCGCGCTGGAAACGATCATTGTCTATTACATTTTCCTGTTATTCCCCGCCCACATCGTGCCGCTGTTTTTCATCTTCGGCGGACTGGTGTTCGTGACCGTCCTCCAACGGCTGATCTGGGCCTGGAAAACGCTTTAACCCCCAAACACATGCCAAAGCCCCCCGTCCAACCCGGACACCCCGCACCCACCTTTTCTCTCAACTCCGTCGAAGGCACCCCGCGCGCCCTGCCTGATCTGCACGCCAACGGGCCACTGCTCCTCGTCTTTTTGCGCCACCTCGGCTGAATACCCTGCCGGGCGCATGTGACACAGTTGTGTCACGACCACGAACAATTCACCCGCCTCCACACGCGCATCGTCATCGTCTCGTTCGGCACCCTTCCCGCCGTCCAACAATGGCTGAACGAAGCGTGCCACAATTTTGAAGTCCTGTTAGACCGAGAACGCACCGTGTATCAAGCTTACGGACTGGAACAATCGTTTTGGCGTTCCCGCAACCTCCGCACCCTGTGGACCTACGCGCGGATGCAGTTAAAAGGCTGGCGCTCCCCCGGCTCCGGCGGGGATGACACCACCCAACTCGGCGGCAATTTTCTGATAGACTCTCGTGGCATTTTACGCATGGCCTATCGCAGTCACGACCCCACCGACCGCCCCTCGGTTGCCTATTTGCTCAAGGAAATTCAAAAGCTCAAATGACGCTCCCCCCCTCTCAAAACGACTCTATCCACGATGCTGACATCTACGATGCTGACATCTACGATGTCGCCATCATCGGTTCTGGGATGGGCGGCTCCACCCTGGCAGCGATCCTGGCCCGGCATGGCCTCTCTGTGATTGTTTTTGAGGCAGGTGTCCACCCCAAATTTGCCGTGGGCGAATCCACCATTCTGGAAACCTCGGAAATGATGCGCGCCCTCGCCGAGTACTACAACGTCCCGGAACTGGCCTACTTCAGCTCGGAGAATTTCCTCCTCCACGCGGGAAGCACGCACGGGGTCAAGCGCCACTTCGGCTTTGTCCACCACGTCCCCGGTGAAATGCCCAACCCCGCCCATTCCCTGCAGGCGATCATCCCCAAAGAACCCTACGGGCACGAACTCCACCTGTACCGGCAGGACACCGATTATTTTCTGACCTCGGTCGCGATCTCGTATGGGGCCACCGTCTTGCAGGGGACGCCGGTCTCCTCCGTGGACCTGCACCCCGACCGGGTCACGCTCACCGCCGGGAAAGGGCAAACATTCCACGCCCGGTATCTGGTGGACGCGGGCGGGTTCCGTTCCCTCGTCGCGGATCAGATGGGGTTCCGCGATCTGAATCTCAAGACCCACACGCGTGGCATGTTCACCCACATGGTGGATGTCCCCTGCTTCAACGATGTCCACCTCCCACGGGAAACCTACGGCCAACCGTTTCGCTGGTCCGAGGGCACGTTGCACCACATCTTTCGTGGCGGGTGGTTGTGGGTGATTCCGTTTAACAACTTCGAGGAGGCGACAAATCCCCTGTGCAGTGTGGGGCTTTTGCTCGATCCGCGCCTGTACCCTGTTCGCAAAGATGTCAGCCCGGAGGAGGAGTTTTTTGAGTTTGTGGCCCAATATCCCGCGATGCAAAAACAGTTTGAGGGGGCACGGGCGGTGCGCGGGTGGGTGCGGGCGGATCGGTTGCAGTACTCCTCGCGGAAGGTGGTGGGGGATCGGTTCGCCCTGTTGGGGCACGCCGCCGGGTTCATTGACCCGTTGTATTCCAAAGGGTTGTACGTCACCCACATGACGGTGATGGTGCTGGCGGATTTGCTCCTCAAAGCCAAACAGACCGAGGATTACTCTGCCCAGGCGTTTCAACCGCTCGAAGACATCACGCTCCGGTATGTGGAGATGCACGATCAGGTGACGGTGAACTCGATCAAGTCGTGGGGGCACCCCAAATTGTGGCGCATTTATTCCATTCAGTGGCTGTTGGGGGCGTATCTGGAATATTTGATGTTGAGCATGGCGCGCTTCCGGGCACGGGACCGCGCGGAATACCTCGCCCTGCTCAAAAATAATCGTCTGGCGGGGGGCGGGTTCGAGGGCTTTTTCGCCATCCAAAAACGGGTGGACGCCCTGTTCGACGCCGTGAACCCCGACGATGAAGCAGGCGTGGACCGTGTAGTGGCCGAGGCGTATCGCCTGTTTACCGAATTCCCCTGGTTGCCGCAACCGTTCCGGGCGGTGTTGGATGGCAAAAACCATCTCCCGAAAAACAAAATTCGCCTGTCTCTGCTGAAGAAGGAAGGCGGGTTTATGGGCAGTGGCGCGTACCGCCAGCACTTTTTCGGCAACCTGACGATGGTGGACCTGCTCCGAAAAGCCGTCCACGACCAGATCGTGTACTCCATCCCCTACATGCGGTGGCGCAGGAAACAGCAGAATCGCCTCGCGTGGAAGCCCGCGCGATGAACACCGTCCCCTCCCATCTCGTCATCAACGCCGCACTCGAAAAAAAGTGGGGAGGGCGGTATAAACTTGCGAAAAAGGCGTTCCTGTGGGGGTCCGTCGCCCCGGATTTTGCGTTGGGGGTGCTCTCGGTGGGATATTTCATCTATTCCCGTTTCCTCACCCCCGACAACGCGCGGAACATGATGGAAAACGCTTTCTCGGACTTGTATTTCAACAACCCCTGGTGGATCGCCAGTCATAACTTCCTTCACTCCCCCACCGCGCTGATCTTGTACGCCGCCCTGCTCTGGCGTTATTTTGACCAACCCAACACGCGCGGGCACAATGCCCTGTCGTTTGTCTTCGGGTGCATGGTTCATTCGGTGGTGGATATTCTGACGCACTACGACGATGGCCCGGTGTTGTTTTGGCCGTTTGAGTGGCACATCCGGTTTTTTAGCCCGGTCAGCTATTGGGACCGCGCGCACTACGCCGATCAATTTTTCTGGGTGGAAGTGGGGATTAATCTGGTGTTGGCAGGGTATTTGTTTGGGCCGGGTGTGATTCGGCGATTTAAAAAGTTTCGTGCTCGTGAGTAATGCGTCAAACCTGCATGTTGCGTAGTGACGACTTCAGTCGTTGAGAGCGATTGAAATCGCCACTACGAGGCATAAAAATCCCCCGGCGAAGTTACCTTCTCCGCGCCACCACCACTTCCGAACTGATCCCCCGCGCCACCACGACCGTGTGATGCAAGACTTCCCACGCCCCTAAAAATTCCAGCAACGCGACCGGGCGGCATCCCCCCACCCATTTGGGATTCAGATCAAAGCGCAAATTCCAAAACGCTGTCCAGATTTTCGAGAGAGCCCCCTTGCCATGCGTCAACCCGGTCAGGCACAGCAAGCCGCTGGGGGTCAGCACCCGCGCGGCCTCCCCGATCACCGCCCGGATTTCCCCCTCCGACAGAATATCCAACACGTAATTGGACACAAACCGGTCGGCGCACCCTGCCGCCAACGGAAGCGCGGCCTCCCCCGAAGATTGCCACACCCTCGCCCGCGCCCCAAACCGGGACAGCCTTTCCTGGCTCAACCGGCTCATCGTCTCACTCACATCACACCCCCAATACGTCGCTTCCGAGGGCAGGCGGTTCGCCAGCAGATTCTCCGCAAAACTCCCCGTGCCGCATCCGAACTCCACCACCGCGGTCGCCCGCTCAAAATCCGCAAATCGCGCCAACTCCGCCAACGTCTCATCCTCGTAGTACCCAGCCCCATCCTGGCGCGCGCCCCACGCGTCATAAAACTTCACCGTCTCCGCGGGCGAAAGGCCGCGGGGTTTCACGCCGCGGGGCTTCACGCCACCACCTCAAACACATGCTCTTGCGGGAACTTCACAAATACCCGCTCCCCCGGCGGAAAGAGCGGCGCAGGCATGGACATCCGCGCCCGCACGGTGAACGCCGCCGTCGCCACCTGATATTCGACATATTCCCCGCGGAAAACACAATCGCGCACCTCACCGGGCACGGCTCCCGGACAGCCTTCTTTTTGTACGCGGATATGCTCCGGGCGAATGGCGTACGACCTTGAACAGTCCTCCGCGCCCACCTGCGCCCCCGTCAAAAAGGTCGAAACCCCCATAAACTGCGCCGCTACGCGGTTGGGCGGGCGATGGAACAGGGTCGCGGGGACGTCTACCGCCACAATCTTCCCGTCCAATAAAATCGCCATTCGGTCCGCCATCGCCATCGCCTCCCCCAAATCGTGCGTGACAAAGATCGTCGTAATCCCCAACTCCCGCTGAATCTGCCGGATCGCCTCCTGCAAATTCAAGCGGACGGACGTGTCCAGACTGCTCAACGGCTCGTCCAGCATCAACAGTTTGGGGTTGGTGACGAGCGCGCGGGCCAGCGCCACGCGTTGTTGCTCCCCCCCCGAAAGTTGACCGGGTTTGCGCTTTTCCATGCCCGGCAAGCCGATCAGGGTCAGCAAGCGGCTCACCTCCGCGCGGATGGTGGGCGCGGGCACCCCTTTCACCCGCAGACCGAACCCGATGTTTTCTTCCACGTTCAAAAAGGGGAATAGGTACGCTTTTTGGAACATCATCACCGCCCCGCGCTGGTTCGGCGGCACAGACAGGATACTCCGCCCGTCGAAGTGAATGTCCCCCGCGTCCGGGCGCTCGATCCCGGCGATCAGCTTGAGCAGGGTGGACTTCCCAGACCCCGACGGCCCCAACAGGGCGAGCAATTCCCCATCCCCCACAGACAGCGAAAAATCGTCCAGCACCGGGGCCGGGCGGGTGGGGTAACGTTTGGTGAGGGCGAGGAGGTTTACCTGAGTCATTAGTATTGTTCTCGTAATTCGTCCCCGTGCAGGTGGCGAGCCGTGAGCAGGATCACCACCACGGGCGGGGCCAGGAAGATCAGGGCCAGCACCGCGATGGTGACGGGGTTGCCTCCCGCCGCGGCGGAGAATAACAGCACGGGCAGGGTGATCACCCGCCCCGAACCGATCAGCAACGTCAACAGATACTGGCTCCACGAGATCAGGAACGCGAACAAGGCGGCGACCGCCAGACTGGGCGCGAGCATCCGCAGGGTGACGGTGAACAGCGTTCGCCACGCGCCCGCGCCGAGCACCCACGCCTGGAATTCGTAGGCTTCATCGTACCGGGCAAACGCGCCCGCCAGTGTAAACGTGACATACGGGAGCGCGGGCACAAGATGCGCCAGGACAATGCCAGGGATCGTGCCCGCCAGCCCGATTTGCAGGAACAGGATATTCAACCCCATCCCCACCGCCAACGGGGGCACGACCGTCGGCAGGTAGAGCATGATCCACGCCGCCTGCCGCCCCCGAAAACGCCGCAACCCCAGCGCCCGCGCCGCCGGAAAACCAATCACCACCGACAGCAGACTGACCGCCCCGGCGATCACCAGACTATCCCGCAGGCTGGACAGGGTGCGGGGGTCTTGCAGGGCACGGGCGAAGGCGGTATTCGTCCATTCCACGGGAAACGGCGCGGGGAAAAACCAGCCCGTCGAGAAGGCATAGAGGATAAACACGCCCAACGGCGCGGCGAGGAGGGTGTAAAGCGCGAGGCGTGAAGCGTGAAACGTGAAAGTTTTCATTGATCGCTTTTCCGAAGACTCAGCCACGCCACGAAGAGGGTGATGAGGGTGATGACGAGGCTGATCGCCATGCCGTCGGCGCGAGCGCGCAGGTCGGGGTCACTGAAAAAGCGGAGAGCCAACACCGGTAACATGCGGGGATAGTTCACCCCCAACAGTGCGGGGACTTCATAACTGCTGAAAATGAACGCAAACGCCAGTAATGCCCCAGAAAGCAAAGCAGGCAAAACCAACGGCAAAGTGACAAACCGCAAACCCTGCCAGCGATTCGCCCCCAGGTTTTCAGCCACCAAATTGTAGCCTTCGGGCTGGGTTCGTAAGACGGAGATCACTAACAACGAGAGGAAAGGCACTTCCTTGCCGATGTAGCTGAGAATGATGCCCAGACCGTATTTATCTCGCACCAGGACGGGGAACTCTGCCGGGAGGGTGATCAGCCCGAGCGAGGCCGCCCACCGCGCGAGCAAGCCGCTTTGCGACAGGAGCAGGAGCAGGCCCACCGCCCAAACCAGATGCGGAAACGCCAGATTGCTGTTCAGCGCAAGCGTGTCCCGCGGACTTTTGGACGCCCAAACCCCCACCAAAAGCGCGAGAACAGCCGAAATCCCCGTCGCCGTCAAACTCACCCACAGCGAAAAGCCCAACGAACCCCAAAACTCCCGCCCCGCCATGCCCTGCCCGGTGAACAGGTTGCGGTACGCCTCCAGGCTGGGCGTGCTCTGCCCGATGACGGTGATCACGCCCAAACTTTGGGCCACGCCATAGATCAGCCCTGCCCCCAATAGCAAAACGATCAGCGTCAGCGCCGGGGCCAGGGCCAGCCAGGGGGAGAAGATGAGGCGGTCGCGCATGGGGGATGTGTCAGGTGGGGAGGTATCAGGTGTCAGGTGGGAAGGGGTGTGTACCTGACACCTGATACTTATTTTTGAACGACAAACTCCAACCACCCCTGTTCCACCAACGCCTGATATTCGGGGGCGGTGTCCCCGGCAAGGGCGCGGGCGAGATCGGAAGCGGGGGTCGCGGAGTCGCCGAGTTTGCTGGCGGATGCTTCGAGTTGGGCTTTCGCGGCGGGGTCGGTGACGCGGGTCACGTCAATGGCATAGCCCAGACCAAAGCCGTTTTCGGGGAGAATCTGCGCGGCCTGGAATTCCGGTTCGAGGAGCAGGTTCGCCAGTACGAGCGCGGCGGCTTTGTGCGGGGAGTTGGCCGCGATGGCGACGTAGTTGAAATCGCCGATCATGTATTGGTCGAGGACAAACGCGCGGGCGGTCTCCGGCATCAGGCCATCGGCGATCCAGCGTCCCGCGCCGCTGATGTCTTGGGTCATGCTGAAATCAACTTCGCCGTTGGCAAAGAGGGTGACCAGTTCGGGTTCGTTCGCGGGGTAGGCTTCACCGCCGCGCCAGAGGCAGGGTTCCAGTTCGTTGAGGTAAGTCCAAAGGGCGGGCGACCACTTGTCCCACGCGGCCTGATCGAGCGTTTTCCATTGGGCTTCCCCGCCGCTCAGTTCGTAGAGCACGCCTTTGACGAAGCGCGTCCCCATAAAGCCACCCGGCCCCGGCGCGACGTAGGTGAAGCGTCCGGGGTGCGCGCACGCCCAGTCTTTGACTTCGGCGTAGGAGTGGGGCAGGTCATCCGCGCTCATCCGGGCAGAGTCGTAGATTAGTTGCAGTTGGGCGGAAGACCAGGGGCTTTCCATGTTGTCCACGGGTGTGCCAAAATCCAGGTTGATGGCGGGGTTATCCCAATTGACGAGGGCGGCGTTGGGGAGGCCCTGCGCCCAGTCTTTGTAGAGCATGTCCGCCTGTTTGAGGGTGAAAAAGTTCTCGCCGTTGATCCACATTACATCTACTGCACCATCCGTGACCCCGGCTTCTTTCTCGCTCAGAACCTGGTTAACGAAGTCGGCGGCGTCGGCGACCGGCACGCGGTTGAGGGTGATGCCGTACCGATCCTGGAGCGTTTCCCCGTAGAATTTGTCCACGTAGGCATTGATGCTGTCGGAGCCGCCCCACATGTACCAGTTGACGGTTTGGCCGCGGGCGGCAGAGAGGACACTGTCCCAGTCGTTGAGGTCATACGATTGGGAGGCGGGCGCGGCGGGGGCACACCCCGTGAGGAGGGTGAAAAGGATGAAAAAGAGGAGGATGCGTTTCATAGATGGGTTTCTCCTAAAAAACTGGGGTAATCAAGCACGTTATTTCACGGTAGTGACGATTTCAATCGTTGGCTTTAACGACTGAAGTCGTCACTACAAAAGGGTGATTTTTCAAACGTGACTGTAATAGATAATTCTTACAACAGGCTTACGGGCGGGCGAAACGATAGCGCAAAAAGGCAAAGAGTTCGCCTTTCAGGTTGGTGAGGGTCTCGCGCATGAAAAAGTCCGCCAGTTTGAGGATGCCGCTCGAATAGGTGGGGTAGGGATACACGAGCCGGTAAATTTTGTAAAGCGAGATTTTTTGGCTCATCGCCAGGGTGAAGAAGGAGATCATCTCCGAGGCGCGGGGGCCGACGATGGTGGCGTGCAGAATCTGCCCGGTCAGGCGCACGGCGTCCACGAGAATGAAGCCGTTTTCCACGCCGTCGGTGTAGCCACGGTCGGTGTGGGTTTTGAAATCCACGCGGACACGTTTGATCAGGTTCGGGTGATAGCGAGCGGCGATCTCTTTGGGGGTGAGGCCCACGGCGGCAACTTCGGGATCGCTGAAGGTGGCGTTGGGGAAAAGCGGTTCTTGTTTGGCGACGGGCAGGAAGGGGAACGCGATCCGCTGGGTGACGCGGCGACCCTGCGCGTTGGCGGAGTGGGTGAACGCCGACGTGGGGGTCACGTCTCCAATCGCATACACCCCTTTCACGTTCGTTTCCCCATATGCGTTGACCAGCACCCCCCGGCGGGAGTCGGTGCGAATCCCGGCTTTGTCCAGCTCCAACTTTTCCAGGTTGCGGACGCGCCCGATGGCGATCAGCACTTTGTCCACGTCGGGGAGGGGGATTTCGCGGTCGCCTTGTTGGAGGAGGAGGGTGCGGGTGGTTTCGTCGTACCGTTTGGCGGTGGTGCCGTAATGGGTGGCGATGCCCGCGCGGGTCAGTTCGGCGCGGATGGCTTCGGAGGCTTCGGGGATGGCAGTGGCGAGCGGGCGATCATCGAGGGCGAACAGGGTCACTTTTGTCCCCAGTTTGTGGAAGGCGAAGGCCATTTCGAGTGCGATGACGCCCGCGCCCGCGACGGCGAGATGCTTGGGGGCGTCGGTGAGGTCGAAAAGGGATTCGTTGGTGAGCGCGCGGGCCGGGGGCAGGCCGGGGATATCTACCCCGCGCGGGCGGGCGCCGGTGGCGATCACGATGTTGTCGGCAGTCAGCGTGCGGGTTTCATCCCCGTGCGTGACCGCGAGGGTTTTCGGCCCCAAAAACCGTGCCGTGCCCCGAATGAAGGTCAGGTTGGGCGTGTGTTGGACTTCTTCGGTTTCTTTTTCACGCAGGGCATCGCGCTTGCGGATGACTTCGCGCAGAACGTCGTCGGGGTTCATGCCGGGGCGGAAATTCCGGGCGAGGTGGATGAGGGTTTTGGACGGGACACAGCCGACGTTGGTGCAGTCGCCGCCGACATGGAGGGTTTCGATCATGGCGACCGAACGCCCCAACCCGGCGAGGCCAATGCCGACGGTCATGCCGCCGGAGCCGGAGCCAATCACGATGGTGGGGAAGTAGGAAGAGGGCATGGGGGAGGGGGAATGGGGAATGGGGAATTGGGAATGGGGAATATTTAATGGTGAATGATGAAATGTAATCCGTGATGCGTGAAACGTGAAATCACGAGTCACGTTTCACGCATCACAAATCACGTTTCACGCATCAATCCTCCCTTCGCGCTTTTTGAAGAGGCGGGAAAGAAGGAGGCTGAGAATAAAAATGGCGATGGAAAAGCCGAGGGTGACGGGGTTGAGTTGGGGGATGGTGCCGTCGAAGCGTTCGATGGATGCACCAAACCCGATGAAGGCGATGGTGCCGGGAATCGAGCCGAGGGCGGTGGCGAGGATGAACGGGACGTAGCGAATCCGCAGAAATCCGGCGAGGTAGCTGACGGCGTCGTAAGGGAGGAAGATGAAGCGCATCACGAGCACGGTCTCGAAGCTGTTGGCACGCATTCGGCGGGCGTACCGTTGAATCAGGCCGTCGGAGCCGTCATCGTTGACCAACCCTTGCCCGAAATACCGCCCGACAAAGTAGGCGATGGTGGAGGAGGTGTTGCTGGCGAGGATGGTGTAGAGCACACCCAGCACCGGGCCGAAGACAAAACCGCCCGCGAGGGTCAGCAGGGTGGAGGGGAACAGGATCAGCGGGCGGATGGCGTACAGGAGGATGTACAGCACCGGCCCCCACACGCCGTTTTTCAAAAAGTCGAGCAGGTTTTGCACCACTTCCAACGCGGTGAGTTCGTTGGCGCGGGCGTAGAGTTGATAGGCCACGATCAGGGCGAGCCAAAACGCCAGGGCAATGAGCTTTTGGGCATGGGCTTGGAGCCAGTTTTTGGAGGGGGTAGAGGGGGGGGAACTTTCCATAGGATGTGTCTCACGGGTAGAGAACGCGCATCTTCGCGGTTTCTTACCTTTTTGTTAGAACTTGTCTGTATAATCTCTCCCATGCAGGAACGTACCAACGAACAATGGCTTGAAGACCTCACCCCCGCCCATCCCCATCAAGCGCAAGCCCTCGCCGATCTGCGCCAGGAAATTTTGCACGGCCTCCCCTATGCGCTGAGTGGGTGGCTGACCCCTTCCGATCCCCGCTTTGAGGCGTTGGCGGAGGAGGTGGCCCAGGAAACGTTGCTTCGCGTGCTGGCGCATCTCCACACCTTTGAAGGACGAAGCAAGTTCACCACTTGGGTGCATAAAATCGCCGTGCGGGTGGCCTATTCCGATTTGCGGCGCAAACGCTGGCAAAATTACTCATTGGAAGCGTTATCGGAGACGGACGACGGGGTTCCCACGGAAAAATGGTTGGCCGATCCGAGTGCAAGCCCCGCGCAGATCGTCGAAGGGCAGGACCTGATGGCCCGCGTCCGGTGCATCATGGCCGAAGAACTGACCGAAAAACAACGCCAGGCCATGACTGCCTTGGCTCTCACCGGGATGCCGATGGAAGAACTCGCGCGGCGGATGAACACCAACCGGAACGCGTTGTACAAACTCATTCACGACGCCCGCCTCAAACTCAAACGGCGTCTGGCCCAAGAGGGAATCTCCCCCGAAGATTTATTGGCGACCTTTGGAAATCCGTAAGGTTCGCGTAGGTTCTGGTATCTAAAAATCACATGAACGTTTTGAATGCCCTTCGCCGTTGGGTCAAACGCCTCAACCCCCTCCAAAAATCCTCCCCGCTGGAAAAGCTCACCCCCGCCGAGGGGATGCTCCTCCAAAGTCTGCCCCACACGCGCGAGGTGGAACTGACCTGCGATGAGGTGTTTGCCCTGCTGGATGAATACGCCGAACGTGCCCACCGGGGGGAAAACGTCGCCCAACTCATGCCCCTGGTTGAGCATCATTTGATGATGTGCCCGGAATGCCGGGAGGAGTATGAGGCGTTGGTGCGAGTGCTCCAGGCCTTTGAGCGATAATGTATCTTCCGTCAGATCGAAATATACTTGGAGAAAACAGTTCAAAACGGACACCCTGCACGCCCACCCGCATCGCCACCCGCTGACCACTGAAGAGGTAGTATTGGGAGATGGTGGCGGTGAGGCGGAAGGTAGCGATTTCGGACGACCGAATCGGCTGGGGGGTATACACCTCTGGGAGCGCGTAGTCTTAATCGTCCGCAGGATGATCACCCGGTTGGCAGAACCCCTGGTAAAACGCCCAGGCATTGCATGAACTGCCATCCGTGAACGTACACGTCCCGCATTGATTTTCTTCGGCTTTGGGATTTTTATCGTACTGGTAGCCCTCCGCCTGGCAGAAGTCCGCCGCGGCGGTGATCAATTCGGGAAACATGGACGCGTTCAACCCTGTGGTAACAATCTCGCCGTTCGCGTCAGCGTTGGCCTGCCAGCAGAGTCCGATGTCTAAATTGGTCAGGGTGACGTGATAGACCGTGTCCGGCATTTCTTCGAGGGGGTACGAAACCGACAGCAAGACATTGTTCCCGGAAAACTGATAGACTTCAAAGCCTTCGACGGTCGGGCCAAGATTGGCGTGCCAGGGTGCGCCCTCACCGGGGACGCTGATGATGGCTCCAGCACGCATAAAGTCAAGGACGGCATCCCGCGCGGCGATGACAGAGGATGAAATTTCGGGTTCGGGAATCGGGGTGGGGGTGGGGGTTGGGGCCGCTGTCCCGGGGGCGCAGGCAGAAATACCCCAAACGACACAAATAACGATGAGGAGGGTGAAGAATTTGGAATTAAGGGTAAACATCTTATTTTCCTTTCTCTCAGGGGGAGTATGGGAACTTCCCAATTCCACCCGAGGAACGTCGCCCAGCCTGCGAAAAAAGGGTGAGCGAAAGGGAGAAAAATTGAGGAGTGTGGGTCAGTCTCCCACAGACTCCAAAATTGGCAAAATGGCCCAAACCCCGGCGGGGGCGTGAATGGGCTGGTAATAGGCCGGGGCGGCGCACGCGTGGCAAAGAGTCAGCCCCTCGCGGACGATTTCCCGTTCGTTGATGATTTCTTCCCCGCACAGGGCACAGTTGACTCGCACCCCCGCCCGGCTCACAAGACTCTCGACGGGGGTGGTGAGGGCCACTTCCTGAATCGTGAACAGTTCATCGGCGGGCATGACCTGGTAACCTTCCAACTGGGCGAAGTAATGGCGGGTTTCTTGAGGGGCGTACAGGCGGGCGCGCTCCCGCACATCGAGGCGGGGAGCTAACCGGATGGCACGGGCGGTTTGGGTATCTACGAAAACGGCGGCGATTTTCCCGTAATCCTCCACCCGCAGAGTGCGATGCCCGACCGAACACCCGGTGGCCGTCTCGACCCCGTCCGCAAAACACCCGTCCGTTTCCAGAATGGCGAGCAAACGTTTTTTCGTTTGGGGCAGGTTAAGGTCCAAAATTTCCCCGGCGAACATCCCCATCCGCACGCCCAAAACCTGCCGCGGGCAAAGGTGGGTGTGGTGGGACGAGGAAAGGTGGAGGAGGGTTTGCAAATCAGGCATGAAAAAATTCCTTCGTGAATGCTCAGGCCAGACCCTAAAGGTTTTGTTTACAAGAGACGATCATGTAAAAAAGTGCGCCATTTGCAAATTAGTTCCCGAATATATCGAGAAAAACCTTTAGGGTCTGAGTAGTTACCGTGAAAGTTAATATCCTAAATGCCGTTCGGCAGGGTGATCCTGCGCGTCCATCTGGCAGAACAACGCGAGCAGGCGACAAGGTTCGGGGTGCGGATTCGCCCAGTGATGGGGCAACGTGGCATCAAAGAGCAGGCTGTCGCCTGGGGAAAGGGGATATTCTTTCCTTTTGACGACACACGTCAACCGCCCCTCCAAACAAAAAAGGAACTCCCGCCCCACATGCCGAATATCCGCCCCCTGCGCCCGGCCCGGCTCCAACGTCACCAAAATGGGTTCCGCCCCCAGCGGAGGCAGACCCTCACCCAGTTGCATCAGATGTCCGTACATGAACCGTGTCAGGGATCGCTGGCCGTGTTTTTGGTACACCAGCGCCGGTTCCGCCTTTTCGCTCTCGAAAAAAGAAACCAACGAAATCCCCAACCCGCGCGCCAGCAATTGAAGGGTATGGACACTGGGCGAGGTGTGTTCATTCTCGATCAAACTGATCGTATTGGCACTGACGCCACATTTGGCCGCCAAAGTCCGAATGCTCAAATGCCGTTCCTGGCGAAGTTGCCGCACCCGCGCCCCGAGCACCGCCGAACTACTGCAACACAAATCCCGCGTGGGGGCCTCCCCTGTCAGGTGGTCAGACGCAAGGTCAGGGCGTAACATGTTGGGGGACATAGGGCATTTCTTTTGTTTTCAGAGAGAACGATTCACCCTGAAAGTAATGGTAAAGATCAAGCCGTTGGGCTTCTCGCTCCGCCAGGATACTCCGCATCATCTCACACACCTCCATCACTTTCTGGTTGGCGATCTCATAAAAAACCTCCTGCGCTTTCCGATGGGCGGTCAAAATCCCATTCGCGCGAAGCACCGAAAGATGGCGGGAGACGGTCGGCTGGGCCAGGTCCATCTCGGCGGAAATATCGCCCACCGATTTTGGCGCTTCTTTGAGCGAGTGGATGATCCGCAAGCGAATGGGATTGCCCAGCGATTGACAGAGTTCGGCTTGTAAATCCCAAAGATACATTTCATGGTTCATCAAATACCTCTCAAATAAGATGCAAAATCAATTCGCCTGCGGGCGTTTGTTCCACGCGCAAGGGGGTCAACGGTTTTTCCGCCGGGCCGCGCCGCACACCGCCATCCTCACCAAACTCGGAGCCGTGACAGGGGCAGGTAAACCCGTCGGGGGCTTGTGCCAACGCGCACCCGAGATGGGTACAGGTCAGACTGCGGGCGGTGAATCCGCTTTCCGTGTGCAACAAGACGGCGGGAACATCTTCCAACACGGTGCGGGAGTGGAGCGGGTAGCGCGTCGCCGGGCCAAGCGGAAACGCGGTCGGGGGCGCGGGGTGCGTCTCAAAATCGAGAAATCGTAGCACCCCGCCCAGGGTCAGTGCCCCGCTCAACCAGAGCAACCCCTCGCGGGCAAGTTTCAGAAAATCACGGCGAGACACGTCAGCCATGCCTACTTCTCCACCGCGTGGCAGGCATGGCAGTAATGCGATTCCTGCTCGTCCGGGTTTTGCTCACACGCCGTGCCCATCACGGGTCGGAAGGTGAAATACTGGCGGGTGGCTTTCCCCACCATTTCATACGTGCCATCGGGCAGGACGCGGGTGTTCCAAAGGGGTTCGCCCTGTTCGGTGACGAGAATCGTGTCGCCCAGTGCCAGTTCCACGACCGGGTTGAGAAACGCCAGAGTGAAGGCCAGATCATCGGGCTCGGTCAGCGTTTGCGTCCGGGGGAGTTCGGTCAGCGTGCCGTGACAGGTTTTGCACTGCACGTACTCGATGGAGGCTTGATCGGGGTGCAAATCCCCGTCGCCCATCGCCTCCGCGCGGGTGTGGCAGTCCACGCAGTCGAGGGTGTATTCGCATTGGGTGAACTGGGCGATGGGCTGGTAATAATCATCCATCCGTTGGATCGGGTGGTCGGTGCGCTCCACAAAAGTCATCGTCCGCAGGTCGTAGTTGCCGCGATTGTGGCAGGTGTTGCACTGGGTGTAGGGCATCGCCAGGGTCAGGGTATGTTCGGCGGTGGCGTGGCACGCGGCGCACCCGGTGGCGCGGGTAAATGCGTCCCCTTCAGGCGGGGCGGCGTTGAGGTGGCAGGTCAGGCAGTTCGCGCCAAATTGTTGCACGGACGGGTGACTTTCGCGGGCCGGGTCAAACGCCTCCAGCGCGGGGATGCCGGTTTGGGTGTCCGTATCGGTGACGGCGAAAATGCCAAAGTGGGCGGTCAAATCAGCCTGTGCCCCGAACGTGTAGCGGATGTTCGCAATCGCCCCTGCGTAGGTGGCCTGGATACTGGTCATCACGCGGGAAATGTGATCGCGGTGATCGGCCTCGTTCCCCGAATGACAATCGCTCCCCCCGCAGGACGTTTCCACCACCCCCAGGTCGGACGGGTTCGCCCCCCCGCGCATCGTACTGTGCGCGAGGTCGGCGTCCAGCGCGAGCCGTTCCCCCCCATGACACGTAACACACCCAAACGTTTCGCGGGGATGCGAGGCGCTGATCTCCGGCACATCGGCGTGGCAGGTGAGGCAATATTCCACTTCCCCAGTCAGCGTCGGCGTCAACCCCACCCCCTCCCCGCGCCGCGCCTCCGCCCACCCTACATACAGCAGGGCCAGACACAGCAAAAACGACGCAACAAACAGAGAATACTTCATCCAATATCTACCTTATTTAGTAACTAATCAGACAGGTGTACGTTCAGGTGTACGGTGCAGCATCCTGAGCGGAGCGTAGTCTTCGGAGCGTAGTCGAAGGATGCGGGGGTTGCCCAAAAGGCCGCTTCGCAGACACCCTTCGACTACGGGTTTCGTCTTCGCAAAGCCTCCGCTCAACCCTCCGCTCAGGGTGTCTGCTCCGCTAGGTCTGAGCAGTTACCTTATTTACCTTATCTACCCTATCTACCTGTTTGCCAACGAAAGCACCACCACCACCACGCCCACCCCTCCCACCACGATCTGTGCCACCCGATTCGATCTTGGAAACCACTGTCCGATTTCCGTTTCGACAGGTGGGGGGAAAAGGTACGGAATGGCGGCGAGCAGGGCGAGAACCGCTAACGGCACCCCGACGCCCCACCAAAACGGGTCGCCCCATTTGAGCATTTGCTGAACCCATAAGAAAAACCACGGGGCACGCGCCTCCCCGGTCAGGTGGGGGGTTCCGGTCATCGCCGCGCCGAGGGGGGCGGGGAAAAACGCGGCGAGCAGGATCAACCCGATCCCGATCAGGATCATCGCCAACCCTTCGCGGCGCACCAACTCGTTCCGGGACAGGCGCACCGGCTCGGGCCGGAACACGGGCGTGGGCGCGGCGATCCCCCCATCGCGGCGGACGCGGAAGGCGTGCCAGAATCCGAGCACGATCATCGGCAGAGTCAACCCGAAGATGTGCCAGGTATAAAAGCGCAGTAACGCGGTCGAGCAGGCCGTGCCCCCGCCCGTGGCGATCCGGTAGAGCCACGCCCCAATCCCCGGAATCGTTTTGAGCAGGTTCGTCCCTGTGACCAACGGCCAGCAGATGTCCACATCCCACCGCAGAATGTACCCGGTGAAGTCCAACATGAGGGTCAGCACCAGCAACGCCAACCCCATCAAGTAGTTGAACCGGCGTGGCGCGCGGTACGCCCCCGTAAAAACCACGCGAAACAGGTGAATGGTCGTAACGACCAATAACAGTTGGGCCGCCCAGTAGTGCAAGTTGCGAATGAATCCGCCCAACGGGACGTGATAGGTCAGCGTTTGCACGGAGAGCGCCGCCTCTGCAGGGTTGGGGATGTAATAAAACATTTCCATAATGCCCGTGACAATCAGCACAAGCAGAAGGAAAATCGCCGCGCCGCCTGCACCCAATGTGTGACGCCAGCGCGCCTGGGCGGCTGGGATCGTGGGTGGGTGCAGGTGGTGGAAAAACGACGGGCGCATGTGGGAAAAATTCTCTATGGAATTTTAGTCTCCTGCAACAGGCGGCGTAATTTGAAACTGGGCAAGTTCAGTAGGGGGTAGGTCTTTGACAGCCAGCGTTTCTGAAAACAGGGGGAAGAAATGGGCTATTATCGTATAAACCATTAATATGCCAGCTACGACACCGATGAGGAGGGATATTTCGATGAACGATGGGAAATAGTGAATCCCATTAAGGGGCTTGAGGGCAAACCAAGTGACGTCAAAACGATTTAACACGATACTTGCCGCAACGATTAACGCGCCGTACAAGGCATTTTTGCGCGTGGAGCGAAGTTTTTTGACGGAGAACCAGATGATCGCAGCGAAAGTCATCAGGAGCTCTGACAAATACAAGAAGCTGAGGATACCGTTGGTGAAAAGTAATCCCAGTTTCCCGCCTATCATCAAGTCACCCAACTTCATCAACAAATAAAGCCCTAATACCCAGGGTAAAATCTTTCCCAATCGCTCAATGGAGCGTTCGCTAATCGTTTGCCCAAAAAGCCAGATGCTATCGTAAGAAGCAATGATAATGAGGGAAATACCCGCCGCGATGGAGGATACCAAGAAGAACTCAGGCTGAATGAAGGAGTACCACAAGGGGTCCAGGCGGTGAGTAGCAATCACAAACAGAGAGCCGAGAGATGACTGATGCATGGATGAAAGTGTGATTCCAGCGATTACCATTGCAACGGTAAATTTTTCGAGAAATTTGGATAGCTTCTCATTTTTAAACCTGCCTAAAATGACCGGGCTAAGTTCATAAATCAGGATGCTGCTGTAGATGGCAATACACCAACTGACTTCAAAGAGGGCCGAGGTTAAATTCGGATAGACCAAAAAATGCCAGAAACGATCCCATCGCCCCAGATCGAAGAAGAGGATAACCAGCACCGAACTATATCCAAGAAATCCGAATAGAACCGTGGGCCGAATTGCAGGATGTAAATCGTGCATGTGAAAAACATACACGAGCGCAGCCAGCGTGAAGGCAGCGCCAGAAAACGCCACATTCGTTAGGTCAAAGCTGATCCATATGCCCCACGGGAAAACAGTACTCAGGTTAGTGGTTGTTCCAAGCCCGGAGTACAACCGCTGAAAACCGGCCCCTAATCCAAATACGGTAATCACTGCGAGAACGTATACAAAGCGCGGGAGGCCTTCCAACGCCTTGATATTCTTAATCTTGAGGTTGATAGCCATTTCTTACTCCTTACCTGAACTCTTTTGCTCTGTCTCATCGGTTTCAGCCTTGTGTTCAGTATTTTTCTTTTCCTTATGTTCAAGTGCCAGGTAAATACTCGTCATACTTAGCGCTGCGGTTGCCGCGATAATAGGAGTGCCTACTTCGGTTGCCATACGGTTGAACTCGGCAGGAGACTGGGTTGTTTCAATCGTAGGGAAGCCAAGTTCCTGGAACGGGACTGGAGAAATGTAGAACGTGGATGTGCCACCGTTTTCAAACTCACCAAAGATTTGTTGAACATAACGTTCCGGCTGAGATTTGATCCGATCATGGGCCAATGCCAGCATATCTTCCCGTAATCCAAATTGGATTGCATCCGTGGGACAAGTCGCGGCACAGGCGGGTTTTGCTTGACCTTCTTCGAGACGCGAAACGCATAAATCGCATTTTGTGATCAAGGCAAACTGTTGATCCCATTGGAAATGAGGAACTTCAAAGGGACAAGCATACATACAATAGCGGCATCCGATACAGGCATCATTGTCATAGGTGATAATGCCGTCTTCATTTTTCTGCAAAGCGCCTACGGTACAGGCCGATACACAGGATGGGTCTATACAGTGCATACAATGGAACGGCGCGGTATAGCGCTCCAGGCTGGGAAACTCGCCCGTAACACCGCTATCTTTTATCCAAATGCGCGTACTCTTCATCGCAACATTGTTTTCAACACTGCAAGCGACCAAGCAAGACCTGCAATCAATACAACGCGACGCGTCAATCAAGAAACCATATTTAGCCATTTTCTATTCTCCTAAATAAAGTGGTTTGTGCGTCTCTTCTTTTGGCGCAGCTGCAATCTTCTTGACCGTGACAAACGTCTGGGTAAGCGCCTGTCCGCCACTGATGGGGTCGGTATGAGTGACGTGAACGGCGGAGTCGCTCGCCCCAATGCCGAAAGCGGTTTTTAACCCTTTGGAGAGATGCCCATAGCCGGGGGTCATGTACACACAATCGGGGCGAATGGCCTGCGTCGCCAGTAAGCGGGTGTGCAGTTGCCCCACCTCGCTCGTGACTTCCACCCAATCGTCGGTTTCCAACCCCAATGCGTCGGCGGTTTGGGCGTTCATCCACAATTGCGGTTCGTCCGAATATTTGTGGAGCAGTTGGTTGTTTTGCGTGCCAAACTGGGTGCCGGTTGCCACTTTGCCGGTCAGCAAATAGAACTGGCCCTCGGCGGGTTGCGGGGGTTCTTCCCAGGTGGGAACGCCGGAAAAGCCCACTTTGGCGAGCGTGTCGGAGTACAGCTCGATCTTGCCGCTCGGGGTCGTCCATTCGGGTTCGGAGGCCTCTTCGGGGTGCGGGGTTTCGGGGGCCTCGGCGTAGCCTTTCGCTTTCACCGCTTCCAGGCTGATACCGAGCGGGGCTAACTGCTGGCGGATGTAATCTTCTTCGTCGGCATATTGGAAGTAATCGCCCAGCCCCAACCGCTCGCCCAACTGTTTGTAAATCCACAGCGCGGATTTGGCCTCGCCCTGGGGTTCGATCACCGGTTGGCGGATGAAGGCTTTGTCCCCGACGGGGAGAAGCGGGTCGTACCGTTCGAGGTAGGACGCCTCGGGCAGGACAACATCGGAGAACCAGGCGGTATCGTTGAGTACGATGTCCACGGTGGCGATAAAGTCCATTTTGCCGAATGCCTCAAGGGTCTTTGTCCGGTCGGGCAGGGACATGATCGGGTTTTGGCGGGAGATGAACCAGCCGTGCGCCTGATACGGGTCGCCGGACACGATGTTGTCGCGTAATTCCTGAAACACGCCGAGTTTGAACGGAACCACGGGATATTTCCACGGTACGCCGTCTAACCGCAGGGCGGACACGCGCGGGTATGCGGGTTGCGGCGGGACGCCCAACGTGCCGCTTTCTTCCCCCGCCGAGGCCGTCAGCACGACCCCCCAGTTGCCCACCAGCGCGTTCAAGATGGAGATGGCGCGTTGCGTGTGGAACGAATTCACAAAGTTGGAGGTGCGCCACCCGTTGTGGGCCAGGGCGTGCGGCGCGGCGGCGGCAAATTCGTGGGCGATGCGGAGGATCGTCTCCGCCGGAATGCCCGTCAACGGGGCGGCCCATTCGGGCGTGTACCGGGCGACTTCATTTTTCAATTCGTCAAACCCGAGCGTGTTTTTCGCCACAAAATCCTGGTCATACAGGGTTTCCCCGATGATGATGTGCAATAAAGCCAGGTGGAAGGCCAGGTCGTTGCCCGGTTTGATGGGGAGCCACTCGGACGCTTTGGAGGCGGTTTTGGTGTAACGGGGATCGAGGTAGACCACTTTCGCGCCGCGGTCAATCGCGTGGCTCAGGTCAGACGTTTCGGAGGTGGAAATGGCCTCGAACAGGTTGCGCCCGGTCAGGAGGATGTATTGAAGATCGTCATCGTAGATGCGGGCGGGTTCTTCCATGCCGTAGGTCATCAGGTTGGCGACGATCATGGCGTTGAAACAGAGCGAGCGCTGAGTCCCGTAATTGGGGGAGCCGAACGCGTAGAGCAGATTCTCGAACTGCACCTGGCTCAAGTTGTGCGTGGAAGAAAAGACCATTGCCTCCGCGCCGTATTTTTCCTTGATTTTGAGCATGTTTTGGGCGACGATGTCCAGCGCCTCGTCCCACGACGCTTTACGGAAGAGGCCCTCACCCCGTTGACCGGCCCGGATGAGCGGGGTCAGTACCCGGTCGGGGTCGTAGGTGTTCATCAGCCCGGATTGGCCGCGCGGGCAGAGTTTGCCACGGGAGTGGGGGTGATCGGGGTTGCCATCCAGTTTGACGACGCGCCCGTCTTTGACTTTGGCGATCAGCCCGCACCGCCAGACGCACATCTCGCACATGCTGGGGACGTAGCCATCGCCCTGGGCGTTCAGATACCCGGCGGCCCGCGCCGCGTGGGAGACCCGGGGCGGCAGGAATTGCCCCACCACCAGCGCCGCCCCCGTCGCCGCACCGAGTTTGAGAAATTCTCGTCTTGAGATTGTTGAGGTCATAGATAACTCCGGGATCAGTAATTTGTAATTGGTAATTACTGATTACAAATTACTGATTACCCTTCCGTTGCCATCCCGCCCGATCAATTAAATAGAAGAGGAGCAGGGACATCAGGGTGAAGAGGGTGATAAACAGAAACGCGCTGACGTTCCACAGGTCGGGGATGATAGTATTGCCGTAGTTGGCGAGGCCGGAGATGACGGGGAAGACTTGCTGGTAGGTGAGGCCGTAAATGACCGCACCGGTCAAAAAGCCGAGCAAACCGGGGAAGATATAGTCAAGTTTGCCTTCGCCCGCGCCCGCCGCACACGTACCGGGGCAATAGCCGCTGAGGGCCATCCCCACGCCGAAGATCAGCCCGCCGATGAGGTTCCCGGCGATGTAGGTGGCGGGGACGTTGGGGAAGGTGATCAGCCCGAGGGCACGGAGCGCGTACAGGCCACTCATCGAGACGACGAGCGCCGTCATCATAAATTTCAACACGACCAGATCGGTGAAGCGGAAGACGTTGACGATTTTGTTGTATTTGGTCAAACCGGCTTTATTGAGCGAGAAGCCGAAAAACACGCCGAGAATGAGAGGGGTAAGGTAGGTCATGGCAGGTTCCTAATAGCGGTTGCGGTAAATGACGAGGGCGGTGAGAATGCCGGAAGCAAACATGCCCATGATGAAGAGAAACGCGGCCGGGGCGAGCAACATGCCCCCGGAGATCGCCAACCCGCTCGTACAACCGCCCGCGATGCCCGCCGCGTATTCGAGAATGATCGCGCCGACAAAGGCGATCAGCCAGCGTTTCCACGTCTGCGGGCCGAAGATGCGTTTCCATTGTTCGTCCGAGTTGGCCGACCCTTTTTTGCCCCATTGGAGCGTGCCACTGGTCGCCGCGCCGAGCATCCCCCCGAAAAACAGTCCGACGACCAACATCACGCCGTAAGTGATGCCCGGCGGCATGATGAAGTTGAAATACATGTTGTCGAAAAGCGCAGGGGCTACCGCTTGGCCAATCATCCCCGCGACATTTTCAAACGCCCCCGACGCGCCCAGTAAATTGTTGCTGATCCAGACCGCCGCAATCCCCACCAGCCCGAGCAATGTGCCCGCCACATACGGCGACCATTCTTCTTTGCGAATGTAATTGAGAATCCCTTTCATGGTTTATGCCTCATCCGTTTTGTCAGACTCAAGTGTGTCCACCAAATCAAAGACCTTGCCCGCTTTTTTCGGGTTGTTCAACAGGTTGGCGAGGGCTTTGCGCCCGCCCGGTTTGAGGGCCGCGATTTTCGGCAGGAGTTCGACCACTTCCACAGGATATTCCTCGTCAGCTTTGCGGGTGTCCCCAATCGAAAAGTTCACCAGTTTTTCACGGGTGACGACAAACCCGCCGCCCCCCACCGCGAGAACCCCGATCATCCCCATCAAAATGAGGTTGCCCACGTTGACCGGTTTTTTCCCCAGCACGATTTCGTCATAATGTTGGGCGTAGTTCACCACGTTGGGATCATCCACGACGATCTCATTGCAATTCTGCTCGACCACTGCGCCGGATGAAGTTGGGGCACTGACCGGGGCGGTTTCAGCCGCTCCCGTAGCGGGTGCGGTACTCCCCGCGCCAATTTCCACCCCAAGCGTGGTGGCGTACACCTGCGCGCGCTCCGTCAAATCCGCGACGTGGCACTGCTGACAGGCGGCTTGCACATCCGCGAGCGGGGGCACCATCCCGTCATGGGCGGCGGCTTTGTCGGTCGCCTGGCTGTTCCCCGCGTGGCAGATGTAACAAAAATCGCCGAACGCGTGCGATTGGTGCCAGCCCGTGCCGTCCGCGTTCACGGGCAATTCCGCTTGCACTTCGTGACAGTTTTTACAGGACGAGGCCTGGGACCCGCACTGCGCCTGGGTCGGGGGGGCGGTTGCCAGCCAAAAGCCGGTAGCGGCCAGCAAAACGCCCGCCGAAACCAGGATGGTAAAAATACTTTTACGTTGCATACACATCTCCTCATAGGATGAACGAAAGAGGGTAAACCCATATACTGAACATTGGGTGATCCAGCCTCACTTCGTAGTAAAATATAAAGTATATTGGTTATTCTACATCCTAAAAATTGGTTTGTATACTGTTTGGTGTGCTTATTGTACCATTTTATTGTGTGTTTTTCGGTTTTTCTCATAATCGAAACACAAGATAAGGGACAGCCTGGGGTCTATGGGAAAGTTCCTGTACCAATATATTGAGTGCAGGAAAAGAGTTTGGTATGATTGCGCGAAACAGCCCAATGATGATTGCGAGGTGATTGAATGAAAAAAGTGCTAACGGTTGGAGAGAGACTGCGTACCCTGCGTACCGAAAGAGATTTGTCACAGCGTGCCCTGGCCCAGTTGGCGGGCATTTCCCCCAATTCTGTCAGCCTGATCGAGCGCGACGAAATATCCCCCAGTGTGGCCACGATCCAAAATCTGGCGACTGCCCTCCGTGTGCGGATCGGGTATTTCTTTCAAGACGAAAACGAGCAGAGTGTCCTGCATATCAAAGCGGATCAACGTTCCACCGTGGACAGTCAGGGGGTGCGGATCGAAAGCATTGGGAGCCGGATTCACGCCCAAGAGATCGAACCTTTTTTGGTTCAGCTTGCACCCAATTCCAGCAGTGGCGAACGCCAGGTGATCCACGCCGGGCATGAGGTTGTGTACTGCCTGAGCGGGAAACTCGAATATCTGATTGATGGCACGAGTTATGAGATCGAAGCGGGTGATTTTTTGCTTTTTGAGGCCAGTCTCCCCCACTTGTGGCGCAACCCCTTTGAAGAAGAAGCGCGCTTTCTCCTGATCCTGCAAACGCCTGGAGCGACGCTGGAGCCGGTCAAACGGCATTTTGTGAAGTATCCCTCGATCACACATATTGAATAATCAGAGAGTCCCATCGCATCTTGACTGGATAGCCCTCGTAAAAATCTTTAAGCTCTCCGGTTCTTGATGGGAAAAGTCCCGAATTTTTGAAGGTGTAGGGACTGTACAGTCCCTACACCTTCAAAAATTCGGGTTTCCGTCCCGCTAATCCCGGTAGAACCAATTTGTAGAAGTTATGGGAAACAAATAGAGAAAAAATATGCCTGTATTTGACCATTTTGATTTTCTTGCCCCTCTGTACGAAACCTTCATCACCCCAAAAGTCCCGCATGACCTATGGGCGCATCTTGATCTGCCCATTTCTGGCGCACTGCTGGATGCGGGCGGTGGCACAGGGCGTGTGGCGCAGTTTATGCAAGGAAAAGCCATTCCCGTTGTGGTGGCCGATTTATCCCGGAAGATGCTCGCAGAAGTCCACCAAAAAGACGGCCTACGCCCTGTCTGTTCTCCCACCGAAAAACTCCCGTTTCCCGACGCCTCCTTTGCGCGCATTATGATGGTAGACGCCCTCCATCATGTCTGTGATCAACGCGCCACCGCCCAGGAACTCTGGCGGATCTTGCGCCCAGGAGGCCGCCTCGTGATCGAAGAACCGGATTTGCGTACCTTCACCGTGAAACTGCTCGCCCTGGCGGAAAAGCTGGCGTTGATGCGGAGTCATTTTCTCGCCCCACCCCAAATCGCCCAACTTTTTCCTTATCCCGAAGCCCATGTCCGAATAGAAAGAGGAAAATTCAACGCCTGGGTGATTGTGGATAAAAACGAATTGTCGTGAAACCTTTGTATTAGGTTTCCGGCAAAAGACGGGAGAGCCTCAATTATCTTTCTGGAACCTGGAAATTGCCCTGCTCAGCTTTTTATAGGTAGCGTTGCCTACGTGCCAGGAGTGGGCGGGACACTCCCTAACAATTCCCGTACCATTTCAACTGCGATGGGAATAGCCGCCGCAATCGGGGTTGAAAGTTCTTTCGAAAAATCGTAGATCTGTTGGGCCTCAATTCCTACAATCCAAATATTTTCTGGTGCGGGTACGTGTGCCCCCATTTGTTCACCTACGCGAAGCGCGGTAAGCAAAGAGGTGTCGTGGGCGGCGGTGGTATGTCCGCCTGCGCGTTCGGGCATGTCACTTAATGGGAACACGAGAACATGCCCGAGGGGATATTGGTCTGTCACCACGGCGTCAATTAAGATCACCTGGTCATAGCCAATCATCCGCTCCATCAGGCTGAGACCGCCGAGAGAGAGGCAATCTATTTCGAGATTAGGGAGTCGAGTCTGGGAGAGGGTGTCAGCTACAACCCAGCCGACGCCATCGTCCCCGAGGATGGGGTTACCGAGGCCAATGAGGAGAGTTTTCATCACCACACTCCAGAGAATAGGGAATACCGCACCCACTCGGCAACATCCGGGTAATCGGGTAATTCATCCTGCAAAGTTTTATGTTCTCAGTAAGGCCTGGAATCATCTTATCCTTCCCGGTTCTATTGCTGGCAATTAGGGCAAAAATAACAAGCTCCCCCCAGATATTGGATTTTTTCTATTTTCGTGCCACATTCAGAACATGGTTGCCCAACGGCGTTTTTGTCCATGAGACGCCTGTAGCCGCCAGGTTGATTGAAGAGATCATACTCGTCATAGCGCCCGCCAAGCGCGAGGATGTCGTTGACCGTTTTCAATATCCCGCTGTAGAGTTGCTGTCGTTGGGCAGGGTCGAGGTCGGTGAGGGGATGTTTGGGGTGCAACTTTGCTCGGAAGAGAATATCCTGCGCACTGGCATTCCCCAAACCGGGGATCAGTTGGGCTTGCGTGAGGAGCCCTTTGACCGTCCATTTCGCTTCCTGTGCGAGTTCATCCATCAGCGCGGAAAAATACGGGAAGGAGAATTCTCCTTCCGTAGGGGTTGGGCGCATCCCGCGGATGTATTGGCGGTTACGTTCTTGCCCTTTCTCGTATAACTCCATCGCCCCCCACATCTGAGTGGTGGCTGTCAGTGCCGAACCATCCTCGAACCCCAAATAGAGATGATATTTGGGGGGCACGCGGGAACCGGTTGGATGAAAAAGCACTTTGCCACCGCACTCCCCAAACACCAAGACATAGTCAGGCTCCAATGATACAAAGAGCCACTTCCCCTTTGCCTCAGTTTCTCCAACTGTCCTACCACAGGTTAGGGCTTCAAATTCGTCTGGGGTTCGGTTGTACCAGACGAATTTGTGAGGCGAATTGCCCTGAATGCCCTTTTGGACCACCTTGCCCGTGATCGTTTCATTGATTTGTTTGGAGAAGGTGACGAATTCTGGCAACTCAAACATAACTTACGCTCCTTAAAAAGCATAAAAATGAAACGGATCGTTTTTTCAACAATACTGCTTCACCACCTCCACCACCTCCCCCTCCACGTCCCGCACCGTCACCTCCAATGGCATCTGCCCCGGGAAGGAGTGGGTCGCACAGCCGAAACAGGGATCATATGCCCGGAAAGCCATTTCTACCCGATTCGTCAACCCCTCAGTAATAATGGTGCCCTTGTGAATCAGGCTTTGGGCGGCTTTTTTGATAGACATGCTGATTGGGGCATAGTTGTTGGTTGTCCCCACAATCAGATTCACCTCAGTCAAAATCCCACGCTCGTCGGTTTTATAATGATGGGTTAACGTCCCGCGCGGGGCTTCCACGATGCCCACGCCCTCCGTCGGTTTTTCCGTTGGGAGGTTACGGATATGTGTGGAGGTGATCTCTGGATCGGTCGCGAGTTCTACCCAGCGTTCGGCGGCATATAACAATTCGATCAGCCGTGCCCAGTGAATCGCCAACCGTTGGTGGACGGGTTTCCCCCCCAATCTATCAAAAAAAGCCTCGTATTGCTCTTGGGCACGAGGCGTAGCCATCCCCTCTGCCGCATTCAACCGGGAAAGCGGGGTCGCCATATAGACCCCAGAATCTTCGCCGTCCACTAACCCTTTCCAGCCTACTTTTTTCAGATATGGGAATTTTAGGTATGTCCAGGGTTCGACACGTTCAGCGATCCAGTCTGTGTATTCATGGGGAGCATATTTTCCTATGCGCTTCCCGCTTGGGCTGGTGACACTGACCAGACCATCGTAAAAATTCACCCGGTTTTTGTCATCTACCAAACCGATGGAATAAGTTTGGTGGGTGTATATATCCCCGACAACCAGATTTAGATAGGTGCTATTCTTCAACACCATGTCTTTAAACAAGATGAGGCTAAATTGGGCAAAGTCAATAGCCCACCGTCCCATCTTTTCGATTTCCAACCGCTCATCATGGGTCAACCCTTTTGTTACTCCCCCCGGGACAGAGGTACAGGGATGTACTTTCCGCCCCCCCAGGATTTCCACGACACGGTGCCCATACTTACGCGCCTGGATGACTTTTCCTCCAATCTCCAAGCCTACTTTGTGGATGACCCCCAAAATATTGCGCTCTGCCACGGGCGCGTCTGGCCCCATAACAAAATCCGGCCCGCCCAGCGCGTAAAAGTGCGTTGTGTGATCCGTAAAGTAAAACCCCATATAAAGCAATTCGCGCAACAGTTTGCCTGTGTGTGGCGGATCAACATGATAGACCGCATCGGCAGCTTTCGCGGCGGCCATGTGATGGGCTTCTGGGCACACACCACAAATCCTATTCGTCAAAATAGGCATTTCTTCCACTGGGCGACCTACGCAAAACCGCTCAAACCCGCGCAGTTCGGGAATTTGGAAATATGTATTTGCCACCTCCCCCTCTTTATCTAGAAAAATCTCAATCTTCCCATGCCCTTCCAACCGGGTGATGGGGTCAATGGTGATGCGTTCTTTGGTAATGACGGCCATGTGAACCTCCTGAGTGTTCGGTTTTCAGCGGTCAGTTTACAGTAAGTGTTATTAACTGAAGGCTGACCACTACTAACTGCTAACCAATTCCCTCCGCCCTCGCTTTGAGGGCTTTGTCCATCTGTTCAAAGCCATGTCTGGAATTTGTATCAATATCTTTCGCTTGTAAAGGAACAAGCAACCCATTAAAAACCTCGCGGTCTACGAAACGAACTCGATTGGCATCGACAGGTTCAATGATAAAGTGATGTTCCCCGTTAAATAATCCAGGGAGGGCGACGTGATACTTCCAACAGAATTCTTTGTTAGGTTCTACTTTCACAACTTTACAATGCAGAGTCATATCTTTTGAGCCTGAGTGAAAGGTAATGTCTACCTTTTCACCTGCTTTTGCATCTCCAAAGGCGTGGTGAATAAAGGGATTCCATTCGGGATATTTGTCCAAATCTGTCAGGATCTGCCAGACTTTTTCCGGGGATGCCCGAATCTCTATTTCTGTCCGAAGTTCTTTCATCGTATATACTCCTAATCTGAATTAGCCGGGCAACCATTGACACAGAGCTTCACAGAGAAAACCAGAGATTCACAGAGAACATCAAAAAAACTCTGTGGCTCTCTGTGGAGTCTCAGTGCATCTCTGTGTAGCGTTTGCTCTGTACAGACCTCCCTGCGTGCAACAACGAACTTGCCAGATTGAACCGGTAAAACATCCCTGCCGGATCGGGAATCCCGTCCAGGATGCGCTCGATCTCGTCCGGGTCTTTGCTGTCAATAACAGACGCAATCGAGGTGATCAGCCGCGCGCCGTAATCCAACACATCCGGGGCGGGGCCATAGCACCCCACGCAAGGGGCGTTGACCGCTGGACAACGCGACAAACACCCAGAGCGGGTTGCAGGCCCGTTACAGAGAATCCCTTGTTCAAGCAGGCACAAGTCAGGATCAATGTGCTCAACTTCTTGAATCCGGTAAAAGTGTTTGATGGATTTGACATTGCGCTTACGTGAACATTCATCGCACACAGTCGAATTGCCCGCCCCGATGACCGATCCCTTCGGCGGCAATTCCGCTTCCCCGCGCAGGGCGGCGAGCACCGCGTCGATCACCGCCGCGATCTGGTGGGATTCTGGCGGACAACCAGGAATGTAGTAATCCACGTCCACAACTTGATCGAGCGTTCTCAAGTCTGGGTAAAAAGCTGGCAAGATCAGGTCACCCTCTTGCACGCGGAAAAATGGGACGGGGCGGATGTCGTAAGGATTTTCCGTCGTCACGGTTTCGTAAACTGTGTCGTAAATCTCACGTTGACTGCTGAAATTCGCCAATCCTGGGATGCACCCTTCGTTTGCACACGAACCAAACGCCACCAGGATTTTTGATTTCTTGCGAAGCAACCTGGCAATGTGTTCGTTTTCGTCATTGCGAATGCCGCCATTGAACAACGTGAGCAGGATTTCCCCGTCTTCCATCGCTTCCACGTCAGCGTATTTGGCATCCATCGCGACTGGCCAGAACACCACCTCGAAGGTGGCGTCCACATCCAGAATTTTTTCGCCAATGTTCAGCACGGCAATCTCGCAGCCGCCGCACGACGCCGCCCAGTACATGGCGAATTTTGGTTTGGGTTGGTTTCCGTTGGTACTCATGCAAGGACCTCCTCTGTTTCGGTGTTCGGTATTCGGTGTTCAGTCTTCAGTTCTTTTCCGTTTTCGGGCTGAATACTGTCCACTGAAAACCGATTACTCCCAACTGAATACTGCTTACTTCCCCAATTCAACGGCCCCAACGTGCGGACTTCCTCCACCATTTTCGTGAACTCTTCCGCCAGTTTAACGCCCTCTGCCGCGCTGGCCCACACAAGCCGGACGCGGGCACGCTCGATGCCCATTTGTTCCAGCACCCGCCGCATGAGCAGGAACCGGCGTAGGGCTTTGTAGTTTTGTTCGATGTAGTGACACTCGCCTGGGTGACAGCCTGTGATCAGCACCCCGTCCGCCCCCCCGGCCAAAGCTTTGAACACGAACGTCGGGTCCAGCCGCCCGGAGCACATCAACCGGAGCAGGCGGATGTTCGAGGGATATTTCACCCGCGCGGTCCCGGCCAAATCCGCCGCCCTGTAACTGCACCAGTTACAGGTAAAACCGATGATGGTGGGTTCGAAGACATTAAGGTCTTTTTGAGTTTCTGTCGTCATTTGATTCTCCAGTGAAAGAGATTGGAGATTAGAGATTGGGCAATTACCCATCTCTAATCTCCATTTACCTCTTCACGCAAACACCCTCTCCTCCCGCGCCTCCCGTAAATTCAGCATCAGCAGACCTTCAATTTGCGCCAACACCTGCTCGTTGCTGAAGCCTGTACCGGTTATTGCCCCGGCGGGGCAGGCGGCGACACAGGTGCCACAGCCCTGGCAGAGCGCAGGGTTGATCTCCGTGACCATTCGGTCTTCGTGGAAAAGGATGGCGTTGAACGGGCAGAGCGCGTTGCAGATGCGGCAACCAGAGCATTTCGCTTCAATGACGCTGGCGCGCACGGGTTCGAGCGTGATTTGGCCTTTGTGGATGTACGAGAGTACGCGAGCCGATGCCGCCGACCCTTGTGAAACAGTGGCTGGGATATCCTTCGGTCCGGTCGCACACCCGGCGATAAATATGCCTTCGGTCATTGTGGCGACGGGGTCGAGTTTGGGGTGCTTTTCGATAAACCAGCCGTTGTGACTGCACGAGATCCCAAACTTTTTTGCCACTTCGCCTGAGTCCGCGCGGGGTTGGATCGCAACGGACAGGATCACCATATCCACCGGGATGCGGCGCTGTTTTCCAGCCAGGGTGTCTTCCACCTGGATGATCAGTTGGCCCTCTTCGCCAGGGAGCCGGGCAGCGTCGGTGACTTCGGCCACTTTGCCGCGCACAAACAGCGTCCCCTCTTCAAGTACCCGTTGATAGAACTCGTCGTAGTCTTTGGCCGGGGTTCGCAGGTCAATGTAAAAGTTGTAGACCGTTGCGCCCGTGCGTTCGTGAACGAGGTGGGCAAATTTCAGGCTCTGCATACAGCAGATGGCGGAGCAGTAATTGTTGTAGTTCCGGTCGCGGCTGCCTACACAGTGGACAATGCCCACCGTTTGGGGTTTGGTTTTGCCATCGCGCAGGACAATGTCCCCGTTCGTGGGACCGGACGCGTTCGACATCCGTTCAAATTCCAGACTGGTGAAGACGTTCGCAAGCCGTCCATACCCGTAATGCGGGATACGACGTGGGTCAAACAGGTCGTAGCCAGTCGTCAAAATGATATTTCCGACAGGGATAGTTATTCGCTCTTCTTTCTGTTCAAAGTTGATGCACTTCGTCGGGCAGAACTTTTCGCACGCACGGCAGGTGCCTTTTTCAAAATAGATACAGTTTTCGGTGTCAATGACAGGATATTTGGGTACAGCTTGAGCAAAGGGGGTGTAGATCGCTTTCCGGTAGCCCAGCCCTACCTCAAACTGCTCATCGAGCACTTTTTTCGGGCATTTCTCCCAACAAATACCACAGCCGGTGCAATCTTCGACATTCACGTAGCGAGGCTTCTTGCGGATAGTGACGAGGAAATTGCCCACGTAGCCATCCACCTTCTCAACCTCGCTCCATGTGAGCAGGGTGATATTCGGGTGCATTCCCACATCGCTCATGCGGGGGGTGAGGATGCAGGCGGCGCAATCCAGCGTTGGGAAGGTTTTGTCGAACTGGGCCATGTGCCCGCCGATAGATGGTTCGCGCTCGACGAGGTAAACGTGATAGCCAGAGTCGGCAATTTCGAGCGCGGCTTGAATTCCAGCAATCCCGCCGCCTACGATCAGTGTGTCGGGGTGAATGGGGACACGAAGCGGTTCAAGCGGAACGTGCTCGCGAACGCGTTCAACTCCGCCAGAAACCATCGCTTTCGCTTTCTCGGTGGCCTCGCCCCGGTCGGTGTGGACCCACGAGACCTGCTCGCGGATAGACACCATCTCGCACAGGTAGGGGTTCAATCCTCCGCGGTTGCACGCGCCCCGGAAGGTTTTCTCGTGCAGATGGGGAGAACATGCGGCGACAACGACGCGATTCAATCCCTCGCGCTGGATGTCGGCCTCGATCAATTCCTGCCCCAGGCTGGAGCACATAAATTTGTAATCACGGGCGATGACAACGCCGCGTTCCCCCAGTTGATCTTTTGCAAACGTCGCCACGTCTTCGACATCCACCATTTGAGCAATGTTCGAACCGCAGTGGCAGACGTAAACGCCGATGCGTTCTTCATCATGTGGAGGGTGTGGGTCTGTCATGATGAGCCTCCGTTTTCTGGCATACGCGGCATGGGCAGACCGGTTTCCTTCTTACGCGGGCCGCGTGGGGCAGGTTTTTCTTCGAGCGCAGTTGCGCCCACTTCCATGCCGATCTTCGTCAACGCAGGCCGGACATTCACTAATTCCGTACCGATGCCCAGGTCTTCTGCCTCCAAGCCAAACGCCAGGCCCATCAATTGCGTGAAAAACAGGATGGGCATGTGGTAATGGGTTTTGAAGTGATGGTTGGTTTCGGTTTGGTACGCATCAATGTTGAGCTGGCACATGGGACAGAGTGTCACCATCATGTCGGCGTGATATTGGTCGGCCCCGTGGATCAACCGGCGGATCAGTTCAAAGGCGGTATCCGGGCTGATCTGGGTCATGTGCCCGCCACAACAATGGGTTTTGAGCGGAAAGTCAATCACTTCCGCGCCCAACACTTTGAGCAAACGATCCAGTTCCGTGGGATATTCCGGGTTGGACCACCGGTGTTCGTAATCCGGCCGGGGAACCATGCACCCCAGATAGGGGGCGAGACGTAAGCCTTTTAGCGGGCGCACCACCCGCGCGGCCACAGTATCCAACCCCACGTCATTGATGATCACGTCCAGCAAATGGCGGATCGTCAACGAACCGGGGGTGTATTGCAAGCCGCCCGCCGCGAGGGCTTCGTTCACGCGCACGCCAAGCACAGGGCGTTCGCGCATATAGTAATCAGCTTTCGCCAGGTTCAAATAACACGCGCTACATGGCGCAACAACTGTTTTTGTCCCGTCGGCTTGTTGGGCAGCCAGTGCCAGATTGCGGCTGATCAGGGAATAGGCCGCGGTGGTACTGATACCCAGGTACTCGGTTGCACCACAACAGTTCCAGTCCCGGATTTCATCCAGGTTAAGGTCTAATTTCCGTGCAACGGCGACCGTGGAAATGTGATAAGCCTTCGCGCTGCTTTCCATCGAGCAGCCGGGGTAAAAAAGGTAATGAGTCATAGCACCAACTCCAATTCTTTGGCGCGGGTGAGGATGGCTTTGAGTTGGTCTATGCCTTCGATGCGTCGGGGTTTGAGGTCCATACGCTTTTTCGTCAGCATCCCCAACCCCATTGGAGCCATGCCCGGTAGCCGTAAGGGGTAGTGTTTGAGATAGTGTCGCGTTGCCAGGCCAAACTCGTAACTGCGCCCGTAGGTTTCAACCATATCCACAAAGGTTTGTGCAAAATCTGGAGCGGTGGAGTCGGTGTAGAGTTTGCCTTCGATAGCTAGTCCTTTGAGGGTGTACATCACGTCGGCAATGTGAACATCCTGTGGGCAACGAACAACACAGTGGTAACACGACACGCACATCCAGGGCGTGTTACTGGCCAGGGCCGCGTCCCGCATCCCGGCGCGGATCATGGCGAATAACATGCGCGGGGTGTGATTCATGTCCGCGGACGAGGGGCACGACCCCCCGCACGTGCCGCATTGGATGCACATTTCCAGCCGCGAGACGCCTGCCGTCCGCGCGCTAACTTCTTCCAGAAATCTCAGATTGGGGTTACTGGTGGCCGATTGGGTAAATGCCTGTACCGTCACATGACACCTCCGCTTATCGTTGAGAGCATGTCCCCTCTATTAGCTCAAGTGAATAGTGCCCAAATGAATCCGTTCAAAACCAAACCACCCTCATTCAGGTTTTGTGAAAAACGCTCCCTATTTTTCTTTCGACAATACGAACTACTAATAGATTAATCTACAACGTCCTAATCTGATAGTGACAATTGTCACTATCAGATTAGGACATTTATGATGTTGAATTCCTGTATTTGCAAATATGAGGCGATTTATTCATTACTCATATTAAGTCTATGGATGTGATGAAATCTACAAATATTGGGCGGTGTGCTTTACAGCATCATGGTTGGTTTCCGTTTCCTCCTCCTGAATCATTGCCATTTCCTGAGGAGGGGGGATTGTTCGATCCAGGGTTTTGAGGCTCACCGGGGCCGTAGCCTGATCCTGGGGTAGGAGTGCCGGTGGTCCAGGGGTTTTGTGAGTCACCGGGTGCTCCCGGGCCATAACCAGAACCAGGCGTAGGGGTGCCAGTTGTCCGGGGATTACCTTCACCGCCAGGGCCATATCCACTACCAGGGGTGGGTGTCCCGGTGGTCCAGGGGTTTTGTGAGTCACCCGGTGCGCCGGGACCGTAACCAGCCCCGGAGGCGGGCGTACCAGTGGTCCAGGGAGTGCCTTCAGCGCCAGGGCCATTTTGGTTGCGGTTTTGTTCCTGTTCTTTGGCCTGAAGTTGTTCGCGTAACCATTGAGGGTTTGTTACCCCTCCCTGGGCGAGCCTCAAGTTATTTTGGATTAAGTTTTGAACACGCACTTGTACCTGGTGTACAGGCTCCGTAGCACTGAATTGGAATTGAGCCATTGTTTGCTCGTGCTGTTGGAGTTGCGTTTGGATTTGCAACAGGTCAGGGGTTACTTCATCGTCCGGCATATTTACGGCCAGAGCTAATGCGTTTTGCAACTGAATTTCTAGACGACTCACTACAGTCTCAGGGGGAACGTTACCCGTTTGAAACATTGTTTGGATTTCTTGTATACGACGGGTTGCGAACTCCAGGTTGAGTTGGAGTTGGTCCTGTGAGTTTCCTGTGAGGGAAATCTGGGTATCCTCTGTCCAGGTTTTTATTGGGTACAGGGCTTCATCAGGCAAGCTAGATTGTGCAGCCACCATTGTGCCCCCCCCAGCGAATAGGCTGACGATCATGACGAAAGCGATAGCAGTTTTAAACATCAGATTTTTCTCCTTTTGGGGAGCAACTAGAAATGGGTTGAATATTGCTCTCCATTTATTCAGACGAAAGAATGGCTGTGGGGATACGGCCTGATTCAACTCTTTCGCCTCAGCAAGGAAAGCCGTGCGTTGTTGTTCTGCTATTCGAGAGTCACGAGGCTCAGTCTCTCGCAAAGTTTCAAGGAGGGTGGATAAACGAGGATCGGGGAGATCATCTATATGATTCATATCTCAACCTTCAATTCTGTCAGAAGAAGCTTTTGTAAGGAGGCAAGGGCGCGATGCTGTAAAGATTTGATCGCCCCAACGGGCTTGTTCAAACTATTGGCGATGTCTGCAAAATCCCAGCCTTCAAGATACCGCAAAGAAATTACTTGGCGCTGATCGGGCGTAAGCGTCAGTAGGGCTGTCCGCACGTGTTGGGCGGCGATATTTTTTTCGGCCTCCTCGCCAGGATTGTCGTTAGGATTGGGGATTTCACTATCCAGTTCAAGCCAGGGGAGGGGGTGTTGGCGGTAATGATCGGTGATCCAGTTATGTACGCTCCGAAAAAGATAGCCTTTCAAATTTTCGGTAGGCCCCCCTCCATTGCGAAGCAATTGGAGGAAACGACGAAAAATTTCGGCAACACAATCTTCGGCAAGCGCTGGGTCACCCAGCAAACGCAACGCATAATAATACAGGCCGTTGTTGTAACGGTCATATATTAACGTCAGAGCGGGCGTGTTGAAACGACGCGCCTGCTGAAGTAGGTCATCATCTGATATATTCTTCATCCCATTAACCACGACGAAATTCCCCAAGAAAAGATACGGGCATTCATAAAACCTGGCGCCTACTATTTAGCCCGGGAATTTTCGCAAAAAAGGGAGGGTGGGGAAGGACTTCCCCACCCTCCCTTTTTTGCGGTGATGCATCGTGTCACCCGATTGAGATTTGGAGAAGACACGCTTCTCCCCTGTGAGCCTATCAGGTAAAACCACCGCCGCCAGCAACATTTCCACAAACGGTACAGCTTAATTGCATCAAACCATCGAAATCCAGAACGCCTTGTTGACAGTGTTGACATTTTTGCCCAGGACGTGGCTCTATAAATGGCTGTCCACACAGAGCGGTTTCGTTATGGTTCAGCGTAGAGGCTATCTGGAGATGCGGTGAGGGGGTGTTTTCAACATGATCTTTCATTTTTAGGGGGAGGTTCGAAGAATCTTGCCATTACTCCTGAGTTGTTGCTTTGTAACCGTTCAGTTTAGAGAAGAAAGTTCCCCGAAAAAAAGGATGGGGGATGGCCATCCCCCATCCTTTTTTTTCGGGGATTCTCCAAATATATCTCGTTGTTTTTTGATTACTATTTGTTTGGATGCGATAGGAGTCAAAAAGTGACATACGGATTTTCGACTACATCCTGGTATGTTTGTGGATCCAAAAACCGATGGGGGCATCACCTGTCCCACTGCCCATGTGAAAAGGTTATCTCCCAAATTCCCTCACATTGTCCTGCCTTCCATATACCTGTGGCTTGTTCTCCCGTTTCACTGAACTCTCCCTGAAAACTTATGCCTGGCGCACCAGAAAGAAGGAAGGAAAAAGTGTGTGCCTGGATTTCGATGGGTGGAGAAAAAAACACCTCTCCTTCAAAAGTCCTTCCTCCCGGACGATAGGTTGGAGAGCAGGTATGCATGTCATAATCAAAATGCTCGATATGTGTGCCGGAAGAATCTATCGTAAAGGTAAAGGTGCCAAAATCCGTTTGCCCAGCCCAAATCCCAGGGGTAGGGTTGGACTGGGCTGGACGACAACTGGTGAAGAAGATGAGGAGCAGGATGGGACCCAAGACACGAAACATTATGGATTCGGTGGGGAGGTTGCCAGATCTGGGGTTGTGGGCGTAAAGGTAGGAAGCGGCGTGGCCGTGGCTATTGGGGACACAGTCGCAGTGGGCGAACTGGCAAGCGTTGGAAGTGGGGTATTGGTTGGGAGCGGTGTCGGGGTGGGGGCGATGATCTCTTGCCAGTTTGACGTAGTGTGGCATTTCGAGCATTGACCGCGCGAATGTCCATCGGGGCGAACATGACAAGATTTGCAGTTGGTGTATCCCGTGTGATCAAATTCGACATCTGTCCAGTTGCCTGTAATGTGGCAGTTTGAACATTGCCCAGGCCAGTGTCCGCTGGGGGCCAGGTGACACCCTGTGCAGTTATCTAGCCCGGTATGGTTGAAGTCTATGACAAGCCAGCTTTCGGTATTGTGACAGTCTACGCATTGATTGGTGTAATGGGGGATGGGGGGAACATGACAACTCGCACAATCCTGGGAAACAAAGGTGTGATCGAAATCAATGATCAGCCAGGAGGTTGTGAGATGACAACTTTCGCACGCGGTTTGGGCGTAGTGCCCTGTGGGAGCAGGATGGCAGGTTTCACATTGTCCGGTGATCCCTGTATGGTTGAAAATGGCGTCCTGCCAGGTATCCGTATTGTGACAGGCTGAGCAGAGACCAGAGTAATGTTCGGCTGGGGCGTCTTCCAGGTGACAGGTTTCGCAATCCACGAAACCTGTATGGTCAAAATCCACCTCCAGCCAGTTTATCGTGGCATGGCAAGAAGAACACTGGCCTGAGTAGTGATTGGTGGGGCGGTCTAAGACGTGGCAACTGACACAGTCGGGGTGTCCATTGTGATTAAAATCAATGGAGGGCCAATTATTTTTATTGTGGCAAAGATCACAAGCCAGGTCAGGATGATTAGCCGGAGCCTCTGTGGCGTGGCAATTCGCACAGGTAGAATATCCAGCGTGATCAAAATCAATTTTGCCCCACGTCTCAGCAGTGTGGCAATTGGCACATGATCCTGTATAGTGATTCGCTGGGGTATCTGCCTGGTGGCATTTCAGGCATTGGGTGTAGTTCGTATGGTCAAAGTTGACTTGTTGCCAGAACTCGGTACCTGTATGGCAATTCAAACATAGCCCAGCGTAGTGAAAAGCGGGCGTGTCGTCCTGGTGGCACGGAAAACATTCGGTATCTTCTTGGTGTTTGTAGGCAATGACGGCCCAATCTTCGACCGAGGGGTGGCAGTCTGTGCAAGTTCCGGTGTAATGGCCCGAGGAAACATCGGACTGGTGGCAGGTTTCACAACGCTTATCGTCCCGATGATTGTAAGCAATGACGGCCCAAGCGGTGGTGTCTTGGTGGCATTGAATACATTCTCCCCGGTAATGGATGGGCGGTGCGTATTGCAGATTCAGGGATTCGAGGGAGTAATAAGAATATGGCGCGTCGGGCACGTCGCCCGCATGGCAGGAGGCACATTCGATGACACCCACATGATCGAAGGTGTATGGAATCCAGTTTTCGGAGGTGTGGCAATCCGAACATGCGCCAGGGAAGTGGGCGGGATAAAATGCCTGGTCTTGGGTGGAAGTGGAGATGAACGCGAGGATCGCATCGGGATAGGCCTCTGCCTTGCCGATTTTGTGGCAGTATGCACATTGAAGAGGGGTATTTTGGTATTGCCCCTTGGGGTGGCACGCTATACAGGCCAGGGTTTGGTGTTGCCCTTCCAGAATGTAACTTTCATGTTGGTAATTGACATCAATAAAAGGCACGACCACAGGTGAAATGGTACGGGTAACAACTGATTGGAGTTCGGCACTGGTTTCGGCCTGTTGCAAGGTGAGGATGCGGTGATAAAGAGCCTGAATGGTGACAGATTGCGAATCTGCCAGGCTCATCACGATGGTTTCAGCATGAACGAGCATCTCATTGAACCGATTGATCAGGCCGGGTTGATCTTCGATGGGCGACTCTGCGATGCTCTGGATCGCGAAACCCAATTCCTCATCAAATGCTTGGGCGGCGGGATCAAGCGCCTCCCCCGAGGCCAGTGCCAGGTCCGTTAACCGTTGTTCCGCGTAAACCAGGGCGAGTTCCGCTTTTGGGGTACCGTTGAAGGTTAAAGATAGACGCCAGTGTTCGGCAAATGTTTGAGCCGGATAGCCCACATTGCCCGGTTGAAAGGGGTGAGTGAGAGCTAAATAGGTCATTCCTGCGCCTGATCCCCCAGCGATCAGGGCAACGATGAGTAAAAGAAGCAACCATTTTTTTATCATTTCATCCTCCATTTCTGGAGAAACCCTGGTTAAGTAATGGGCCGAATTATCTTCAAAATGCCTTTCTTTCAGCTACATACGATTATCAGGATTCGCAGATATTCTCAAAAGACTCAAACCCTAAAGATTCTCCCCCTATTGGGGTAAGCCAAACAAAACCTTGTCGCCCTGGCCGCTGTGCGGCCGGGCAACTAAAAACCCTTGAAATCAAAAATGCGGTAGGATCAAGACGCGCCTCCATGAAGTTGCTAAAAACCTATGCCTCCAAGGCCGCCC
>WBZL01000634.1_pt1 | contig 39289 bp, 30 predicted proteins | sample 5204291 | NCBI WGS metagenome assembly WBZL01 (sample SAMN12344345, study PRJNA552823) | activated sludge metagenome | biome: Activated sludge suspended growth; feature: Nitrification reactor; material: Wastewater; isolation source: activated sludge from nitrification reactor of wastewater... | reverse complement strand
CGCCTGCCACCAGGAGTTTATAGAGGCTGTCGATCCGGGGCTTGTTGCTGTTGGGGTCGCTCGAATCGAAACGAAGCAGGATGTGGGCTGCTTCGAGCTGGCCGTAAGTCGGCCTGCGTTCGTGAACGATGACCAGGTGATATCCGGCTTCGGTCCGGATCGGACCGGTTAATTTGTTCAGCGGCGCGGTGTAGGCTGCCGTTTCCAGTTCGTACAATCCTCTGGGGAAAATGGCGGTAACAAACCCGATCCGGCCGCCGTTAACGGAAGCGCTCCGGTCATCGGAAACTTTCTGCGCTATGGATTCAAATGTTTCACCGCCCATAATGCGCTTTTTGGCGTCCATGATTTTCTCATAAGCCGCCAGGGTATCGGCAGGGGTGGCGTCGGGCAGGATCTTTACGAGGATATGACTGATATCGACATCCTGCTGGATGCGATCGTATGCTTCTTTGGTCAATTTGTCGGTCACCGTCCGGTCGATCAGGTATGCGTCGGCCAATTGGCGGCGATAACCAGCCAGTTCATCAATGAGTTGGGGGATAGTATCCAGCCGCATCTGGCGCGCTTTCTGGACCTTCAGCTTGAATTTCACATAGAGATCGAGGTACTCTTCAAGCGATTTTTTGGTATAGTCGGCATTCTGACCGTTGGTTTTGCCGTAGATGTACTTGAATTCAGACACATGTACAGGGGCGTTGTTCACAGAAAACAATACGGGATCCTGTCCGCCCTGGGCCCGCAGGTATCCTGCAAAAGCCACCACCAGGCAAATCGAAGCAAAAATTCGTTGTGTCATTTTATTTTGATTTTTAAAAAGCGCTGCAAAGTTAGTAATAAGGAACGGAAACCAACCTCAAGGATTGTAAGTCAATTGTTAATGATCTGCAAATACCGCGCCATTCCGATATGCGAAACGCTATTTTATCCGAAAAATTATTGCTCTTGCACGTAGACCCGTTTGACCCTTGGCGAAATACCGGAAAATACCTCATACGGGATCGTGCCGGTGGCCTGAGCCAATTGCTCGACCGGCCAGGTAGGACCGAAAATAACGGCGACGTCACCTTCCTGCACGCCCGGAATGCCGGTGACGTCCACCATGGTCATATCCATGCAGACATTTCCAACGGTTGGAGCGGCTTTATCCCGGATGCATACGCTGAAGGCCCCGTTGCCGGCCGATCTCTTCAATCCGTCGGCATAGCCCAGGCTGATGGTGGCGATTCGCCGCGGCGACATTATTTTTCCCGATCTGCCGTAACTCACGGTTTCTCCCGGGGGCAGGTCCCTGATCTGGGAGACGGTGGCCTTGAGGGTCAGCGCGGGAAGGAGTTTGCCGCCCCGGTCAGGGCCCTGACCAATGCCGTACAGACCGATTCCCAGGCGCACCATATCCATCTGGTATTCCGGAAACCGGGAAATGCCGCTGGAGTTTAACGCGTGTTTCAACGGACGGTAACCCAGGGCCTGGGCCAGCGAGTCAAACATGGCATTGTAACGGTCCATTTGCTGGCGGGTGAACCCGTCAAAGGCCGAAGATTCGCTGGCGGCGAGGTGGGTAAAGACCGATCTGACCTGCAAAAAGGGGTACCGGGTCAGCCGCCCGATCAATTCTGGGACCTGTGCGGGTTCGAAGCCCAGCCGGTGCATCCCCGTATCCAGTTTCAGGTGAATGGACATGGTCAGTTGGCGCTCATCTGCGAATGCGGCCAGTTCCCGGAGTTGTTTCAGGCTGTAGATTTCGGGTTCGAGATCATATTCGACCAGGGCGTCAAAAGTGGCCGGTTCGGGGTTGAGTACCAGGATGGGGGTAACAATGCCGTTCCGCCGCAAGTCGACCCCTTCGTCGGCATAGGCTACGGCGAGGTAATCGACATGATGGTAGGAAAGGAGCCGGGCTACTTCGATGCTGCCGCTGCCGTAAGCGCCGGCTTTCACCATCACCATAAGCCGGACGCCCGGGGCCAGAGACCGGCGGAATGCCTGCAGGTTGGAAGATATGCCGGCAAGGTCTACTTCGAGTACCGTCCGGTGGGTATGAGGTTGCAGGCGTTTGGCGATCCGTTCGAATGCAAATGGCCTTGCGCCTTTGAGCAGGATGGCTTCCTGGAAAAAATCGCTTTGGCGGAAGGATGCCAGAAAGGTTTCCGTAGAAGGGAAAAAGAACATGGTGATATCATCGGGCAAGTGCTGTCGCAACTCCGCCACTTCCTTGCCGATACCGAAAACCCGGCTGATCCCTTCCTCCTGCAGCAAACGAGCTACCCGCCGGTAGAAATCCCGCTTTTCATTGGGGCCGACCTCGAGAAAATCTGACAGAAAAAGGGTTTTTTTACCCCGATGCCGTTGTTTGCTCATGAAATGCAGGGCAACGGAAAGCGATTGAAAATCGGCGTTGTAGCTGTCATTGATGAGCGTGCAGCCGTTGATGCCCTCCCGCAGTTCCAGGCGCATTTCAATCGGATCAAGGCGGCTCAAGCGGGCGGCGATCCGGTCATGAGGCATACCGAGCGCCAAGGCTGCGGACCAGACATGGAGCGCATTTTCCACAGAGGCCTCATCCGTAAACGGAATAGTGACCTGCATGGGCTTATCCTGGAACAAGGCGGTGATTTCCGTGCCGGAACCGGAATCCCGGGTTTGGGTTACTTCAAGGTCTGCAGGCCCGATGGTAGACCAGGAAAAAACCGGCCGATTGAGGCTCAGCAATGCATCTTCTACAATAGGCTCTCCCTTCCGGTAAATGATCAGACCGGCATGGTGAAAGAGCAGCAGTTTTTCTTCGATTTTCTGATTCCGGTCGGCAAATCCGGCGTCATGAGCGGGCCCGATATTGGTAAAAATGCCGATATCGGGCCGGATGACGGATGCCAGCCTGTTCATTTCGCCGGGTTTTGAAATACCGGCTTCAAAAATGCCGATTTGATGGTCAGGTTCGATCAGCCAGACCGAGAGCGGAACGCCGATCTGGGAGTTATAGCTTCTCGGGCTCCGGACACATTTCCAGTGCCCGGACAGCACCGAATAGAGCCATTCCTTTACAATGGTTTTGCCGTTGCTGCCTGTAATGCCGATCACGGGCAGCTGAAATCGCGACCGGTGAAATGCGGCGAGGCTTTGCAGGGCATCAAGCGTGGATGAGCCCCGGAGCAGCATAAAACAGGCATCCGGGAATAATCCGGTTTCCGGCAATTTACTGACGACAAATGCGCGTACTCCTCCCTGATAGGCCGGTGCGATAAAATCGTGACCGTCCCGATTAGGCCCCTGCAGTGCAAAAAAGAGTGAGTTTGCCGGAGCGCCGATATGACGGCTGTCGGTGATCAGGTGGTCAATTTCCGCTGCCGGGAAATCGTCCGGGAATATATCCGCCTGTAGGATACGGGCAATATGATGCAGGTCGTATTTCATCGGTTTTCATGGGGCCCGCGCAAAAGCTGTCCGGCTTCAATCAATAGGCTTTGGCGAAAAGGACCCGTTGCCTGGACGGTTTGCCGGTCAGGATGCAGACGCCTTCTTCCGGATCGTTTTCGAGCGGAATGCAACGGATGGTTGCCTTGGTCAACTCCTTGATCTTCAATTCCGTTTCGGTGGTTCCGTCCCAATGGGCCGATACAAAGCCGGGAATATCTTCATCGATGATGGATTTGAAATCGTCAAAGGTATCGACGCGGAAGGTTTTTTCCGTCCGGAAATCCTTGGCCCGCTGGAACAGGTTGTTCTGAATATCTTTCAAAAGGTCCTCGACATAACGGTCGACGCCATCAAGGGCCACCGAGGTTTTCTCCTTGGTATCCCGCCGGGCTACTTCAACAACGCCGTTTTCCAGGTCGCGCTGGCCGATGGCAAGGCGAACCGGGATCCCCTTCAGTTCCTGTTCGGCAAACTTGAAGCCCGGGCGTTTTTTCATATCGGTGTCGTAAATGCAGGTGATGCCCCGCGCTTTCAACGCATTCATGATCTTCTGAGCGACCTCATCGATTTCGGTTGCCGGCTTGGGGATCGGCACAATGGCTACTTGGGTAGGGGCCAGTTTCGGCGGCAACACCAGGCCTTCGTCATCGGAATGGGTCATGATCAAGCCGCCCATCAGGCGGGTGGAAACGCCCCACGAGGTGGCCCAGACGAATTCTTCCTGGTTGTTTTCATTCAAAAATTTCACATCAAACGCCTTGGCAAAATTCTGGCCCAGGAAGTGGGAAGTGCCGGCTTGCAAGGCCTTGCCGTCCTGCATCAGCGCTTCGATACAGAAGGTCTCTTCTGCGCCGGCAAATCGTTCGTTGGCGGTTTTGATGCCTTTTATGACCGGCATAGCCATGTACTCTTCGGCAAAACGGGCATAAATATCCAGTATCCGCAGGGTTTCTTCCATGGCTTCTTCCTTGGTGGCGTGGGCTGTATGACCTTCCTGCCACAGGAACTCCGCAGTCCGGAGAAAAAGTCGTGTCCTCAATTCCCAGCGGACCACATTGGCCCATTGGTTGATCAGCAAGGGCAGGTCCCGGTAAGAGTTGATCCAGTCCCGGTAAGTATGCCAGATGATCGTTTCCGAAGTCGGCCGGACAATAAGCTCTTCTTCGAGGCGGGCTTCGGGGTCAACGACAACGCCGCTTCCGTCCGGAGCGTTCATCAGGCGGTGGTGGGTGACAATAGCGCATTCTTTGGCAAAACCCTCGACGTGTTCGGCTTCCTTGCTGAGGAAACTTTTGGGGATAAACAGCGGAAAATAGGCGTTGACGTGTCCGGTTTCCTTGAACATGCGGTCCAGCTGATCCCGTATGTTTTCCCATATAGCGAACCCATACGGCTTGATGACCATGCAACCCCTCACAGCGGAGTTATCAGCCAGGTTGGCTTTCTTAACAATGTCGATGTACCACTGCGAGTAATCTTCCGTCCTTCCCGTTATTTCCTTTGCCATAAGATTTTTCGGATTTGAAAAACTTGATTATCAAACGATTGTTTATATATTTGAGGATTGTTTCAATTTAAGCCTGATGGGGGGAATATTTAACAGATTTTAACAAAGTCTTATGTGGCTTTGCCCCGGCGGTTGCGTCTTAACAATTGTTAAAACCGCAGGTTAAACGACTTTAACAGCCCTCGGCTCAAACTTTAAAATCTTTTTAACTAAAAAGTAGCCGCAAAAGTAATAATTTAGGGCTTGTAATTGAAAATGAGTTGCTAATCACTTTAAAATTAATATGATGAGAAAGAATAAATTGACCGCGCTTTTGATCGCAGTATTGAGTGTGGCGGCCACTTTGTCCCTTCGAGCACAGTACGATGATATGTACTATGACCCGGACAGGGATGGTTCTACCTACGCTGCTTCGAGCTATTCATCCGACAAGTATAGCACTGATGATTATGATGACGGCTATGACTATGATGATGAATATTATGACTACTATTATACGTCGCGCATCAAGCGTTTCTACCGGCCTTATTATGGGTTCGGTTATTACGATCCCGTATATGTTGACTCCTACTACTATGGTCAGGCGTTTTCACCCGGGGTTACGGTGCTGATCTATGACAGTCCGTTTGGATACAACAACTATTACAACTACCGGAGATACAGCCGTTGGAACAGCTGGAATCGCTGGAACAATTTCGGCTACGCCGGCTCTTTCTACGACCCATGGTATGGTTCAGGCTTCCGTTCCGGCTGGGGCGGCGGTTACGGCAACTACTACACGGTCAATAACTATTACGGCGGCGGCGCCTACGGTTATGGCGGTTACGGCGGATTTGGCAGCTATGGCGCCGGTTATGGTTCTGCGTATTATTGCCCCCCGACCTGGGGTTCCGGCTACGGTTACACCACCGTCAATAACATCAGGAATTCCACCTCCGGCAATCCTACGTCCTATGGTCCGCGCACCTACGGTACCACCCGGATCTCCCGGACGGACAACGGCCGCGAAGACGTTCGCAATACCACGGGCTCGGTACCCAGCCGTCACAGGTCGGTGACCGACGCGCAGGATACGAAAACGACGACGCGTACGCCGGACAATGCCAGCTCACTCGAACGTCATACCATTCGTCCGGACAGAAGCGAAACGCCGCAGATGGATCGGTCTCGTTCTTCCGCAGGTCGCAGCAGCATCGATAATTCCACCAGCCGCAGGGCCAGGGAAGTTGCTCCTTCCACTTCGAGAAGCTATGAAAGGGAAACGCCGAGCCGCAGCAGGTCTTATGACCGCACGCCGTCCACCACCCGTCAAAGCGCACCGCAGAGGACTTATGAAGCGCCGCGCCAGTCCCGGTCGATGGACCGCAGTTCCAGTACGCCGAGCCGCAGCTTTGACCGCGGTTCGAGCAGCATGCCGCGCAGCAGCGGCTCTTCCGGCAGCAGCGTTGGCAGCTCGCCCCGAAGCAGCAGCTCCGGCAGCAGCAGCGCTCCCAGCAGAAGCCGCGGCGGCCGCGGGAATGAATAATTCCTGTTTGGTTTGAATTTTATTCAAGCAAAAAGTGGGTGGAGGTTGTGGCCAATTTCCACCCACTTTTTTATTTTGTAACCCCAAATTAAAATCCGGACAAGATGATGCGAAACCTTTTATTGAGTATATCCCTTGTATTGTGCACTTCCGCAGGCATAGATGCCCAGACATTTTCAGACGCACTGCGCTATTCCTACCTGACGCCGTTCGGGACGGCAAGATCCGTCGGGGCCGGCGGGACTTTGGGTTCTCTGGGCGCCGACTTTTCGTCAATTTATTCCAATCCTGCAGGGTTGGGTTGGTACCGGCAATCCGAATTTACCCTCAGCCCCATGTTTGGCGTTGCCAATATCAAATCCCAATTGTATAATGGCGACGGCAACCCGCCGAACAAGGAAAATGATACCCGTTTCAACCTGGCCAATTTCGGATTGGTCGTTGCCGGGCGGCCGCGCAACCCCAAATGGTCTACCTCTAATTTTGCGCTGGGTTTCAACCGGTTGGCTGATTTCAACCGGGAATATACTTACCGGGGAAGCTCAAGAGGGACTATCCTGGACCGCTTTGTAGAGCAGGCCAACAGCCAGGGGCTTGTACCCGGGGAATCGGAAGTGGCGTACAACGCAGAAGCCCTCATTTACGATGAACAGGCCGGAGAGTACTACAGCGATTTTGACGGCCTCCCGGATGCCGTTGTCGAGCGTGAACAAACCATCATTGCCTCCGGATCGGTCAGTGAATTATCCCTCGCCTTTGCCGGCAACTATGACGAGAAAGTGCTTTGGGGGCTGACAATCGGGATCCCGTTCCTGAACTATTCCGAACAAAAGACCTACCGGGAATCGGACCCCGGAACCGGCCAGGACGGCAATGTCCCCTATTTTGACGGCTTGCAATGGCAGGAAAACCTGACTACGACCGGCGCGGGCATCAATGCCAAACTGGGCATTATTGTTCGACCCAGCCAAATGGTGCGGGTCGGGTTCGCTATTCATACCCCTACGCTTTTCGGGCTGGAAGACAATTACAGCACGGCCATGTTCTACGATTATACCTACCAGGGGGCGGCCCTGACCGGTACCGATCAGTCAGATAACGGCCTGTTCAATTACCGGCTGCATACGCCCTGGCGGTTTTTAGGCGGCGCCGGGTTCATTTTCGGCAAGATCGGCTTTATATCCGGTGAGATCGAATACCTCAACTACAGCAATGCAAAATTCAGGTACGACGACCAGTACGATCAATCTGAAGGCGCCGTCAATGAGGATATCAAATCTTATTTATCATCAGCGGTCAACTTCCGCCTCGGCGGGGAAGTCGCGCTGGATGTCTGGCGGGCCCGTGCGGGCGTTGCGATCCTGGAGGCTCCGCTGGAAGGGGATCAAACCATCGCCAAGCAATTCAGCGCCGGTTTCGGCGGGCGATTCGACGGATTCTATTTTGACCTCGCTTACCGGTATTCCGACAGCAAAGAATCCTATGTTCCTTATGTAACCAATACCGGACCCGAGCAGATCGTGGACCTCGATTTCAAGTACCATCGATTTATTGCGACGCTCGGATTCAGGTTCTAGAGGAGTAATTATCTGATAAAGAAAAACATGAGTCATCCCGTGTTTACCATGTTACAAAATCTGGGATGACTCATGTTTTTTCTTAACCGCAGGTCCGATTAATTGCCGGACTTGATCAACCGCAGCGTCCGCACTTCCCCATCGGCGAAGAGCCTCAGGAAATATATGCCGGAAGGTTGGTCATTCAGATCGATCGATTCATTCAGGCTGGAGATCTGGCGATAAAATCTACCCATGATCCTTTGGCCGAAGGAATTGAATACCTCCAGTGACAGGTCCGATGACCGCACGAGGTTCAGTTGCAATGCGGTTTCACCCGTAGTCGGGTTGGGCGCCAAAACGGCAGAGGAAATGAACTTGCCAGGGTCGGCAACATCCGTAATGACGCTGACCGATACTGTGATCTGGTCTGTACAGCCCTGTTTGTCTGACACCTGAACGGTATATTCACCCGGCATGAGGTCATTTTGGATATTGCCCTGGCCGCCGTTGCTCCACGAATAGGTAAAGGGGCCCTGGCCTGCTGCCGGTGATATGGTCACGCTGCCGTCCGCATTTTCCGGACCTGTTGCGTCCTTGACGGTAGAACTCAGGTTGAGGGAAGCCGGGCACCGCTTGAGGAAAATATTGTCAAGGTCCAGGTAATAATCTCCCGAAGCCCAGGTTGCCATGAAGCGTATTTTAATGGCAAAACCTGCGAATTCATCCAAAGAGACGCGCATGGTCCGAAGCTGCGTGGAGGTAATATGGGTAGTGTCATTGATCACTACGACATTGGTATAGGACTCTCCGCAGTCTGTCGACACCTGGGCTTTGATCAGGCTGCCGGGGCCTAGAACGGTGGCATTTTGCCCGCTTCCGGAAAAGTCGACCACCCGGTAATCGAACAAGAGGGAATCTCCGGGTTCAACAAGGCCGAGGAGCGGCATAGTGGCCATGAAGGTCTGATCGCTGCTCCAAAGGTTGTCGTAAAGCACAAAGGAGCTGTTATTGTGCCCGTTGGTGACGGAAAGGTCGGTATCGGCTACCCATCCTGCGGGAATGTTGCCTTGTTCGAAATCCACGACATAAGGAATGCCCAGGCCGGTTGTAGAAAAGGCGGTGTTGATGGTATCATTGATGAGTACCAAATCGCCGTCCACTGAAGCCCAGGCCTTGATGAGATAGTCGCCCGGTACCGAGGAATCAAAAGAAGAATCGAATGTGTAGGTATAAGAAGCGTTGGGCAGCAACGTGAGCGTGTCAACGTTTTCGGTGATGACATTACCGCCGTTCACCTGGTAGGAAAAGGAGATATTCGAGAGGGTATCCGTTCCCAGGTTGACGATGGAAATGGTGGCAATATCATCCGGACCGCCGCAATCAAGCATGGGGTCGTGATTGGCGCTGGAGGCCTGGATGTCCCGGGCAACTTGCGGGGCGATATAGATATTGTCAACGCCGACGCCTTCGCGCACAACCGATCCGTCTGTGAAAAAGGACAACCGGAGGCGAACGCTCGGGTTGCCGGCTACGTTATCGAGCGTATGCCGGACCGTTGTCCACCCAAGGAATTGAGCGCCGCTCCACCAGGGGCCCTGTACGAGATCGTTGTGGTTATACCAGTTGATGCCTTCTCCGAGGGTTCCGAGTTTTTCCCAGGTTTCTCCGCCGTCGCGGCTTACATCAACCCATAATCCGTCGTAATCGAATTCTGTGTTGAGCCAGAGGGAGAAGGACAAAACCGGGTCTTCCGTCAGCCCGCTGAAGTCAAAACAGGGCGATTCCAGAAATCCCCGCTCGGTATTGTTGTATGAGCCGTCCAGGTTGGTCGCCCAGATGTTGTTTCCGCTGGCTGCGACGTTCAATTCCGGACCGGACGGATGGCCGTATTCCCAGGAAGAATTCAAGCTTTCCGGGTTGACCAGCCAGCCTTCGCTCCATTCTTCAAAAAGGGCGTAATAAGGCAGCGATTCTATGGTCGGAATACTGACCACCTTGACGGTAAACGTGTCATTGGTGGTTTCGCTGTCACCCTGAAGGGCCGTCCAGGCCTGAATGATGTATTCGCCCGGCTCGGAAAAATCATAGGATGCGTCAAAGGTCATGGTATACAGGCTATCCTTTCCGAGAATGCCGGTATAAAACCCATCGGTGGGCGGATTGACGGCCCCCGGATCTCCGTTGACGCTGTAGTAGAATTCGAACAGCGACTGTGGCGATCCGCCGAAGTTTTTAAAGGTTACGCTGATGGGGGTAGAACTGCTGAGGTTGCAACCCGTAGTCGGCGTGACGACGTCGACTATGCCGACGTTTTTGGCCCAGAGTGTTTTGAACGGATAGGGACCCACCTGGTGGCTGGTATCTCCGTTGGCGCACATAACGGATAGGTAAAATTCGTATTCGGTATTCTCCATCAAGCCGGTCAGTTTGGCTTTTTTTCCGGGAGCGGACTTGACCAGCCCGGTGCCGGGCGTAAACCCGGTGGTGTCGTATTCGATGAGGTATTGGCCGTTGGGGTCGGATTGGGTCCAGCTGATATCGGCTGTAAAAGCGCGTACATCATCCACGCTGACATTTGCGGGGGGCGGAACCGGACAGGTCGGGCAGACGACTGCAAAAGTAAAAACAGGCCCTATTGCAGGGAACGGGCCGTCGGAAAAAACTTCCAGGCCATCGGCATCGAGCAGCGTGTAGCTCACTTCATTTTCATAGTTACCCGGAGCATAGATAAAACTGATTTGAATGCCGTCGGTAACTGAAAGCGTGAATTCCGCTTCGTAGCCGGAAGTGAAAGTATAAGTTGTTACACCACCCGTGCTGGTCAGCAGCGTAAGACTGGCGCCATTCCAGCCGTCCCCGAAGCTGTCGTGCAACTGGAGCTTATACTCGCATGGGAGTTGAGCGGCGAGACTGCCGGCCAACAGGAAGAAAAAGATCAATGAGTAGCAATGTTTCATACCAATGGGTTTAAAAATCCAATAGCCGGTCCCGGCCTTCCCAACCATTTTTGATCGAAAGGGCTAAATTTAGACAAAAAAATAAGGCTGGTAGCCGAAACCGGTCCGATTTTTAAAGATATATCGGCCAGGCGGCTGAAAAGAAGAGCGGCCGGAGGGCGAATTTGGGAATACCGAAACCCTTCGGGATGAAGAAGGCCCGGATCAGATCATCTCCTCGTATTTGGGCTTGTGATTGTGGTTGACGCCATGGAGGTGCAGGTCCGACAATTTGTACATCACCATCGTAGCTGCGACAGCTGCGATGCAAGGGGCGGCGACAGCTCCGGCGATCGGTACCATCAGGACAAAATACAGGAATATGCCCAATGCCATGGCGACACCGATAAAATTCTGGCTGAACTTCAGGCTTTCCCGGATGCCCATGTGAAATTGTTCCTGGTAGTTGTCCAGCACGGCAAAACCCAGGAAAAAGCACTGAACGCCAAAGTTAAGGATGGGTTTCATCCAGGCCAGGAAGCCGAAAATGCCGAAGAAAATTGAAAATCCGATAGAGAACAACAGGGTAAACAACCAGGACAGGCCCGTGACTTTGATCATGCGGATTTCGGCCACAACAAAGTCATTCCAGGTGATATCCTTGTCTTTTCCGGTCAGTTCGGCCAAGGCCCTGCGGGCAAAGTGGAAAATGGCCACTTCGAGCAATGCAAGCATAATGAATTTGGAACCGCTCGAAAACAAGAGATCATAACTGCCGATGGCCAGGTCTTTGGCCAGAACCCCCATTTGACTGACAACCGCCTGGGGAGAGTCGTTTTGCATATGCCCCATCCATTTCAGGAAAATCCCCATGAATTTGAATCCGCCGATTACGGCGCCGATCAGCAGGATCCTGGACACCCAGCCATAGCTGAGTACGCCTTCCCACAGCCGCTTTTTTTTGATAAAGGCAATGGCCTGAGGGATCATGGCAAGGGAAAACAAAAATTGGCTGAAATATTCGCGGACAGGTCGGATTTTCATAATGGGCGCAAAAAGTGAACCTTAAAGTTAAGGCACTATTCTCAATCTTCAAAGCCCCATCGACCAAATAAGTGATCCTGCCGATCAGTGTTACTGCATGGGCGACTTTCGGAAGCGGCCATGTTCAGTTTTCGGCAAGGGTTTCTGAAATATCGGTGAGCCGGGCCTGTAGCGAAGGGATAAAGGCTGCGATCAATCCGATCAGCAATCCGCCGCCTAAAAGTTGAAGCTCCGGACCGGGAAGAAACAGCCAACCCGTGAAAGGGTACCGGTATGTTTTTTCGAGATAGCCTGACAGGAGTTCCATGCCTATATGGCCCAGCATAAAACCAAAGACACACCCCATAGCGGCCAGCAGCAAGCCTTCCAGCATAACAAGGCCGGTCAGTTTATCCGGGGAAGCGCCCATGACCCGCATAAGCGCCAGCTCATATCTGCGTTCCTTCAGCGAAGCGTAAAGGGAGATAAAAATGCTGAGCGCACTCACAATGAGGATGATGACAGCGATGGCGCGCAGCGTTTTTTCACCCGAGCCGACCAGGCTGAACAGGCGATCCAGTTCAAATGCGGGATTTGCCGCCATCAGGTCCGTGTTTTCGTTGATGTTGCGCGGCAGGCTCAATGTCTGAGCGTTGATGTTCTTAAACTGGATCAGCAGACTGGTGATCTCTTTGTCTTCGTATTCGTAAAGCGGTTTTTCCGGTTCTGCTTCAGCGCCTTCGTGATGGGTTACCGCTGTCGAGTCATGCGGCGCCGTTTCCGTGCCATGATCGCCATGCACTTCCCAAACGCTTTGCGGGCTGGTCAGGAGCAGCTGGTCGATCACAGACCCTGTTTGTTTCAGTATGCCGGTCACCAAAAATGCATCAGCGTCTTCGTGGACCAGGTTGTCATCCAGGACAAATCCATGGGAGCTGTGGAAGCGACTGCCCAGTTTCAAACCCGTTGATCTGGCCACTCCCGACCCCAGAACCACCTCAAACGGATGTTGCCAGGGTTGTCCTTGAGCGATGGAGGCGTGGTATAACGCCAATATGTCCGGGGAGGTCCCCACAATTCGAAATCCTTCATAGCTGTCGCCGAGCGCAAGCGGCACGGCGGTTTTGATCAGCGGATGCCCCGGACGCATGAAGGGTTTGGCTTTGGCTATGGGGATATTGCCGGTAGGAGAGTCTATATGATACAGGCTGCTGAGGACCAATTGCAGCGGGCTGCCTTTTGCGCCGATCACCATGTTGACCCCGGCCTGATTCCGGCGCAGCTGGTCGTCCAGCTGGTGATTAAGCAACAACAGCAATATGATGAGGCCGGCGCCCAGCGCAAACAATACCAGGTTGAGCAACAGGTTTAACGGCTTGTTTTTCAGGTTTTTCCAGCTGAGTGTCAGTATGTTCATGCCTTCAGTTCAGGTGAATTTGATTGGAAATACGGTTGCGCAACCGTCCGTCATGCGTAACGATCAGCAGGGTTGCGTTCATCTCCATGGCCTGTTGTTCGAGGAGTTGGGTTACGTATTCGCAATTCAGATCATCGAGTGCCGATGTCGGCTCATCTGCCAGGATGATCTTCGGGGTATTGACCAGGGACCGGGCGATGGCGACCCGTTGTTGTTCGCCTACACTCAGCCTGTCGGGGCGGGATTTGAGTTTGTGAACGATATTCAATCGTTCCAGCAGACCGCTGACCTTGGATCGATCTATGGGGAAACCGGCCAGTTGTTGTGCCAGCAGCAGGTTTTCTTCAACGCTAAGGGATTTGATAAAATGGGATCGCTGGAAAATAATGCCGATATGGCCGCCCCTGAATTTGTCGACGGCTTTACCGGATAAGCGGGAGATATTGGTCCCGGCGAGGATCACAGAACCCGAAGTCGGAGTCAGCATCCCCGCCAGCAGGTGCAGCAAAGTGGTTTTTCCGCTGCCCGACTGCCCCAGTACAAGCCAATGTTCGCCTTGCCGGCACTCGAAATCGGCGAAATTCAATTCGGGTTGCCCGGGATAAGCAAAGGACAAAGCGTTGGTAGACAGCATACAGCAGCGGCATTGAAGTCAGTTAAACTAAAGATCGCGGCGATCATTCATTTTATGGTATCGGCCAGCCACACGATCCTGGCAGCCAGTTCGATATTTTCCTTGGCCAGCTCGCGTTGCGCGATCCGGTGAAGGGTATTGACCACAGGTTTTTTCTGGAGCGCCTCCGCAATATAGGCATCCTGCCGGAGTTCTTCAACATCGTCCGGCCCCGGGGGGGCGGTTATAGCGGCCAGCTGGCCCAGGTTATTGCCAGTAAGGACCTCGCTTTGGCGCGCACTTTCCGGCAGTTTATGGTATCCGATCCCGATCTTATTGGTGGGTTGGTGGATCAGGTGAACCGCTTCACCGCTTGCGCGTACATAAAAGGACCTGCCCAGACGGCCCATCAGGTCGATTTTATGCGGATTGATCTTGCCCTGTTCGTCGAGGATTTTCTCATCCACGTGGATCCGCAGGATTTCGCAAACGATCAGATTGCCGGCGCCGCCGTTTTCTCCCAGCGGGAGGATTTCTTTAACCTTACACTCAAACTGAACGGGAGATTCCTTGACCCTGAAGGGTTTTACCAGGTCGGACGCGATGGGGGTCAATCCGGTTTCATGAAATTCGCTCACTTCCGCCGGATATTCGACGCTGGCCAGCGCTACCTGACGAATGATGCTGAAGTTGACGGCGTTGATGACGACCTCACCCGTTTGTTGTACATTCCTGAGCGTATCCTTGGTGGTATTGTTCATTACGCGCAGGTTGGCCGAAAATATGCAGATGGGCGGATTTGAGCTGAATATATTGAAAAAACTGAAAGGGGCCAGGTTGGGGCGCCCTCCGGCATCGACCGTGCTGGCCAGGGCGATGGGGCGCGGGCCTATGCTGCCGACCAGCAACTGGTGCAGTTCGGGGACGGGTATCGTTTTTGGGTCAATTACCGGCATATTGGCTAAATTTGATACAAAAGAAAAGGATTGCCGGAAATAAACCAAACGGATGTTCATTCGATTTAAAGAAGCAAGCCCTTTCTTTTAATGCATTAACAAGGCGTAAAATGAACTGGAATAAAATTTTTAATGTATTGTTGTGGGTTGCGGTCGTCGGTGTTGCCGGGTTTACCGTTGGTAAATATTTCTTTTTGAAACCCAAATTCATTGTCGGTGAGGAGGCGCCGTCCTTCTCTGCTGTGACGTCGGGCGGGGAAACCCTGAAGCTGGCTGATCTGAAAGGCAATATTGTGCTGCTCGATTTTTGGGGCAGCTGGTGCGGGCCCTGCCGGATGGAAAACCCCAAAACGAATCGCCTGCTGAAAGCTTTCAGGGAAAAACACGGTAACGGCAGCCCTAACTTTTTGGTTGTAGGCATCGGCATTGAGGAAAATGAACAATCCTGGCAAAGGGCTATTGCCAACGACGGTCTGGATTGGTCATACCAGATCCTGGATAAAGCGACCAGCCTGCGGTTTTTTGATTCTCCGGTGGCCAATATATACGGCGTGAAACAAATACCGACGAAGTACCTGATCAATGAAAAGGGGATTATTGTAAAAGTAAACCCTACAGCAGAGGAAATAGAGAAATATCTGGATCAACATTTCCGTTAATAGGCAGCCTGCCAAAATGGCGCTTGTTGGCAGATGGCAGAATAATTGCTGTATGGTTCCATCAAGTGTTTTTACATTTATCTAAAAATGGCCGAAAATGAGTCGGAAGGAAAAGTTGGATAAAGACAAACAATCAACTGCCGGTACCCATGAGGAGGCGGATACTACCCAGATGGAATTTAATCAGGAGAACCAAGACCCAGCAAAAGACCCGTCATCGGATGAAGATGCCCTGACCGCACTTCAGCAACAGTACAACGAGCTGCAGGACAAATACCTGCGAATGTATGCGGAATTTGATAATTTCAAGAAAAGAACGGTCCGGGAAAAACTGGACCTGATCAAATCCGCCGGGCAGGACATTTTGGCATCGTTATTGCCTGTGCTTGACGATTTTGACAGGGCCAAGAAGAATGCCGAAAGCGGAGGAGAGCCGCTCAGCGAAGGTGTTCAACTGGTCTACAACAAGCTGTTCAATACCCTTCAGCAACGCGGGCTCAAACCGATGGAAAGTATCGGCACTCAGTTTGACCCTGAGTTGCACGAGGCTTTCACTGAAATACCCGCCCCGACGGAAGACCTGAAAGGGAAGGTAATTGATACCATTGAAAAAGGCTATTGGCTCAACGATAAGATTATCCGGCACGCCAAAGTGGTAGTCGGGAGTTGATCCCGGGGCGGCTGACGGGCTGCCCGTATAAAGTATGCTTTCGCCGGCGCTAAGCCGTTGCGGCATGCAAATCAGAACCTATTCATTGTAAAATAATGGCAAAGAGAGATTACTACGAGGTGCTGGGTGTCGGCAAGAACGGTAGTCAGGAGGAGATAAAGAAAGCCTACAGGAAATTGGCTTTGCAGTTCCATCCGGATAAAAATCCAGGCGACAAACAGGCAGAGGAGAAGTTCAAGGAAGCTGCAGAAGCCTACGAGATACTGAGCGATGCAGACAAACGGGCGCGGTATGACCGGTACGGCCATGCCGGGGTCGATCCCAATGTCGGCGGATTCGGCGGCGGCAGCGGTGGGATGACGATGGAAGATATCTTCCAGCAGTTCGGAGACATTTTCGGCGACTCGGGAGGGGCTTTCGAATCTTTCTTCGGCGGCGGGCGAACGGGCCGCACCCGTTCCGGCGGAGAGCGTGGAACCAATCTGCGCGTAAAGCTCGCTTTGACCCTGGAGGAAATTGCCACCGGCGTACACAAAAAGATCAAGGTCAAAAAGCAGACTAACTGCGAAGTTTGCGGCGGATCGGGCGCCAAGGATTCCGGTTCGGTACAAACCTGCGGCACCTGCCGGGGGTCGGGGTACGTTCGCCAGGTGAGGAGCACCTTTCTCGGCCAAATGCAAACCACGGCGCCTTGCCCCACCTGCAACGGGTCAGGACAGACGATCACGGCCCATTGCCCCAAATGCAAAGGAGACGGGCGGGTTTACGGAGAAGAAACCATTGAGCTGGATATCCCGGCCGGTGTAGAAGAAAATATTCAGCTTTCCCTGCGAGGCAAGGGCAATGCAGGTAAGCGAGGCGGCCCTCCCGGCGACTTGCTGGTGAATGTAGAGGAGATTCCGCATGATTACTTACAGCGGGACGGGATGAACGTCGTCCATGAGCTCTATCTGAATTTTGCGGACGCCTCACTCGGCACCTCTGTGGAAGTACCCACCATTGACGGAACGGTGAAAATTAAAATCCCGGCGGGCACCCAATCCGGGAAAATTCTGCGTTTGAAAGAGAAGGGTTTGCCTTCCGTGCAAAGTTACGGCCGGGGAGACCAGCTGATCCATGTCAATGTATGGACGCCGAAGAAGCTGACGGATGAAGAGAAAAACCTGCTTGAAAAATTGCGCGCCATGCCCAACTTTCACCCGCAGCCTACCAAAGGGGAAAAGGGCTTTTTTGAGCGGATGCGCGATATTTTCAAGTAGCCGGGGTGACGAGGATATTTGATGCCGTACGCTGTTTTCCTTATTTTTGTTACTTGACTGCCTCATGATGAGAAATACCTTTCAATTGAATATCCTTGCTGCCCTTGCCCTTTTCCTCGGAGGATGCAACAGCAATATTGTTTACAAAGCGTCAAAAGAAATTCCCGGCGGGGTCTGGTCTTATCAGGACACCCTCCTGTTTGATTTCAATATTGAGGATACCCTTTCCGTATACAATTTGAATCTTGAAATAGAGCACAGCCCTGAATTTTCTTACCAAAATCTGTATACCCGGATCTTTACGGGTTTTCCTTCCGGCGACCGGGCAAGGCAGGTGGTTTCGCTGGAATTGGCCGATAAGTCAGGCATGTGGCAAGGAAAATGCGGCAAGAACAAGTGCCTTTTGAAAATACCCATTCAGGAGAATGCCTATTTCAATCAGCGGGGAGCTTACTCCATGACCATTGAACAATACATGCGGCAGGATAATTTACCCGGGGTTTACGGCTTTACGCTGTCGATTGAAAAGCAGGACCGGCAAAGAGAAATAAAGGAATCGGGCAAGTAGTTCTATATAATTGAAATTTGTCCCATCTTTGTCATGATTATTGCAAAATCCGCGTAGACTCCCTGACCAAGTCCATCTATTTTTGTGCATCCCTTTTGACCAAGTTGGAAAAACCCATTAAACCGCGCTGAAAAAGAATAAAAGCGGTACTTATGCCATACCGTGCCCCCGGCAAGGGGAGTCAGCGCTGCCTCGAAATTGCATGTAACCGCCTCGTCGGGAAACCGCCCAACGGTCCTCGTTGCCTGCCGTTTTGGAAAGACAGTTGTTGAATGGTCCGCTCAGTTGTCATTCTATCACCAATCTATAAAACGGTCATTATGAAAAGAATTCTTACCTTGTTGATCCTGCTTTCCTTTGTAGGTTTCCGTCAGGCCAATGCTCAATTGGCGGACGGCAGCATCGCACCGGATTTTGTCGGTACGGATATTAACGGCAATACCTGGCACCTGTACGATCTACTGGACCAGGGAATTGACGTTATCCTTGATGTGTCCGCTACCTGGTGCGGGCCTTGCTGGAACTACCACAACACCCATGCTTTGGAGGACCTCTATGCACAATACGGTCCCAACGGCACCAATGAGTTCATGGTGCTTTTTATCGAAGGCGACCCGACCACAAACATGGACGACCTGGAAGGCCTGACAGCAGAATCCCAGGGCAACTGGATTGCCGGCACCGAGTATCCTATCATTGACGCTGCGGAAATTGCGGATCTGTACGAGATTACTTACTTTCCGACGATCTTCCATATTTGCCCCAACCGGATTGTTACAGAGCCGGGGCAGATCACAACAGCTGAGCATTACGCAACCAAAAGCGAGTGTACACCGGCTTTCGGCGCCAACAACGGCGGATTGCTGTTCTACACCGGCTTCAAAGGTTCCTTCTGCCAGACCAAAACCTTCTCTCCGGCCGCCAAACTTCAGAACCTCGGTACCGATACCATCAAATCAGCGACCATCGTCCTGACGGTTAACGGTGAAGTGACCGAAACGAAGGAATGGTCCGGCGCCCTCTCAAAATTCCAGATCACGGATGTTACCTTCGGCGAGATGACGGTTGAAGCCAATACGGAAATCGTTATTTCGATTCAGTCAATCAACGGGATGGCTGACGAAGACACGAGCAATGACATGCTGACAGCCAACATCGAAAGGTCAGTGATCATTGACACCACTGCGCTTAATCTGGTGCTGGCAACCGACCAGTACGCCGTTGAAACCTACTGGGAACTCCTGGATGGTACGGGAAATGCCGTTTACACCGGTGGCAATCAGGGTATTTTCACCAATCAGGTCCACCCGGATTCCTATGCCGGCAACACAGCGTATAACTTCGACCTGCCCGTGCCCAAGGACGGATGCTACGAATTCAGGGTATACGATGCCTATGGTGACGGCATGTGCTGCAACTACGGCCAGGGCGGTTACCAGATGACCGACGGGAACGGTACCGTTCTTGCAGCCGGCGGCAGCTTCGGCGATCAGGTTTCGCACCTGTTTGAACTCTCCGGCGCCGAACCCCTGGTTGACAATGCTCAGATCGTAGTATACAGCGGCGAAAGAGGCGAATTCTGCCACTCGGTGTCCTATGCACCGTCTATCGCATTCCAGAATATCGGCAGCAACGATATTACTTCTGCTGATTTTGAAATCAGCCAGGACGGCCAGGTCGTCCAGACCTACAACTGGACCGGCACTTTGACGCCGCTTGACTTTACGCTGGTCAGCCTGGATGAAGTAACCTTCAATGCCGACGGAGCCATCAGCTTCAAACTGGTCAATGTCAACGGCCAACCCGACGACAAGACCTACAAGAATGAATACCAGGTATCCTTTAACCGCCAGCCGGTTACGGTTTACGATACCCTGACCCTGAATTTGAAAACAGACCAGTATGGCATTGAAACCTTCTGGTACCTGGCAGACGACCAGGGCGATATCGTTGCTTCCGGCGGCAACCCGAATGTGGGCCCGGACGGCGGCGGCCAAAGCGCCAGCCCCGGCAGCAGCCCGCAGGCTTATGGCGCCAACCGCAGCTACACCATCGAAATCCCTGTACCTGCCAACGGTTGCTACCAGTTTGTAATGGTGGACAGCTACGGCGACGGCATGTGCTGCAATTACGGCCAGGGTTTCTTCAGCCTTGAAGATCCCAACGGTGAAGTGCTGGCTTCCGGCGGACAGTACGGCGCCTATGACCGCAGCGGCCTGGAAGTGGATAAGCCCGTAGCTACCACCGACCTGGATGAGCTGCAAGGCGTTGAGTTGTTCCCCAACCCGGTATCTGCTTCTTTGACCATCGGCTTCAACCTGGACAAGGCGCTGCCGCTTGAAATCGGCATCGTGAATACGCTCGGCCAACGGGTATCAACGGTACAGGCAGGTCAATTTGCCGCGGGCAGGCACCAGATTTCCATGGACGTCCGCAACCTGGCAAACGGCATCTATTTCCTGACGGTACGCAGCGCTGACCGCCTGGAAAGCTTCAGGTTCGTCGTCAACAGGTAATAAATTGTAACGTTGCCGTCATGGCGATATGTTCAGGCGCTTGAAATTTGAGCGCCTGAACATTTTTATTTTATTTTGGCATTGAAAATCAAAGCCTATGAAAAAATCATTACTCATTGCTATAAGCGTTTTTGCGTCGTTTGCCCTGAGTGCGCAGGTCAGCTTTACCATTGACACGGTTATTGTGCAAAATATCACGCCGGATACGTCAGATGCCGCCGGGCACAGCAAGGTGAAGAATAACGGCATCCAGGTGAAAAACTTCAAATGGGAGCGGACTGAGATCCAGATCACCGACGGTTGGCAGAGCGCCGTTTGCGATAAGAACCAATGCTACTTCCCGGAGGTCGCTACCAAGGAATTCACCCTCGGGCCCAGCGAAGAAGGCACAATGGACGTACACGCCTATCCCAATAACCTGGAAGGCGCAGCGGTCATTCAGGTTGTCGTAACCGACCTTGTCAATTCAAATAATACCGCTACGGGAATCTATTATTTCAATCCGGCGGTAACCGGCACGCGCGAGGTCACAGCAGCTCGGGTAAAAGTCTACCCCAACCCGTCCAACGGCGTCTTCACGATCAGCCAGAATGAGGTAGCCGGAAATATTGAGGTATTCAATATGGCCGGCAAGCGAGTGAAAGCGTTCAATTACGCTAACGGCGATTGGTACGATATCAGCGATCTGCCCAGAGGCGCCTATTTCATCCGGTTGATCGATAAATCGGGTAAGGCCATGGTGACCAGGTTGCTGCAGAAAATGTAAGCAGATCCGTGCGCTTGAAGCATCCTGCTGAAAGTGCAAAAATATATCGTTCCCGCAGGGTTCGCGGATTTTCCCGGATGGTTTGGCCGTTGACAGGCCATTTAAACCGGGAAAGCGGATGCTGCGGGAATTGTTTTTCCGACCGGTATCCTTTCAGAAACTCAGATACGGCGCGATTTTCTCCAGGGTCTCCGCCGGTAAGGCCAATACCTTCCGAAGGTCATCCAGCCCGCCGAAAGCGCCGTGTTGTTCCCGGTAACTGACAATGGCGGCGGCCTGTTTCCAATTGAGATAAGGATGGGTTTTTAATTGCTCCTGATCGGCGGTATTGATATCCAGTTTTCTAAAAATGGATGAAAGCTGTAACTGCGGACGAATGCCGAGGAAGGTCGAATCCGGCAGCCCAAACGTTTCCGCGACCTGATCTATCCGGCAGAAGCCGCCCAGTTTTTCCCTGAAATTGACTATGCGCCCGGCGTAAACCTTGCCGATGCCGCGCAATTGGGTCCATTCTTCAGCCGAAGCCAGGTTAATATCGATGACAGGCTGCGGGCGGTTGTCTGCGGCGGCATAGTGTGCCGGCTTTGCTTCGGCTTCGGTCCTTTCAGACCGTTGGAAATCCGTTGAACCGGTGGTGTCTATGCGAACGAACGGCGCAATGCGATTGAAATGGTCCTCCGAAAGCGTGTAGATTTTTTTGAGATCGTCAATTTTCCGGAAACGACCGCCCTTTTGGCGGTAATTGACCAGCGCGCCGACCGTTCTTTCGGGTAACCCAAGCTTTGAGAACGCCGCCGCGGATGCTGTATTGGGGTCGAAGGGGAATAGCTCCGGTTTCACGGGGCTAACCACGGACTCCTCCGGGGTGGCGTCACCCGGCGGCCCGATCCGGAGGAAAGGTTCGATCAGGCTATATTCCGCTGCTGAAAGCCGGTACAGCTTTTGCAGGTCCTCTTTTTTTCTGAATGGGCCTATCTTTTCCCGGTAGCTGATCAGGTTCCGGGCGGCAGACCCCGAAACCCCGAAACTGATGATTTCCTCGAAGGTGGCGGTGTTGGGATCCAGGGCGGCCGATGCCGGCAGGGTTGGGCGTTCTTCTGATTGAGCGGATTCCCAGGAATCGATGGCCGATCGGAATGCGGAGAAATCCACAGGCGTTTTGGACCGGGTCAGCCTGGAAACATAAGCAGGAAGGATGAAAAGCAGGATAGAAGCCAGCAGCAGGCCGAACGCTCCATTGCGCTCGGTTTTCGAAAAGTAGAAGAAATTTTGCTTTTTATTTTTCATATCGGCATGGGTTTAAAGGTGTTTTATGAATGCTCCGTCCCTTGCGGTATAATGGCATGGAATATTCAGTTGTTTGCAGGCATTCGCCCACCGGTCGGCGGTTCGCCGGGTATTGGATCCGTCCAGAACCACGGCAGCCGGTTTGAAAAAAGCAGGCATATTCAACGGATCAAATGCGGGATTGCCGCTCACCAGGAGCAGGTCAAGCTCCGGCGGAGCGGCCGGCGGTCTGTCGGGCAGGTGATCCAACAGGTAAAGCCTGTAAGAATAAAACTGCACCCAGTCGGCCATCTTGAAAAAAGAACGTTCCGTCAATTCCAGGGAATCAGCCGGGCCAAGCTGCCGGGAGACGCGGATCCGCCGGAATGCGCGGTAATTGCCGGCAGCCTGTTCCAGCCTGGGGTCTGCCAAAGGGAGGTCGCCTAAATAGATCCCTTCATTTCCGTTGAGGAGGTCGACCGCAGAATGTCCCGGAATCTGGTAAATGATCAACTCCCGTTCGTTGGCGTCTCTGAAAGCGCACAGGTTAATCCACAGTCCGGTAACGGCCAGCATGGCCAATCCCCAGAGTATTGGTTTGGATTTGTCGCGTGCAACCGCCCGCATCAGGCAGCCGGTGATTAAAAAACCGACCAGCAAGCCGGGAACGCCCGGCCATATTCCCGAAATCAATCCCCCCGGCAGCCGATGGACCTGAAAGATCAGCATATTGGTCACCCCCACCAGCAGCCGCAGCAACCATCCAAGTCCGTCGCCGATCAGGGGTACGGCATCCAGGAACAGCAAGGCAATGCCGGCTGGCAGGATCAATGTAGCCATCGGAATGACGATAAGGCCTGAAAGCCAGAAATAAACCGGGAACTGATGGAACAGGTAGAGGGTCAGCGGAAATGTCGTCAATTGAGCGCCGAGGCTGACGCTGTTCAACTTCCAGGCAAACCTTCCGAGGGCGTTTGAGATATACCATAGTTTAAAGACCGGTCCCTGGAAGAACACGATCCCGGTAACGGCCAGATAAGACAACTGGAATCCGGTTTCGCTGATCAATCCGGGATCAATGCAAAGCAGGCAAAAGGCGGAGGCTGCCAGGGTATTGTAAATATTGCCGTGCCGGTTGATGATGCGGCCTGTGATCATAAAACTGAACATGGCCGCGGCGCGGAGCGCGGAAGGCGAAGCGCCGGTAAAAACGGCAAAAAGCCAGATGCCCGCCAGCGTGAGCAAGCCCTTCAATAACTTCGTTTGCCATTTTTTGCGATTTAAAAACCGAAGTGCAAAACCCAGCCCCAGATAGACCAGGCCGACGTGCAGCCCGGAAACCGCCAAAACGTGGATAGCGCCCGTTTCTGCGTAAGCGGAATAGGTTTCGTCGTTGACCCCGTCGCGGTAACCCAAAACCAGGGCTGCTGCAAACCCAAAATCATTTGATTCCGGCAGGTGATGTGCAAAAATCCGGATGCACCTTTTTCTCAGGCGATTCATCCGGAGTTGCCAGCCCGCGGTTATTTCGGGAGACAACAGGACCTTGAACCGGCCGGGATCGGCGTAACATTGGTAATAGAACCCCTTTTTCCGCATATACCGGCCGTAATCGAATGCTTTGGGGTTGAGCGGAGGGTCGAACGGCCGGACACTGCCCAGGAAGGCTACCTGGGCGCCCGGAGCGATAATGGCCGAAACCGTATCGCGTTTAAGGTATAAGACCAATTGGCCGCAGGCGTATCGCGGCGGGATTGAATCGGGAAAGCCGACACCGAGTATCTCTAACTCGAGCCTGTCCGTTTTCTCTCCCGGCCTGACCTGGATGACCTTTCCGAGGAAATACCGGTCTTCACCCCGGGCAAAGCCGCTGAAATGCTGCGGTCGGCGGAGGTCGATATGAAGATACCCCAGACAATAACCGAAAAATAGCAGCGCGAGGAAACAGGCCAGCCCGAAACGCCATCGTTTCCGGTGTTCGGTACGGGGAGACCGAAGCAGGACAAGAAAGCATAAAGAGATGAATAACATGCCGCCGGAGGCCGCGGCAATCGGAGGAGCATCCAATAGGGATGCGCTGACTATTCCTACCACAAAAAAAGGTAGGAAACGCAGGAAAGGCGCTTCGTGCCAGTTCATTTTCAGAGAGTTTTAGGTGCGCGCGTTCCGGGGTTCAAGGAACGAAAAATAAACCGGCTTTAAAATTAGGTCAACTTCAAGAAAAAAGCAAGAAAAAATCAATCTTCATCTTCCTCGCTTTCTTCGGGCAGGATTCCGAGGGATTGCATGGCCCGTTCGGAAGCGAGCTGTTCGGCGCTCTTTTTGTTGAAATCGTCGGCAGTGGCTACTTTTTCGCCGTTGATGAGGACGGCGACCTTGAACCGGTCCCGTTTTTCGAATTTATACCGCGAAAGGAGCTTGTAGGTCACCGTTTGGCCGTTTTTCTGGCACCATTCCAGCAATTGGCTCTTGTAATTGTCGTCGAAATTTTCGAGGTCCTGAACGTTGAGGTAGCTGCGCAGGATTTTCCGGACGACAAAACGCCGGGTGCCGCGATATCCGGATTCCAGGTAGAGGGCTCCGACGAGGGCTTCGACAGCGTTGCCCAGCATGGAGCGGCTGAGCCGGGTATTGTTGAATTCGTTGAGCAGGACATCGAGGCCCATTTTATCCCCGATCTTATTCAGGGTTTTCCGTTTGACGATCTTGGATCGCATTTTGGTCAGGAAGCCTTCGTCGCTGTTGGGATATTTTTTAAACAGGTACTCAGCCACAATGGTGCCGAGCACGGCATCGCCCAGATACTCCAGCCTTTCGTTGTTCTGCATGGCATATTCCTTATCGCCTCCCGACGATTTGTGGGAAAAGGCCAGTTTGAATATCGTCAGATTGGCTGGTGTGAAACCAATAAGGGAATTCAGCCGTTTGGCCAAAATCTTGTCTGGAGATAAATAGCGATTGTAACACCGATTAATAAGCCGTACCAAAGTAATTCGATTAAAATTTCCAAAAAATCCGGATTGTGCAATTCAACCGGAACGGCATACAAAGGCGATTGGACTTGTCCGTTGCGATCAGACAAGAAAAACCACTTATCCCAGAGCGAAAAACGGGGAGGGAGGAGAAAATGGAACCCGGCCGGCATCGCGGAGTCGTTTGGTAATGGCAAACCACGCTGCGATTCACAAAAATTGTCGAAAGCCGTAAATCAGGTTTTAACTTTCTCCGACACTCGGATTTATCGCTCTTATATACCTGTTCGGTCCCGGAATCTGCTATTCCGGTGCTTAAAGTTTACCCCACGAAACGTTTAAAGATAGTTGCCGAGTTGTGCCCTCCGAACCCGAAGGTATTGCTGAGGGCTACATCGATCTTGCGTTCCTGAGCCGTGTTAAAGGTCAGGTTCAACCGGGGATCGATCTCGGGGTCATCTGTAAAATGGTTAATGGTCGGTGGGATAAAATTATGTTGAATGGCCAATATGCAGGCGATCGCCTCGATTGCTCCGGCTGCGCCCAACAGGTGGCCTGTCATTGATTTTGTGGAACTGATGTTGAGTTTGTAGCTATGATCGCCGAAAAACCGCTGTACGGCTTGCAGTTCGGCGGTATCTCCCAACGGCGTGGACGTGCCGTGGGTATTGATGTATTCGATGTCTTCGGGGTTCATGCCGGCATCTTCCAGGGCCAGGCGCATAACATTGGAAGCGCCGAGTCCTTCAGGGTGCGGCGCGGTGATATGGTAAGCGTCGGACGTGGATCCGCAGCCGACGAGTTCGGCATAGATCGTTGCGCCGCGTTTGCGGGCATGCTCGAGCTCTTCCAGGATAATGGCGCCGGCGCCTTCGCCCAGCACAAACCCGTCGCGATCGGCGTCGTAGGGCCTGGAAGCCGTTTTGAAATCGTCATTGCGGGTCGACATGGCCTTCATGGCGTTGAAACCGCCGATGCCGGCTTTGGTGACGGCCGCTTCCGAGCCGCCGCTGATCATTACGTCGACTCTTCCCAGACGGATATAGTCAAATGCGGAGCTGAGTGCGTGACCGGCGGATGCGCAGGCCGAAACGGTTGCGTAACTCGGGCCGCGGAAGCCGTATTTGATGGAAAGATGACCTGCTGCCAGGTTGGAGATCATCTTTGGGATCATGAAAGGGTTGTAGCGCGGGATGCCGTTGCCGGCGTCAAATTCTTCGATTTCCTTTTCGAGGGCTCGCAAACCTCCGATTCCCGACCCCCAGATTACGCCGCAACGGTCGAGGTTTAGCTGTTCAACATCAAGCCCGGAAGCTTTAAAGGCTTCATCGGCTGCGACCATGGCATAAATGGAGAAATTATCAAGACGGCGGGATTCCCTGACATCGATGACATTGGAGAAATCAGATTCCTTTATTTCGCAGGCAAATTGCGTTTTGAAATTAGCCGCATCGAAGTGGGTAATCAAATTGGCGCCGCTGATGCCTTTTTGCAAACCATCCAAATAGCCCCGGACGTCATTCCCTATTGGAGTCAGGGCACCAATACCAGTTACGACAACCCTTTTCATACAAAAATTTTTTCGGAAAGCGCTTGATTAAAGCACATCAGAACGGCGGAAGGGGCAGAGTTTTGGGAAACGCACAAAAAGCCCCGGGCTTGATCGTGCGTTTCCCTGAATACGAAAGTTATTCTGTAACCTGCGATTTCAGGTATTCGACGGCTTGTCCTACCGTTTGGATGTTTTCAGCTTGTTCATCCGGGATAGATATATCGAATTCTTTTTCAAATTCCATGATCAATTCCACGGTATCCAGGGAGTCTGCTCCCAGGTCATTCGTGAAACTTGCATCGGCCAATACTTCCGATTCATCGACACCCAATTTGTCGACAACAATTTTGCGTACTCTTTCTACAATGCTTGACATGTTGGATTCGCTTTAAGGTTAACGAATTGCGGTGCAAAGTAAAGTAGAACTACATTGATTACAAAGTTTTTATTTAATTTTTTAGCGAAGGGGTAAACAGGGTGTTGTCATCTTTCACAGTAAAACAGACACATTTGACAACTTTTATTTTGCTGCTGTTGGCGAAATCCAAATTTTGCGGGAAAATCAAACCCTTTTCAGGGTGGTTTTGATTTTGTACTTTTATCGCAAATTTATTGCCCCGATTTGAGGATTTCCAAAGATTGGCGTAATTTTAGCCCTTATTTATTGTAAAAAATACACTTACTCTAATAAGTACCAGACCTACATGGAAGTCGTTGACCACCAAAACACAAAAATCGTCGCTACGGTAGGCCCGGCCTCCAGTTCCTATGACATGCTGCTGGAACTGGTGAAAGCCGGTGTCGATGTATTTCGCCTGAATTTCTCGCACGGATCCCACGAAGATCACCAGAAAGTGATCAATCACATCACTTACATCAATGAAAAATACAACCTGCATATCGGCATCCTTGCCGACCTGCAGGGGCCCAAACTGCGCGTTGGGAAAATCGAAAACAACGCGCTGGAATTGAAGGCCGGCGATATCGTCACTTTTGTGAATGAACCCTGCATGGGTACCATGGAGGCCATTTACATGAGCTATCAGGAATTTCCCAGGGATGTCGAAGCGGGCGAAAGGGTATTGGTCGACGACGGCAAGCTGGTTTTTGAAGTCGCCGAAACCAATAAGCAGGATAGGGTAAAGCTCAGGGTCGTACACGGCGGCGTTCTGTCGTCCAACAAAGGCGTCAACCTGCCCAATACCAAAGTTTCGCTGCCTTCCATTACGGAAAAGGATGAAAAGGACCTTGCTTTTATCCTGACCCAGCCGGTCAACTGGATCGCCTTGTCCTTCGTTCGTTCCGCCAAGGACATCAAGGACCTTCAGAAAAAGATCGACCTGGCCCGGCATCCGGCCAAGACCATCGCCAAAATCGAAAAACCCGAGGCCATCGACCACATCGACAAGATCATCAAAGCCTCCAACGGCATTATGATCGCCCGGGGCGACCTCGGGATCGAAGTGCCCATTGAGCGCCTGCCGATCATCCAGAAGGAGATCATCCAGAAATGCATCCAGCGCGCCAGGCCTGTGATCGTCGCAACCCAGATGATGGACAGCATGATCGTCAATCCGAGCCCGACGCGCGCCGAAGTGACCGACGTGGCCAATGCCGTGCTGGACGGCGCCGACGCCGTCATGCTCAGCGGCGAAACTTCCGTAGGCGCTTTCCCGGTCAAGGTCGTCGAGGCGATGAACAAGATCATTGATGAGGCCGAGAAACACGAGAACGTTTACATCCACCGGCCGAAGCTTTCATCCAAGTCCCGGACCTTCCACTCCGACGCTGTTTGTTTCCAGGCTGCGGAAATTTCCGACAAACTGGGCGCCAAGGCCATCATCGGCATGACCAGCTCGGGCTATACGGCCTTTAAAGTGTCCAGTTACCGGCCTAAGTCAGAGATCTACATCTTTTCCGACCGCATGCACATGCTCTCTACCCTCAGTCTGGTCTGGGGGGTGCGCTGTTTTTATTACGACCGTTTCACCACTACGGATGAAACGATTCTGGACGTCATCGAGATCCTGAAAGCTGCGGGCAAGGTGGAAGTCAACGATGTGCTGATCAATACGGCGAGCATGCCGTTGCACCGCCGCTTCAGGACCAATATGCTCAAGGTCACGGTCGTAGAATAGGCGGTTGGTTGATAACGTTCAATGAGGAACACGATCAGTAAGTTTTGGCGAATACCACCAAACCGGGAACTTTTTGTCCTTTCATTTAATTTTATTGACTTGAGGTTGAATGCGCTATATGGCCGGTTCAACCGGATCAGAAATTGAAAGAAGTCCGGTAAGGGCTTCCCTGCAACACCCATTTGCCCGACCATGACCATAAAAGAAGCGCTTCAGCTGTTCAAGGAGTCGCTCCAAAGCGAAGAGAAAAGTTACACGACCGGAAGCATTAACCGCGCCATCGCCTTGTTGTCCATTCCCATGATCCTGGAAATGGCCATGGAATCGGTATTTGCGCTGGTCGATGCCTTTTTCGTATCCAAGATCAGCCCGGATGCCATGGCTACGGTCGGGCTGACGGAATCTGTCATCACGCTGGTCTATTCCATCGCCATCGGGCTGAGTACCGCGCCGGTGGCGCTGATCTCGCGGTATATCGGAGAAAATGACAAGGCCGGCGCTTCCAAGGTCGCTATGCAGGCCATTTACCTGGCCGTCTTCGGCGCACTGGTCACAGGCATTCCCGGGTTCATCTTTGCCGAGGACATCCTGCGGTTCATGGGCGGCAGCGATGCCCTGATCCGGTCTGGACTGGGGTATACCCGCATCATGTTCGGGTTCAACATCGTCATCATGCTCCTGTTTTTGCTCAACGGCATTCTCCGGGGCGCCGGCGACGCCAGTCTGGCCATGCGCACCCTGTGGCTCGCCAACGGCATCAACATCATTCTGGATCCGCTGCTGATCTACGGGATCGGGCCTTTCCCCGAGATGGGCGTAGAAGGCGCGGCCATTGCCACGACCATCGGCCGGGGTACAGGGGTAGCGTTCCAGTTGTACGTCCTTTTTGGCGGCAAAGCCAGGGTCCGGTTATTCATCAAGGCCTGGCAGCTCGACCTGCCGGTGATCGGCCGCCTCCTGAAGATTGCCGTCAACGGGGCCTTTCAGTTTTTTATCGCTTCGGCCAGTTGGATCTTCCTGATGCGGATCATCGCCGGCATGGGCAGCGTGGCCGTTTCGGGGTATACCATTGCCATCCGGCTTATCCTTTTCACGCTGTTGCCGGCCTGGGGCATGAGCAATGCGGCTGCGACGCTGGTGGGCCAGAACCTGGGCGCCAAACAACCTGCCCGGGCGGAAAGCTCCGTCTGGCGGACGGCGCATTTCAATACGATATTTCTCCTGACGGCGTCCGTCATCTACTTGCTGTTCACCACGCCGATCCTGTCCCTGTTCGACAAAACGCCGGAGGTGCTGGAAGCCGCGACTTCCACCCTGCGGATCTTTGCCATCGGCTATATCTTCTACGGTTACGGCATGATCCTGGCGCAAGCCTTCAACGGCGCCGGGGACACGGCCACGCCGACCATCGTGAATTTCGTCTGTTTCTGGCTGATGGAAATCCCGCTGGGTTATTTATTTGCACTCAGGCTGGATTGGGGGCTGCCCGGCGTCTGCTGGGCGGTTGTGATCAGCGAAACCACGCTTTCTGTGATCATTATGGTGCTTTTCCGGAGGGGGAGGTGGAAGACGATGGAGGTGTGAGAGATTAAAAATACACCGCCGTCTCCGCGCTGATCAGCCGGTGATCCGTCGGGATAATGATGCATTGCGCCTGTTCGATATTCCGGGTAAACCGAAGCGCTTCTTCCCTTTTTATGAATTCGTCCTTCTCACCCAGTACCAGCCGGAGCGGGATCTTTCCTTTCCGGAGGGCGAGTTTGATCTGAGCCGGCCGAACAGGAAAATGCCCCATGGCCGCCCAGGTGTGCATCATCCGCAGCCGGCGGGCCTCGTTGGTCCAGTGATAGCGCAGGTATTTCAACCCGAAGCCGCTCATGATCCCGAGGTTGTAGGCTTTTTCGGCTATGCGGAGCGCCCATTTTCCGCCGGGGCGGGCAATCCGGATGAGCCCTCTGCGAAACCAGGCGGGGATCCTGCTGGCGACCCACATATCGCGGGTGGCCAGTCCGTCAGGGGCAAACAGGGTGACGCCGGTGAGCCGGTCGCTTAATTCAGGTGTAAGGGATAAGGCCAGCCGTCCGCCCATGCTGTAACCGACGCAGTGGAAATGTTGAGCCGGATGCTTTTCCGTAAGCTTATCAATCCAATGCAGGGCATCCGGGCGTTTCCAGACCGGCGGCTCCCAACGGGTTTGTCCGTGCCAGGGCAGGTCGGGCGCCAATACGGTCCATCTTTTATCCAATGCTTCGGCCCAGCCTGCAAAAGCGTGCCCGTCTTCGCCGAAACCATGGAAGGCGAGCAGGAGTTCGGGACCTTTGCCGAATTTCCAGTAATGAAGTCGCCCATGCGGCAATTCTATCCAGTCGCGTTCGGTCATGCTGAACCTTCGTTACAAGGGGGTTGTTCTACTCATACTTCAGCCGGATCGGGCTGATTAATTCGTTGCAATAATGAGATTTTTTCCTTTGATCCTTATTTTTCTGGCATTAAACGCCTGCGCTGTCAAAAAATATACCGGGACTTCGTCCCAACCCGTCAGCCACAAAACGTGGGACAAGCTGTTGAAAGCACACGTCAACGATGAGGGCTGGGTGGATTATCAGGGATTCATAAGAGACAGCGCTCAACTGAACAGCTACCTCGACCTCCTGAGCCGCAACCATCCGAACGACGCGAACTGGTCGCGCGAGGAACAACTGGCTTACTGGATCAACGCCTACAACGCGTTTACCATCAAGCTCGTCGCGGATCATTACCCGGTTGAAAGCATCAAAGATATTAAAAAGGGGATTCCTTTTGTCAATACGGTTTGGGATATCAAATTTATCCGGATAGAAGGCGCCACTTATGACCTGAACAATATCGAGCACGGCATCATCCGGCCGACCTTCAAGGATTACCGGGTCCACTTTGCTCTGAATTGCGCCTCCAGGTCCTGCCCCAAACTGTTGAATGAAGCCTATACGGCCGAAAAGCTGGACCGGCAGCTCGATGATGCAGCAAGGACATTCCTGGCCGATCCGGAAAAGAATAAGATCTCAGAAAACAAGGTGGAAGTATCCAAGATCCTGGATTGGTACTGGGGCGATTTTAAAGATAAATTCGATTCCGTACCCGATTTTATCAACGCCTACAGCTCGGTGAAGGTCAGTAAAAAGGCGGAGGTGAGCTACCTGGAGTATGATTGGGGGTTGAATGAAGTGAGGAAGTGAGGAAGTGAGGAATTGAAGAACTGAGGAATTGAGGAACTGAGGAATTGAAGAACTGAGGAATTGAGGAAACACCTCTGCGGCATTTTATCGCATCGCAGCAGCTTCCCGGGCTACCCGCATCGGGATGCCGACGCATTTCTTTTCCATATAATCCATCATTTTTTCGATCAGGGCTCTGGCGGACGGATCGAGTTGATCCAGTTCGCCGCGAAAGACTTCGTTGATGGCCTTGTGCTTGACCGCCTTTACCTCCTCGGGGACGCTGCGGAAGGCGATTTCGGCCTGTCTTTGTTTGAGCAACATCGGAAATTCATCCAGGAAAGCGCTCAGGATCTCCCGCGCTTTTTTGACCTCTTCCTCGCGGTAGGCCTGGTTGGCCTGGGCCATTTTCCGGAGGCCTTCGATCTCGATGAAACGGACCGGGAAATCGCTTACGACATCCGGGTGGACGTTATTCGGCACCGACAGGTCGATGACCGTTTTTTCGCCGGACTCGCCGGCCAGCAGCCGCTTGTACAGGTCGGGGGTGACGATGGCGTGCTGAGCGCCGGTACAAACGATGGCGATATCGAACCCTTCGGTGTACCCGTCGAGGTCGGACAACGGGAAGGCTTTACCGCCGAACTGGTCGGCCAGGCGTTGGGCTTTGTCGAGTGAGCGGTTAAAAACCGCAACGTTCCTCGGCTGCTGTTTGGCCAGGATCTTTGCGGCCAGTTCGTTGGTTTGGCCGGCGCCGATGAACAGGATGCGGGTATCTTCGTTCAGCGGTTTTTGCAGGAGTTGCCGGATGGCCAACGCCACGACCGATACCGATTTTTCACCGATCCCGGTTTTGGAATAAACAGACTTGGCCGCCACAATGGCGTGTTGCAACGCCAGTTTTATGGTATCACCGGTCAATCCCCACGCTGAAGACCTTTCGTAGGCTTCGCGGAGTTGCCGGAGGATCTGGCGTTCGCCGACGACAAGCGAATCGATCGACGCCGCTACCTCAAACAGGTGATTGACGGCATCCATACCCGAAAGGAGCTGAAAAATGCCGGTATATTCCGTCAGTTGCGCTTCAGAGAGCCTGGGGTGGATCAAGTCCGTAAACGCCCCGATGAAACCGGCGTTCACCGGGTTGGCGGTCGAAAAGGCGTACATCACCCGGTTGCAGGTGGCCATGTACATCAGCTCATCCAGGCCGAATTCGCTTTTAAGCCGGAGAAGCTTGGTCCGGAGCGCATCTTCATCGGGCGCCTGAATAGCCAGGTCTGCCAACGTGCTGAGTTGGGTATGTTTGTGAGAAACCGTCAGAATATGGAACCGTTTGAGCATGGACGTTCATTTGCAATTGCAAAAATAGGGTCCAGGCCGACTCAAATTGTCATGATTCTGTAAACAAGGAACCGACGGCGCGCCTGAATTCGGGTTTATGGGCTGATCTTTGTCATCTGGCCGTAAAAATAAAATACAGGGTCAGGGTTGAGCCTGCGGCTGCCTGCGCAGCAAGGCGGCGGAAATGAGTGCGATGACGAGCCCGACCGGGAAGTTTTCCAGGAAGGTGAACCCGGTAACGGCGATCGGATTTTTGTAGATCTCCTTGAATTTTTCCATCTCCTTTACCTTCTGCTCGATCGCCTGAGCCGGCTCCCCGCTCTGGCGGATCTGTTCGACAGCCTGATTGAAATACGCATCCATCAGCGATTTGCCGTCGCCGAAATAGTAGTACAGCAACCAGATGATGACGTAGAGCGTTGCTGCGATCAGTGCGATCAGCAAACCCAGCTTGAAGGCTTTGCCAAAGGTGATCGCGCCGCCGGGCTGGTTGTTGCGGTAAGACCGGATCCCGAAAAATATCATGGACAGGGACAGGATCATGGTGGCATAACCGATCAGTTCTCCGGATTTGGCGTCCGCTCCGGGGGAGAACAAGCCCATCAGGATGAGCATCAGGATTCCTTGTATGGCGCCTGCAATAAGCCCGAAAGTCAAAATTGTTTTTTTCATTGTTTGTGCTGGTTTGATTTGATGGGACGAAAGTAGACCGGCCCGCCGAAAACGGGCTCACCCGAAAGGACCATTCTGGTCGGAGACAGCTAAAATCATGCTAAAGTATGACCCGGGAAGGCGGTTTCAGGAGAGCAGCGCCAACGCCTTCCCGCGCTGAATGGCCTGGGTCCTGCGCCTTACATCCAGTTTGGAGAACAAATTGGACGTATGGGTCTTTACGGTATTGAGAGAAATGAACAGCTTGTCGGCAATTTCCTGATTGGAATAGCCTTCGGCCATCAGCTGCAGCACTTCCAGTTCGCGCGGGCTGATGCCGAGTTTTTCCACCATCCCCGGATCGGGGTCCTCCTTTGGGGAAACTGCGCGGGGTGTTTCTTTCCGGCGAAAGGCCTGGGTGAGTTTCAAGCCCATCCAGATGCCGAGGCCGGAAAACAATACGGCTACGGCGCCCACATAAAATTCGACGGAGAGTTCTCTCAGATAATAGCGATATTCGATCCCTTTCAGCAGAAAGGTCAGCAGGGCAAGCGCCAATCCATAAAGCAGAATGGTTTTTTTCATTGACAAGAGGAAGACCTTTTTCCAGATTCAAAATAAGGCAATTTCCCTGATTCATTCAAAGATTGGAATATCGCAGTATTATTGCAAAAAAATTTCTCCTGCGAATAGGGGGGCATCCCCAAGGAGAACATCTATTGGTTAGTTCCGGCAATTTGCCGGCAAAATTACCGGTATGGAAGAGGCCAGATATGTAGAATTAGCGGCCCGTTATCTTTCCGGAGAAATCGATTCGAAGGATAAAGCGGAGCTATTGGCTTGGGCGGAGGGTTCGCCTGCCAACCGGAAGTTCTTTGACCAGTTGATTGAGCTTTGGTCCCTGTCAGGGCGATTTGACGAAGGCGATGACTTTGAACCTGATCTCGGTCAGGCATGGGCAAAGCTGGAGCAAAAACTGCCGGACGGGGAAGCCAGGATCAGGAAAATTACAGGCCTTGGATGGATGTTGCGCATTGCTGCAACCCTTACCCTGCTGCTGGTCGCCTCCTATTGGATCTTCGGCCCCAGGAAAGCCTCTTTTGAAACGGTGGCAACCCTGACGGAGGAACAGAAAGAAATCACACTGCCCGACGGCAGCCGGGTCTGGATCAACCAGGATAGCAAGATCGCCTTCGATCCGGCGTTCAGAACACGCGAAGTCCACCTCGAAGGAGAAGCTTTTTTCGAGGTAGTCCGGGACGAACACCGGCCGTTTGTCGTGTTGAGCGGCGGCGCCCAGACCACGGTGCTGGGTACCAAATTCAACGTACGCGCCTATCCGCAAGAGGAAAAAGTGGAGGTTACGGTGGAAAGCGGCAAAGTTGCGGTTGATCCTGCCACAAAAAGCGGCGAAGGCGTGAAGTTGGAAGCCGGCAATTCGGGGGTTTACCTGAAAGCTGAAAATAAAGTTGAACTGGAGGAGGACGGCATCTACAAAGCTGCCGCCTGGAAAAACCGCAATCTTCTTTTCCGGGACGACCTCCTGCGGGACGCCATTCCGGCTATGGAGCGGTACTACAACGTCAAGATCATTCCGGAAAACCCATTGTTGCTGAATTGCCATGTTGTTTCAAGCGAAGAAGATCCAAAATTGGAAACCTTGTTGCAAATCATTAAATTTACCAACGGCATATCGTACGAGCAACGAGGAGATACCATTTTGATCAATGGTCCCGGGTGCCAATAATGTCCAAAAGCCCGAAGAGGAATGAGATCCGCCTGTATTTTAGTGATATCGCTTATATGGATAAACCTGTACGGACAACCTTCCAACCGGAAGATCAGTCTGGACTACGCAGGTTTGCCCCTGAAAGAGGTTTTAAAAGACCTGAGCAACAAGTACGAAGTCCGGTTTGCCTACAGCAGTGATTTCATCCCCATGGATTACCCGGTCCGGGCATCGGTTCAGAATGCGAGTTTGTCCGAAGCATTGGACCTCATTTTTTCCGGCACACCGGTGAAGTACGCCTTCATCGGCGGGCAGGTCGCGCTCAGAGCGGATTACAAGAGCGAAGAAAAGCGGCCTGCGTTGACCCGGCTGGACAAGCCGCTGCCCAAGAGCGTGCCCCAAACGACCCCGCTCTACCAGGAGTCCAAATCCCGCGAAGCCCTCATAGAAAAGCGGCCTTCGATAACGGAAGCGCCCCGGTTGAGCCGGCGGGAATTGCGGCAGTTGCAGGGGGAGCCGCTGAACGAAGCCGACATTGACTTCAAACCGCTGCCGGTTGTGGAAACGGCGGATGAGGGCAATACCGGTCAGAAGCGCCTTGCGCAGATCTCGCTCCTGCCCATGCTGGGCACCAACGCCGGCGCGAGCCCGAAGGTTTCCAACCATTTTTCGGTAAATGTTTTCTGGGGAACCAACGGCGGGGTGGAAGGCGTTGAAGTGGGCGGGTTGGTCAACTCCGTCACCAAGGATGTGGCCGGCATACAGGTGGCCGGACTGGGCAACCGGGTCGGGCACCACCTATACGGCATCCAGATCGGCGGATTGTTCAATTCGGTGCGCGAAAATGTCTACGGCATACAGGTCGGCGGCTTGTTCAATACCACAGGCGCCGCTACCGCCATCCAGATCGGCGGCTTGTTCAACGTTGTCTCCGGCGATTTTGCCGGGGTGCAAACCGCGGGGTTGTTCAACGTATCTACCGGAGCGGCCGAAGGCGTGCAGGTTGCTTCCCTGTTCAATACGAGCAAAGGGAAAACCAAGACCCAGGTTGCATCCCTGTTCAACGTGGCCGGGGATGTCGACTGGGGGCAGGTGGGGTTGCTGTTCAATGCCGCCCGAAAGGTAAAGGGCTTTCAGATCGGTCTGATCAACATCTCGGATTCGATTTCCGGCATGCCGATCGGGCTGCTCAACCTGATCCGGCACGGGTACAACCGGGTGGAGTTTGCGGGCAGCGAGGCTTTTTACGGCAATTTTGCGCTCAAACTCGGCGCCAGGTCTTTTTACAATATTTTCCAGCTTGGCCTGCGATGGGACGACTTGTCGATCCCGCAAAACGGCGCGGAACCCAAAACCGGAAAATACTACAGTTGGGGTCTCGGTTACGGATTCGGCACAGCTGCCGGCCTCGGACGGCAAACGACCGTTAACCTGGAGGCGGTTGTCCTGCACGTGAACGAAAGGGAATCCTGGACTAAAAAGCTCAATATGCTGGGACAGGCCCGCCTGACCCTGGATATACGTACCGGCAAACGGACCAGTTTGTTCGCCGGACCGGTGTTCAACATCATGTTTTCCAGGTTGACAGACCCCGAAACAGGAAAACCCGGATCGATCCTGGTGCCTTATTCCATTTGGGAAAAGGACTACGAAGAGGATATCAATGCCCGGGCCTGGGTCGGATTTACGGCGGGAATCCGGTTGTAAAAGGATCGTTCACCCATTCATTAATCCTTAAACTTTCGTGGTAAGGACCGGCTGCGCGCAGTGCGGAGCTGGGATTGCCATGTCTCAATTCAACAACAATTAACTCGACAAAAATGAAAAATTGGCTTATCATTTTGGCATGCCTGGCTGCAACGGCCGTTACGGCACAACAAGAAACCCTCTTCGGCAGGGCGCGCGTAGTAGGCGGTTTTGGGGCCCCCATCATAGAAATGGGGCTCGGCAACAAGCTTAATACAGCGGTCGGCGGCGGCGGCGGCGTGGTCATCGACGGCTTTTTCCTGGGCGGATACGGGGTCGGCAGCGTCGACTTTGAGCAGCTCTTCGATCAGGGAGAAGTGGAAGTGCTCGATATCGGACACGGCGGTTTCTGGCTGGGCGGCACCTTCAAATCCCATAGCCTGCTGCATATTTTCAGCAGCGCCAAAATCGGCTGGGGCGCCGTCAATGTCCAACTGGACGATAACAATGTGACTTATCGCGACCTCGACAAGATCTTTGTGCTCACCCCCGAAATCGGACTTGAGCTCAACGTCACCCGCTGGTTCAGGGTTGCCGGTACGGCAGGGTATCGCTGGGTCGACGGCGTAAACGAAAATCACGGATATAAAAATGAAGACTTTTCAGGCGGTATTGCCACGTTGACCTTCCGCTTCGGCTGGTTTGGTTCCAGAAGGTGGTAATCGCCGTCACCCGACTGTTGCAATCTGAAATGTTTATAACAACCAAAAAACAATCACATCATGAACAAGTTAAAATGGATCATTCCGACACTGTTGGTCGGCATATGCGCTTTCCCGTCCTGTTTTATCGTCGATGACGACGGAGGCTGGTTCAATTGCGTCGACGGCTCAGGTCCGCTTGAAACCCGCGAACTGGTTTTGCCCGACGGCGTCACCGGCGTTGAATTGCGGATGTCCGCCACGGTCTTTATCAGCCAGGGCGCCGAGCAGAAAATTACCGTTGAAGGAAAACCGAATATCATCGATGAGTTGGAGCTGGATGTCAATAACGGCGTCTGGGCCATTGAAACGGACCGTTGCGTGCGCGACATCGGCAACATGAAGGTTTTCATTACGCTGCCGGCGGTAACCTGGCTCAAAATCAGCGGCTCCGGCGATATCATCAGCGAAAGCTTCCTGACAACCGACGACATCGTGCTGGCCATTAACGGTTCGGGCGGTATGGATCTCGGATTGAATTCCGACGACATCGACGCCAAAATCTCCGGGTCGGGGTCCATTACCCTGGAAGGCGACGCCGATCAGATCGACCTTTCGATCTCCGGCAGCGGCGACTATGCCGGCTTTAACATGGAGGCCAATTCCAT
>WBZL01000633.1_pt1 | contig 39347 bp, 35 predicted proteins | sample 5204291 | NCBI WGS metagenome assembly WBZL01 (sample SAMN12344345, study PRJNA552823) | activated sludge metagenome | biome: Activated sludge suspended growth; feature: Nitrification reactor; material: Wastewater; isolation source: activated sludge from nitrification reactor of wastewater... | reverse complement strand
AGTTCCGCGTGATCGCCTTCGACCCTCGCTCGCAGGGGCTTTCCCAGGTGTACCCAGGATCCCATCGCCCCGAGATTCGCCTCCGGGATATGGATGAGCTGCTAGCGGCAGCGGGTGTGGGGGATTTCATCCTGGCGGGCTGGTCACTGGGTGTCCTGGAAACCCTGGATTTCATCGAGCAGCGCCGACCGGCCCGGTTGCGGGGTCTGATCCTGATTGACAACTCGATAGGCGAGGGCAACCCTCCGCCGCCTCGACCCTCCCGACGCCAGGAGAATCTGGCCGATCCGCAGCGACGCGTCCCCTATCTCACCGGTTTCTGCGACTCCATCTTCCGCCAGCCACTGCCGCCGGCCTTACGCCAGGCGGTACTGGCTTCAGCCCTGGGAGTCCCGCCCAAGGCCGCAATGGAATTGCTCGCCCAACCCTATCCGCGTACCTATTGGCGAGATATCGTCAACCGGCAAGAGGTTCCGGTCCTCTACGCGGTGACGCCCCGTCTGCGTGACCAAGCCGCCGCCCTGAGTCGGAAGCGTGGACCTGATCTGGCAGAAATCAAAATCTACGAGGACGCCGGTCACGCGCTTTTCTACGAGGCCGCGGATGATTTCAACACTCTGGTCCGGAACTTCTCTCTCCGGGTCTTCAGTAAACTTGTGCCGTAGCTCCCACGACCCGCCGCCGAACCACCTGGAGACATCGCTGGTTGCTGCCCTTCTGGTAACTAAAGGCAAACGGGAGTTCGCCGCTGGTCTTGCCGACACGATAGGCGGCTGCCAAGGATTGCTGGGATTTCGGATTGAACAGGGGATGCGGCCGCTCGAAATGGCCATACAACGCCACGTCGCCGATCTTGCCCAACTCGCGATAGTCAACGCCGGTTTCATCCTGCACAAGTAGCGGGGTATTAGTCACCAGCGCATCCCGTATGATCGAAAAACTAGCGTTCTGGGGCAAATGGGAGGCAGCCTTGAGAAGAACCGGATGGCGCGCCATGCGTGTCATCCAGACCCGCGACAATTCGTGGGATTCCAGGTAGGAATTGGAAAGATCCATGCGCACATAATCGACCCGCACGGTTTTCCCAGCCCGGGAGAGGGTGAGCCGGACAGCGTTCCAGGCGTCCGTACGCGCGTTCACGAGAGGCTCGAATTCGCCGGTTTCCGGGCTCAGGGCAATCGGAGATACCTCGACGACTGTATATCCCAAGCGGGCGGCAAAGGCCATCAAGATAGGCGTCAGACCTATTCTGACCTGCTTATCGCGGACATCGGCATCCAGATCGTTGGTGCGAAAGAAACCGAGGCGACCGAACTTCCGCCACTCGCCACTGAATTTCCGATAGAAATTCTGGCGTGCGGCTTCCGACAACTGCAACGGGTCTACCGGCGGCTGGGCAGGCTGCATGGCCACCAGCACATAGCGCTCAGCGGCAGGGAATAACTGGGCAACCGTTACCAGGTCCGGGCCAGCGAAGGGATAAAAAACCGTGCCACCCGCCGGTGCAGCGATGTGTTTGGCTGCCCAGTTTGCCGCTGGTTGGCCAGTACTATTGCGGTAAGCAATCCACGACTGGTCCACCGTCTTGCCATAGGCCGCACCGGCTTCCGGAACGTCGTTCGAAGTGGCTTGCCGGGAATCCGGCAGGCCAGCGTAGGCACGGGCCAGCGAATCGGTGGTACGGGCATTGGCAGATCCGCCGGCGCCCAACAAGGCCAGGAAAAGCCCAATCAGAACCAGATGGCGATGGCAGCGCAGCGAACGAGGCATGGGCAGGGATCTCCAGAAACCAGTGAATCAGGCGAATCGGTACTTGCCGAAGCGCAGGAGAGAAAAAGCGAAGACCAGGAGCAGCGCAATGCTCACTTCCGCGGGACGTTGCACCGCACCCAGGATCAGGATGATGCTCATGACGCCAACAAACAAGGGAGCGAACAGATAGCGGGCGACAGCGGGCGTCTGTTCCTTGATCCGGTACATGCCCAGCACGCAGAGTACCGGGAAGACGCCGAGAAGGAACCCCATGATCGTGAGGATCTGCTCGAAGGTGCCGGTAATCACCATCAGAATGGAGAGCCCTGCCTGTAGCCAAAATAACTGGGGAGAAACCTCGGCCGAGGGCGAAGAGGTGGGTTTCTGGGGGGCCAACCAGGAGAGCACTGTCGCCAGCACCCGCGGCCCGATGAAGGCGGATGCGCCGAGGGAGGAAAGCAGAGCGAAAGCGACGATTCCGGAGAACCAGGCTGAGGCCTGTGTGCCGAAGAGCGATTTCACCAGGATCGCCATCACCGGGATGACGCCATCAATTTCGGTGGTCGGCAGGCTGTTGAGCAGCGCCAGGTTGAGGGTCACATAAAGGAGAAGAGTAATGATCGCCCCAATAACCATCGCATTACGCACGGTACGCCCCGGGTTGGGTGCTTCCTCGGCAACGTAAATGGCGGCATTCCAACCGCTGTAGGCAAACATGACCAGCATCATGGCGACGCCCCAGTCTGGGCCGAAACCCGCCATTCTGGATGCCGACTCGACATCGGCCGGCGTGGGGGGAGAGGCCAACATCAATCCATATAGACCGAGGCCGGCCAGAAGAGAAAATTTGATGATGGCCAGCAAGGTCTGGATACGTATGCCTGACGGCCCCACGATACTGTGCAGTGCGGTCACCAAGACGAGCGTGCCGCAGGCTACCAGCTCATGCGACAGCGCAAGCTGAGGAAGTGCGGCATCCAGATAAGCAGCGAGGGCCAGCGAGGTAGCCGCGTTGGAGGCGGCAAAACCGACGACAAAGGACGTCCAGCCGGCAATCTCCCCAAGGACCGGGGAAAAGAATTCCCGCAGGATGATCGCCTCACCGCCGTTCCTGGGCAAAGCCTTGACGATGACCCCATAGCAGAAGGCGCCGAAACAGGCCAGAATACCCCCCATCACCCAGACAAGGATCACCGCCTCCGGCGCCTTGAGCAGAGAAAGTATGATTCCTGTCGTAGTGAGGATTCCCGTACCCAACATGCTGGCCACGACGAGGAAAGTAGCGGAAAGGGTACTGAGAGGGTGTTTGATCGGAAGCATGCCTTCGAAAAGAATCCTGCGATTGTATCTTGGGATGGAACGGGATGGATAGCGATTTGATGATGTGTCCGTTGCTCCTTCCTGCCGAATCAGCGCACGCGCTGTTTAGGGTCAAAACGGACGATTGCCCGCCCGTCGGCCATCTTTCTCGGCGGGGCCTTCCAGGCGTGTCCATAAACCACTTCGACGGTCGCCGGCAGCCGTCCGGCGTTCGCGAGTTGCTGATAGGCGGCGCGTACCTCGGCCCAGGCTGATCGTCCCATCAGACCATGTCGTCGAGCGCGCATCGCACAGCTTGAACCGCTGCGACGCAGATCGTTGAGCAGGTCGTCGAAGCTCGCGTAGGTCATCGTCAGTACCTCGGCATCCATCACCGGATCTGCAAAACCACACTTGACGAGCATGTCGCCGTAGTCGTGCATGTCGATAAAGCGCTGGGTATGGACGTAACCATCGCAAAAGCTGGCGCGCAATTCCTTCAGAGTGTCCGGCCCGAAAGTCGAAAACATCAGGAGCCCCTCGACTGCAAGCAGTCGATGCACTTCACGAAATACGGCCATGGGATCGTCAAGCCAGGGCAGCATCAGGTTCGACCACATGAAACCGATCGACTGTCCTGGCAAGGGCAGGCTGGCGGCATCTGCGACCAGCAGCGGTGGCGGCCTGCCGCGCAGGAAAGGGAGCAACCAGCGCAACCGCGAGCGCTGCGCCTGTCCGGCCTGCAGCATCGCTTCGCAAAGATCGACGCCCAACAGCAATGCCTTGGGATAACGTTCGCGCAGTGCGCTGAGACTGGCGCCGGTGCCGCAACCAAGATCAAGGACTCGCTGCGGTTCGATGCGCACATAGTCGAGGCGTTCGAGCATGCGCCTGCCGACTTCGCGCTGCAACACCGCCACTTCATCGTAGGTGGACGCAGCCCGCGCAAAATTTCGTTGTACCTGGCGCTGCTCGACGAACTGCGCCTGCGTCTTCATCGACGAGCGGGACGACTAGATCGGCCGTAGCCCAAGCTTCTCGAACAACACTTGATCACGATCGGCTTCGGGGTTGCCGGTGGTCAGCAGCTTATCGCCGTAGAAGATCGAATTGGCACCGGCCAGAAAACATAGGGCCTGCAGTTCTTCGGCCATCGCCTGACGGCCGGCCGACAGGCGAACGAAACTGGACGGCATGGTGATGCGCGCGGCGGCAATGGTACGCACGAACTCGAAACCATCGAGCGGCGCCACCTCGGCCAACGGCGTACCTGGAATCGGGACGAGATTGTTGATCGGCACCGACTCCGGCGGCGGATTGAGATTGGCGAGCTGAGCAATCAATGCCGCACGGTTGCGGCGCGACTCGCCCATGCCGATGATTCCGCCGGAACAGACCTTGATTCCGGCTTCGCGCACCTGGCCCAGGGTATCGATACGGTCGGCGTGCTTGTGGGTGGTAATCACCTGTCCATAGAAAGAGGCGTCGGTATCGAGGTTGTGGTTGTAGTAATCGAGGCCAGCTTCCTTGAGTTCGCTGGCCTGCCCGTCCTTGAGCATGCCCAGGGTGACGCAAGTCTGCAGGCCGAGGCCCTTGACCGCACGAATCATCTCGCTGACTTTCGCGAGATCCTTGTCTTTTGGACCTCGCCAGGCAGCGCCCATGCAGAAGCGCGAGGCGCCCTTGTCCTTGGCAGCCTGTGCTGCGGCGACGACTTCGTCGAGAGGCAGCAAGTCTTCGCGCTCGGTTTCGGTCTTGTAGCGTGCGGACTGCGAGCAATAGCCGCAATCCTCGGAACAGCCACCGGTCTTGACGGAGAGCAGCGTCGAGAGCTGAATCTCGTTGGCGTCAAAGTGCTTGCGGTGCACCTGTTGTGCGCGAAAGATCAGATCCATCAGAGGGAGCTGGTATAGCGCCTCGACTTCGGCGACAGTCCAGCGCGCTGTGCGGGCTGCAGCAGCGGTGTGTTCGGGAGTAAGCGCGGCGGCTTGAGGAATTGCGTTCATGGTCTGTAAACCTTGAAGGGTTGGGGTAAATTAAGGCCCGACAATACAAATTCCTTGCGAGCACTTGAGAGATGTCAATCTTAACTCAAAGCGCCGGACTGATTCGCAGATCGTGGGGACACCTGCTGTCGCAGGACTGCCTACTGTGTGGCGCCAACAGCGGCGAAACCCTCCTCTGCCAAGCCTGTGAGACGGATTTGCCGCGACCGTCGTCGCCAGCCTGTCCACGCTGTGCGCTGCCAACCCTACATGGCGAAGTCTGCGGTCGCTGCCTCGTCAGGCCACCGTACTATGATGCCACGTCCGCCGCCTTTCGCTATGCCTTCCCGATTGACAAGCTGGTGCAGTCATTCAAGTATGGCCATCGTCTGGCACTCGCAGGCTACTTCGGCCGCCAGTTGGCCTGGCTGAGCGAGATCGCCGCTGCCGACCTGATCATCCCCTTACCTCTACATCCCCTGCGCCTTCGCGAACGAGGCTTCAACCAGGCGCTCGAACTCGCCCGGCCGGTCGGCAAGGCCTGCCGAATTCCGATCGACGCGCGCAGTTGCAGCCGCATCCGTCATACGGCCATCCAGGCTGACCTGCCCTGGCGAGAAAGAGCAAGGAACGTGCGTGGTGCATTTCACTGCACGTCTGATTACACCAACAAGCGACTCCTCCTGGTCGACGATGTGATGACCACCGGTGCATCTCTGAACGAATTGGCACGTACGCTGAAGTTGCACGGCGCCGCGCAGGTCGCACTGCTGGTCGTCGCCCGCACCATGCCCGTGTAATCGCCAGTCGCTCTGGAACGGATTTCCGATGCGACCTGTCGCCTGCCCGGATGAGGCGCAGAAACAGCGCTCAGATCTACTCAAAGATGCTCGAACTCGGCAATGTCAGCGCCTGGACTGCCCATTGGGGAGGCAAAAGCGATGACGCCACTGCCGTGCAACACCAACTCATCGTGTTTCAGTAACAGTTCCGGCTCACCGTTGATGGTCACAAAAGTGCCGTTGGTACTGGTATCCTTGATTACGAAATGCTCGCCTCGCCGCTCGATCAACGCGTGGTTACGCGAAGCACGACGATCGTGAATCGCAATATCGCAACTCAGATCACGGCCCATCAGCAAGTGGGGCCGGTGCTTGTCGAGCACTTTCACAGAGAGGCGATAACGTATGCAGAGCCGCAACTCCTGCTCCTTGACGGGGGCCTGCGGATGATCGACGATCACTTTGGCAGCATTGCTCGCATGCTCTCGCCAGAGTACTTCGAAGACCTGCCGTTCCGCAGGCTGCCCGGCAATCGACAGGTTCTTCAGGAGGCGAGTCGATGATTGCAGATGCGGCGACAACAGCGCCCATGTTGCGCTGTTGGTCAACACCTGCCCGGCGCTGGCCAGCCCCGCCAGTGATTCGGCAGTGTTCACGCACTCGCCGAGGAATTCACCCATTTCCTCGATTGCTGCACCTTGATGAAAACCTACCTTGATCGCCAGCTGAACTCCGGAAACGGGTGGCAGGTCGGCAACCCGCCGCTGCATGGCAATGGCCGCCTGGCAGGCATCGTTGGCGTTGGCGAAGATGGCGGCGAGATCGTCCCGACCGGCCTTCATGATCTGGCCGTGAAAGCCGTCGATGCCCCGTTGCATGCGTTTCATGCAACGGTCAACGGCGTGCAGGGCTTCGGTACCCCCGAGTTTCTCGAATAGTCTTTGGCTCCCGGCAACCACAACAAACACGACCGATAGCATTCTTTCCTTGCTGCTCATGCATCACACTCCCTGTCTTGCCCTTGTGCATCGGCCTGCCCTATCGATTCTGCAGACCGTTCATCATCGCCGGTGGAATGACTGCTCATCGCCATACCTGTAGCGGAATTGGCTGCAGCAATGAGCAGTCATCGCCAAGAGGCTGCGGGTCGAATACCGAATCACCGCCCGCCATGCTTGTCAGCGCTGCCCCAGGACGCAGATCCTTGAAATCGAACAAGGTCTGGTCGGCCAGATGTGAGGGAACAATCTTCTGGAGCGCAGAAAATACCGACTCAGTGCGTCCGGGGTAGCGCCGGTCCCAATCAGCCATCATTTCGCGAATCTTCTGGCGTTGCAGATTGTCCTGCGAGCCGCAGAGATTACAGGGAATGATCGGGTAGTCCATAGCGCGCGCAAAACGAGCGATGTCCGTTTCGCCGCAGTAGGCCAGCGGCCGGATCACCACATGCGCGCCGTCGTCGGTGACCAACTTGGGCGGCATGGCCTTGAGCTGCCCGGCAAAGAAAAGATTGAGAAAAAGCGTGTGCACGATGTCATCGCGATGGTGACCAAGAGCAATCTTGTTGGCGCCGATTTCCTTGGCTGTACGATAAATGATGCCACGGCGCAGTCGAGAACACAGCGAACAGGTCGTCTTGCCCTCCGGAATCTTGCTCTTGACCACCGAATAGGTATCCCGCTCGACGATCCGGTACTCGACACCAATATTCGCCAGATAGCGCGGCAGCACGTCAGCCGGAAACCCCGGCTGTTTCTGGTCGAGGTTCATGGCAATCAAGCGAAAACTGACCGGCGCACGTTCGCGCAAGGCCATCAGAAGCGACAGCAGCGTGTACGAGTCCTTGCCGCCGGAAATGCAGACCAGAACCGTATCGCCATCCTCGATCATGTGGTAATCGGCAATCGCCTTGCCGGCCTTGCTCTCAAGGCGCTTTCTCAGGCGCAGCAGGTTATTCGACGGTTCCAAAGAGGCCCTTTCCAATCGCATGATGAATTACAGATGCGCGCTGCGACCGCCATCCACATTGATCACCTGGCCGGTCACGTAGGTCGCATCTTCAAGCAGATAGTGTACCGCTCGGGCGATGTCCTGCGGACAGCCGGCACGCTCCAGCAAGGTATGTGCCACGATTGCTGCACGCGTGGTGCTGTCAAAAAAGCCCTCCTCAGGCCACAGGATCGGCCCCGGAGCAACGGCATTCACTTGTACCCGCGGCCCCAGCTCAATGGCCAGGGCACGCGTCAGCCCCAGCAGACCCGCTTTCGCTGCGCAATACAGGGGATAGCCGGCAAGTGGTCTTTCGGCATGGATGTCGGTGATGTTGACGACGGCGCCGCGCGCAGCCAGCAGATGTGGCGCGGCAGCCTGGGTCAGAAACAGGGGGGCCTTGAGATTGCTGCCCACCAGGTCATCCCAGGCCGCCTGGTCAATACTGCCGAAGGGTGTCGGAAAGAAGCTTGAGGCGTTGTTCACCAGGGCATCGAGACGACCGAAACGATCCACGGTGCAGGACACCAGCCATGGCAAGACCTCGAGATCCTGCAGATCGGCCTGCAGACACGCGGCTGAGAAGGGTCTGAGGGCATTCAGTTCGGCAATCAGCGCCTCGGCCGCTGCCGAAGCCTGGCGGTAGTGCACCATGATATTGGCTCCGGTCGCGTGCATTTCGCGCGCGATGGCGCGGCCCACCCGCCTGGCGGCGCCGGTTACCAAGATCGTTTTTCCGCTCATCCCCCACCCATTCCCATGCTATCCCAACGATCAGGAAAGCAACCAAGCCTTGATTTTAACGGATTCTTGCCACCGTCTTCCGAAAAACGCGCCTTTCCATCGGGGTCGCGGTAAACTGTGAAAAAAATCGACATTGGGAGATTATTGATGAGCCATCTGGACACTCCACTCGACGCCGACGATCTGATGACGATTAGCGAGCGTATCGCCAAACTCCCTGCCGCCGAAGCCGAATGGGTCAGCCTCCTGCTGCAGGAGTTACTGCGCGCGCGCGCGCGCGAGGCTGAATTGCTGGCCGGGGAAGCAACGCTCCGGCGAGAAACGGAAGCGCATAGCGCCGAGCTGGACGATCACCTGGCACAGCTCGCTCTCGACACCGCTGAATGGTTGAAAACCCTGTGGAATGTCGGCTACATGGGAGCCGGTAACTTTCGTGCCGACCCACGCTCGAACTTTCCGTCGATTGATCTCGAAGACATTCGGAAATCCTCGCTCTTCGCCCGTATTCGCCAGGGCAAGCACGCCCTTCCGTTTGCACCGCCGACCCGGCAGGGCTTGCCCTGGCATGAACTGCTCGAAGGAAGGGCGGAACAAACCCACATGGTTAACGCCGAGGTCATTCGTGATGAAGCGGACCTCCCGATCGGGGCGATCATCGAAGGTTGTGCCGAGTGGCAGGTCATCGACGAAGACGCCGAGCAACAGGAATTCATCGTGCAGTACCAGGGCAAGGGACCGCGGTACCGGCTGCTGCTGATGGACACGACTGCCCGACTGCATCGCGAACCGCCGAGTATGACGCGCAAAATCCACCTGCAAGGACACGGAGGTTTCCACAGCTACACACTCGAATGGCCCGAAGCCGACGACCGCAAACAGTTCGTGCCCTTGCGCGCAGCCACCTGGGCGCGTGCCGAATCGGAAGCGGAGCATTGGCTGGCGACAACGCATCCCGAAATGTACGGCCAGGTCCGCTTCGAAGTGTGCGAACAGTGAAGCATTGACTACCCGGATGGCAGCCTCGCTGCCCGTCCCTACGGCCGAGGCGCTGGCCTGCAGCAGGGAGCTCAGCCGCAACATTACGGCGCGAATCGAAGCCGCGGGGGGCTGGATCGGCTTTGATCACTTCATGAACCTCGCGCTCTACTCGCCGGGCCGGGGCTATTATGCCGGAGGCGCGTACAAGTTTGGCGCCGGCGGAGATTTCCTGACCGCGCCCGAAATCAGCGCAACCTTCGCTCAGACCCTGGCCGTGCAGGTCGCGCAACTGCTCGACCTGACTTCTCCGCACATCGTCGAGGTCGGCGCCGGCAGCGGGCAGTTCGCCGCCGACCTGTTGCTCGAACTTGCGCGGCGCGGTCAGCTCCCCAAGCGCTACGAGATCCTCGAAGTGTCTGGTGAATTGCGCGCCCGCCAGCGCAATACGATTGGTCAGCGTGCGCCGCATCACCTGCACTGCGTACGCTGGCTTGACTATCTGCCCGAGCATGTCGATGGTCTGGTGCTGGCCAACGAAGTGCTCGATGCAATGCCGGTCCATCTCGTGACCTGGGCCACAGAGGCCATTGCCGAGCGCGGTGTCGCGGTCAAAGATGGACAGTTCATCTGGCGCGATCGCCGAGCCGGTGGTCGGCTGCTCGAACATGCACAGGCGCTGGCCGAGGAATGTGCGATAGCCCCCGGCTATCTGAGTGAAATCGCATTGCTGGCGCCAGCCTGGGTGGCGCAATGGGCAACGATCCTGGGACGCGGTGCGCTGCTCCTGATCGACTATGGCTTCCCTCGGCGCGAGTACTACCACCCGCAACGCGATGCCGGCACGCTGATGTGTCACTACCGCCACCACTCACATGGTGAGCCCTTCTACCTGCCGGGCTTGCAGGACATTACCGCGCATATCGACTTTACCGCCATCGTCGAAGCCGGCTGCGAAGCCGGACTGGATTTGCTGGGCTATACCACGCAGTCGAGCTTTCTCTTCAACTGCGGCCTGACCGAAATCCTGGCAAGAACACCGGCGAGCGACCCGATGCGCTACCTGCCGCTCGCCAACGCAGCGCAGAAACTGGTCTCCCCAGCAGAAATGGGAGAGCTTTTCAAGGTGCTCGCTCTCGGCAAAGGCATCAGCGAACCCCTGCTGGGCTTCGTCAACAGCGACCGCAGCGCTTCCCTCTAGGTTCGCTGGCGATGGCCGAGCGAGTCAAGCACAGCGTTCGGCGAACCACCCCCCCGGGCCGGCTGGCATCGGCCATCTCAACCGCTGGCCTTGCCGTGAGCGAGTTCCCAGACTGGGATGGTGACCCGGACAAGCTGCTCGATCTCGCTCTGCCAGGTGATCACCTGACGCCTGAGCTGCTCAAGCTGCGGTTCGAGGAGATCGAAGTGCTGGGCCGAGAGCGTCAGCAAGTGGCCGCGACGCGACAGCGCTTCGGCTTCGATGTCGCGTAGTGCAAGCACCTGCGGCGCGATCTTGAACAGCAGCAGCGATGCAAACAGGTCATCGCAGCAGGGTACAAAGCGGCCGGCCAGGACGTCGAGAGCGTCGAGCGTCGGCGCCGCCTGCGCGAGAATCAGCTCGAGCGCGGGTTTCAACGATCCCGGCGAGTTGCGTTGGAAGATTTTCCATAGACCGGCAGCGCCCATTGCCCGGTTGCACCGCTCGATCAGCTCGCCAGCGTTCCAGCTCACGACCACTGCAGTCAGTCGTTGCAGTTCGATGGTCATCGCTTCGACGCGTCGCAGCAGGGGATTCCCCCAGGCGGCGAGGTTCGCGACTTCGACCGGCAATAACTCACGAATCGCCTGGTCGAGCGCATCGAGCTGCCTGGCGGATATCGCCGGCAAGGCTTCGATGGCCTGGCGTTTCAGCCGTTCCAGGTCGGAGCCTCGACCCTCGTCGAAGAGCAGGGACGCTGGCGCATACGCCGGCTCGGCGGCCGCAGGCAGTGCCCGTTCCGGCAGCAGCAGCGCCTGCACCGGTGCTGGTGTGGACACGGGTAGCGGGGAGGAGAAGGCTGCGCGCTCGGGCAGTCTCAACGGTGCAATACGCGCCTTGGCCTGCGGCGGCGGCTGTGCCGGCGGCAGCTCGAGCGGTCGCACCTGACGCGCGGGTGGCGATCCCTCTGGCTCGGCCGGCCGAGGTGCCGCTTCGGCCGGATTCGATGCAAGCGGCGGACAAACAGGTGCTACGGATGCCGCCGCGGCATCCTGGAACAGCGGCCGGACCCGTGAATCAGGCTTCGAGACCATAACCCCGCACGAAGTCGAGCAGGTCACGCTGATAGCCTGCGCCAACCGCCTGGAACTGCCACTCATTGCCGACCCTGAACAACGAACCGATCTGGACGGCGGTCTGCCCGGCGAACTCCTCGTCGAGATCGTATTCGGCGAGAACTTCGCCAGTCTCGTCGTTGTAGACCTTCAGATAGGCGTTCTGAACCATCCCGAAGTGCTGCCGACGAGTGAGCGCCTCGTGCATCGTGACGATGAAAGAAACCTCAACCGCATCCTCAGGAGCGACGGCGAGGTCAATCTTCAGCGTTTCGTCATCACCTTCGCCAACCCCGGTACGGTTGTCGCCGGTATGCGTGACGAATCCCTCGGGGCTTTGCAGATTGTTGAAAAAGACGAAGTGCCCATCGGACAGACAGACCGGTGCATCGCCGACCGTCTTGAGGACGAAGGCGCAGACGTCGAGGTCACACTGCCCGAGAACCCGTGTGATGTCCCAGCCGATTCCGACCCGGACGACGCGCAGCTTCGGCGCGGCTTTGGTCAGGTTGATCCCCTGCCCCTTCTTCAGATTGATGGCCATGTGGAACTCCTTTGCTCGAAATGAAACGGATAGGCGGATCGCTGCTGCAGGCCTTGCCCAGCGTTCGCCGCGACCTGCGGATCAGAGCTTGCGCAGCCAGTCGCACAGTTCGGTGGTCAGCAACGCCTCGTAGATGGCCTCGTCGCTGATCTTGAGGTTTGGGAAATGGCAGAAGCCGGCATTGGGCAGGTCGTCGGCCATTTTCTTGATGAAACGGAAATCGGTGTCGGTGCCGATGCCGACCAGTTGCCAGTAAATCTGGTACTGACGTGCCTCGCGCAGGATCTTCTCGGCCTCGGCTTCATCGCTGTTGTCGCCGTCGGTGATGAACAAACATAGCGCCGGGATATGCGTCTCCCTGGGCGCGCGCTGCTCGGTTTTCTTGAACATGCCGAGAAAACCGCTCGAAGTGACGACGCGTTCGCCGCGAAAGTAGGTGTCGAGGACCGCGTTCATCACCGGCGCGTAGTTGGTCCCTCCCCACTTGTTCACGTTCGGGTTGTCGAGGATCGCCTTCTTGACGTAGTTGCCGAAATCGGCGGCTTTCGCGACCGGCGGCGTCGAGTATTTCTGGTTGAAGGTCCATACCTCCATCTCGCCGTTGTCATCGAAGGTGCCGGCGATGGCGAGCAGGCGGTCAACCGTTGCCTGAACGAGACCATCCTGGTACTCGTTGTGCATCGAACCGGAAATATCGATGCAAAGCCCCACCCGGCAGCGTGGCGGCTGTGGTAGCGCACGCTTCTCGAGGACGATTCGGGTCTTCTTCTTGAGGTCGATCAGTGACATGACGAATCCTTTCTAGCGGGTTTTCTGGAAGCGGGTAATCAGTTCTTCGCGCAAGGCACCGAGCTTGGCGTCGGTCTGCGCCCTTGCCGCCGCGGCCTCCTCGTTGATCTTCTGAACGTCCTCGAAAGCGCCGAGCAACTGTTTCTGCACATGTTCGAGGGTCTCCATCTCGACCAGTGCCCGCTGATTGGCACGTGCAATCTCGGTGGTATTCTGGCGCAGCAGGTCGGCATTGCGGCGCAAGGCTGCGTTGGTCGCGTCGTCGACCGCTGTCACCAGTTCGGCCGACTTCGCCTGCTCCTGCAGCAGAATGTGCAGCGAGAACTGCTTCTTCCAGGCGGGAATCGTCACCGCAACGATATCCTGGAACTTCGCGATCAGCATCCGCGAATTGTTCTGCAACAGCCTGATCTCCGGAGCAGTCTGCATGGCGATCATCTGCGCGCGCTTCAGATCGTCGATCCGCTTTTCGAGCCGCACAGCAAGCTGACGGCGATCGGCGATGGCCTGCGCCTGCATCGGGTCGCTTGTTTCGGGCGTGCCCGTCAGTTCCTCGTGCAGCGCGGCCAGCAGCTCCTGGCCCTGGATGACGGACTCGCCGAGCGCCTTGTACTCTTCCCCGTTGGCAACATACATGTCATCCAGTTCGCGAATCCGCTGTTCGTAGGTGCGTGCCGAGCGTTCGAGTTCGCCGACGAGTGCGTCAAGCTGGCCGGATACCGACTGGAACTGCGACCTGACCTGTTCCTTGGCCGAAATGAAGAACCCCTTGAGCTTGCCGAGCAGCGACTTGTCGAAGAGGAGCTTGGGATCGAGCTGCTGAGCCGTCGCAACGAGCTGGCTCAGAGAGATGCCGAACTGGTCGGCGCCAGTCCCGCGCACCATGCCGAGCAGTTGCTCGGAAATCGCCGCCACCCGCCGGGTGGATTTGTCGCCGAGCGCCGCAAGGTCGGACTCGCTGACGGTCACCCTGGCTGACGGCGCACTCAGGTTTGCCGCCAGCGGCATCACCGCACGCGCTGGTACTGGCACCGGAGGATTGACCGGCAAGGGTTCCGTAGCCGGCAGAAATTCGGCCGTCGGACTGGCCAGCGGGGAGGGCTTGTTGGCGGGGGAAGCATCGGCAAACAGTGGTTTCATGGCAACTCCCGGAAAAGAGGGGTTGATCGGTAGCGTCCGACTGTAATACTTCGACAATTTCGCACATTACTATGAAAGTCGTGAGCGACTCACGCATCTCCCCTCCCCCTCGCAAGGGAGGGGAACGAGCAGAGGGAAACGGTCATGACTTTCATCATCGGGGGGGTGTCTTGCAAAGTCATGACCGTTTGGTGTGCCGCAGTATAAGGCGAGGACCGTGCAGGGAAAAGAGGGCGGGAGGAGACACGCTCAGCGAAAGGGTCAGACCCGTCGCCGCATATGGCCTCCCCGACAACCCACAAGCAGGCTATCCTATCGGATCCCCAACAAAGGCGCGGCGCGCAGGGACGGCAACCCTGGCGTACGACGAGGTCACCAACGCAGCGACAACGAGGAGAAACAATGACCAAACAGATAGTTGTTTGCATGGATGGCACCTGGAACGACCCGATCGAACAAACCAATGTGTATCGCCTGTTCGAGATGCTGCCCGGCAAGGAACAGTTTGTCGAGGAACAAGGACCGATCCGTTCCCATCTCAGCAAGCGCAATGAGGAACTTGCCGCCTTTTATCTGAAAAGTGTCGGCAACGGCGGGCGCACGCAGAGCCTGCTGGGCAGCACGCAGGGAATCGGCCTACACGATTGCATGATCGACGCCTATGTCCTGGTCTCGCAGGTGTACCAGAGCGGCGACAAGATCTGGCTGTTTGGCTTCTCGCGTGGCGCCTGGGCAGCCCGCAGCCTGGGCGCCTTCATCGCCCGCACCGGCCTGATCTGGGCAGCCGATGCCTTCGACGACAACGCCGCCGACATGGCCGAAAACATCTGGCTGGCCTACAAGGAAGGCCGTGGCATGAAACGCGGTGGACGTTTCTGGAAACACCACGACAAGATGCCGATCCGGATGATCGGTGTCTGGGACACTGTTGGCGAATTCGGCGTACCACAGTTCAACGGCCTGCGCATGTTCGACCGCGACGAACTGCGTTTCATGAAGTTCGCCGACCGCGAACTGAGCAGGCAGGTCGAGTACGGTCGCCAGGCCTTGGCGGTGGACGAAGAACGGGCCGACTTCCCGCCGACTCTGTGGAACGAGCGCGAGGGAATCAAGCAGGTCTGGTTCGCCGGTGTGCATGCGGACATCGGTGGCGGCTATGAACACCACGGCCTATCGGACATCGCGCTCGAATGGATGATCAACGAGGTCAACGACCTCGACGCCGGCCTACGGCTGTTGCCTGCGCAACTCAGCGAGCCGCTGGTGCCGAACGCCCTGGATGACCGGCACGACGAGACGCACAACCTGGTCTGGCGGTCACGCCCACATGACGAGCGCAAGATTCCTGACGATGCCGAACTGCACCCCAGCGTGCTGTTGCGGTTGCAGGAGCGCGCCGACTATCGCCCCAAGGCACTGGAGGACGTTTCTGCCAGCAATACCTTCTACCGGACGGACGAGGCGCCTCCCGAGGAACAGTTGCAGCCGGAACGCGAACCCCTCCCCTTCCGCAAACTGCCGATTGACGGCTCGATACGCTTTCCGGCCTACGCGCATAAATGGTGGAATGCCTCGGGGGTCGAAGTCGATGTCGGCGAGAAATACCGCATTGAAGCCAGCGGAGCGTGGATCGACAAAGGGACGCCCGCAGGTGCCGACGGCTACGAATCCACCACCTGGTTCATGGATCTTGCGAAGGGCAGCCGCCGCCTGGAAGAACGCCCGTGGTTCTCGCTGATTGCCGCCATCCATCCACGACCCGATCTGGAAGCGAACAACCCTGACTCGGAAAACGTGCTCACCGGGCTGGTCGAAAGCACCATCAACGGCGTCGCGCGCATCGACGACGAGAGCAACCTGATGGCCACCCCGAATGCTTGCGAAATCGAGATCAGCGAAGCGGGTTTCCTGTACTTCTTCGCCAACGACTCCCCGTTTTCCTATGGCAACAACAGCGGCTTCCTCACCGTCGAAGTCACCCGCCTCCCCTGGTCCCCTGAAGAAGACCAGAAACCCCTGGCGACGCCACAGTCGCTCCCCGGCAGTCTGGACGTCAAGCTGTACTATGCTCCCGGCACCTGCTCGCTAGCCGCGCACATCGCTTTGCGTGAATGCGGCCTCGACTTCGAACTGGTGCGCGTCGATATCCGCCAGCACCAGTTGGCCGACGGCAGCGACTTCAACGCCATCAACCCCAAGGGCTACGTGCCGGTGCTCGAAATCGGCGATGACGTCCGTCTCACCGAAGTTCCGGCCATCGTTCAGTACATTGCCGACCGCATTCCGGAGAGCGGACTGGCGCCACGTCCTTACACTCTCGAACGTTACCAGTTGCAGGAATGGCTGGCCTTCATCAGTGCCGAGCTGCACAAGACTTTCACGCCACTGTTCAAGCCGGATACCCCGGAGGATGACAGGCTCCGCCTCCAGGAAATCATCGCCAGCCGTCTGGGCTACGTCGAGGCCCGCCTTGCGGGCAGGAATTATCTCCTGGGCAACCAATTCACCGTCGCTGACGCCTACCTGTTCACCGTCCTTACCTGGTGCAATCGAATCGGCCTGGACATCGCGTGCTGGCCGACGCTGCTGACTTTCCAGGAACGCGTCCGGCACCGACCAAACGTCCGCGAGGCCCTGGAGGCGGAAGACCACTGAACAGGGAGCCAGTCGAGACGGAAGCACGTCACGATTCTGTTGTCCGACCGCTGCGGGTGCGGCGATATGCCGCATTTTCCGGTAAAGCCTCATCTCCTAGAATCCCGGCGATCACAACCCGGAAAAAAGTTCGCCATGCAGTTCGCCAAGATCCAGGGAAAGCGTTGGTTGCTCCGTTTCGACCGTGGCCAGCGTATCCATGTCCGTGATACCAAGGGTACTGCCTGGCGCATCGTCAGCGGTTCGGTTCGTCTGGACCGCGAGGAACCCAACGGTGAACATAGCTTTGCCAACCTCGCCATCAGAGGTGACGTGATCGGTGCCGAGACACTGCTGTTCGGAAAATACGGCTTTACGGCAACGGCGCTCACCGCCTGCGTTCTCGAATCATGGCCGGAAGGCCATGATTCTCCTGTCAGCGATTCGTTACTGCGTACGCTGGCCAAAGCCGAGCGACGCGCCGCCGAGGTCATCGCCCTGCGCTGTGGTCAGGCCGCTGACCGTGTCCGTCGCCTGGTCATGATCCTCGCACATTCGGCTGTGGAACAACCGACCCACGCGGCAGCCGAATTGCAGGTGACCCTGCCGTCACGGCAGGATATGGCCGACATCACCGCGCTGACCCTGGAAACGGTATCGCGCATGGTCAGCCAGTTGCGCCATGCCGGGGTTCTTGCTCCGCTACACCATGGCCGGCGGCTCTCACAGAGCAACTTTGCTGTACGGCAAACGCTCGGCGATACACCCTGAAACCGCAACTTCTCGCATTTGCAGGCCGGCCGGATCTGCTATATTTCCGACCAGCACGCTGATCCCCCCTTCAACCTTCCCCCCACCCGCCGACGTTGGCCGGCAGCTTCCTCGCCGGAGCTCGACCCAGGCACCCACCAGGAAAACAACCATGGCGATTTCGCTCTATGACACAAGTGTAAGGAGCTACCTGCAAACGCTGGCAGCGGTCAGCGGCTTTCTGGACCGAGGTCTTGCCTATTGCCGGGAGAAGAATCTCGACCCGGAGGAGATTGTCGAGACTCGCCTTTACCCGGACATGCTGCCGTTTCGCTTCCAGGTTCAGTCTGTTGTTCATCATTCCCTGGGTGCGATAGAGGGCATCAAGAACGGCGTCTTTCGGCCGCCAGCCGACCTCCCGGCACATGACTACCCGGCTCTGCAAGCACTGATCGTCGACGCAGGCGACGCGCTCAAGAACCTGACACCCGCGGCGATCAATGCCTATGAAGGTGGTACGGTCATCTTCGAGTTCCGTAATAACAGCTTGCCATTCACGACCGAAGAGTTCCTGCTGTCATTTTCTCTGCCGAATTTCCATTTCCACGCCACGACCGCTTACGACATCCTGCGTTCAAAGGGTGTCCCTTTGGGCAAGCGTGACTATCTGGGGACACTGCGTCTGAAAACCCGCTAGCCGGGCAGACATGATTGCAGGCCTGCCCCTGAGTGGTGGCGGCCGCCCGTCCCAGGGGGCACGCCGCCACGCCGCTGCTGCCCGCATCATCAGCACCCGGGAAGGGGTGTATGATCCGGATACCGACCAGGAGACGCAGGAGACACCAAGCATGCCCAACAAAGCGCTTTTCAGATCTTTCGGACGCTTGACCGTAGCCGCCTTCGTTGTTCTGCTTGCCGGCTGCGCCGGTGGGCCGGTGGGCACCTGGCCCGGCGACGCACAGTCGACGCAGACGGAACAAGCGCTCCCGGTGCGTATCGGCTATGCATGCTGCAACCTCCATTACAGCGGCGACTGGATCAGCGATTCCAATTACACGCAGCTTTCCTTCATCCCGGTCGGCACACCGATCACGGTCAAGAAAATAGACCGTTATCGGTATCGTGCCTATGTGGATGTCGCCGGCAGACCCATGCGCATGGGCCTGGATTACGGCCGGGGCCAGGAAACCACCGAGCAATGGGTCAACAAGGTGGTCGTTCTCGACGATCCGAGAACGCGCTTGGCCACCTTTCCACCGCTAATCCGCGAGGCCATCTGGCTTGGTCGCGTCATGCGGGGAATGACCAGGGAACAGGTGATCATGGCCGCCGGCTACCCGCAGAGCGACGAGACACCCTGGCTCGACGTCCTGTACTGGCGCTACTGGTGGGCGAGCTCCGGGCCCTATTACGTCTATTGGTCGCGCAACAAGGAGGTCACCCGGATTGAAGGCAGCCCGGAGATCCTGAGCCAGGTGACCTATCGAGGCGAATGATTCGCCCCCATGACCGGGCCATGCCGCCGAGTGATGTGATGCAGGCTGGAAAGAGGCTGCTGGCCACAGTGCTGGTACTGGCACTGTTCGGGGGGGCGCTCTGGTATGCCACGCAGGAGCACCAGGGGCAGCAACTGCAGCGGCCGGAGGCACAGGAACGTGGCGCTGTGGACAGCGTGACGGAAATGAGCGGCCTGGTGTCCGTCGACTTGGAGCCCTTTTTTGCGGACGTCCGGGTACAAAAGATCCTGCGCGAGCGCAAGTTGCCAGTCAGGGTGACCCGCGTCGGCAGCCGCGACATGGCTGCCCAGCTCGCTGCTGCGGCGATGCGTGGCGGCGGCCCTGCGGGGGGAGTGGCCGATTTCTACTTCCCGGCCGGCGTGCTGGCGGCGAATCAGATCGCCGACGAGGCCCGGAAGGCGGGCATCAACGCCACTCAGACTGCACCGTTCAACAGCCCGATGGTGGTGGCGAGCTGGCAGCCGATCGCTGCGATCCTGGTGGCCAATGGCATCGCTAGACCCAGCGGCGAGCGCGTTTATGCACTGAACATGGAGCGCCTGGTAGCGGCGATGCTGGCCAGGAAACGCTGGAGCGAACTCAAGGCGGCAGAGGCTTTTGCGGTCAACCGAGGGGTGCTGGTATCCACCACCGATGTGCGCAAGAGCAATTCGGCGGTCATGTATCTGGCACTGGCCAGCCATGCGCTGCTCGGCGAAGTGGTGACCGACCGCGCCAGCGCGAGTGCCGCGGCCGAGAAGTTGGCCGGGCTGTTCAAGCGTCAGGGCTACCAGGAGAACTATGTCAACGGCAACTTCGACGACTACCTGCAGATCGGCATGGGCAAGGCGCCGCTGGCTTTCATCTACGAATATCAGATCGTCGGTCATGCACTGAACCGGAGCAAGGCAATTCAGCCCGACATGGTGCTGATGTACCCCGAACCGACGATCGTCAACAAGTTCGTCCTGCTCGCCACCAGCGCGCGCGCTCGCGCCGTGCAGGCCGAGTTGGCCGGCAACCCCGAATTGCAAAGGATTGCGGTCGAATACGGTTTGCGCGTCGCCGACCCCGCTCTGTTTACGGCCGCCGTCAAACCCTCGGGTCTGGGGGTGCAGGAGCGTATCAGCCAGGTCATCGACCCGCCGGCCTACGAGTTGATGTCGGAGATGGTGGAGGTGCTGACCCGGGAGATGGCGAAATGAAAATCTGCTTGAGGATTGCCTTGCTGGCCGGCTTGCTCGCCATCCTGAGCGCTTGCGGCAAACAGGACTCGCCTGCTCCGGCCTCACCACCCGCCAGCCATGCGGCGCCGGTGTTCGAGGTGCTCGCCACCAGTGACCTCAAGGATGCCCAGGCGCTGGAGAAAATGGCCTTGCAGGCCACCGGCGTGAATCTGAGGTTCCGCTATGGCGGCACGATGGAGAGTACCGAAGCGGTGCTGACCGGGCGTGCCCATGCCGCCGCTGCCTGGTTCGCCAATGCCAAATACCTGCTCAGCGACAGCCAGGGCCAGAGCCGCGTCAAACTGCAGGAAAAAATCATGCTCTCGCCGATTGCGGTGGGAGTCAGCGAATCGGCTGCCCGGGCGCTCGGCTGGGACCGGCCCGAGGTCGCCGCCAAGGTGACCTGGAAGACTATCACCGAGGCCGCTGGCGCGGGCAAGCTGTTCTATGCCCTTTCCAACCCGGCCACTTCGAACCAGGGGTTCATGGCCCTGATGGGCGTCGTGGCGGCGGCGGCCGGCAAGGCCGAAGCGCTGGCGCCGGAGGATGTGAATCGCCAAGCCATCGCCACATTCCTGAAGGGTTACAAACTGAGCGGCGACAACTCCAGCTATTTGTCGGAGAAGTTCATCGAAGGCCAGGGGCCGCGCTTGAACGCTTTCATCAACTACGAAAGCTGGCTTCTGAGTCTCAACGCCAGCGGCAAGCTGCGCGAAAAGCTGCTCTTGGTCTATCCGCGCGAGGGCGTGGCCACGGCCGATTATCCCTTGATGCTGCTCGACGAAGCGCGGCGCGAAGACTATCTCAAGCTGGTCGATTGGCTGAAGGGCAAGGAAGCCCAGACCTGGCTGGCGCAGCAGACCCTGCGCCGGCCGGTCAACAGCGAAGTGGCGGCGTCATTGGCGGGCCGCTTTACCAGCTCCGGCCTGCTCGTGGAACTGCCCTTCTCACCCAACCGGCAATTGGCCGACGGGCTGATCTCGGCCTATCTGAACGAGTTTCGCAAGCCGGTGGCGTCGACCTTCGTGCTCGACGTGAGCGGCAGCATGGGCAGGGAAAAGCGGCTGGAGCGCCTGATCGAGGCGATTCACTATGTGGCGGGCGATGACGCTTCGCTGACCGGGCGCATCGCCCGCCTGAACGAGCGCGAAAAGGTCTGGCTGCTGCCGTTCTCGACCAGGCCAGGCAAGCCCGAGCTGTTCGAGATTCCAGCCGGCAAGCGTGCCGGCAAGGGTCTTGCCGCCAACCCCGAGTCAGCCGCCAAGCTCAAGGTCATGGCCGCAGTGCGTGCCTATGCCGACACCTTGCGGGCTGACGGCGGCACCGCGCTGTACGACAGCGTGTTGGTAGCCCTCCAGATGATGGCCGAACAGAAGAAGCTGCACCCCGATTACCAGTACTCGGTGATCGGTTTCACCGATGGCGAGAACTCCCATGGCCGTGGCTTCCAGGCTTTCCAGGAGGACTATGCCCGATTGTCCGAGGATGCCCGAGCGATTCCGGTGTTCATGATCCTATTCGGTGACGCCCAGGAATCCGAGTTGAAAGCCCTGGTCAAGGTCACCGGCGGGCTCGTTTTTGATGCTCGCCATACGCCGCTCTACAGTGTCTTCAAGGACATTCGGGCCTACCAGTGAGCAGCCGATGGCCAGACTGGAGCTGCCGCGCCCTGCGTGGCCTGAGCAGTATGCCCAACGGGTGCGGGCTTCTCCTGGCCGCGCTACCGCTGTTGTTGAAGGGTGCGGGCCTGCTCGGCCCCGAGGCCTACCTGCTCGCGCTGGGCGGCTATCTGGCAGGTTTTATCGCGGGCGGACTGCTGTTCGGCTTTCCCGTGCTGGGTAAAAGGCCCTGGGAGGCCGAACTGAGCTTTGACGACAATGGCGATGCCCGGCAGGTGATAGACACTGCTTTGCGTGGCATTCGCAGCCTGGTGATGCACAATCCCGATCAGTGTCTCTCGAATATCCTGCAGCAGCGAGTGCTGGGCCTCTGTGATCGACTGGAGGGTCTGCTGATCCAGTGGGAGGGCAGCAAGGGGACGCTGTCGCTGGAAGAAGAGTTTCATGCGCGCCATCTGGCCAGCGCCTATTTGCCACAGGCCTTGAAGACCTATCTGTCAATCCCGAAGGACTTCGCCAGCGAGCGCCTGCTCGAGAATGGCCGCACCGCCCACGACACCCTGGTGTTGGCGCTGGATGACTTGTCCGCCAAGGTCGGGCAGTTGGCCGATGATCTGGCCGGCCAGGACGCGCAGGCTTTTCTGGCGCATTCGCGCTTTCTGGATGAAAAGTTCGGTACGCGCAAACAGGCGCTGCGTTGAAGCGCCGGGATTTTCTGCAACCTACAGGAGGATTGGGCCATGCGCATTGACCGGCAATCCGGCACTGCCGCTGAACCTGCGTTTCAACTGACCCCGCCCGAGGTGATGGCACCGGTGCATCAGGACCAGGCCGTGGAGTTGGTCACCGTCAAACCCGAACGCTTGAGCGAAATCGAACAACAGGTGGAGAGCTTTCTTGGTGTGCTGATGTCGGCAGACCTGCATTCGCAAGACTTCAAGGACAAGCTTGATCAGACGTTTGCGCTGGGTCGACAGGAAGTATCGGTATCGGCCGCGCTGCTGCAAGGCCGCCTGCTCGAAAAGAATTTCGTCAGCGCCAAGGAGACGCCGGCTTTTCAGGCCATCTCCGAGTTGCGCGGCGAACTCGACAAGCTCAACCCTGGCAACCAGGGCAATCTGCTGGAACCCAAGCGGCTCCTGGGCCTGATTCCCTGGGGCAATAAACTGCAGTCCTATTTCCGACGCTACCAGACGGCAGCGACGCAGATCAAGGTCATCATGGGCCAGCTCTATGCCGCGCGCGACGAAGTGCAGAAAGACCTGCTTGCACTGGAGTCACAGCGCGGCAAGATCTGGGACGGCATGCAGAAAATGGCCGAGGCAATCCGCTTCGCTGAAATACTGGACACCCGTCTGGCGCAGCAAGTCGAGGGGCTCAGGGTCACCGATCCACTGCGTGCCAAGGCGCTCGAGCAGGAGGTGCAGTTCTACGCCCGCCAGAATCTGCAAGACATGTTGACCCAGCAGGCGGTCAGCATCAATGGCTATCTGGCGCTGGACGTGATCAAGAAAACCGGCCGCGAACTGATGAATGGCTGCACCCGTGTGGCCACCACCGGCATGAGCGCCCTGGCCGTGGCACAAACGGTGGCACGCGCCACCGGCAATCAGGTCGAGGTGATGGACATGCTGCAAGGCGTCAGCGGCACCATCGGTCGCCTGATTCAGCAAACTGGCGAGCAACTCAACGCGCATGTGTCAGGGACCACCCGGTTCGCCGAAAACCCGCTGTTGGGCATTGAAGAGATCAAGCAGATGTTTGCCCAGACCTATCAGGCGATGGACGCGATCGACGACTTCCGCAGCCAGGCGATCACGGTGATGGGCCGCAACAACGAGATTCTGCAAAGCGAACTCGCGCGCAGCCGCGAATACCTCGACCGCGTGCGGCGTGAACGCGCCGGGCAGGCGATCGGGGACACTGCGGCGAACTGAGCAGTACAGGGAAGGAGGTGCCGTCAATGACCGTGTCGACTGTCGCGAAGCCATGGCCAGAAGCTTGAACCGATGCGTTAGAGGCGATCTCCTGACGCACTGGCAAGCGCGTCCCAAGCAATGCCTGGCCTCACGGTTTGCCACCAACCGGCAAGGCGGTCTTGTCCACCACCCGGCGCAACACAAAGCTCGAATGCACACCGGTCACCCCCTGAATACCGGTAATGCGATTGAGCAACAGGTCCTGGTAGGCATCCATGTCCTTGACCACCACCTTGAGCTGGTAATCGGCGGCCTGGCCGGTAATCAGCAGGCATTCCATGACCTCGGGAATTTCCCGGATGGCCGCTTCGAGGTGACTGAAACGCTCGGGCGTATGTTGGTCCATCGAAATGTGGATCAGCGCCATCAGTGACAGCCCGAGTGCCCTGGCATCGAGCAGCGCACGGTAGCCGGTGATCAGACCAGCTTCTTCGAGGGCACGAACGCGACGCAGACAGGGGGATGGCGAAAGGCCGATACGGTCGGCGAGTTCCTGATTGCTGATGCGTCCCTCCTGCTGCAGGACCTGCAGAATCTGTCGGTCAAAGCGATCAAGGACCATAAAGTCTCCTGTGAAGAGGATTCACCGCAGAATCTGCTTTAATGATTATATTATAAGCAATTATCTGGGAAATATGTAGTGTAATGCGCACAAAAACGCAAACACCTGCCGGGCAATCCTGCGTAGCATCTGTCCTTTCAGCAAACACTCAGGAGCCCACGATCATGTTGAACAATCCTTCACTCAAGTACAGCCCTTTCCCGGCAGTCAAACTCACTGATCGTCAATGGCCGGGTCGAACCCTCAGCACGGCACCCATCTGGATGAGCACCGATCTGCGTGACGGTAACCAGGCACTTTTCGAGCCGATGAACACGGAACGCAAGATGCGCCTGTTCCGCACCCTCTGCAAGATCGGTTTCAAGGAAATCGAGGTGGCCTTCCCTTCCGCCTCACAAACCGATTTCGACTTCGTTCGCGAGTTGATCGAAGGCGGCCATGTTCCCGACGATGTCAGCATCGAGGTGCTCACGCAGGCTCGCGAGCACCTGATCCGTCGCAGCATCGAATCGCTCAAAGGAGCGCGGCGGGCAATCGTGCATGTCTACAATGCCACCTCGAAGCCGTTCCGGGAGCATGTCTTTGCGCTGAGCAAGACCGAGGTCGTGAACATGGCAGTCGCCGCCGTACACCTGATCAGGGAACTCACCGACGCACAACCGGAGACCGAATGGGTGCTGGAATACAGCCCGGAAACCTTCACTGCCACCGAGCTCGATTTTGCCCTCGAAATCTGCGACGCGGTGACTGCCGCCTGGAGAGCGACGCCAGAGGACAAGGTGATTCTCAATCTGCCGACAACGGTCGAGGTAACGACACCGAACGTCTACGCCGATCAGATCGAGTGGATGCACCGCCACCTCGCGCGCCGTGACAGTATCATCCTCAGCGTGCATCCGCACAACGACCGCGGCACGGCGGTGGCTGCTGCCGAGTTGGCGATGATGGCCGGCGCCGAGCGCGTCGAGGGTTGCCTTTTTGGCAATGGCGAACGTACCGGCAATGTCGACCTCGTCACCCTGGCGCTCAATCTGTACACGCAAGGCGTGCCGCCAGGTCTCGATTTCTCGGACATCAACGCCGTCGCACGTACCGTCGAGCACTGCAACCGTCTGCCGATCCATCCGCGCCACCCCTACGTCGGCGACCTGGTGTTCACGGCTTTTTCCGGATCGCACCAGGATGCGATCCGGAAAGGTTTTGCCGTTCAGCAGCCCGATGCCGCGTGGAGCATTCCCTATCTGCCGATCGACCCGGCCGACGTCGGCCGCAGCTACGATTCGGTCATTCGGGTCAATAGCCAATCCGGAAAAGGCGGCATTGCTTACCTGCTCGAAGCCGAATACGGCATCGTCCTGCCGCGTCGCCTGCAGGTTGAGTTTTCGCGGATAGTACAGGTGCATACCGATAGCCATGGTGGAGAAATGAGCGCCGCCGACATCTGGCAATTGTTCTCCAGAAGCTATCTCGGCGTCGATCATCCCGTGCGCTACATCGAACACCACCTTTTCGAGCATGGTAGCGCCCAGGGCATCCGCCTCAGCGTCGAGATCGACGGCCGGGCGCACTTGCTGGCGGGCGAAGGCAATGGTCCCATCGATGCAGCGGTACAGGCACTGCGTGGCGCCGGTCTGATCTTGCAGGTGCGCAGCTATGAAGAACGCTCGATGAGCGGCAGCGGCAGCGATGCCAGCGCCTGTGCGTTCATGGAACTGACGCGCGCCGGCAGCGCTGGCGAATGTTACGGCGTGGGCATCGATGCGAATATCGTGACCGCGTCAATCCGTGCCTTGGTAAATGGCGTCAATCGACTGGCCGCGAGCGCTTGCGTCGGCAGCAAAACACGGGCCGCATGAATGTTCCGGGCGGGAGCACTCAAACGGCAGCCAGTATGGTCAGTGCGACGAGGACAGGCTGATGGTAAAGGTGGTACCGGCATCTGCCAGGCTGTCGTCCTGGGGGATGCCCCCGGGCCATTGGTCGAAACTGGAGAATTTCAACCCTGTTTTCCTTTGTACCGGGCATGCCAAGCAATGAATTCGCTTTCCTGCATGGGGTGGCCGTAGTGGTAGCCCTGGGTCTCGTTGCAACCCAGAGCCATGACCAGCTCCTCCAGTTTCTGGTTTTCGACACCCTCGGCGATGACCTGCAAACCCAGTTCCCGGCCAAGGACGACGATCATGCGGGCGATGCGGGTACCGTTGTCGTCGCGTTCAAGAGCGCGGACGAAGCTGCGGTCGAGCTTGAGACGGTCGGCCGGCAGCTTGTCGAGATAGGCCAGGGACGAGTAACCGGTACCGAAGTCGTCGATGGCCACCGTCACTCCCATGGCACGCAGGCGTTTGAGCAGGGCAATGACGGGTTCGAGGCCACCGACGGCGACCGATTCAGTGATTTCCAGTTCTAGATCGGCGGGTCTGCTCCGGGTCAAGTGCAGGGCCTCGCTGACCGACTCGATGAAACCCGGTTGGCGTAGCTGTACCGGCGAGATGTTCACCGCCATCCGCAGGTCCGTGCAGCCGACGACGCGAAAACGCTGCAGTGCCTGGAGGGCTGTCTGCAGCAGCCAGCGCCCCATATCGACAATCAGGCCCGATTGCTCGGCAATGGGAATGAAGCTTTCCGGCGGCACCAGAGCACCGTCCTCGCGACGCCAGCGCATCAGGGCTTCGACGCCGATGATGCGGCCAGAACTCAGTTCGATCTGGGGTTGATAGGTAAGGAACAATTGCTGCTGCTCGAAGGACAGGCGAAGATCGCGCAGCAGATGTGCGCGCTCCCGAACTGCGCTGCCGAGTTCCTGGGAGAACAGCACCGTTTGCCCCAGGCCAGCCGTTTTCGCCTGTTTCAGAGCCAGGTAGCTGTCTCTGATGTACTCGATCCCGGAACGTAGACCGCTCTCCAGCAGAGTGATGCCGACGCAGGCGGATACTGGTTGGTGCACTCCCTCGATCACGAAAGGAGTCTGAAAACAGGCCTGGATGGTTTCCCCGTTGACCGAAATTTTCGGACCCATGACCGCGAAGGCATCGCCACCGAGGCGGGCGATGAAGACGTTGGCTGGCAGGTGCTCACCCAGACGCTGGGCGGTCGCCTTGAGCAGGGCATCGCCGTAGTCGTGACCGAGCAAATCATTGGCCACAGCAAACTGGTCGATGTCAACGATGGCCAGGGCACAGCCGCTCTCCTGTTTCGTCATCGTCTGGTCGAGTTCGCAAACCAGTGCCGTACGGTTGGGCAGGCCCAACTGCCGGTCGAAGAAGGCATCACGGCGCAGTTTTGTCACCAGCTCGATATTCTTCGCACAAAGCGCGATGTTTGTGCAAAAGACCTTGAGCAGTTCCTGATCCACCTCACTGATGGGCCTGGCCGAATCGATAAAGGCCGCGAAACCCTCTGCAGGGGTCTTGGCGAAATAGAGCGTGATGTTGTTGGGTTCAATGAGGCTGCGGCGCTCCTTCAGCGCCATCATCAGTTGACCGAGAATGCGTGGGTCGTCGATCTCGCACAGGCGCCGCTGGATGAGCGCACGAAAATGGCCGGCAGCGGCGATGATGTGAAACTCGCGGCGACCATTGACCAAGGGGCTGTCCTGGGCGGCAGCACAGCAGACCAGGCCCTCCGGCTCAACGCCGAGCAAACCGGCAATCTGGGTTATGACGCCGTCGGCAAAGCTTTGCAATCCCTGCTCGGCGATGAACTGGTTACTGGCGGCGACGATCTTTTCCAGACCCCTGCGGGTGGCATCCAGGCGCAGCAATTGGTCGTAGGAACGAATCGCCGTGGTGAGGGTGAGGAACAGCCTGTTCTGGGTCAGTTCGCTCTTGGTCTTGTAGTCGTTGATGTCATAGCGGGTGATCGTTTCGGCTTCCGGTGCCTGGCCCGGCTGGCCGGTACGCAAAATGATGCGACAGTTGGCCAGCTTGAGCTCGTTGCGAATGATATCGACCATGCGTAGGCCGGCATCGTCGCTTTCCATGACCACGTCGAGGAGAACCACCGCAATTTTTTCCGTGACCCGCAGAAGGGCCACAGCCTCGGCTCCCGAACTGGCATGAAACAGCGCCAGAGGACGATCGAGAATGATGATATTGGCAAGAGCGAAGCGGGTTGCCTCATGAACTCCCGGATCGTCGTCCACCACCAGGATTCGCCACGGACAGGCCGCTCCGTCTTTATCGCTCCAAGGTCCGTCGTCTTCGACGAAGACCAGTTCATCATTCACATCATGCATGCCCGCTCCTCCCTGTGGCAAAGGGTCTGGTGTCCGATGTCCAGATACGCTCAACAGGTATGGTTAGCGCGGCATCTATTGTCAGCAAATTTCGGATCCGGCTCAAGAGTTCCGGGGACAGGCATGTTGCCATCGGATCAGTCTCCCGACATTCCAACAGCGCCAGCCCGAGGAATGCCGCCGTATCAATGCCGAAGAACTTTTCTGGAAGCGCTTATAGATTCGACCCGAATCTCTCTTGAATCATGAGGAACGTCTGGCGAAATGCCCGGCAGGCGCATTCGCTTTCCACGATCTCTGCCCTCGACGGCAAAAACCGGCGGCCAGACGTTACAGTGACGGCATGCACTACCGCTAGCCGTCTGCAGAATCCTTCTTCGCTTCAGCGTTTGCCGACCCGTTTGGCCAGTTTGTCGATCAGCTTGCGCAAGGCCCGCTCGTTGACCATGCCCCTGGCTTTCCCGACCTCCAGCCAGCGCCGTTCGCGGTGGCTCTCTTCCCACTCGTCTTCGGGAACGCTTTCGCTGACTTCCATTGGAAATACCGCCACATGGCACACACCGCCCCATTTCTTGTAATCGTAATGGCCAATCGGCTGCTCGTCGAGGCGACCGCGCACGCCGGCCTCCTCCAGTGCTTCCTTGCCGGCTGAATCACGCAAGGACAGCTCGGGTTCCTTGACACCCTTGGGGATCACCCAGCGAGTTCCCTTGCGCGAGGCGATAACCATGATTTCCAGTTGGCCATCGATCCGACGATAGGGGAGCACTGCCGACTGGGTAAAGAAGTAGTCAGGAACCGGACCCTGCGGCTCGTCGTCCATGGCCAGATCGTCCGGCACCTGTCCTGGTCGGGTGACCGAGACCAGAGTGGCGCAGCCTGGCTCGAGCTTCGTCCAGTCTTCGATCATTCCCAATTGGGCGAGTGCCGAAGTCGGCAGCACCTTGCCATCGTCCGGAACCTCGATCTGGCCTTCGTTCAGATAATCTATCAGTTCTTCGAGCCCCGGATTATGTCCGACCACCATCACCCGGTGGGCACTCTTCGGGCAATCGGCCAGCGCCGCCAGCAGATCTTCGACTGGCGCCGCATAGAGACGGTCGTCCCAGCGCACTTTGCTCAACGGCACCCCCATCGCCTTGCAGGCAGCCGTCGTCGTGGCGCGCGCGCGCTCGGCCGTGGAACTGAGCACCGCGTCCGGTACCAGTTTCTGGCGCTTGATCCAGGCCCCCATTTTCTGGCTGCCGAGACGACCTCGTTCGACCAGCGGGCGCTGAAAATCCTCGTGACCGGTGCTCCAGTCCGACTTACCGTGCCGCAATACCAGCAATGTCTTTCCCTTCATGGCGAAACTTTCCCCTCAGTGTTGGTCAACGAGGACAATCCCGGAATCCCGGCGCAGTCTCTCCTCACGACGCTATGATAAACGATGGTTCACGCCGGCGTGCCATCAACAATACGCGCAGAATCGGCATCCCGGCATTTTGGCATCCCATAGCCTGCTGTTGCTAGCGGTGTCTGCGCTGGCGTCTTGCTGGCCAGCGCAGCTGGCAGGTTTGCCCCGCCACCAGACATGCCTGAGCTCCGCAGCAGGCTGACCGAGGAGGATTGCCGCTTTCATGGTTTGCGCCAGGTGATGCGGTAGATGGCTCCGGCGTAATCGTCAGAGACCAGCAGCGAGCCGTCGGGCAGAGTTTGCACGTCGGCCGGGCGGCCCCAGGCCGATTGATTCTGCAGCCAGCCACTGGCGAAGGTCTCGTAGGCGACGGCGCGCCCCTCCTGCACGCGCACCAGACTGATGCGGTAGCCGATCTTGCTCGAACGGTTCCATGAGCCGTGTTCGGCAATGAAGATCTGTTTGCCGTACTCGGCGGGAAACATGCTGCCGGTGTAGAAGCGGATGCCGAGGCTGGCGACATGGGGGCCGAGCTTTTGCGCCGGCAGCTCGAATTCGCTGCATCTGCGTTGCGCGCCGAATTCCGGATCTGCCAGTTCGCCGCCGTGGCAGTAGGGAAAACCAAAATGCATGGCCGGGCGCGGGGCACGGTTGAGTTCGTCCGGCGGCGTGTCGTCGCCCAGCCAGTCGCGGCCGTTGTCGGTGAACCACAGGACACCGTCCTCGGGGCTCCAGTCGAAACCGACACTGTTGCGCACGCCACGGGCAAAGATTTCACGGCACGATCCGTCGGCATTCATCCGCAGGATGACCGCATAGGGATCGCCGGGGGCGCAGATGTTGCACGGCGCACCGACGGGAACGTAGAGCTTTCCGTCCGGCCCGAAAGCGATGAACTTCCAGCCGTGATGGGTATCCTTCGGCAGTGAATCGGTGACGATGACCGGCGCCGGCGGCTGATTGAGCCGACGGTCGATATCATCGTAGCGCAGGATGCGATTCACCGCCGCGACATATAGCGCACCGTTCTTCCAGGCCAGGCCGGTCGGTAATGGCAGGCCGTCGGCGATGCGCGTGACGGTGCCAGCGCGATAGGCGGCATCGAAGCGCACCGCATGCACCTTGCCGGCGCGCATCGAGCCGACATAGAGGATGCCGCCGTTGGCATCGACACCGCCGAGCGCCATCTGGCGGGCATTGTCGACACGCGCCCAAAGCTCGATGGCAAAACCTGGCGGCAACTTGATGGTTTCCAACGGCAGCGCCGCGGCCACACTGGCCCATGCCAAAAGGGTAAAGGTAAGCAATGTTCTCATGGCGGGAGCAAGTTCTTCATGGCAGGGGTCGGCACGGGCCCCTTACCAGCCGGGCAATCCACCGTGCGGGCCGGCAGGCGACTTCCGTGGGTTCTCGGTCAACTGGCTGGCCTGACCCCTTCAGCGCCGCAGATACGACAGTTCCTTTGGCAGCACCACGTTGTTGCCGAAACCATCCTCACCGTAGCCAACCCTGGCCAGGACGTCCACATCGGCCAGGACGCGCTTGTCGCCGATGAAGGTAACGGTCAGGTCGGTGCGGATGTCGAGTTGTCCCGTGGCCTGCAGGCGTGCGATCTCGGCAACGGTGTTTTCGAGGACACCACCCTCACGGCGACCGATTTCGTCAGAGATCTCCAGCGGCTGGCGGTAGAGAATCACCTTGCCTTCGCCGGACAGCCGATGCACGATGGCCAGCACGGCGGCAGCGATCGCCGAAGGCTCCAGTACACCATCCTGGTCGGGATGAACGCGGGCGATTTCCGCCGCCAGCCAGCGCCGCTTGCGAGCATTGATGGTTTCGTTGGCGCGGAAGAGGTCGAGCGGCGAGCCGGCGTCGAAGAGCTTGCCGTCCAGATCCATCTGCACCTCGCTGCCGTAATGCGCGACGATGCGCGCCACCAGATTCGATGGCCGCACGTGGAAGCCCCGGTAGCTGGGCACCGGAACCTCCAGCCGCCCCGGCTCGGCGTAGCGGCGCAGGATGTTCTGGCTGAGGCGCTGGCCGCCGTCCAGAACATCGCTCGAGAAAGCCATGGCGTAGGCGAAAAGGGTGGCCATGATGGCGTCGGTATCGACCACCGGCCGTTCGCACAGCAGACCATCGCCGGTCTGCGGGCTGACGTGCCGCTCGTAGTAGTGGGCCAGGTCAGTGGCGATCTTGAGAAGATGATAGATGACGCTGGCGTGGCCGCGCAGGATCGACAGCTCCGGGTCCGAGGTCTCGACCCAGGTTCTGGAAACATGGGTATCGTAGAGTGACTGCAGATTGTGGAAACGGAAGCTGAGCTGGCGCAGACGTTCCTCGCTGACCGGATCCGGGAAGCAATGCGCATAGTCCTGCGGCGGCACGCGGGCCGAAGTGCGCAACAGCTCGCTTTCCGCCGCCAGATTGAGGAACTCCGTTGCCAGGTAGGTGACGGTGATGCTCGCGTCGGTGGTGATGCGGTCGTCGCGATTGCGAGCCAGGCGACCAGGCGGCAATTGTTCGGCAAAATCCTCCGGAGTCGGAACGATGTCGGCGATCGCGACACCGAGCAACCGCGCTTCCTCCAGCAGACTGGTGGCCACCGCGCTGACAACGCTGCCCACCAGGCACAGGCGTTCGCCCGTCGCCGCATGGAAATCGGCGTCCACCGCCAGCAGGCGGTAGGTCGGCAGGCGACGCTGCACATGCGCCAGGGTCCGTCCGATGCGTGCGAAGTTGCGCAGCGCCGCGACCAGGGCCCGCAAGCGGCTCCAGCGGCGGTTCTGGGAAGCTCCGTATTCGTCGAGCAGCTCTTCCATCTGGCTCGATTCGAGTAGTAGCCGACCACTCAGCAGCCGCGTCAGAGCGAGCTCGCCGACCCCCCCTGCAGTCAGGCCGCGGACGAGTTCCAGCAGTGGCCGGCAGCGTGCGCGGATCAGCTCGCGAAACTGCTGGTCGTCGATCAGCCGCTCTCCCGTCTCCGCGTCGGGGAAGTCGCGGCCGCTTGAATCGTTCATGATGGTCAACACTCTCTTATGCTTCACCGATGTCAGGGTGGATCCGCAGAGCGCATGCGCGCCAGGATGATGGCGGTTTTTCTGGCCAATCCCGGTGCGTTGCGGTTACGGTCGTAAAAGCGCGGGCTGGGGACCATTCCGGCCAGCCTCGCAGCTTGCTCGGGTGAAAGCTGCGAGGCGGAAACGCCATAGTAATGACGCGCGGCGGCGTCGGCTCCGAAAACACCGTTGCCCCACTCGATGACGTTGAGATAAACCTCGAGGATCCGTTGCTTGCTCCATACGGATTCTAACATCAGCGTGATGACTGCCTCTTCAGCCTTTCGCCACGGGGTCTTGGCGGGTGTCAGAAAGAGGTTCTTCGCGAGTTGCTGCGAGATCGTCGATCCACCGGCGACGACACGTCCCTTTTGTTGATTCCTTTCGATGGCGTGCTGGATGCCTTCCCAGTCGAAGCCCTCATGGTCGACAAACTTGGCGTCCTCGGCCGCGATGATCGCACGTTTGAGATTGATCGAGATGCGCTCGTAGCCGACCCACTGCTTTTTTAGTTGCGCCTGTGGATCCTTGACTTGCGACTCCTCAAGGCGAATGTTCATGAAACGAGTGGTGTCCGGGTTGACCCAGTTCCACCACAGGACCCATCCAAATAGCCAGAACTGGTAGAGCAGCAGCAGCGCGAAGCAGCCGAGAAGCAGCCGCTTGGCCCACAGCAACACGAAACTCATCCGGTTGTGACGACCTTCGTAGCCCCGGCGCGTCGCATGATGCCCCTCCCCATGGCGAAGGCAGGAGGTTTGGGCTTGAAGTGGTCGAGCGGCTTGCCGAATACGTAGTCACCAGTGCTCATCGCTTGCCGGCCTTGGTTTCCAGGCTGTCACGCTGAGTGAAGTTGAAGGTTCGGGTAAACGTCAGAATGTCGGTATCGTGCCGGATGGCGGGTGGGAATTCGGCGAACGGTGCGGCCATGGCAACGATCCGCCGCGCTGCGTCGTCGAGAATACGGTGCCCTGAGGAACGGTTGATCTCGATTCCGGCGACCGTGCCGTCGCTCCTGAGAGTCACCGTCATGACCAAGTTGCCGTACAGTTTGCCCCGCGCTGCTTCCGGGTAATTGAGCGTGCCGACGTGCTCGATCTTTCGCCGCCATTCATCAAGGTATTGTGCATCGCGGTACTCCACTGCGCTGGCGCCGATGAATCTCTTGCGTGGCCGCTTGTTGTAGTCGTCGAGTTCCTTGGCGATCTCGCCTTCGAGACGTGCCATCGCCAAGGCGCTTTGCGCCAGGTCGCGACCGCTGACATTGTGCACCGGATCGGGCTGTGCCTCCTTCTCGGCTTTCGCAGCGACCATGGTCCTGCTCTCCCTTTGCGCCACCAGTCGCTGCTGATGCGCTTCGAGGGCCTGGACGCGCTTTTGCGAGTGTTCGAGGTCGTCACCCACCTGATGTCTGGGGGTAGCCGGCAAGGGTGTCCTGGCTCGGCGATCCTGCTCGGTATTTCCGCCATGGTCGAGATTGGCCTGCGCTTGCACCTGCGCGTCGGCAGGAGCGCGAGCTGAACGGCTATTGACCAGAATGATGTCGAAGGCGCGGTCCTTGATAACGCGCGAGGGATCCGGGTAACTAAAGTGCAGCGACAGCAGCAAACCATGCAGAAGCAGCGAGGCCGCGAGTGCCAGCCCCAGAGCATGTGTTGCCAACCAGCGTACAACCATTTCACGCGATCCGGCGCTCACCTCAATCGACCGCCTCCAGGACCTCCGGAGCCTCCTCTGCGGCATTCTCGATACGGGCTCCTGCCACGGCGACGGTTTCGAGATAGCGACAGCCCAGTGCCAGGGTCAGATAGTCGACCGACTCGATACGCAGTCGGATACGCTGGCCGGGTTTGAGTTCCGGTGCCGAGGGTACTCGCTGTACCAGCGGCAGATGGTCAAGCCTGGCGAGATTCTCGCGGCCGATCGTTGCCCCGATGCGGTCGATTCCTTGTTGGCGCAGCCAGCGCAGGCACCAGTACCGTTCCATGTTGCGCTGAAATTCGGCGTAGGCGCTGTAGGTCAGCTCGAAATCGCGCATTGCGGTGAAGAGGGTGTCGGAACGTGCCGCGAACGGTGGTGTCTCTCCCCGCAGGCTGGCAATCAACTGCCACTGGTTGATCAGGTCGACATAACGACGCAGCGGCGACGACGACCAGGCGTACTGTTTTACCCCGAGGCCCTCGTGCGGCTGCGGCGAAGTGCTCATGCGCACCTTGCCGCCGGTCTGTACGCGATAGATTGCGGGCACGCCCCGTGCTGCCAGCAGCCCGCCCCAGGTGCTGTTGGCAACAATCATCAACTCGGCGACCAATTTGTCGAGCGGGCTGCCACGCTTGCGTGCGGAAATCTCGATTCGGCAGGCCTCGGCATCTCCGAGATCGCCGTCGACCCGGAAGTTGTAGTCAAAATGGCCTTGCACCGCCGAAGGCTTGCCGCGTCGGCCTTCGCAGGCGTTGGCGAGGTGCCAGAGGGTCAGCAGTTGATCATGGAAGGGAAACTCGGGCAGACCATCGGCAATCGTCTGCTCGTTGAACAGCGGTTCGATGTCGTGGTGGCGTAGGTTGGCGACCACAGGAACGATTTCGATGCGCGACTCGTGGGCCGTAATCTCGAACTCGGGGCTGACCGTGAGATACAGCGAAATGGCGGGGCAGTCGCGGCCACTCGAAAGGGTGAAGGAATCCAGTACCGTATCCGGCAGCATGGTGATCTTGCTGCCCGGCAGGTAGACCGTCGACAGCCTGGCGCGCGCGATGTGGTCCAGTGGCGACCCCGGTGCGATACCCAGCGACGGTGCTGCAATGTGGATTCCGACCCGCCAGCCCAGGCCAGGCAGTGTCTGCAGGGAAAACGCGTCGTCGATTTCGGTCGTTGTCGCGTCGTCGATCGAAAAGGCCTGCACATCGGCACGCGGTAGACCGACCGGTAGTGCCGGTGCCGCCGTCACCGGGAAAGCCGTACCGTGCGGGAACTGTTCAAGCAGGAAATGCTTCAGGTGATAGTCGTGTGCCGAGCGGATGCCGCCACACTTTTCGAGCAACTGTACTGCCGACAAACCCGTTTCACTACACGCTGCTTCGAGTGCCTTGGTCTCGCTGCGGTTGCGGTCAGGCTTGTAGAGCAATTGGTTGAGGATGGGCAGAAACTCGGGGGGCAAGGAGAAGGCCTTGAGTTCTCCAACCATGCGCTCGATGGTCAGGGCTTGCTGGCGTTTCCTTTCGAGGCCGGCAAGGGCGGCCTGGAGAATCTCGGTCGGTGCCTTGCGGAAACGACCTTTGCCCTTGCGATGAAAATAGATCGGCGCCGCATGCAGGGCCAGAAGGAGCGCAGTGGCTTCAAGCGCCGTGGCGATGTGACCGAAGTACTCGTTGGCAAAATCAGAAAAAGAAAACTCGCCGTCACCGACACACTCCCATAGAAATTCGGGCTCGATATCGGCAGCCAGTGCTTCCGCCTGATCGAGCAGTCCCGTCGCTGCCGGTTCGCTGTAGCGCAACAGGACGTTTGCCGACTTGATTTTGCTGCGCTTGCCCGAGGCCGTTTCGACCTGCAACGAGGTCTCGTTGTCGGTCACGATGGTGGCTGCCTTGAAAGCCCCCTCTTCTTCGAATAGAACATGCATTGCAGCGATTATAGCCTACAGAATTCAATGATTTGCGGTACAAGATCAGGGAAGCGTGTAAAGCTGTGATCGCCCCCGGCAAGAACCATCTGGCGACAGCCGGCGTAGCGCGCGACAGCCTGACGGTAGTCGAGCACCTCATCTCCGGTTTCGATCAGCAATAGATAGCGCGCAGCCGTTACGATCGGCGTGTCGAGCGCGCGCAGTTGGTCGACGTGCGCCAACGTAAACTCGAAGGTCTCGCCGGTATGGAAGTTGCGATGCGTGCCGACCATCCCGTCGAGCAGCATCGGTGCCATGACTGCCGGGTTGATCAGGACTGCGCGCAAGTCGTGCTTTTCGGCCAGCCAGCTGGCATAGAAGCCCCCCAGCGAACTGCCGACGAGCGTCGTTGGACCGTCGTTGCCGGCCAACAGCGCCTCGACCCTGGCAATCGCCGTCAGCGGCACCGGCGACAACTGAGGGCACTGGAAACGGTCACCAAAACCGATCTCAGCCAAGCGTTCACCGAGCAACCTGGCCTTCCAGGACGCTGGCGACGAGCAGAAGCCATGCAGATAAAGAATGTTTGGAGTCGTCACTTCAGTAGGTCCAGGAAACCCAGTTGTAATGCCAGGTGAGCAGCACGACGATGCCGAATACAATGCGGTACCAGGCGAAAATCGAAAAGTCGTGCGTACTGATGTAGCGAAGCAGCCCGCGCACTGCCCAGAACGCCGAGATGAAGGCGGCCAGAAAACCGACGACCCACATTCCCAGGTCGTCGAAGGAGAGTAGTGCGCGTTCCCTGTAGAGCTGGTAGAGGGTGGCGATGATCAGCGTCGGAATCGCCAGGAAAAACGAAAACTCGGTAGCTGCACGGCGCGACAGGCCGAAGAACAGGCCACCGATGATCGTCGCTCCTGATCGCGAGGTGCCGGGGATCAATGCCAATGCCTGTGCGCAGCCGAGCTTGAAAGCGTCGGTCAGCGACAGATCATCGACCGATTCGACGCGAATGCGATGTTCGCGCCGCTCGGCCCAGAGAATGAGGAAACCGCCCGCAATGAAGGCTAGCGCCACCACCGGCGCGTTGAACAGATGCGCCTTGATCGTCTTACCGAACAGCAGGCCGATGATCGCCAGCGGCAGGAAGGCCACCAGAAGATTGAGTGCAAAACGCTGCGCGGCACGTTCGCTGGCCAGTCCGAGCAGGACCTGCGAGAGCTTCGCGCGATACTCCCAGCACACCGCCAGGATCGCGCCGGACTGGATGACGATCTCGAATAGCTTGCCGCGCTCATCGTTGAAGTCGAGCAGGTCGCCAGCGAGGATCAGGTGGCCGGTCGATGATACCGGCAGGAACTCGGTGAGGCCTTCGACAAGACCGAGAATCAGCGCTTTCAGCAGGAGCAACAGGTCCACAGAGGGCTTTCGACAAAAAGCGGCATTCTAGCACCTAGGGTCGGGTTGCCTGTTCCAGTGCGGCTAGCCAGGCGATCGCCTGTTGTCGATGGTCTCCGCACATTTCGACGGAGGGCTGCAGTCCGGAGCAGCATGACGGCCGCTCGGGGCGGCCCCACAAACCACAGCGCCAGTCTTCGGTCAGATTCGCGCAGTGTTCGCCGGCCGGTTTACCGTTGGGGTGGCCTGGCATCGCGGTTGTGATCGAGGGTGCGATGCAACAGGCCGCGCAGGCGGGCCGGCATTCACGCCATGCTGTCAGCATCGACGCTGCCGTGACCGAGCCGCCGGGAAAGCGTCGCTGCCGCCTCGCGCGTACTCTGTGCGATCGGGCTTTCCCAGTCGATGTCGAAGTTCCCGATGATGCCCAGCGAAGTGATCGCGGCGACCATGCGGCCGCTGTGATCGAAGACCGGAGCGCTGAAGCCATTGATTCCCGGGGTGACACTGCCCGAAGCGCGCGAGATGCCGTGGCCGCGGATCTCGTCGAGTTGCGCCATGAGCGCGGCGAGTACCGCCTCCGGCTGCGCATTCCTTGCCTCGGCAGTTGCCCGCACCTCAGCGTCAAGCATCTTTTTGAGATACGGCGAGCGATAGAAAGCCGAGAAAGCCAGACCAGTCGCTGACGAAGTGAGCGGAAGCACGACGCCGGTTCGCAGGGTAATGGTGACCGGACCGCCGGCTTCGACCCAGCGTACACAGGTTGCGCCGTGATTGCCCCACATGGCGAGTGCCACTGTTTCGCCACTACGCTCGCAGAGGTCGTCAAGCACCGGCCCTGCCAGACGCACGGGATCGAGCCGGGCCAGACTCGCGAGCCCAAGTTCGAGCGCAAACCCGCCGAGATCGTAGCGGCCGGTATTCGCATCCTGTTCGACAAGGCCCATGCGCATGAAGCTCACCAGGTATACTGAAATAGGTCACAAACGAATTTAACTGTCTGGCGTCATGGGCTGTAGAATTCGAGCATTACTTTCTGCAGGGACAGGCTGCGATGCTGAGACTGACCTTTACCCCGGCGGAGGCGGACGCC